>Ga0118677_10001680_pt1 | contig 46180 bp, 55 predicted proteins | sample AliMusrvi5mmetaG_FD_86154 | JGI IMG/M metagenome (GOLD analysis project Ga0118677, IMG submission 86154) | reverse complement strand
CAACTGACGCTATTGACCGAAGGTTGACCACCAACAGTGGTCAGATAATCATTTGAACAAACCGCTTTGAGCGGATCACGATTTATAAATGCCCCCACCTTTGGTGGGGGATGCGTTACTAACCAACACCTGTGCACCGTGTTGTCGGAGCAAGTGTTTCATATTATGGCGCTCCATTCAAACGGTCGGGACACTGTACATATAAATGGTGCGGAATCGCCTGGGCGGGGGATCCGGTGGCTCATCAGGCCAGTCGGCCCGGCAAACGGTAAGATGTGCGTACAGCGATGCTTCAGAAACCGTTGGCAGAACCATTTTGAAATGGGAAGGTATCAATTCACTTTGTTCGACTCCAAAAAACGCCAGGATTTTACCGCTTCCGCACGGGCACGATTTAACCGTTAACTGAGCGCGTTTTGATTCATGTTTTTTTCTGCAGCATTCCGGTTTGCTCATATCATCATCGGGAGCCTGCAGCTTTTTTTTCTGAGAGCAACAACAAGTATGGTTGGCGCGCCGCTCTGGAGAGCAGCCGCAGATTGAACAATCAGAAACACATTCCCCGGTCAAGGCATGGGCGATCACCGGAGAGCGCAAAGCCAACGGAGCCAGCGGGCTTGCGACAATCATTACGTACACGACAAAGAGTACGATTGCCGGTATGTAGCGGGTGACGGTACGCATATGAATTATACTTCTGTTCCTTTCATCAGGTGATATTTGTCGGAAAATTTTCTGGAACCGACCATGCTTTGCATTGTTATTGTTTCGTTATGGTTTGCGATACGGGGTATCCGCTCATTGTGCCAACGGTTCCATATCCGGCGACCGTTGTCCCGGTCATGCACGTTGCGCCCATCATCCCGCCAGCGGAACAGTCTGCATACGCCAGTTTGTCAATTTGGGCCTGCGTCAATGGTGTCGCTGGATCTGCAGTATTTATAAATATTCTGGCATACGCGTTACCCGGATTTGCCCCCGGGAAGCCGTAATACAAGCTGAACCCGGTGCCGGGCGACCATCCGTCTGTGCCGCCAAATGTCGGATTGGTTGAGAAGGTGTTTGTTGTCGGCACCATGAATGTTGTTACCAGCAGGCCACCCACCCCGCCAAGTGACGCAGGCACCGACGATAGTTGACTATTGAGCGGCAGCCAGGTCATGGTGTCATTCGGATAGGTGCTTGAACCGCCGGTCATGGCTTCACTCAGCATACCGCGAAGATTTGTTACTGTGCCCTTCGTGGAATTAAAAGAGAATGTTCCGATAAATAGTGAATTGTTGGGCTGGGTGTCCGGTTCATAAAACGTTTCAACTACCTTGTAGGTGGTAATGACATCGGTGAATGCGGACGGGGCACCATCCCCGACTGCATTGGTGGCCAGTATTGAGAATGCATAGCCTGCACATGAGGATGGACAGTTTGCGGTAATCGGCGAGGCAGTCCCGGTGGCGGTAATACCGGCGGGCGAGGAGGTAACGGTATAGCCGGTGATGGGGCTGCCACCGCTGTTGGTTGCCCCAGCGGAAACGATGACGGTATTTGAAGAATTACCGGCTGTAGCGATAACACCGGTTGGCACACCGGGAACGGTGACGACAGACGGTATGGAAACCGTCAGTGTCTGGGTTGCTTGCATAGCAGGGTTGAAGTTACCATCGCCTGCCTGATTGGCGGCAATGGTACACGTTCCGGTTGTTAGATCGATTACCAGGCCGCTGTTGCTGTCAACCGTACAGACAGCAGTGGTTGTACTGCTGTAAACAACAGGCAAGCCGGAGCTGGCCGAGGCAGACACATTGGCGGTTCCACCCAAACTCAGCGTGGGAGCAGCAGCAAAGCTGATTGTTTGATCGGGGTTGAACATAACCGGAATACTTTGTGTCGCCTGTGGCGCCGGAGCGTAGTGGGAATTGCCGGACTGGTTGGCGGCTATGATGCAGGTGCCCGCTGCAAGGCTTGTGACCACACCCGTGCTGCTATTGACGGCACAGACCGTCGGAGCCATGCTGCTAAAGCTGACAGCGAGACCCGAACTGGCTGTGGCGACAACGGATGCGCTGCCACCCAAAGTAAGTGATGGCGCAGAACTAAAGGCGATAGATTGCGGGTTCGCTTCGACAGCTGGACCGTCCCCGCTGCAGCCGCTCAGCGGTAGCCAGAGCAGGGCGGTCAGGATTGCGCCGAGCAACCGTTTTTTAAGAATTTGAACTAAAAGATTCATGATACTCCCTCTCGAAAGTGCTATTTCAAAACCGCACATTCAGCGCCACATTGAATGAACGTCCCATGCCGGGTACCTGATTTCCCCATTCAATACCGTTCGTTGTCATTGATGAACCTTGGCCGACATAAGCCCCACCCAGCGGCAGTGAGTAGAACCTGTTGAAGAGGTTTTCAATACCGGCATCAAGACGGACGTATTTCCACTCGTAGCTGCTGCGCAGGTTGACCAGGCTATATCCGCCGGTTTGTATCTCGTTGCGAACCTGCGACACCTGGTGCTTGTCGGCTACCGCCTGGAATTCAGCGGTGTTTGTCCAGCCTCCCAAGCGTTGGGCCACTGCCAGCTTTACGTTCAGCGGCATGATGTTGTAGAGATTGTCTCCCGTGGTCACGTTTTTGCCCCGAACGTAATTGAGGACACCGGTTCCGGTGAAACTGCCGAAATGATCAGTTTTGCCAAGTAACAAATTGCCAGACAGGTCGAGACCGTAGAGTTGAGCCGATTGGTTCACGTACTGGAGAAGAACAAAGCCGGTTGTGGCAGTTCCGTTTGACGAACTGCACTGGCCGGAATCGCAGCGACGGGCATCAATATAGTCCTGAACGTAGGTGTAGTAAGCGGTCGCTTTCAGGCCCCATAGCTCTTTGGTGGCATCATGCCAGTCTCCGGTGGCGCTGACGGTATTGGCAACTTCAGGTTTCAGATCAACAGTGCCGATATAGCCGTTGCCATCACCAACAAAATTATTCATCAACGCCGCCATGGCATTGGTTGCCCACGGGTAGCGTTGGTAGAGATTCGGTGAGCGGGATTTGCGCGCATATCCCGCTTCATAGGTTTGTGTCGTCCCCGGTGTGTATCGCATCAATGCGGTAAAGTCCCAGTTGTAATCGGTACGCTCCCGACCCTGGGCGTTAAAGGCGGCTGCATCATTTCCCCAGAGCCCAGCCAGGCCGTTGTCATATCCCTGTACCGCTGCAGCGTTGGTCCGTACGGTATCACTCCGGACGCCCAACTGACTGACCCATTCCGGAGTCCAGCGAGCCTCCCATTCGACGAAAGCATCGATTTTGTCTCGTTGGCCGTAGTCAACGTTCCAGAACGTGTTTGGTCCCATTGACCCGCCAACCGGCGGCCACCAGTCATAGAGAGTATATCGTTGGTACTCGGCGCCAACCCGCACGATGTCCCTTTCGGATAGAATGATGTTCCCCTGGACCAGAGTTCCGAAGGTTTTTGCTTTGGTATCCATCGGCATGCCGGTTCCGTAGAAGTAGCGGTCAGAGCCCATGTCCATTTCATGTCTGGTGTGCTGATAGTACATGCGTGCTTCCAGATCACCGCACTGGTACTGGCCGGTGTAGCGAAGATTGTACAGCATGTTGTTGTTATCGGTCATATCCATGCGCTGATTCGGGAACCCTTCGAAGCCGACGGTCTGCTGGCTCACGTTCAACTGGAGCAGGTGACCATCGTGGTGTAGTGCAATCCCCACATCCCGGTTTGTCGCCCCGTTGTACGCGGTGGAACCGACAACATCTCCGGGAATCAACGAGCTGCCTTCCCGGCCCTGGCTCACCGGTTTGAAGGATTTACCGGCTTTGTAATTGTCAGATTGCGACCCTGACTCGCTGTACGTCAGACTTTGCCAGCTTCCCGCCACCGTGGCGCCCACATTGTAGCCAAGGCCATTACCGTTGCTGCGGAAGAACGTGCCGGCCTGTCCCTTGACAAGAACGTTCTCTCCAGCATTGGCAAATTCAGGCGGGGCGGACTTCACCTGTATCGATCCGCCAATGCTGTCACCACCGACGCTGACTGGAGTGATTCCGGCAAAAACGATCACGCTCCCTACTTTTGACGGATCAATATAGGAAAGCGCCGAATTCATGTGATTGGGACACGCCGGCATCAATCCCACGCCATCCACCTGGACACGAATGCGGTCGTCAGCCAGACCGTGAATAGCCGGAAGGCTGGAAATCCCCCCTGCGCCGTAGAGGCTCACGCCGGGAATGTCCTGCAAAAGACGGGCACTGTCGCTGGTTGCTGAGCGCTGTGCCGCCACGGCTGCTTCATTGAGACCAGATGCGTTGAGAGCCGAATCCGTAGATTCTTCCTTTGCTCCCGAAATGGTGATTTCCGGCAATTCGGCAACGTTTCCCGCATATGACACCGAGCTCAGCATGACGAGCGCTATGGCAACGGGAGTAACTACGTTCTGTTTCTTCATGAAGAGCGTCCTTTGAGAATGAAGTTGAATGGCTGCTGGGCAACCGAGCGCACCGGGACGCCATTTCGTCTGGCCGGGGAACAGTGCCAGGTTTTTACGGCATTAATTGCGGCTTCATCAAGGCGCGGAAATCCTGATGTTGTTTTTACGGTGGCAGCGGTAACCCTGCCAAGCTCATCCAGTTCGACCAGCAGCACGGCTTTACCCTGTTCATTCAGGCGTGTGGACAGTCTCGGATAGACAGGTGCCGGGCGTTCCGTACAGCTGACCGACAGTTCGTCTTTCAGATGGATCGGTTGCACTGCAGCGGTTTCTCCCGCATGAGTGGTCACCAAGTTCGCTGGGCGTGTGACCGTTTGCGCAACTATTGGCGTACTTAGCGGCGCCGGTGCAGAAAGCTCCCTGGAGGAAGTTATTTTTGGAGCAGCCATCTCTGCCGGAGCGGTAACCGGCGCGGGGCGGCTTGGCTGGGGTGGAACAGTCGGCGACACGGTTTGGGGTACTCTCTGGTGGAGTGGCATTGCTTTGACCGGTTTCGGTGCTACTGGCGATGCTGTTTTGGCCGGCGGTGCCGAATCAACATAGTTTACATAAATAATCCGGGCCTCTGAAGGCGGGTAGTTGATATGGTAGTTCCACAGGCAGCACAGCGCGATAGCATGCAGAAGTAGCGAAGCCGCTATTCCTGCTGCCTTGTCCTGACGTATATGTGCTGTTTTGATGAGATCCATGGGTGCCTGCAGAATGCGTTATTAATTTTATGTGTTCCTTCTTCAAATTCAACGTTTCTCTGAAACCGGCGACTCTGTCGGGACAGGTGCGCGAGCACCTGTCCCGGTAGTCCTTTTTTCAGGCTGCTAATTGGTACAGTCGATATTCATCTCTTTTGTGGCAATCAGAATATCCGCGGTCAGTGATATTCTGCCTGTTAGCCTTAACTACGGTTCGGTGCAGCTGTTCAAGGTCAGTGCGGCATTTTTCTATTATCGTTCCATACATTCTCGGCAGAAAGATGCCGGTGTAGAGCTGATCGGCTTTTCTGAACATTGTTGTCGCCGCACTGTTATTGCCATTGGCCAGAAGACGGTTTCCCTCGACAGCAGCCCGATAAAAATCAAGTGCATCAAGATGTATGTGCTGCTGATCCAGAGTCATTCCCTCATCATCTGAAATGAGGGGATTGACACCCAACTCTCTGATCAGAAAACAATTGAGTGGTTCGATAAAAAGCTCCTCAAGCCGATTCCTGACAATCCTTGAATCCGGAATGTCCCACATGGTGAGACAGATCCGGTCCCAGGAGAGATGCACATCCATTGGTGATAGTAATGAGCAAAAAAGTGTTTTTATCGTATCGTTTGGCCAGTCAGTTGCGACCTGCTTTCCATCAATAGAAATGGAGAGATAACCCAACGTACGGATTTCCAGCGTTGTGTCTGAATTATTCATGGGACTCCTCCTGAATAGGTTCAAGAAGTATCACTGCCCATGAGCATCCGATTGATGCCAGAGCACCTTAAAGGCGCAGAGACGGCAGCCCCAGACGATTTTTACCGGGTCAGCCCAGCCATTGGCATGTGCAATACAAAGGGAGTTCCCAGAGTCACATTCACCATTGGCAGGAAGAGACGCAAATAAAGATCGCCAGCACCTTCAAAGGGTACTCACGGGTGCTGCATGTAAATGTCAGGAGTAAATCTGGAGTCTTGGGGGAGGATCGGGAGGGTCGGCATGGCGGGAGGCCATGCGCTGTGAAAGGGTGGTGTAGCGAGTGTCTTCGTGGGTGATTCCTATCCTTTCTGAGTATATATAGGGCAGAAGTTCTGACGAACCGGCATGTGCCAGGGCGAGTATTTTACCTTTGCCGCAGGGGCAGCCACATTTGAATACGATTTCATTTTTTGACCGTTCATTAGTGTTTTGGTCTTTATGGATTTTGCCATCATCTTGGTGCGGCTTATTCTTCGCACAACATTCTTTCATTGCAACTGCCGGTGGTGTCGGCTGATCAGTCTGCGCCGCCGGTGCTGCTTTTTTCACACAATGCTCGCACGAGGAAAGTTGTATATTTCGAGCCTGCATCTGTTTTTTCTTTGCACAGCAACAGGTGTGATTTGCTCTGCTTTCTTTCGAACAGCCGCAGATGTCACAATCGCCGGAACACTCGCCGGTAACCGCATGAGCCACCACTTTTGAGTACATTGCAAACGGCGCAAGCGGACTCAACGCGATGACAAGATAAACCACCGTCAATGTCGCGGCAATCATCCGACGCATGGAACGTTTAGAGTTATGTACTGTCGAGCTGAACATAATTACTCGTTTGGCCCTACTTTCCATACATTGGCAGTTATGAAATTTATGCTATCTGCAGGTATTTGTAATGGTCATCCGACCGACTTCACAGGTACACCAACGCTCTAACTATGGATTAACCCATATGCATCATATTAATCAACTTATTCCTGTAGAGATATGAGCAGATGTCCGTTTTTGCGATAAGACATCGGGCCAACAGTAGATAAGTAGGCCGAGTATGTCCCCTGATAGTTCGTCCTATACAATAAAAGACACGCACTCGAAACAACAGGGTCGAACCGGAAAAGATTCGTTAAACATTTTCGGATTCAATCACAAGCAAAATCATTGCCGAAAATGCTTTACGACGTATCATTGGTACAAAATGTGTATTCAATCGTGTGCTTATCACGTTCGTGCTATTGTATAATTTGTTTCCGGGAAGCATTTTTGTCAAAATATCATCTCGATTTGAGACCCTGTCTTAAATTGAGACTCAATTAAGACAACCGGCTCTTTTAACAGCTATGTATTACATCTGAGATAATAACAAAAAAATGCGGGCATGATCTTCCATTTAAACATCTTCGTTTGGATTACGTAAAGGTCGAAGCTCACCTCGAATGACCGCATCAGACACAGCAAAGGAATAGCGGCCCAACAGGTTAATGTGTCGCTCATGGATAAATGGCGATAGACGAGCGACGTCCTCTTCTCGTACTGGATAGCCTTCAAGTCTAAGTTGCGCAAGTACAGCATCGATATAGATTGTATTCCACAGTACGATAATATTGAGCACCAACCCCAACGCCCCTAACTGGTCCTCTTGGCCCTCCCGATACCGCTGCCGCAATTCGCCACGTTTACCATGAAATACATCGCGTCCCAGGCAATGACGCCCTTCACCATAATTCAGTTGTAGCAAGGTGGCCCGCCGGCGACTTTCGTCATCAATATAATTCAGAGAATGGAGTGTTTTCTCGATCCTACCAAATTCAGCAAGCGCCAAGGCCAATTCTGTCGGACGGTCTCCTACCTGCAGTGTGCGCATTATACCTGTAGCAGAAACTCGCCCGAGCTTGAGGGAACCGGCCAAACGTAAAAAATCATCCCAGTTCGCTTCAATACGTTTAAGGGAAATGCGATGCCGCGAAATTGCGTTTAATTCGCCATAGTCTGCATTTGCATCAATGCGCCAGAAACGCGTACCACCGATGTCTGCAAGCCGAGGACTGAAGCGATAGCCGAGCAGGCGAAACAGCCCAAAGACGACATCACTGTATGCCCCGGTATCGGTCATGATCTTTGTCGGTTGAAGTTCAGTCTGTTGTTCCAAAACAACTGCCAGCAAGATTAAGCTGTCACGTACCGTTCCAGGAACGGTAATCGCGTTAAGCCCCGAACACTGATCTGACATCAAGTTATACCACGTGACGCCTCGACCGAAGCCGAAGTATTTGGGGTTGGGGCCAGCGTGCACAGTGCGCACAGGCACCACAAAGCGCATGCCATCTGCCGATGCTACTTCTCCACCACCCCAGGCATGAGCTAACTCAATGCTGTTCTGCGCGGCCACCAGAATGTTGTTGGCAGCAACCAGGGTGTCATCTCGAAGATAATTCTGATTGACCCATGCCAGTCGATCACGCCTAAGAGCTGGAATGTCATGGCGGACCAAAGGTTCAGGACCCGTGTTACAGGCTTCGGCCAGCAATGCTGCACACAGACTGGTAGGCAGATCCTCCGCCCGAGCGCTACGTTCAGTTAGATGGGTAAATGCGTTGGTAAATCCTGTTCGGGCGGATATCTCCAACAGTATTTCTGGGAGATCTACTTCTGGCAATCTGGCAACAACCGCTTCCCGCAATGCCACTAATGATGGTGGTTCTTCCAATTTATCCAATGGGCTCAAAACCAGTTCTTTCTTTTTGTCCACCGTCTCAAATCTGACCGCCGGGTTATTCGGCAAATTAGCCGCAACAGCTCGGTACGTTTGATCCAGCTCTGCTGAAAGAGCGGCTAATACTGGCGCAGGATCAGCTGACAGTCCGAGGCTGCGGCATATAATAGGTCGAGTGGCTTCCCATTCCGAGCCGGTAAGCAGACCAGCACGCGGGTCAGAGAATCGCCAACTCGGACTGACGAAAACATCTCGCCGACGAAGAGCCTTTCGAAGACAGTCAAGTACACAGAATGTATATGCACGGAGATCGACAGTACCGTCATCGCAAAGGACATGGCTCTGCCACGGCTTAGTGATTACGTTCCGCGGGGCTGGCTGTTCTGGCCTGATATTTGTTTCATGACTTCGTAGCCAATTAAAGGCTGCTGTTACGGGTTCACCAGCTGGACTGGCACCAAATCGGATATGCTGTAAGAGCGTAGGTAGGAAAACTCGTATGGAGCGATAGTGTACATTAAGTTCGGTAAAATACACATCCTCTGGTGGACGAACCAACTCGTCAACACTGGTCAGAGCCACGGCTAACTCTTCACGTGGTACACGAGCGAATATGGCTTCTCGGAGATCAGTTTCATCCAGTGCTTGGTCATCAAGCAAAGTTCTACAAGCTGTTGCCAGAACCGTTGCTGCCCGATCCAAATCCTTAATGCTTCTCAACCGTGTCTTTTTATCAGCTTTTCCGGCGTTACTGAAAATTTTATGAAGTACCATATCAAGTATTTCGATTACGTCGTCCTGCACAGTTGCCTCAAGGCAATGAACAAAGGCAACCAAGGTGGCCAAGCGGCGCACCGGTGTCAAACGACTAATGGCAGTGACCTTTGCGGTGCCGGCAAAACGGGCAAGGGAGGCAAGCCGGCTGGTGGGGATTTTGGCTTCAGGCAGCTTTATGTCTAAATCACGTACAGTTTGTAATCGGCGGATTGAGTGTACAAGAGATCTACCGCTGACATGCACCGGCCCTGTTCGCAATTTATCGAGCCATGAGCTGCGGCCATTCGGTGCCACAGTCAATAATTCTTCCAGGCGGGTGTGTTGCTCGGTTTTAACTCCATATCCAAGGCGCTTCCATAGGCGGTTTTCGACACGATTCCGCAAACGGGCCACGAAACGTTCGATGGTAGTGCAGCCTGGCAAGAGGACCTTATGTGCTAATAACCACGTCGTTGCACGTTCAAGCAGGACACCCGGTTGTTCTGTGCCGGTCCAACACAGGGCATAGAGCCACCGACTCAGACGAAACCCGACAGCAGGGTCTCCCCACTCGCAGAAACCGTATCGTGATCGAATCTCTGCTTTATGGCTCCACCGCTGGTCTGTGCTGCAATATCGCGACAACTTATCGAGGTTTTTTATTCGAAGTTGACGAGCGAGTGTTTGCAGTACAGAATCTGGTACGTCTAAGGGGTCTTCGAGAAAAGTGCCGACAAAACGGACGGTTGTGAGCTGTAATGCGAATCCAAGACGGTTATGATCTCCACGCTTGGTTCGAATTACAGAGTGATCGTCGTCATCCAGATAAAAATAACGCGTTAACTCATCGGGGCTGGGATCACCAACATACCGACCGTAATTGGCGCGTTGTTCTGGTGTAAGGAACTGAACAGGCATTGTAACATCACTTTAGTTCATTGCATAAACGTTCGTTTGTGCAATGATTAATAGGCAACCGTGTATCAGGGGATTGCGTGTTGCAAAAATATATTGCAAAATGATACGCATTGGCAATAGGTTTGTGCAACGGAGGAAAGATTATGCTTATCGGGTATGCTCGTGTTTCGACCAATGATCAGGATACTGAGGCCCAGGTCTCCGCTTTAAAAAAAATCGGGTGCGAAATGATTTTTCAGGAAAAGGCATCGGGCGGCAGGTGGGATCGGCCGGAGTTACATCGACTTTTAAGTCAACTGCGAAAAGGTGATGTGTTGGTGGTCTGGAAGCTTGATCGACTATCTCGTTCTCTGAAAGACGTTTTGAACTTGATGGAAAAAATTGTCCAGGCAGGGGCTGGTTTCCGCAGCCTGACCGAAGCAGTTGATACTACATCCCCCGGTGGTCGCATGATGATGCAAATTGTTGGGACCTTTGCTGAATTTGAGCGGGCAATGTTGCGGGAACGAACTCACATAGGCCTGGATGCAGCGAGAAAGCAAGGTCGCGTCGGCGGTCGCCGTCCAAAACTGAAGACGAACCAGCAACAAGAGATTGTACAATTGGTTAGTTCAGGTCAGAAGACCGCAGCTGATGCAGCAAGATTATTCAATGTACACCCTGCTACTGTCTCACGCCTTCTTAAGCGTTCCGCAGGGCCTTAACCGGGTTTTACGTTCCATTACTCCCTAAACCCCGTACACGCGGGGCAACAAAGGCAACATGAATCACCGCCCTTTGCCGATCCGTGGCGCTAATGGATTATGCAACCGGGCTCGCCGAATTCTCTCATAACCTGCTCGGTATGGTCAAGTAGCTCCATAGCCTCGTCAAAATTTGCCTGAGTATTCAACATATACAGTGGCGCCATCCCGCCAAGCTCGCTATTTTTTTCTTCAATCCACCGGCTTGCCAGTTCCTTATCACCAAAAATCTGCTCGGCTCGGGTGCAAAATTCATAAAACTTTTCATAACCTTCAGTTTCCTCGAAGATCTCATCTACCATTTTCCCGCTCCACTGATCGCCTGCGCTGCCACTCTGCCCCTGGGTGCCGGCCGGTTGCGCTCCCCTTCTCTTTTGACTTCATTTCGCTACAGAACCACTCAAAATAATATACGCTTAATTAACATAGTACAAACGTTTTTTTGCCCGTTGCACAGTTAAATAATTATAGCTATTGCAGATAAAATTAATTGTTTTGTGTTGCAAGAAAACAAACCTTGCGTCCTTTAATACATATGTAGTCATCCTCAACAAGAAAGGACAGGTAAAATTATCGAGAAGAGCAGGTAGTTTTTGAAGTGCCTGGTGCGGCCATCGCCCATGCCACGAGAATTTAAACCGGCCAAAAGCAACAGCGACAAACCTTCGCGGAATAGATATACAATCGAAGATGTCCAAGAAGTTGCAAAGCAGCGCAACGGCATATGCCTATCAACCATCTACACTAACAGCAGTGTCAAGCTTGAATTTCAGTGTAAGTACGGTCACCGCTGGCCTGCAAGCTTCGATCATATCCTCAACGCCGGGCACTGGTGCACTTACTGCAATGACAGCTACGGCGAACAATTTACCCGCGAGATTTTGCAAACAGTTATTGGCTGTCCATTCCCAAAAGGCCGGCCCTCATGGCTACTTTTTACAAATGGCTATCAGATGGAATTTGACGGCTACAATCCTGACCTCGCAATTGCTTTTGAATATCACGGTCCTCAGCATACCGAGGAGCCCTCTGGAGCACGCAAAGAAATGTTGCTTAGTCATATTCAGGACCGCGACAAAGTAAAAGCTGACTTGTGTATCGACCGCGTCAAACTGTTAATCTTCAAGACCATACCCGACTATGTAACCCAGGAACAGCATATTGAGTATGTATTATCTGTAGTTCACGAAGCTGGTATACAGGCCGTCTGTTCAGATATAAGTGAAATCATGGATAGGGTTACTATGCCCGAGTATGACGAGTTTGTCGAATTGAAGCAGAAAATGAGAGAGATGAACTGCGAATGCCTCTCCAAAAATTTTGTTGGGATGCGGACAAAAATAAAGGTTCGCTGTCTGCTTTGTGGCAAAGAATGGGACTCGACCCCGCGTGGATTTGCAGAGGGTAAAACCTGCCGCAGCTGCAAGACCATAAAACGACATGCCGATAACAGAGAAAAGAAGTATGCAGATGCGGCTGCCAACGGCATCATCCTGCCGCCTTACAAGAAGCCATGGATGCCCAAGAAAAAAGCCAAATAAAGCCAAGTGACCCCCTCCGGAGGCAAGCAGCGCTGCCTCCGCTCTCCATCCCCCTCCCCAGAGAAGTTAAATTAAACCAAATTTTCAACAGTACATTCCGACTTCACCACTGGCGCGCCCTCCCCTACCCGGCAACGCTCCCCGCCTGGCGATCCGCCTCTGCTCAAGAGTTGGGCTTGCCCGGCTGCAGCTGCAATCAGAGAAACAGAGTGAGATGAAGCGTGGTTTGCGATTATGCGAGAGCGGCCACACTGGATGTTGCCCTTCAGCTTAAGCCAGTGCGCCCGAGTGGTTTGATTCCTGTTGTCTTGTGCCCCCCCGTGTCAATGGAATTTGGTTTTGACCGGTTGCATGAGTAGCCGCCCTGGTCAGTTGTCCGTCAGCTTAAGCCATACCTCCGGCGACGGTTTGATTCCTGTTGTCTTGTGTTTTTCGTGCCGTGTAAATGGTTTTGCCTTTCCAATCTCGCAACCTCCGGACCAGGTAGCCACCCTCCCATACCCCGCTCTTCTCTTCACTTTTTTTGGCTTTTCTTTGGCTTTTTTTTTATTCTGCAAAATCTGCATTAACTGCCCGTAAACCCTAAGGAAAGTGCTGAATAAAACTTACATCATTAGTGTAGGTACAATCTTTATAGTACTGTAAAACAAGCACTTTTTATTTTTGCTGTTTTATGCAAGCAATATTCCCCACAACGACCCACCCTTTATCCCAGCTTTATTTCAAAGCATAGTCTGTACTCGCACCAAGGTATATTCACACAAAATGTATTGACACTATAGTGATTTACGCTTATATGATCCAATCAGATAAAAATGTATAAGGAGAGCGATATGGCATGTGTAATAGCCGTTTCCAACCACAAAGGAGGAATTGGGAAAAGTTTCATCTCTTCCAGCCTCGCTAATGCTTGCGGAAACAAGGGTCGTAAGGTGTTGCTAATCGACTGGGACAGTCAGGCAAACTCGACTGATTTGATCCTCGGTCAGCAGCAACCGGCCCACACCCTCTACAATGTTTTGGAAGAAGATTTGCCGATTACTACAGCAATTCAAGCCACATCATACGATAACCTGGACATTCTCGCAAACGAATCAGCAACTGCAGCAATCGAGGTTAAGCTTTACCGCAATATTCCTGCAAATTACCATTTATTGCAGAAATTAATAGAACCGGTGCGCGATCTCTACGACATTATCATCATAGATACATCACCTTCACTCGGGATCTGGACAATCATGGCGTTAACCGCCTGTGATTGTGTCATCGTTCCCGTCAATGCGAGTTCCAAGCATAGTCTCCAGGGATTGAATGCTGCTATATCAGCAATCAGGGATATCAGCAAATCATTCAATCCAAATTTGCGGTTCCTCCGGGGAATTATAAACATGGTCGACCGGAGGACATCTATTTCGAAAGCGATGGTTGAGCAGATATCCAGAACCTGGGCCGGGCAACTCTTTGCGACCACCCTACCCCTTTGTACCGCAGTGCAACAGGCAGAGGCTGCAGGTGAAACTGTACTGCGATACGATGCTCATTCATCAGCAAGCAAGCGATTCCGCACGTTAGCAGACGAACTGCTGGCAATTGTTGATTCATCCGCACCAAACGATGAAATACTCCCAGGACTTGAAGGAGAATCCTGATGGCAAAGCGACGAAGTGTAATGTCTCTTGTCCAGTCGTACATCGACGGTCAGGGATCTGAAACAAGTGAGCTGCTGGGTGAGATCAATAATGCTCCCCAGCTACCTGTTGCTACATCTTCAACAGGTAGCTCAACAGGTAGTTCAACAAACAGACAGGCAGGTAGACAGACAGGTAAGCAGGATGACAGGATAACAGACAATCTGTTAGATAAGCAGGCAAGCAGCGTAGCTAACAGGTCAACAAGCAGGTTGACAAACGAGCAAGCAGGCAGCGAGACAGGCACACAGGTTGACACGCAGGCTAACAGTGTGGTAGGCAGTGTAGCAGACAATCAGACAGTTAGTTTGACAGACAGCATAACAGATAGACAGATAGGCACACAGGCAGGCAGTGAGACAGGCAGTCTAACAGACAGCGTGGCAGGCAATCACACTGATGAACAAACAGACAGTTCCGCACAAAAGCAGGATAGACCACAGGCAGACAAACAGGTTGACAAGCAAGATGGCAGGAACGATGACACGCACAACAACCAGCAGGTAGTTGAGCAAGAAGCATATCATGCTATTCAACATATACCTCAACAGGCAATTAGACGCCCAGTTCAGCAGGCACATCAACAGGCAGTTCAACAGGTAAAGATGGATAAAAGAGCATGGATGCCATTAACGAAGAACCAGGGGCAAGTGTTAATGTTCCTATATGAGTATGGTGGGGGCTTGACAAATACCGATATAATCGGGGTAGAATTAGCCATGCCGTATGGAACAATAAGATCAGCAATATCAGTACTTATCAGTGAAGGATATGTTACGGACAAACAATTCTTTTCGGGCCATGCATTCAAAGGATTTACTTACAGTTTAAATAACAATCTGGTATCGGCATATGTGAATAGAGTTAGACAGGCAGTTCAACAGGTAAATCAACACACACTTCAGCAGGCTGTTCATCAGTCATATCAGTTCAATAATCAGCAAGCAGTGCAACAGACAGACAGGCAAGGTGGCAGGCAGGCAGACAGGCTTATAGAAGAAGAAGTCAGTCTTAATAAAAATCTTACTTCTTCTGAAACCGTAATTAGCACAGATGGCGACAAACACCTGTCTGGAGCTGTATTAAGCGGAATCGATCTCACAACACCTGAGTTGAAGTGGTGGGTTAGCCAAGGGCTTACGATTCCCAAAACAATCGAATGGCTCCGTCAATTTGAACAAGTTGGTTTGACAGAAAAAGATTTAACGCAATCACTCAAGTATGCCTGGTTCGATGCCGACGTCAACAAAGTCCAGCCAAGCGCCCGACCGATCGATAAACCTCTGAGCTGGTTCTTCGCCTTTTTGCCAGGTGGCTACCCGGCACCAAGCAACTACAAAACCTGCGCCCAGCTTCAAATCGAGCAAGAGAAAAAAGAGTTGGAAGAGATGGAGCGTGAACAACAGGAGCTCGCTGATCTCCGTCGAAGAAAAAGAAAAGCTGAATTAGAGTTGAAGTTTATGAAAATCCTGGTCGAAGCTGGCGAGGAGTATAAAAAGCTCTTGGCGCGCGTTGATAACGAATTTGTTAAGGAGATGGGCGGAGACACTCTTGATGATGCGCTGAAAGAAAAATATTTCGAGCAGAACGGGTTTAAAATTTAAGAAAAGGAGTTGAAAAAATGCCCGGTAAAATCGACTCACCCGAGATCATAACATTTTCCGTATCAATGTCCGGCACCGAGGCCTATGCGTTTGCGCAATTTCTCAAGCGCCGGCAATTCGATGATTTTCGAAAACGTGCGGTTGACGAAGAAGACGCCCTGAACATGGATAGGGCTGCTGACAAAATCAGAGATGCGTTGAGAGAAGCTGGATTTTTCCCAAGATGAGAAATAGTTGGATTCGCAGAATCGCTTAGAACGAGAGATCGGTGACCGACCAAGGCAAACCATAGCGGAGTAAAAGCGAGCCGCTTAAATCCGCTTATTTTTGCCTGTCAGAGTAGAGTAGGGCGGCATTATCAAGAAAAACTTTCGAACGCAAGTAGAATAAACGTGAAGTAATAAGCATGAAGTTAAAACCAAGCGTAATAGATGGCTAACAAAGCCAAATACACCAAATGGGGAGAGAGAAAATGGCAAATAAAAGTGATATTGTAGAAATGGTGGCGGTGAAATTGGACGTATCAAAAAAGCATGCAGCTGAAGCAGTTGAGGCCGTTTTGGATGCGATAACAGCGAAAATTATAGCTGGAGAAAAGGTTGCGTTTGTCGGCTTTGGCTCTTTTTCCGTTTCAGAAAGATCGGCCAGGGAGGGGATAAACCCCAAAACAAAAGAAAAAATTCAGATCGCTGCGAGCAAGTCCGGCAAGTTTTCAGCAGGACGAAATCTTAAAAACCTGTAGTCAAATAGGAGGCAGGTGATGTGGAATGATCCGGTGGCAATGTTGATGGTTGTGTTTATAGTAATAGGGCTCGGGTCCATCGTTATCAACCTCCGCAAAATCCTCACGAGAAGAAAAGCCGCAGCCGGACATCGGCTTAATCCGCATCCCTGATCAAAAGTGAGATAAAGGGCAGGGTGATGCAAAAGAGAAAACCATCTGAGAGTGTAGTAAAAGAGGAATGGAAGCTGGTCGATAATCCTCCCCCGGTAGCAATGGTAGACGGCATGGCGCCGATCACCAGCGGGCCAGTGTTGGCGCTCCGTAAGGGTGGTCGCAAGTGTGTTGCCCGGTATGAATCATGGGACACTGGCCTTGATGAAGGAGAAACTGCGGAGTTTCATTGGGTGACGGATTGCTCCGAAGGATGGAGAATTGATGAGGATATCACTCATTGGCAGTGGTTGCCGGAGGACCCGGAGTGAATTCTTCGGAAGCTCAGTAGCTGATGAAGTGAAATAAGAGTCGAAGAAAGAGAGCTGAGCCATTAACCTGGTCTCGGCTTTTTTTGCGTCGATCGCGCACGAAGAGAGCCTTCCAATCAACTTTTGGTCGGCTTTTTTGTTCCTTTTTTTGCCACCGATGCAAAAAAAGGGGCGGGATCCGTGGAGGCGCGGGGTTCCCCCCGCGCCCAGATCATGACTTTTGGCCTTTCACTTGACTTCATTTTGGCTGTCTTGGGGGGAGATGTTGGTGGTTATTTTGCTTAATTCTGGCTTGTTTCAGTGGTCGGAGCCGGGCCAGGGCGGGAAGTTTGCATTTTATTTTCATACTGGTGCGCTGGTGCGCTGGTGCAATTTGCTCTATATCTCGCATAAAGCAGCGAAACAAAAGCGAAAACAAGTTTATATTAACCCCAAACCCAACCCGGCAGAGTAGGGCAGGGAAGGGGAAAAGAAGTGGGGTTTTTATTTCGCTAAGATTTCGCTTGACATACAAGAAACATTATGGTAGTGTAGTCATCATCGCAGCACGCCAATGGAGGCTGCGTACAAAATTCAGAATGCTGGTGCTCAGAGGGCATCAGGGGAAAGGAGAAAAAAATGAGTGGATTATTTTTGGCGGCAATCGGAGCAGTTACGGTAGAGCGGGCAATTGGGGTAATCGTTCTTTTAGCTTCAATAATTGTGGCGGCTAATTTGTGGCATCACGACATCTATTTATCGCTGATGGTTGGTCTCGGTCAGCTTCACGGACATCTGCAGCATCACGCACATGGGGCCGGGCAGGAAGGCGGCCATATCGCCGCACACAAAAGCGTCTTGTAGATGGGTTGGTTTGAAGTTAAAGGAGAAGTGGAATGACGGATTTGAGAATGGCGCAGTGGCCGCTGTCACTGGAATTGACTGAAATTTTGCAGGAGCTGGTCGGCGAAAAAAGCCAGGGGATAATACTCGATTTTATCGACCATGGCAGGAATGCGGATGTGGTTGAAATTCGGATAGACAGTGACGGCAAAATCAGCTTCCTCGGGGTGGCTAAGCCGTCGGGAGAAGGTAGGGAGAAACCCTGGCTCGCATTCGACTTTGCCCACCGGGAATACCGACACACCGGCAATACAGAGGACATCAAAGAGGGAATAAACGTGTTTCGTGCCTGGCAGATACAATTCTGCCGTAACTTTCAAAAATACGAGGTGAAATATAATGAATACACAGTGTGATAAAGAAGAAAATGAATTGGTGTCAGACGAAGATAGAGTGAGAGTGGGGGATCTACCACTGGTGTCTGAGCAGCTGCCGCACTATTTCCAAAATGGGACATCCGTGGGCCGCCTTGGGGTCAATTGTGGCAATTGTGGATCTGATGTCGAAGAAATCAGGGGGAAGTTTGAAGTGGCAAACAATGGAATGACGTTGGCTCTCGAAGAGGGCTATGCAGTCTGCTACAAGTGCAAAACCTTGACGCCTGTTTCAGCCAAGTTCCTCGATGACGGCAGCTACTTGGCAAAAAAAGAACATGGATGGGAGCGGGGCCGCTACAAAGTGGCTCTTGAACCCTGGTCGCCCAGCTGGATTATCGCGATGCTTCGCTCGAAGATCGGCATCTGAAGGAGAGGGAAAAATGAGACGAAAAGGTGAAGAAGTATATCCATATGTTGCTGCGGATTGGGATGCTGTAAGGGACGGTTGGGGGTTTGAGTACTGGGAAGTCGGGCCGATGGATCCGCGGAGGGATGGTATCCCGGGGGTTTATAAAAATGGCTTGGATCATGAAATGATGAACAAGCATCACGGAAAAATGGTTTCGTTTTTGCTCGGGATGTTTTGGTGGATTATCGGGTGTCTTGTCGGAGGATTGATCGGAGATGTGGCGTTTCAGGCTGTCATAAGTCTGATGAATAGCCAGTATATTTTCCATATTAGTGTAGTGGATTATTGGACGGCCGCTATAAATGTTGGATTCTTCAGCCTTTGTGGATTTGGCACTCCATACTTGTTTTATCTTTGCTACAGGACTCAGAGAAGCCTTTGGGCGACGCTTAAGTTCGTGTTTTGGGGTTCATTTCCTGCGAGATTCTGCGGTGGTGGACGTAGGTCAAAAATCGGTTTTTCGTCGGTAGGGCCGGTAATTTTCTTTGATTGAAAAAGCCTTGAGTGGCACGAGGCAGGAAACGATGACAGTAAAAAAGCAAACCAATGAAAATAAATACTATCAATCGGTGTTATTTGAACCAGATCCGCCGATAGTCGAAATCCATTTAATCGCGCCAGATAGTCCTCAGATAGCATATTACAACTTGGCGATACATAGATTGGCTGCTGGTTACACAATCGAAAAAAAGAGCGGCGGACATGGATCAAAGCCGCAACAAGAAACGTGGTGGCGCCCAACTTTGAGCCAGGCGTTAACGAAGCTTGACCGGTTACGATCGAGCAAAATGAATAAGAAGAGAAAAGGGCGGGTATATATCGACCCTGGTGAAGCAACTGAAACAGGGAAGTTAATCTAACCACACGAATTAAAAAGGAGATTAATAGTCATGGCAAGTTTGAATAAAGTACATTTGATAGGTAACCTGGGCCGCGATGTAGCAATCCGCTATACAGCATCGGGCCAGTCTGTAGCAAGTTTTTCCCTCGCAACCTCAGAAAAATCCAAAAATTCAAGCGGTGAATTTGTCGATTTGACGGAATGGCACCAGATCGTGCTCTTTGGAAAGTTAGCGGATATTGCTAATGAATACCTCTCCAAGGGCAAAACAGCTTACATCGAAGGACGCCTCCAGACGCGCAAGTGGCAGGATAAGGCCGGCGCCGATCGCTACACAACTGAAATCATCGGCGAGAAATTGCAGCTGCTAAGCGGGAAATCGTCAGTATCAGAAGAACCCCCGCTGTCCGAGTAATGGTTTGATACTGTTAGTCCGGGGTGCGTGCAATATGAAGTCACTGAACCACTACATACATAATCATGGAGAAATAAGATGAAAAGAAGAATATTTGCATTATACTCAGCAAATTCCGGGCTCGAAATAACGCCTGAGATCAAAGTCAACGAGTCAAAAGGAAGCAGTGAAGGCCGGATTCAGATCAGGTTCTTCATGCTCCAAACCCCAGGCGCCACGGGCAAGGCGACTCAGATCAAGTTCCTGATGGAGCCGTGGGAAGCACATGATCTCGCTACTCGGATGGAGCAGGTATTCAGATCTGGTGGAAAAGAAAAACTGACTCACAAATTTACGCCTGCTGGTCAAAAAGAAGTGGTGACAAATCTGGTAGTAGAAAAATGGGAGAGGGGAGGGAAGAGCGGACTCGGGATCGCAGTTTCCCGCGGCGACGCCTTCATCTCTGTGCCGGTGGGTAAAGATTCTCAATCTCGATTCATCTTCGCCGCTGAATTCCTGAAATTCCTCAGCACAAGCCAGAGTTGGCAGGACAAAGAAGCCGCTTAGGAGGCGGCAAAAAAATGAGAAATAAAGCCATATCAATAATCCTCCTGGCCGCCATTCTCGCCGGCTGCGGCTCCGGATCAACCCCTGCCCCATCTCCAGGAGCCCAGATTGTAGGTAAAACGAGCCCGAGAGCAGTTGTGTACCTGAAGGACGTCACCGGTGCAGAGGTCACTACGGACGCCGACGCCGCGGGAAATTACGCTGTCAACATAACGAGTATGAAGAAGCCATATGTGTTGAAAGCAGTTTATTCCAACACCTCTGCGGCTTATACGGTTGCGCCAAACGCTGGCAAAGCTGATATCAACGCAGGTAGCAGTACGCTCCTAAGGCTCCTTGCAGGCGTTGCAGATTTGGCCGCCTGGTATTTGACGATTAAAGCCGACATTCTGTTATGGATAGCAGGACTGATCGAAAACCTCGCCAACGCCGCTCATTAAGCTTAAAGGAGAATCCAGATGAAGAAAAGAATAGATGGCATCACATGCCCGGGGCGTTACGGATCCCCAGTTGGACCATATTTCTGTAGCCGCTGTGGAAGAGAGATCGAAGCCGGTGAAAAGTATACGGCCATTGTTACTGAGATGGCTACACTGGAAGAGCCTGGTGCTGGTGAGATCGTTTGCAGTACCTGCGTTGAGTTGCTGCCGGAGTAATTGATATGTGCTTCATGGGGATTTTTACCGTAGTACTCCTGGAATTCCTGACTTTCGTTGTGAATACGCGGGGATACGCCATTAAAGCCATAACTCTGATCCTGCTGCTCTGGGGCGGACACTGGCTGTTTGCCGCATGGACCACCGGGCAATATTACGTTGCACACGCTGATCGATACTACGCGGGCTTTTCTCTTGTTTTCTCTGTGGTCTACGCCGGCGCATGCATTGAAGCGGCAAATCGGCCGCGATACTACCGCCGTTAATCAAATAATCAGCTGCATTTATAAGGACTTGGACAAATGAGAATAATTATATCAGGACATGACGCTGAACCAGAGTGCTATGACAGAGAAACAAGAGAAGTCGAATTGGTTATTGATTTGGACATCGATGACCAGGATTCTCCGGTAACATTATCGATCCACCAAGATCACGTTTGCGTGCAACGGTGCGACCTGGTCGCTGCCATGAAACTGCTATAACCGCCGCACGCCACCGCCTTTCCCTCAACTTTCCTCTGGCTTTTCTCTGACCAAGATCTGGTTTCCACTCAACTTCTTCTGGCTCAGATCAGGCCAAGAACGACTTCTACTGGCTTACTCCGGCTTCTCTCCGGTTCCACCATTTAACTTTTATTGCGCTTCGTCTCGGGGGGTTGGGGGGTTTTTTTTTTGGCTTTTATTTCTCTTTTTTTGCCTTGGATAATAATAATCGTTTTGGGACATTCCAAGTAGTTGTAATTATTGCCTTTTTCGCCCATAAGGTATGTTATGTAAGGTACGTTTGAAATATAACCAAATTTGCTTGATTTGAACTATCCGGAAATTCCGGATGGTTGCCTGAATCAAAAGGTTTTACTGGCAACGAGCTTGTAGCAATCTTCGAGGAAAGCCAGACAATCCGATGGTTTGATGACATCTACGTGTTCTTTTCCGGCGGTGATGAACGTCTTTATTTTTACTGCTTTTCCTTCCTTGTTGAGCCAGTCTTTGACCTTGATTGCCATAGCCTGAGCCTTTATTTCTGATGCCGCATAAGCCGCCACGATATAATATTTGTAAGCTTTCTTCGAGGTTTTAACGGCCTTTACGGCTACGACCTTTGCAGCCACTGGCGCTGTCGGAGTAACAACAGCTACTGGCTCAACAACCTTTGTTTCTTGTTTGATTACCTGAATCTTGGCGGTTTCGACTGGTTTTGCCACGGCTATTTCTGGCCCAACCCCCGGTTTTGCTGGCTTCACAGCTTTTTTGACTTCAAACTGTGCCGGCACCAGATCCTCGCGGATGCGTGTAGACCAGTATCCGGAGTCTGAGGAATAAACCTGCTTGTATTTCCCATTTGTCAGCAGGACTTCGACCAGCTCATTAGACTCATGGCTATCAACTCTGCCATCGAACGTCAAAACCCGCTTGTAGGCGATATCGACAACCGATACCTCGCCACGCACCGGTACAACTTTAAAATTGGCGACAACCGGCTCCATGTCAACCTTGGATGTGACTGAAATTTCGTAAGGCACATAAGGGAGAAGCGAGTGCATTACATACTCCCCATCGCTATCCACGTCTCTCTGATCAATAGTCAGTCCAGTTTTGACCAGCTCATCGACACCCTCCAAGAACCTGCCCTTCCCTGAGCGATCAACATATGTCCGGACAAGAATGCTTGCCGACTGTGCCTGGGGCAGATTCGACACACCCGCTCTTGTGAGAGACCCGCTTAAAGAGGCTGTTACAGTGTCATTGTGGTCTTGCCAAGAATGAGTATACCCGAGTGAGAGAGAAGCATATTTCCAGTTTTGTAACTGCAGAGCGACGCCGGTAGTGTCTGCACGCAACCTGCCTTGCTGCCCGATCAGATGAGTTTTTAAATCAACAGATCCTATGCCTTGGATTCGCTTTTCGAGATCGATATCTGATGTAAATACGTTCATACCAGGCTGCAGCGTGTACAAGCTGTCTGTTCTCAAAGTCACATCCCGCGGCAACATTAAGATCGCCTGTGCGCCCGCACCTCTGGTAACTGTCGTTATGCCCGCCGACTTGGTCTCTGAAAATTCGACTCTGGGGGAGAGATAAAGCCTATTGTAGTTAAGCCCTGCGCGCAGAGATCCAACTGTCGTATCGATATTATTTGAGTTGGTATGTGTAAGCACTACAACTGGAGAGTACATAAGCCGGGGCGCCACGATCCCTGACAGCGACTTGATGCCTGCCTGGTCGCTGTAGCTTGCTGAGTAAGCGCCAAGCGACTGATTGTTGTAATAGCTGCTGCCGCTGAAACCCCTGCTCCCGGCATGACCATTCAATACCCATCCCGCAACTGGCGTAAAATAGGCCCCTGCCCCGCCCTGCGACTTGTCTGCATCTGCATAAAGAGTAACTTTGTTGTTGAGCCCGTAGCTTGCCCTGGTCTGAAAAACTTCATGGTTGAACCGATCAACGCCGCCGGCAATGTTGTACGAAACAGCGCCAGACATAGTCATATACGCATCGACATCCCTTGTTATCACTTTTTCTCGCATCTCTCCGGAGGGGAGGAACGCCCGCAGGAGGTAAGAAGTGGAGCCATACGTGAGTGGCAGAGATACTATGTATTGTGGCTTATCAGATGTCACCGATCCAACGTAGATGTCGCTGCCCCGGTAGATGTCAATCTTGGTACCGATTGGGTAATCCGTTACCACCTGCTCAGTCCCAAAGCTGGACTGAAACCGGGTCGTGGTCTCATTCGTCAACCCTACCCCTCTGTCAACCCCGGCCAGCGGCACCGCACCTACTTTCACATCTTTTACATACTCATTTTTCTCTTCATGCCAGTTGACAGTTCCCCCTGGTCGGCTCTCTGTGAACAAATTGATATCGACGTCAAGCCCAAATGCCCGGCCAGTGCCTGTCAAGCTGGCCTGTTTGCTGATATTTGAGCGGCTGTCAGTTGCACCAAAAAGCTGATAATCAAGCGACTTCACGGCAAAGCGGGAGGTTGGAAGTGGAATCAAGTCGACCCCCACCATCCCTTCAGTGCCGCCGGTAGCCGCAAAAACGGACAGCTTGGAGGTGGTGAGCGATAGTGTTTGCTCTTCTTGGTTCCACTCGTAGTTCCCGTATCGACCCAGAGTTGACAACGGGACATCGGCAACCACTGGCAGACGGAGAGCCCGCAGGGCGGCGCCTTCAACATAAATGTCGCTCGTAGCGGAGTCAGAACCAGGCCGATCATAGACGATAAACGACCCCACTTTATGCCGGTTAACGTCAAAGGAAGCGTAGTATTCGGCGCTCTCGGCAACCTGTGCCATCAGTGCGATGGCTATGATTAAAGCAATTCGCCGCATCATCAGTAAGTATCTACGATCACGGAGTAGCTTGCTCTGTACGTGCCAGCTGTTGCATCAGAGAAGTTGACGGCAACGTCGGTTGGGAACGCTTTGGAACTATACGGAGACAGACCCCAGCAAAATGCGTATGAACCAGCACTTTTGCTATTGAATGTGGAGTTACCTCCAACCGTACCAGAGATCCCATCTGCGCGATTTGTAAGAGTACAACTTGCTTGCACAGTAGCTACATTTTGCGATGCAATCATGTTCGATATACGGATTTGCGACTGCCACGAAATTGTTGCGCCATTTTCTGACGTTAAGACGTGATTTGAACCATTATTGCTGTCAGCAGTATCGCCGATGTTTGGGACAATCCGCACAGAGACATTTCCTACTCCGGCCGGGTAAGTGATCCCGATAACGCCGTAGTCTGCATTAGTGCCGCCGTACGTATTAAAGCACGGGTTAACAGCACCAACTTGCACAGCAGTCCCAGCGAAGCAACCAGCATTTGCCGGGGCTTTTCTCAGGAATGTTGCTGTCAATGGCAGCAGCTCAGAGATCGCAAAAGAATTTGTCTGTACTAAGCATTTGACAGTAAAGGCGGCAGATTTGGTGGTTCCATCGAGCAGTGAAAACGCTTGAGATGCTGAAATATAAGTGCCTGCGACGGGAGTTTGCGTGAATGCAATCTGAGTAACGATCCCTGCGACGCCCCACCACTGGCCGCTATCTGTACTGCTAACAGTTGTCCCAAGGTTGGCGTTTATTCCATCGACAACGGACATAGGGTAGTTTGCTGACATCATGCGATAGCTCATAGTTGCAGTTGCAGTCTCAGTCCCGCCTGATCTTGTTAATAAAATCGTCGCCGGCGCTGAAGTAACCAAAAACGTAAATGGAGAGCTCATTATGTATGCGATATTGCGTGTCGTTGAGCTGACAGACTGAATATAGCCAAGATTTGTGAACGTGGTTTTGGTTCCCGGGTTTGAAATTGTGATGCCCGCATTCGTATTTGTGTAGAGGGTATAAGCAAAAGACGGACTTGAAATAGACAATATAATTAATATCATAGCGATAATTGTTTTCATTTTTGAGCTCCTTTGGAGAGTAGATGAATCAGTATCAGTAATATTCGGTGTCAAGCGTTGCTGTGCCGGTGTAGTTGCCTTTTGAATTATCCGAGGCTGAGAAGTCGACACCTGTTGGGTAAATGGATAGATAGTCATAACCAGTAGTTGTTGAAACTGGTGATGTACATGAGCTGCCTCCAGACACTGACGATACATACCCAGACGCGGAGTGCCTGCATGTTAGAGAAATAACAGCGGTAGAAGAGCCGTGACTAAGTGTAACCGTGGCCGGGATCGTGGTGATTGAAGTACTTTTCGCCTCTTGCGTAGAGAGGATCTGGCCAGGGACGACGGATTTTAACGCCGTAGAGTCGTAGACGGCTTGGCTACCGCTTTTGCCGACCTTTACCGACAAATTTTGTGCCACTGATAGCGTAATTGGTATCCCTTGGATCGTGACGGCTACATTTGCCGTGCAGACCGCCGCTTCCGCCGGATCTGCTGCAAAAACTACCGCCGCCGCAACAAAAGCGAAAACAAGGAAAACGAGAACCCTCCCCCTCATTACTTCTTCACCGATGCCGGCAGACCAGTTCTATAGTTGATGCCGATAGTCACACTGTTCTCTGTCTGCTTCGCGCCCGAGAAATTAACGAATATTTCCTGTTTTTTCGCTTTTGCAGCCCAGAACAGCACTCGGCAGTTGCCTTCTTTTCTTCCCAAGAACTTGACTGTTTGCGATTTACCGGGAGCAAGCTCGAACAATTTTGGATATGCAAACAAGCCGGCAGAGCAGTCGGAGAAACCCTTTGGGAGCTTTTCTAAGGCTTGCGGGAGTGTTTCTGGAACGATCTCGACACGAAAGGCCATTTTGGACGGGTGGGTGTTAGTCACTGTGATTGGGAAATCATCACCCAATGTTGTATCGATCCGGTTCTGTGAGAATGAGATGCTGGGTGCATCTGCGAGAGCAACTGTCGAAGCGGTGGCAGAAAAGAGTGAAACGAGTAAAAAAGTAGTGAAGATATTCTTTAACATGATTGGCTCCTTGTTTTTTGGGTGGGTTGAAAAAGAGGGGGCTGGGTGAGAGCCCCCTTGGGGAGTTATGCCGGCAACAGGTCAGTAGTAGTCTGCACCAACGGTTGCGCTGCCAGTCCAAGCACCGACGGTGTCGCCGGTGAAGACCATGGTGGACGGGGAAAGTGCGACATAGTAGTTGCCGGAGCTGTTGGTCGTCGCGCTGGCGCCGGAGGTGTATGCGCCCGTAGGGCTCACGGGGGCCGACGTTGCTGAACCATACCCCGCAACACCCATGGTCCCAGTCGCGGCTGCGGGGCCGGTTAATGCAATCGTTGCCGGGTAGGTTATGGCAACCGCAGTCGAAGCATCAGCAGTGACAGTAACTACTCCGGGGGTGATTTTGCCGGCCGGCCAGGTGCTGTTGAAACCTACATCACTGGCGCTGTATGTTCCGGACTTTGCAGACACTTTTGCCAATTTGAACGAAAGGTCCTGGGTGTCTGCGATGGCTACGGTTGACTGATAGGTCAACGACACGTTGACGGTAGTACTGGCTGCGCTTGCAAGAGAAGCGGCTGTGAGCGTGAGGAATGCGGCTGTTGCAAAGATCGAAAGTTTTTTCATAGTGCCCTCCTAAGGCAATTTGTACCTGCGCCGGAGCGCAGGGAGGTTGACAGATGAACAAAAGATTAATGGTGACGGCTACTTCGGCAGTTTCATCGTGATCGTGAACGCTCCTTCACTTCCCACACATTGGAAGTTTTTATTTGTATCCATGGTTGCAGCTGGGGTGTCACCATCCTGAGCTCCGCCAAATTTAAAGTTGACGTAGTTGCAGATCCCGGCGGTGTCGGTCGTGGTCGTAATGTAGACCGTACCCGGGGTGGTCGAAGAATCAAAAGCATAAGCGGTTACTGCGGCCGGCGGATTTGGTGCTGTTGAAATGATATGTCCGGTTACGAGTGCAGGGATGTCGGCTGGAAGCGATCCATGGTGCGATATCAGGTACTGATTAGTACCGTTAGCGACCGACTGCATCTGGTCGTGAACGGTTGCAGCTGCACCTGAATCTCTCCAGTTGTTCCATTGCGTCACCAGGAGCGGTGCGGTCATGGCAATAAGAAGACCCAAGACGCTCATGCCGATAATCAGTTCCATCAGGGTAAAACCTTTGTTGTTGTTGTGGATGCTCCCTCCGCGGTTGTTGGTGAAAACTTTTCTTAGGCTCATGTGGCCTCCTTGTTGGCCCTACAATTTGCTTCTTTTGACTTTTTTTGGTTGGTGATGCTTTGTGTTTTGAGCTGGTGTTGCTGCTTACCTGATGCTGCCTGGATGCTTGTGGATCTGATGCGCAAAGTTTGCTGCGAGCTGCTGGTTGTGCTGATGATGCTGCGCCATAGCATTTTTAAAAAGCTGAGTTTCAGCGAACATAAACAACGCTGCGATCGCAAATGCTGCTGCTACGAATACGACTGTTGATTTTTCCATGGTGACCTCCTTTCGCTTTCTTTCAGCTTTTTTCCACGCTTGGCTGTAAAGCTTTTCTTCAGCTTGATTTCTGCTTTTTTCTCAGAGATGAACTTGCTGCTTATACAAGGAGTTCACCGTCAGATTCTTGATCTGAAATGAAATAATCCGCCGCTTGCCAAAAATCTCTGATTTCCTGCCTTTTTTTGATTTGAGATGAACTTGCTACTTAAGCAAGGAGTTCATCCACCGCTTGGCAAAAATTTCTGATTTCCTGCTCCTACTGAGGTAAAGGAACAACCACACAATTTCTTGACGATCGACGAAAAATAATTATTCCGAGTGACGCAACAAACAAGGATAATTATAAGACTGTAGCCAAAACCGCCACCCCCAAAGCGGAAATAAAAGCTGATCGACCCCGCCGCAGATGACGAGTTGGTGATGGTTGGCGAGCTGGTGGCGGAAGTAAAAGCTGGAAGAAGTGGAGTAGAACCCGGTGGCGCAGGCACAAATGAGGCTGGATCAGGAGCAGACGATTGGAGACGTTTTCTCCGGACGAGGCATACCTCGGTATCCCCCAAAGCTAATTTGAGAGATCTGAAAAAAGCGGAAAAAAGTTGATTTGGTGGCGCCCGCAGCGGCCGGGGTGGTGCCGGGGTGCGGCAAAAAAGAAGAATGAAGTTGAATTGATGGGGAGAAAAAAGCTGAAAAAAGTGGATAGGGGGTAATTGGGCCGCCGCCGCAGGATCGCCATGGCGGCAAAAGAAAAGCAGAATGGGAGATGGGCGGAAAGCTGATAGGCGATGGAGTCTCGTCCGGGGCGCTGGTGCTGGTTGCGGAGATGCGTGGCGTTGGCTTAGGCTTGGCAAAAGAAAAGCTAAAAAAAGAGGTTGGTCTCCTGCGGCCGTTGGTGCAGCCGGGCCGGCGGTTGGAAGAAAGAAAAAGCTGAAAAAAGAGGTTGGGTTTTTTCCCCCTCTTGATTCAGCTTTTGTCTCGACCAGGCTGTTTTTCCCAAATCAATAAACGTCGTTAATGACTCCAAAGTTGGTTGTATCAGTTGTGAGCTTCGCAGGCACGTTCATGTCGCTCGTACTCCCTGCGTAAAATATGCTCTGGCCAACAATTGCAACTGATCGCATAAATGTTGTCAAAACCGCATTTGACCAGATTTGATTGCCTGCAAAGTCAAGTTTTATGATAGATGCATTAGAGATAGCATATATGCCATCTGACGTGGCATAAGCGGTCACGATCTGCCCTGGATAAACGTTATCCCAGATTGTTGTTGCATCTGTAATGCTTAGCTTTGCAATATGTGCTGTTCCAACCGAGTCATCATAAGTTATATACATCCCCTCTGCCGTTGACGATATTGCAAGCGGATATGTTATTGAGAGACTCGTATAGACCGATTTTGAAAACACCAGGCTCCCCGCTGGTGATATTTTTGCAACGACAAAACCGGGTCCGAGTCCTCCAGGAGAAGTCGCCAACACATACACATAATCAGATATTGAAAGGCTTTGAATCGCAGAAGACGATGGGATGTTTAGCGCCCAAACCTGCGTAAAAGCAGGGGTAAACACAGTAACTTGAGCGCCACTCGTAGTGTAAATCAGGCCTCCGGCGCATTTAAGACTTTCGACGGCACCGAAAATCTGGTGCTGAGCAACGAAAGTACCGGTGTTGTCATAACTATTTACATGTGACGAATCGACTGCGACATAGAATAGTGAACCATCGGTGTCAACAGGAAACAGGAACTGGGAACGGAACGACAACTTGCCAGGGAGCTGAATAGAGTTAAGAAAAGTTCCGGTTGTTGCCGAGTAGAATTTTAGAAAATAATTCCAGCTTCCTTGTGCACCACCGGCCGATTCTGCAACGTAAACCATGGCTGTCGTGGAGTTTGCACTGGTATAAAAAGAACTGTCCCCGATCACTGACCACCCTCCGTTGTCCGGCGTGACTGCACCACCAGTGAAAGCAACCGCCCATCCCCTAACTGGGGTTGAAACTTGCACTGATCCCGCTATCGCCTGCGACGCAACAGATTTGGCAGTGGCTTTTGCAGATTGGATCACAAGTGCCTGCGGCTGGAAAAGGAGCCTTTTGCCGACGGTCTTAACCGCCTCTGCTGCAACTTTCCCAACCCCGGCTTGATTGAGAGCAGCAATAACGAGATATTTTGTACCTGGGGTCATGCTGACTACCGATACTGTTGAGTTGCCATTAACATCAGTTGTGCTGGATGTAGCTGTAAGAGTGGCATTTGTCGCGGCCCCGCCATTTTGTACAAGAGAAAAAGTTACTGATTTCCCTGCGGCGGCTGCACCGAATTTCGCTGTGACGTTGACAGATGTAGCTGACGCAATTATTTGAGTAAACGTCACGTTTGATGTGTACGGAAGCTGAATATAGCCAAGCGTCTGAAGAATGGCATTGATCTGAGTGATCTGTGCGCTGTTTGCATTGACTTGAGTTTGTAAAGCTGAAATCTGGTTAGCAATAGTCGAATTGACTGAGGTTGCCAGTGTTGCGACTTGAGTTTGCAGAGCTGTTACCGCTGCGTTGCTGCCGCCTGCTGACTGAAGCGTTGCGATCTGGGACTGCATTGTTGCCACTTGGCCTTGTAGCGTTGCGATTGCGGATGTATTCGATGTAACGCTTGTGGCTATTGAGTTGGCCTGGGTTTGCAGTGTTGCTACTGATGCCGACGTTGCGTAAGTAGCGATCAGGTTTGAAACTTGGGACTGAAGAGTCGTCATAGTTGACTGAAGGCTGGTTATGCTTGCGACAGCGCTGGTTAAAGCTGACTGAAGAGTTGATATGCTTGCAGTATTGGTCGCAATATTTGTGGTGTTGCTTGTTCCTGCCGTTACGAGTGCTGTGACTTGTGCTTGCAGAGCAGTCACATTTGACTGTGCAGACGTAAGTGCCGATTGCAGCGATGAGATTGCCGTGCTGTTAGAAGCCCCGGACGAGACCGCCACATTGATCTGATTCTGCAAGTCTTTGACACTCGCTTGTGATGTCGCTAATGCAGTCTGCAGGTTGCCAATGTCGTTACTGTTACCGGTGTTTGCAGTAATGGCCGCTGCAAGCTGGCTTTGAAGAGACGAGACGTCCGACTGCGCTGTTGCCAAAGCTGCTGAAATTGTTGATATATTATTTGTATTCCCGGTAGTGGCGTTAGCTGCTGCTGTCATTTGTGACTGCAGGGTTGCTACTGCTGACTGTGACGTAGCAAGAGATGACTGAATAGCGACGATACTACTGCTATTACCAGTGTTAGTGCTTATAGCTGCATTGAGCTGTGTTTGCAGTCCAGATAGAGAAACTTGCACCGCGGACTGGTTTGCAGTTATCTGCGCCGTTGCAGCCGTAAGGCCGGCTTTAAGGGTATCTACCTGAGCATTGGTAAGCCCGGCACTTGAGATGATCCCGGTTATCTGGGCGTTGATAGAATTAAGTGTGGCGACATCGTTATTGTTTGGCGCAAGCCCGTCGACGCTGGAAATCAGGCTCGTTACTTGGTTCTGGATAGTTGACACTTGAGTTGCGGCAAGACCCGCGGTGGTAATCACTCCGGACACTTTGCTATCAAGCATTGCAAGCATAGCCGTCGTTGCCGATGTCGCTGATACGTTACTGATCTGTTTCTGAAGGTTTAATATCGACTTATTATTGCTACCAGTATAGTTTGAAAAGATCCCAGCGATCTGCGACTGGGCGGTTACCACAGCTGCATCAGAAGCCGATTTATTACTCGACACCTGTGCTGTGACCGCATTTACCTGTGTTTGCAGAGTACCTTGCCCTGCCAACAGCGCTGATAATTTTGTCGCATAGTCGGATAACCCTACTTGCGAGAGCTGTGCTTGAACCGCCGCAACCTGGCCGCTGATCGTTGATAACAGGTCCGCTTGCGAGTTCTGTTGTGTGACGATTGACGAAACGTCAGTACTTTTACTGCCGCACCCTGTTAGTGCTGCTACCATCCACATTACGAGAGCTACCTTGATTGATATTTTTCTCATTTTCGTCTCCTGTTTTGCTGTATTTTTGATGTTATAAATGGATGTAAGTGGTTTACCAGGTTATCCCGAGGCCTACGGTCGCGCCCTTGGCACTGCCATAGCCAAGGTTAACAACTGCGTTTTTAAGAACGGCAGCGCTGACCGGGATCTGCACGTGTATTCCTCCACCATAGTTTACGAGCCACTCACTGCCGGATGGTCTGTATGCCAAGTGCCCGGCGGAATCAGCTACGGCGACTGAACCCGGTCGAGTGTGGTAAAGAACGCCCAAGTCGGCAAACGCACCCATGTAGTCAGGTAAAAAAGAGAGAAGATTTTTGTTGGCGTAAGCTTGGAGGCCGGCGCCGATTGCCGGGTTGTAGTTGTTGTGAGTGTTGGTGGTGTAAAGGTCGGCTCCTATCAGGTTTCCATATATGATCCCGAGGCCGGCCGATGTTGATTTGCGATTGGCGGCGAGCTCGGTGTAGATTGCAAAGTCGGGTGGGTTTGCGGCTGTTGCTGGTGTTGGTGTGGCTGGTGCTGAGATGATGATTTGGGGTTGAACTGGTTGATGAACTGTGACTACCTCAATTATGGGCGCTGATAATGTCGCGGGTTTTGGCTCAACAGAAGAAACATTTTGAGTGGCACGGACAGGCGGAGAAACAGAATTGGTTACCGGTGCTTCCAGCATAGCCGCGACAAGAGCTGGTTCTGCAGGTTGTGCTATTGTTTTTTGTTCACCAAAAGACGCTTTTGACGGAGCCATGGTCATCGACGCTGAAGCCGCCGGGCTGGTCTGGACCGATTTGGCTATTGGCTTGGCAGGATTCATGACTGGCTTAGCCGTTACATCAATTAATGGCGCTGGTTGAGAAACAATAATTGGGGAGGCAGCGGGCAAATCGATAGCCTGATCTGGTTTTTTGACGTTGCCAGAGCTCGCAAAGAATAGGACTACTGCAGAAATAGTTGCCACTGTTAGGAGTGATATTTTGTAATTCATACTGTCTCCTTTTTAAACAAATGCCGGTCTGCTTGTGACAAACCGGCATTCATAACCCTGATAAAACTCTTGCTGGATTAAGCTGCTTTTGCGCCGATTTTTACCGCAAACTCATTAGCAAAGCCGTCCCAACCGCCGCCGATGGCGCGACCAGCGGCTACTGCGTATGAATTGCCGGTGAAAAACCCAACAAAATTAAAGGGCAATGCAAAGACAGTCCCGGAAACAGCGCACACGCTTGAAAAGATGCCGGATGCGGCCTGCGCGCCCGTGATGGTTTTTGATGTGTCCTCAGCTGCAAAAGCTGACCCGGCTGCCATTGTTGTCATTGCTGTGATTACTCCTACCAATACGATTTTTTTGATTGTTTTGCTCATGACGTGCCCCTCCTTGAGGCTGGTTTTTGTCCTACTCATTTCCTGCTTTTTTTTGACTACTTGGGATTTTTGACTTCACTGGATTTTTGCTACTCTTTTGCTGCCATACTGGGTAAAGGAACATTCGTTTGGTTTCTTGACGATCTCTCGATTAATCTTCATTTTTTCTTTTGCTGGCTTATTGAGTGGACCTAAGTTGCTGGATTAAAGGCACTCTGCGGTCGCAAGCTCACAGTACAGGCAGTCGTCAACGTACAGCTCGGGATTTGCCTGCCATTCCTCTGCTGTTGCAGCTAAGCCGCACTTTCTCTGCACTTGAACGAACTCAGATTCCACTTCTGCGGTTTGATTTTCTTCTTGGCTTATATTTTCCATGGGATTCTCCTTTTGAACTTTGGTAACTCTTCTCTTGATTTGGGTGGTGGTTTCCGCTGCTACTTGTTAAAGGCACAACCATCGATTTTCTTGACGATTGCTGGATTAATTCAAAAATGGCTTGATGAGCTGGTGCTGAAAGCTTGCGAGTTGCTGAAAATTGCTGAATGAATCGAGGAAACAGCGATTGCGGGGTGGTTTTGGTTTTGTCTTGAAGGGGAAGGCAAGTTGGTTTTCAAACCCGCCCTCCCCTCGCTCTGGTTCAGCCGGCAAATTACCAAGTAAAGCCGATGCTGCCGTTCAAACCTTTTTCCGAGTGGTACCCGGCACCGAGGATGATATTTGCTGCCGGTACCCGGTAAGTCAATCCGCCACCGCCGCAGAGCCGCTTAGTACCTGGGGCATGACTTTTGCCGGTACTCCACGATGTTCCGCTTATAATCATGAATCCCTCCTGGTCATAACTATCGTTAATCATGATCATTCCGCCTTCGCCAAAGACTTCAAAGTTGTTATGGATTCCAAAAACAGGGCCGAGAATGTTTGCCCGCAGGTCAATTCCAACCGCTGATGGGCTATCATTCCATCCTGAAAGCACGTTATTCGGTGTACTTATGGGCTTTTCTCTCACTACTTTCGACTTTTTGGCAAAAACATCGATGCCAAAACGCTCGCCGGCGATCACAATCCCCCCGACCCCTTTTCCTTCGCTTACTCCGCCCTCTGCTGAGATCGACATGTATTTGTCGTTCGCCGATGCCGTTCCCACCATTGTTACTGCCGCCATTGCCATTACCACTGCCGCCAAAATTGTCTTTTTCATTTTTTTGTACGAGAGCTGCGGGTGATTTGACTCACCATCAAACTCTTTTTCCCCTTTATTTGATTGATGCTTCTTGGTTTTTTAAGCTCTTTTCCTGTTTTCGCGGGCGCAGTGTACCCCAAAGACTCTCTTCCTGGGTACGGACAAACTTAACGCCGTCTTTTATTGAATCGAAGTATGGCAAGGCTTCCTCCGCCCCGGCAATACTCACCAACCCCATCAAAACCATCACCACCCAAAATACTTTTTTCATCTTTACCCCCCCCTGAAATCTGGAAATTTGCTCTCTACACAGATAGAAGGAACTTCAGTGCAGAAACTTGCAATGAATCGAAAAAAAAGATCTGATTTCTTGAATCTGGGGGTTGGTTTGGCCGTTAAGAGAAGAAAAGAGATAAATTAGTCGAGGAACTTCTTTACTGGCACGAGAGAGGACGCGAAACAGGAAGAAAACCAAAGGCGGGTTGGCGATTGGTGTTCTTCCTGTTTGGGCGGCGGTGGCTGGATTACTTCTTTTTGATCGTGATGTTGCCGGATGAAATCGTCAAATTGGCGGCCAAGCCCTGCTCGTAATCAGCAAAATTGTTGCTCGGTATTTTCCCAACTCTCCAAGCTTCGCTCCGTTGCTCAATAAGTTGCTCCATGGCATCTGCGTTAAAGAGCAATGGTGCACCTGAATCCTTATTTACCCTGGTTTTCTTTGCGTGAGAATTTGTAAGTTTTCCACCTTCCGGATCACTATAGATTTTACGTGCGGAATGCAGTGGAACATCGTAAAATGTGACCCTTGCCTGCTGCATCTTCGCATCGCCGTCCTCATCCCTCGCACCCTCAACCTCCCTAATTTCTGTCTTTTTATTTTCGTTCCACGCATACTCTGCCCCTGCGACAAGCCGGAGGTTCATTTTTGTCCAGACTTTGCAATAATCGTTGCCTGCTCCGTAAGCCGCGCACCGGTTGTCTGCACTGTATTCTTCGATCTCGGGAGATGTTACCGGCTTAATGCTACTCGAAGGGATGGAGTTAACTCGGCCGGCGCTGTCTCTTCTCTGCAGCGGATCAGCTGATACAGTCTTGTTGGTCAGCACGGGGCGAAACCGGGCAAACTTGGTGCAGGCAACACGATCGATGCCTGATCTCAGCTTAAGCACTGCGGATGCCAGTGCCTCCGGTGACAGATCTCTTCCAACGCCGGCATAATATTTTGCAATACCGACCAACGCACCGTCCGGGCCTGGCTCGACCTTACCATCAGCGCCGGTATGAAAATCTTCGTTTGCTCCAAACAGCAGATCGCGAGTAGCACCCAAAACCACCCCGCTTGCAGGAGAATAAATGAAAGCCGAGGCATCGAACACTCGCTCAATAGCCTCTCCAGCGGCAGTCGCGTCGGTGCCGGATACAGTAATCTTGGCAACGTAAAAGGCGGCCCCGGTCTTGCTCACTATCTTATCCACTTTGACTTCTACTTTCTCCTGGTACGCTGGCGATGGACCGGATAGCGGTGCCTGGTCAGGTCTGACATAAGCAAACAACCGCCGAGAATTAGTTGATATGTACTCCTGATCCAACTTGTTTTCGGCTTGTTTTTGCTCTTTAACCCGCATTTCAGCACTGAAAGCATTTCTCTCAGCGGCAAAATCTGGGTCATCCATCATCCGCTGATTATACTCAGCTCTCTCCATTCCACTCTGTTGTTTATATAGATCGTCGGCGGTGTACGAAAGATTTTTCTTTTTTTCTTCTGCTTTCGCCAGATTTGCCTTCGCCTTGAAGAAATCGACTTTTTTGAGCTGGGTTGGGCCGGCATGCAGGGCAAAATTGAGGTAACGGAGATACGTGTCACCGCCCATCATTTCAGGCGACTTATGGATAATGGTAGATCTGTAGACCTCTCCACCAGAGATACCAAAGATCCCTTCGCTGGTGACCTTTGGGGAGAAATCCGGCTTGGCGGGAGCTGACTCAGCGTTTGCAGGAGCGGAGTCGAACCACCCAGCATGACTGGTTGAAGCCGAAGAAAAGCTGAAAAGAGTTAATAGAGAAAGGGCTACAAAAGTTGAATTAAGTGTTAATTTGCTCATGATTATTTGCCTCCTACGATATTTGACATCAGTTCCATCAGCTCCGGAGTGGACTGGATGCCGGCGCGGGCGATGGCTATCAGCTTGTTTCGGCTTGGCTCAGGAAAATCGCAAAATGCCGTCCCACCCTGCCGGTAATCCGGGCCACCGGCTTTTCGATGATCCTGAGCTGCACTGCACATTTCCTCTTCTGCAAGAAAGCTTTTCAAACCATCTTTGATATTCTTTTCTACAACTTTATCAAAAACCATCGCCATTACGTCTGACGGGTCCTTATTTTCTCCCAGATCGTATGCGTTGAAGGCGATCGGGACGCCATTAGCGACCTCGCTGTGAAGGATGTCGAAAAGGACAGAAATGGCTTTGCCCGTTTTGGCGTTGTAGACTATCGCGATTACTTCGCCGACCGGTTTCACCAGCGTGTACTCATCAACATTAATGGCATACGGCTTATCTACGCGAGACGGCAGATCACTCATGATTCTTGGATCAAAGTCAGTTGCTGAGACAACAGTGGAAATAAAGACCGTTGAAGTGGAATTATTGGCAAAAACACTGGTGGCGGCGTTGTTTTTGAGAGCAGTACTTGAAGGATCCGTGAATCGCCATTGCCGGGCATTCGCCGCTTTTTCATCGTGCCCCTTGAAGTGCCCCGGTGCCGGATTTTGCAGCAGGGCATACCTGATCGGTCTTGCTTCCACTTCATCTCGTTCGTTTTGCGGGCCGGCAGGTCTCGTGAACGAAAAAGTGCCATATGAATAAAGTTGTGACTCAATGCTGCCACCAGGCTTACGCCGTGTCGAGCTCCATGCGCCCCACTGCCACTGACTCATTTCTACCTTAATGCGGTTAGAGATGAAGTTTTCGAGGCTCGGGAACTCTGGGATTGCTACATCATAGTCGCCAATCTTGGTCGCTCCGGCCGGCATGGTAATGTGGTGCTTACTTGCCTCTTTTTCGTCTGCTTTCTTGTCCAAGTCTGCCTGAGCTGCCCCGGTTTTTTCAACGATCCAACCAGCAGCCTTACTGGCCCCCGGTGTGCCTAACGCGCCGCCGACAACGGCTAACGGCGTGGCAAGAACTTTGCCACCAAAAGCAGACACTCCGGCCCACCACCCGCCTCCTGATTCCTCTTTCTTGGTGGTGTCCTCTGCAAATGAGGTCGTGGAAATGAGTGCAATTGCTGCTGCTAACGCGATGTGTTTGATGTTGTTCTTCATGGTTTGTTCTCCTTTTTTGCTTTAATTTGACTTGTTGGTTTGGTCTGGGTGGTTGGCCGGGTAGAGTCGGTATAGGACTTGAGCTCGGCAAGGAAAGCCTCTTGGAATTCAGGATTTTCGAGGTTCTGGAACGCTTCTGTTACCGACATCACCCGGCTTTTTCGGCCCACAGTCATAAAAAATAACCTATTGGGCTCGACGGAATTCATGAACGTTATTAGCGTGTTGACTGCGATTGTCCATTTTCCATCTTCAGAGTTGTACGAGTCTGTTTTTGGGTCATATTTCAAAAAGTCTAACGCCGCAGACGTGATTATTACTGGGTCATTTGCAGACTGCTTGATGCCAGACATCCGGCTATTGCCTCGTGTTGAAGTGAATGCTACGGGGTATTTCCTTGCGTTGCCATATTCGAACTGGTACGAAATATCGCCCATGGTCACCTCTTTGCGAATCACTCTACCGCCCGTAACTGCAAGCGATCCGCCCGCTGTAGGGTAGCTCCCGGAGCACGAAAAAACATTAAACCCGGTGGGAACGGAGGCCAACGACGCTTGATAGCTTGTGTCAACGGAGCTGCCTGCCATTTCTCGCCGCGCTTGTAGAGCCGCAGCACCAGAAAACGCACCAACGCTTCCATTGCCAATGGCGCCGATACTTGTGCCGTTGAACTGCTGATAGCGATATTGCTGACTACGAAATTTATCGCACATCCGCTGGAGACTGGAATCGTTCTCTCTGACGACTTTAACTCCTTCTCTGATGAGATCAAACGGAGGCAAAGGTTCCCCCGCCCCCTTCGGCACCTCCGCCGCTCCGGCCACTCCCGCAAAGCTGGCTACCGCAACCAATACTGCATAAAATATTTTGCTCATCTTCGACCTCCGACTATCGATCATTTTGTTCTCATACGTATAAAAGGTCGGACACCGCATTTTCTTGCAAAGAAAATTAAATAATTTCCAAAATACCTGAACTCCCTGGTTTGAAGCCAAATGAAGAGAATGAATAGAACAACCAGAGGTTGCGCGAGAGGTGGCGAGAATTTCTGGGGGGAAAGGTTGATAAAGCCAAAAAAAAGACAGAAAAAAGGCGATAGTAGTAAGCTTTGGCCTTTTTTCTGTCCTGTTGTTTTGCTGCCCGTGCAGACCGATTACCTCAATTCCAGCAAAATAAAGCCAAAATCAGAACGCAACCCCCACGCTCCCATAAATGCCTTTTTCGCTGTGCCACCCCGCCCCAACGACGAGCCCCGGCGCCCCAGGAGAAGAAAAAGTCACCCCACCGCCATATCCACGATCAAATCCGCTCCGCTGAAAAGCGGTCTCAGTCCGATTGACAGCACCAACCTCTCCAAAAACCCCAAACCCCGATTTAGGATACATCAGAGACCAGAAGTCGAATATGAAGTCAACCCCGACCCCGGGGTGTGTGCGGGAGTATAAGCCGTAGGAGTCAACACCTATGGTGGGGCCGGAGATGGAAAGGCCGGCGGCTTTTTCACCGGCTTCCAGGGAAACTGACGGGGCGGCGGTGGCACCGGTGGAAAGAGCGGTGAAGACGGCAATAGTTAAAAGTAGTCTGGTTAGCATGGTTGAACTCCGTTCCAAAAGTTGAGCTATATTACAAATAGGAACTCCGCCGCGGTTTCTTGCGCCGAGAAAAAAAGAAGAAGAACGAGACCCCGGTGACCCAAAAGCTGCAGTGGATCTGGGGGGGGGTGGTGGTGAAGTTGGATTCAGAGAGAGAAAAAAGAGAAGGAAAGGCTTTGGTGCACGCGAGGAAAACAAAACCCGGACAGGAAAAAGGCTATAGAACCGGGGTGGTTGGCCTTTTCCTATCCGGGTAGTGTTGTTGTCGCGGTGTCAGTCGTCGTAGAAAATATTGCAAGGATGCCACCAGTATTCAAAGCTACAGAAAAGGTCTACATAGTCCGGCTCTGGATCCGGCACATCGTAGACCTCCGGCACAGGCAATTTCTCTTTCACCGGCTCTGCTGCTTTGCGAGCGAGAGCTTTTTGGTGCATCGCTGCTCCCAGATCGCCATAGCCGCTGTTGTCTCCGTATTCACTCATGGCAACCTCTTTTAATCTTTGTGAAAAATACTCAGCGGATTCCAGCTGTAAACCGGATTGAACATCATGTCGTTCATATCTGGGCCACAGCTAATCGACGTATCCTCAAACATCGAAGTCGTAGAGCAGGACGAATCGTCAAACATCGAGCTTGACGAACCAAATGAGTCATTAAACATGCTGCCACCACATCCGCCAAAATTATCGTCATCAAACATATGCGCCTCCCACTTTTCTTTCGCTTTTATTTTTCTTCTCTTAGAATTATACCACCAAGTGCTTTTTAACAAAGTCCCGGACGAAAGATGGTCGGCTGTTGCCATCATCAATCCAGCGCACAAGTCCGGCTTGCATTTCCCGATCGATGATCCGGATTGTATACTCAACTCTTTCCTTCTCTTCTTCGACGTAATAGCTTGACCGCGATACCTCCACTTCCAGCTCTTCCGGCTTATAATCCGCAACGCCAGCAAAATCTGGGGACGTATCAAGCCGCAACTTGTAATCGGCGGCAGGTGGTGTCAGGATAAGCGTTGACGTTATTCCGGCTGCATCCGTCTCAGTAACACCTTTCTCAAACTCTGTGGTCAACAACCATGCTGCCAGGTTCAGTGTGTCGTTTGGCTTCATTTGGCTTAATTCTCCTTTTTTTGTGGTGGGTTGAAATCGAACTCCAAATTTCGCTTCTAATGTCTTTAATTTTGCTTGTGCAGGTGTTAGCTTGGGTTTGACTTTTTTCGCTCTTAGAATTTTTCTTCAGTGATCAGAGCCAGCATCGGCCGCACTCTTTCAAGATAAAATGCTGATTTACAAGTCTTTTTGCAGTCTCTTCTCTGCTTTAACATCGCGATTAGGACCGGGCGCTGCTTGTTGCTAAGCTGTTTGAAAGCTGCTGAGATTGCCGCCCGGTTCATGGTCGATCCTTCAACTGACAACTCAGAAAGGAGCTGCTCAAGGTAATTCTGCTGTGCATCTGAAGGCGGTTTTTGGATCGGCGGAGTGACAATGTGATCAACCTGCAGTGAGGTTAAGTTAGATTCGGTCGCGATTCGATTTATCTCAGCCTCGTCGATCGGCACCATGTCGATTCTGAGCTGGGCGATCAGCTTTTCAGCTGCTTTAACTTTCGCAGCATGGGGAGCCGAGCCTTTGATTTTGAACACCCAGCGCTTTGAAACCCCGCATTCGTCTGCAATCTGTTGCGCGTTAAGCTCGCCCTGAGAGAGTAAATATCTTATTTTTCCCTGGCGCGTTCCTTTTTTGGGCTCGGGCTTTTTCTTTGGATTTAACATAATGGTCACCTCCGGTGGTGGTAGATTTGGGCTACTGGTTATCGATTATTCTTTTATAAATCTGTATTCCGCCTTCGTTGCTGATTGTTGGTTCAAATTTTGGTCTTGGGATTTTGGTTGTCCCAAGCTGCCAACCGCTCGGCAAATTTGGAACAAAACCCTGATAAACTTTGCCATGAATCAAGTAAACAGCTTCGAATATTTTAAGCTTCATTAACCTTGTTGGAGTGATCAAAAATGTCTCAGCGGCAACCTCGCTTATCTCGCCATAACGATGAGTGCTTTTGATCTTGCGATGTCCAATCATCGCTGCCAAGCTCTCAGCTTGTTCGGTCTCCGCGCTCGCAAAGCTCACCTTACTATTGAGGTTCGAGAGAAGCACTTCACGAAATGAGGATGACACGGCCATGTCCATCTGTGCAAGTGCTTGATATACAATGACTAATGCAATTCCAGAGCTACGCCCCATGCTCGCAGTGAGGATTAAACTCTCTGTAGTGATGGAGTATGCTTCGTCAGCGATCACCATGAAAATCTTCTTGTCGTTTGATTCTGCTTGAAGCGCCCCGGCAAGATAATTTAACTCTGAGATAACCAATTTTGCGACTTGCTTGCTTGTTTCATTCATCAGCAAGGCCGGCAAAATGAAAAATGTGATTTTATTTTCGACATATGTCCGTCTGATTGTGACATCAGGAGTGGTAGATCCCAGGCATTTTCCCAAAGAACCTGAAGACATGCTCCTGAAGAACATCTTAGCGCCCTGGAATTCACGGACTTGGTTTTGCTGAGCTTGTATGCCATTATCGTTATTCAGATTTTTAAGCCAGTCGGTCAGCGCCAGATTTGCTCGTTCGTCTTTACTCTCCGCTAACAGCATCTGCAGTGCAGAGACTTGGTCCAGAGCCGCGAAGAGATCTTCAAATAAAAAGTTCTTATTCGTGCTCATAATAGCGTCGACAAGACTCTCAACTATCTGAATTTTAACATCTTCCCAGAAAGCGACCGTAGAAGCGCCATCTTTTCTGCCTGCCGCAAGCAGGGCAGTTGTTAGCCCCAGGCTTGACCTGATCCCCATAAGCGGGTTATATGAGCAGCTGCCGAGACCCCCCAAGAGGCCGGATGGGTCTTCGATGCCATAGGGGGAAACGACCTGAAAATCTGACCCACGTCCACATAATACGGCGCAACAATAACATATCTTCATTAAATTTTCATCATATTTCTGATCGAGCAACAAAAGTGGCCACCCCTGCCAGACACACTGGGCTGCAATACACTGGAGCAACAAGGTCTTACCCCGCCCTGTACTTCCGAAGATTCCGATATGGGTTTTAAGCTGTTCCTGATTTAAATAGATTCCAACCCATGGATATTCCTTCAATTTCCTCTTGTTTTTATTCTTTGTGACCCCGATGAGAATCAGGTCTTTCCTGAAGACGGGAGCCTCTAATCTGATGAAGTCAGGCTTTTTTTCGCCTTTTTCTGCGTCCACGTCCTTCGCCACCAGCTTCCCCAAAAGCATATCAATTATCGATTTTAACATTTGCCGCCCCTTTGGTGCCCTTGCCACCGCTGCCGCAACACCCCCGGCGCCTTTAAATCTTCACTTTTATTTGTCATCACTGGTGCAACTGATCATCTTAACTGAGCCCGACAACGCTGTGAGAGAGTTATATTGTCGTTATATGGGTTTGCTCGATTTGGTGTCGAACTCAGTAAAAACGGTCAATCATGGTGTGATGCCTGCTGCTTTAATTGTCGCGAGAACGATGCAGCAACCAACTGCAATTGCCAAAACAGCGAGAAAAAAGACGATATCGTCGTCCGATCTCTTAGCTCGCATCTCCCGCCTCCATCTTCCCCCTGCGCTGCCTGAGCAACCGGATAGCGGTAAGCGGCACATTCAACACCGCAACCCAGAATACCGTCAGAAAAAGCCAATGGTAGCCAAGCGCCCATCCACCCAGCGGTGCGTCTGTGGCGGCCATGGGAGCCGAATTACCGGTACTCAAGCCGAAAAAAGGCCAAAAAGGGAGTGAGCCAAAGACGAGAAAAATGAAGACCAGAGCGCCCGCAGCGATCGCGTTGGCGTGGGTTTTTGTTGGGCTGTCTGGTTGCATGCTGGTCTCCTTTTTTTCCTGGGGTCGGCTTACAACCGGCCTTTGGTTCGGCTTTTTTCTGTCTGCGGTTTTGCCTCGCGCGTGTACCTGGTTCTCTCCGCCCACCAGTCCACCGGCGCCCCCACCCTACCAGCTCTCCCAAAACATTTATCCAACTCTTCTTCGACTTCACTCCCGCTCTGGCCCCGGCTTTTCCCCAAACTTTTCTCTGGCTTAAAATCTGGCTTCAAACCGGGCCATCTCAAATTTGAGTTGGGGGATACCACGGTATGTCTTGCTCGGAGAAAACGTCTTAAATCGCGTGCTGGTGATCGGCCTTTATTTCACTTTCGTCGGCATCTGCGCTGGAGTCCTGCTTCGAGACGAGCGTGTGGATAGCCAGTGCACCGGCAACGACTACGGCCAGCATGATAAAATCATGGGGAAAGCCGTATTTAGCCGAACGGAAGTCAACAAAAAGTTCAAGGTTGTTAGCAAGCGCGGCAATGTCGCGACCCTGCACATCAATTGCGAGTTGAACGAGTAGGTGCAGAACGACTGCACAGGCGGCTACTGGGGCCAAGATCAATGCGATGATCTTGTTGATGTTGATGAGATTTTGAACTTTCATAATTGACTCCTTTTCGGCTTTGGTCTTAAATCCGGCGCAATCGCCAGCAATGCAACATTAAGGGAGCGAGTCCGCCGGCAGGTGGCCCTGTCGGCTCTCATTTGGCTTTTATTCGTCTTCGTCGTCGCCATTGGGCCGACGCATCCAGGCGATGACACCGATGATGATGCCGATTATTAAAACTCCTGAACCTACAATTATGCTGTTGGGAAGCGAATAGCGATTTGACTTAAAGTCGATTGTTTTTTCTATGCCGTTGTACAGCGAGTCCGCCTGATTCTCAGCAGTAAGCCCTTTTTTTGCCTCAGCGGTGATCTTGGCCTGTTCTGCGGTTGCAGCGGCAAGCTTTGCCTGCGCCTTATCGCACTTGTCTTGCCGGTAGCTCATCAGGCCTTTCCCACCACAATCCATTTCTTCCTGAATCTCCAGACCCCGTAACCTGATCTCACCGCCTGCCACAAGCTCGGCGGTATCCATTGCTTGCTTGTTCGCCACGCGATTAGTATTCGTCTCAACTGAGACATGAAAAGTGCGATACAAGATAATTCCAAATATTGCGATAGGTGCAATTATCAATATAATCAGTGCCTTGGACTTTATTGCTTTATTAATTGACATGATGTAGCCTCCTTTGGGCTGTTACTTATTTGGTATTGCTTTAAATACTTCTGGGTGAGTCCTTTTGTACTCATTGTGCTTCCGGATATCGTAATCGAGCACAGGGGTAAATGTCCTGTAGACCACGTATACAACGAGCACCAACGGCGCGATAATCGCCAACAACCTTACTCCCACTCTAATTTTCTTCTTCATGACGGCCTCCTATTTGACTATTAGCCGCCATTCTCCGGCTTTTAATAGGGGGACCGTAAGGATTCCTTCGTAAATGAGTAACATCATGGATCGAACTCTGTCAGGAAAGAAACATTGTAGTCGATCGGCCCCAGTTCACGCTCACGTAGATCATACATACCAAAACGATTGGCATGATGTGTTCGATAAGGGCTGAATCCGGCAAGCAGTTCTGGAGTCAATTGCATCCCTTCAGCCTCAAGCTCTTTTAAGGCCTGTGTCATTGTGTGGCAATTGTGAAAAATCAGTAGATTTGCAATTAAGTGGTTGTATTTAATGATCTTCAACTGATTTTCTCGCACGTTTTCTTCTATAATGTCCGATCCGAAATAAGCCCACTGAGCAAAATTGTTGAAGCCTTCGCACTTGTTCTGGGCTCCCTGAATAATTCGTCTTAGCTCATCATTACTGATATATTCCAGTAAAAATACCGTTCGAACGACCCGTCCTAATTCACGAAATGCATAATACAGCTTATTTTTTCGGCTGGCGGTGCCAAGCTTTCGTAAAATTGTTGAAGGAGATATGCAGCCTGCTCGAATTGATTGCGCAACTTGCAGCATGTCCGGCAAATGAGAAGCAATCAAATTCCAATCTATCGCTTCTTTTGTAAACAGCCCATCTATGTTCTGATATACCTCGCTTGCAGTCGGCCTAAACCATTTCAGATCTTTCCAGTTGCGAATCCTTGGCATCAGCTTGATACCCAGTAAAAACGCCAACCCATAGACCGGTGCACTTTGCGCTTGTGTATCACCATGCAAAATATCTGGCTGGACATCGGACATGTTTTTGGTGAGACCGTCCAAAATGTACACAGCTTCCCAAACACCACACGGAATAAAGTGTGAAAATAGCGCTATATATGTGTCACTTACATGGTAATACGCAATTCCCCCATAGCCACCGTAACGGATATGCCGTTCCGAAAGCAGATTATTTTCGTACAGGTTCCATTGTGGGTATTTTTGACTAAAACCGCGAAGGGTCAAGTTTCGCTTGCAACTAACTGTTATATAACGAAAAATAATTATATTCTGATTAGATCTAAAGCAGTTTTAGAATCGTCGTAACTATTCAGCACCTTGTTCTTTCACATTCATAAAATCCGGGAATTTTCCCTCAAAGAGCAGGCGCAAGCCCTCGGACGCAGTGACGCCTTGTTTCATGCAGGTTGACAGATAGCTTCG
>Ga0118677_10001679_pt1 | contig 46190 bp, 43 predicted proteins | sample AliMusrvi5mmetaG_FD_86154 | JGI IMG/M metagenome (GOLD analysis project Ga0118677, IMG submission 86154) | reverse complement strand
CGGGATCCGGGCCGCTGGAGATCTGGTGGCCAGGATGCAGATCACCCGGGGGATGCGGCTTCCTCAGGCAAAGCAGTACGTGGCGGACAAGCTCGGCGTATCGGTGATGGACCTCTCGGACCCGGTCGTCATGCTGGACGTGCGCAAGGAGCGCGGTCTGGGCGCGGCCCTGGAGAGCGGGGAGATCACGGGCATCGACGAACCCATCGGGCTGGAGGCGAAATTCCACATCGCCGAACTGCTCGGCGTGCCGATCAACTCGGTCGAGCGCTTCCGCAGGATCACGGCGCCGCGCGCGTAGCGGCGCACGAGGCCGGGCGGGCGGCGGTCTACCTGGCGGAGCCCCAGGCGAAGAGCGCCAGGGCGTCCTTCAGTTCCTGCCCCCGGGACGGCTCGTGCATGGTCACCAGGATCAGCGGCACCGACTTCGGCTGGCCTGATCCGACGAGGACCATGCCGGAGCTCTTGGTCGCTCCCGTCTTGATGCCGTCTGCCCAGGGCTGAAGCAGCAACTGGTTGTGGTTGTACACCGTCACGGCGTGGTCGGGAGGCCAGCGAATGGTCGCCGTCGTGATGTCGACGAAGCTGCGGAAGCGTGCGTCGTTCATGGCATACCGTGCGAGAGTGGCCAGGTCGCGCGCCGACATGTAGAGACCGGGCACCGGCATGCCCTGCGCGTTCTTGAAGTGCGTGTCGTGCAAGCCAAGTCGCCGGGCGCGCCGGTTCATGAGCGCCGTGAACCTGCGCTCGTCTCCGGCAACCGCGTAGGCGAGCGTGACCGCGGCATCGTTGGCGCTGTGGACCATCATCGCGCGCAGCGCCTCCGCGACGGTGATCCGGTCGCCGGGGTGCAGCCCCACGGTGACCCTTCTCGGATAGGCCTGTCTCGGCGCCATCACGTAGACGTTGAGGTCGCGGAAGTGTTCGAGCACCAGAAGCGCGGTCATGATCTTCGCGCAGGAGGCCGGCTCAAGCCGGCGGTCGGGCGACTTGGCCCAGAGCACCGCGCCGGAAGTGCGGTCGATGAGGATCCCGCTCCAAGCCTGCACGGCGGGGGCCGGGCCGGGCGTGGCTCGCGGAGGCGCCGAGGACACGGCTGGGTGCGCGGAGGGCGTGGGCTGAGGGGTGGAGCCCCCGCACGCCGCGAGGGCGAGCACGCCGGCGACGACGCCGAGGACCAGCGCGGTGCGAGATCCTCTGCGGAGGCGAGCGCGACCGGTGCGAGGGCGTCTGGCGTCGTCGACGGGAGAGTGCGGAGAGAGCGGTGACTTCACGCAGGCAAGTATAGCGTCCCGCGACTCCTTCCCCGCGACCTCCCGGTGAGCCTCTCGACGCGCGCGGGACACCGGCGTTTCCAGCGGTGCGCGCCTCTAGGTAGACTGGTCGCGCGCCTCGCGAGCCGGCGTAGCTCAGTTGGCAGAGCAGCCGCCTTGTAAGCGGCAGGCCGGCGGTTCGACCCCGCCCGCCGGCTCCACATCACCCGGCGAGTCCGCCGGCCGGGGCGAGAGAAGGCCTGGAGGAGACGATGCCGTGAGATGGGGGTGCGCCGCAAGGGTCACGATCGTGGCGCTGCTCGCTGGGCTGTGCGTGGTACCCGCCGCGTGGGCCGGCGGTGGCGTGACCCTCACGTCACCGCGGCCATGTGAGGTCTTCCAGCGAGACGCGGCCGGCCGCGGCGACATCGTCGTGGCCGGGCGCGGCACCGGTTTCGTCGGCCCGGTCCAGGTGCGCTGGGGCCTTGGCAGATGGCACACGGTCCCGCGTCGAGGGGACGGGAGCTTCTCCGCCGTACTGGCGCAGAGAGCCGCCGGCCAGAAGACGCTCACCGTGCGCTCGGCTCTCTCGCCTGCGCGCGCCGCCAGAGTGAGCTTCGTCGGCGTCGGCGACATCTTCGTGATCGCCGGACAGAGCAATGCGGTCGGGCTCAGCGACACCCTGTTCAAGTATCAGAATCCCACCCTCCGCGCCGCCCTCTTCGGCAACGACTACCACTGGGGCGATCTGCGCGACCCTACCGATTCCGCACGCGGGCAAGTGGATCGCGTGAGCGCGGACATGGCCGCGGGTGGGTCCGTCTGGCCGGGTGTGGCGACCGCGCTCATGGCGGCCGAGCACGTCCCCGTCGCGTTCGTGCCTTGCGCGCGTGGGGGGACGATGATCGCCGCGTGGCAACGGCTTGCCGCGGATCCCTTGTCGTCGGGCACGCTCTACGGCTCGATGGCGCGGCGCATCGCCGCCGTGGGAGGCAGGGTGCGCGCGGTCCTCTTCTGGCAGGGGGAGGCCGATGCTCGCCACGACACGCCCGGCGTCGCCTACGAGGCGGCTCTGCGCCAACTTGCCGAGGACGTCCGCCGCGACTTCGGCTGCCCGGTCGTGGTGGCACAGATGGGCGACTACTGCGCGGAGAAGTGGAGCGGGGCCAGCGTCATGGCAGTCAGGCTGGCGCAGCAGGACGCATGGGGCCAGCACGGCGTTGTCGCCGGACCCGTGCTCTACGACATCGATCTCGGAGACAAGGTGCATTTCGTCGCCCCCGCCGCCATCGGCACGGCGGCTGGCCGTTGGACGGCGTCGATCCTGAAGGGCGTGCTCAAGAGACGCGTGGCGCGTCCGCCGCAGCTGATGTCGGCCTTCTACGATGGCGACCGCATCATCACCCTTCGGTTCGACGCGGCTGCGGTGCCGTTGCGCAGCGGTCCCATCGGCGGGATCGTCGTCGAGTCGCCGGCCGGGCCAGTGCAGTCTGAAGGCGAGCTCGTGATCCCGCCGGACCGTGTGCTCATCACTCTGGCGGCTCCGGCTGTGGGCCCGCTGACCGTGAGTCTCGGCAGCGGCCGCACCGCGGCCGGTGTCGCCGTGCCCGTTGAGGACTCGTCGTGGCTCTTGCCTTCTCTGATGTTCGTCTCACATCCGGTCACGCTCGTCACGCCCTGAGTCCTGCCTGGTGGCGTGCTCCTCAGCCGCTCCTGTACAGTTGCGCGCGGAGGTCTCGCACAACTGCGGTCGGAGCGCTTCGCGAAGGTCGTGGGACTCTCGCAGACCAGCAAGCCGCACGGCGGCCGGCGGTCGATCCGGATGAAGTACGGAGGTGATGCTGTTGGAACCCAAGATCCCCACGCGCATGGGTGACGGGTCGCTCGTCGAGATGACCCGTTCCGAGATCAAGGCCGATCTCGAGGACGGTACGCAACAAGCCGCCAAACGGTGCAAGTCACCGACGATCACCGCGGACGAGATCGAGCACCTGCTCGACATCTACGCCTCGCCGGCGCGCTTCACCGCCGTCGACATCGGCGACGAAGTGATCCTGAGCAACGACGGCACCGGGACCAAGCACATCGGCAACCGGGTGCAGGACCTGCAGAGCTACGAGGCGCTGCTGGGCGTCGACATGGTCGAGCTCTGGCAGATCGATTACTCGTACAAGGCGATCAAGACCAACGTCGCTCACGAGGCCCAGACCATGAAGATCGCGCAGACGCTGCTCACCAACCCGGTGCAGTACGGCGCCATGCCCGACCTGGGCCGCTACTCGAAGCCGGACGGCCCCATCCCCAACTGGTCCGAGCTGCTGCCTCTGGGCAGGATCGACGAGGCCCGCGCGGCGCAGGAAGAGGCCGTGGAGATGCTCATCGAGGACATCAACTTCGTGGCCGACGGCATGGTCGCCGCCGGCACCGACGGCATCGACTTCGATACCACCGGCGCGGCCGGCGACGCCGACTTCCTCGCCGGCCTGCGCGCCTGCCGCATGCTGCGCGAGCGCTACCCGTGGCTGGGCATCGAGATCGGCATGGCTAGCGAGTTCGTGCTCGGCATGCACGGCCAGCTCGAGTTCGACGGCGAGCGCATCGCCGGCATGTGGCCCAAGGATCAGGTGCGCATGGTGCAGCAGGCCGGCGCCAGCATCTACGGGCCGGCCGTCAACATCAACACCGGGCGCTCCACGGCGTGGAACATCGCCCGCGCCATCACCTTCATCAAGCCCGCCATGGAGGTCGCCGAAATCCCGGTGCACGTCAACGTGGGCATGGGAGTCGGCGGCGTGCCGACCTGCGTCTACCCGCCGGCCGACGCCACGAGCCGCGCCTCCAAGGCCTTTGTCGAGATCCTCAAGATCGACGGCTACTAGGTGGGCACGGGCGATCCCCTCGGCATGGAGGGGGCGCACGCGCAAGCGTCCGGCATGGGCGGGATGCGGGCGGCGGGAGACCTCGTCGCTCGGATGCAGATGACCAGACGCATGCGACTCAAGGAAGCCAAACAATACGTCGCGGACAAGCTGCACTGCAGCACGCGCGACCTGAGCGACCCGATCGCGATGGAGCAGATCCGCATCGAGAAGGGCCTTGGGACGCTGGCGTTCACGTCCTCCGTCCACCCGGACCACGCGGGCATGATGGAGGCCAAGTTCAACATCAGCAGGGAGCTCGACATCCCGATCAACTGTGTCGAGCGCTTCAAGGAGCGGGCGCGGCTGTAGCCGGGTGAGCGCCGCGGCGGCGAGAGGCGGGAGGCCCGCCTCGAGCCCGGGCGGCGCGGCACGGAGGTCGCGCACGAGGAGCACGTAGAGAGGGCCGGGCGCTGCGGATGCGGCGCCCGGCCCTCTCTGGGAAGAGTTGCACCCGTCCGGGATATGCGGGCTGAGGCGACTCGAAGATCCGAGCGGCGGATAGCCCGGCGCGCATAGATCCTGGATAGACATGCGCGCTGCCCTTGCTCGCCGCCGGCGCCCACACTAGAATGCGGCATTCGTTCGTTGCCTCGAAAGGAGAACCATGCCCCGTGCTACCAAACTGGCTGTGGCGATGGCGCTACTCGCCCTCGTTGCTGTCGTAGGTGCTCTCGCCGGCTGCGGGAGCAGCTCGAGCAGCGGTGCCAGCAGCAGCGCCAGCCCGGCCGCCAAGGCGTACAAGATCGGCATCACGCAGATCGTCACGCATCCGGCGCTCGACGCGGCCGTCGCCGGGTTCAAGGAAGCCCTCGCGGAGAAGGGCTTCACCAACGTCACCTACGACATGCAGAACGCCCAGGGCGACATGGCGACCGCCTCGACCATCGCCCAGAAGTTCGCCGGCGAAGGGCTCGACCTGATCCTCGGCGTGGCCACGCCGACCACGCAGGCCGTCGTCAAGGCCGACACCACGACGCCCATCGTGTTCACCGCCGTCACCGACCCGGTCGGCGCGGGCCTCGTGACCGACCCCGCCGCGCCCACCGGCAACGTCACCGGCGTCAGCGACATGCTGCCGGTGCAGCCGCACCTCGACCTCATCAAGGCGATCGTGCCGAACGTGAAGTCGGTCGGCGTCATCTACAACGCCGGTGAGTCCAACTCGGTGTTCCTGATCAAGGCCGAGAAGGCCGCCGCCGCCAAGATGGGCATCAAGATCGTCGACGCGACGGCGAGCACGTCCTCCGAGGTTCAGGCCGCGGCACAGTCGCTGGTCGGCCGCGTGCAGGCTATCTCTGTGCTCACCGACAACACCGCTGTCTCTGCCCTCGAAAGCATCATCAAGGTCGGCCAGCAGAACAAGATCCCCGTGATCGCCGGCGACACCGACAGCGTCAAGCGCGGCGCCGTCGCCGCCTACGCGTTCGACTACAAGGATCTCGGCAAGCAGGCGGGGTATCAGGCCGCCAAGATCCTCGGCGGGACGCCGATCAAGGACATCCCGGTGGAGTACGCCAAGAACCTGCAGCTCTCGATCAACCCGACGGCCGCCAAGGCCATGGGCGTCACCATCCCGGCCGACGTCACGGCAAAGGCGAACAACACGTTCTGATCGTCTGACATGATCCCGGGGCCGGCCGCCGTACGGCGGGCCGGCCCCGGGTTGATTGCGGGGGCCGGAGCGGCGAAGCTACTCCGGCCCCCGATCACGGAGACACCTGGTGCAAGTCATCCTGCAGAGCGCGCTCACGCAAGGCCTCGTCTACGCCTTCATGGTGCTCGGCGTCTTCATCACGTTCCGCGTGCTCGACTTCCCGGACCTTACGGTGGACGGTAGCCTCCCTCTGGGAGCGGCCGTCACGGCGGCGATGATCGCCGGCGGTCACTCGCCGCTGCTCGCCACCGCGACCGGCGTCCTCGCCGGCCTCTGCGCCGGTTTCGTGACCGGCTTCCTGCACCTGCTCCTCAAGTCCGGCGAGAGCGACGCCACCAACTACGGCCCCAAGCTCCTCGCCGGCATCCTCACGATGACGGCGCTGTACACCGTGAACCTGCGCATCATGGGGCGGAGCAACATCCCGCTGCTCGGCGTCCCGGTCATCTTCGACAAGCTGGGGTCCTGGCTCTCGCTCTCGATGCTCGGCTGGAACCTCGTCCTCGTCCTCGCGGCACTGGCGATCATCGTGAAGTACATCCTCGACTGGCTGCTGCACACCGAGTTCGGCCTGTGCCTGCAGGCGACCGGCGACAACGAGCAGATGATCCGTGCGATGGGCACCAACACGAATCTCACACGCATCGTCGGGCTGGGCATCGCCAACGCGCTGGTGGCGCTCAGCGGCTCGTTGGTGGCTCAACAGCAGGGCTTCGCCGACGTGGGCATGGGCATCGGCACCATCGTCGCCGGCCTCGCCGGCGTGATCATGGGAGAGGTCATCTTCGGCGTGCGCGGCATCAGCTGGGTGCTGTTCAGCGTGATCGCCGGCTCGATCGTGTACCGCCTGCTCATCGCCGTGAGCCTGCGTCTCGGCATCGCACCGACCGACCTCAAGCTGCTCACCGCCATGCTCGTGGTCGTCGCCCTGTCGCTGCCGACGGTGCGCAAGAAGGTGATGCGCGCATGAGCGTCCCGGCTCCAGTCCGGCTGTGCGGCATCCGCAAGGTTTTCTTTCCGGGCACGCCCAACGAGGTCGTGGCGCTGGCGGGCATCGACCTCGCCGTGCCGGCCGGCCAGTTCGTCAGCATCATCGGCTCCAACGGCTCGGGCAAGTCCACGTTGCTCAACGCGGTGGCCGGCACGTTCTCGCTGACCACCGGCAAGGTCCTGCTCGGAGAGCGCGACGTGACCAAGCAGGCCGAGCACGTGCGCAGCCGCACCATCGGCCGCGTCTTCCAGGACCCGCGCGCCGGCACGGCGCCCTCGATGACCATCGAGGAGAACCTCGCCATCTCGCTGCTGCGCACCAAGCGCAGCGGCCTGCGGCGCGGCGTCACCAGCGCGCGCCGCGCCGTGATGCGCACACAGCTCTCGCGCCTGGGGATGGGGCTCGAGGACCGCCTCCGCGCCCAGGTGAACAAGCTCTCCGGCGGCCAGCGCCAGGCGATGTCGCTGCTGATGGCGACCATCGCCGAGCCCAGCCTCCTGCTCCTCGACGAGCACACCGCCGCGCTGGACCCCAAAGTCGCGGCCACGATCATGGAGCTCACCGCGCAGCTCGTCACGGAGCGCGGCCTCACGACCCTGATGGTGACGCACAACATGGAACTGGCGCTGCGCTACGGCGACCGGCTGATCATGATGCACGCCGGTCGTGTCGTGCTGGACCTGGATGCCGAGCAGAAGGCGACGCTCAAGGTCGGCGACCTGATCGAGAAGTTCCACGCCGTCGCCGGCGAGGCGTTCGCCGTGGACCGCATGCTGCTCGACTGACGGCTGCGGCAGCGGGTCAGCGATCTCCGGCCGCGCGGCGCCGGCCGCCTACGCGTGCGCCTCCCGGTCGGCTCCGTCCACGATCCTTCGCAGTTCGGTCTGCTGAGCCTCAGGCAGCGGCTCCGGCCGGTAGTTGCAGAGGATGTCGAGCGCGCGCTCGCGCGCCGGCAGCAGGGCGGCGGAGCGCTCGGCGGCCTGCCGGATCAGCAGCGCGCGCTGGCGGCGGTCGTGCGCCAGAAATCCGGCACCCATCACTTCGGCGAGCTCGCCCGAGGCGAAGCGGCGCGTCATGTCCATCTGCCACAGCCGGTCCTGGGCGGTGACAAACCCCTGGGCGAAGAACAGGTCGTCCAGATTGGCGGCCGTCACGTGGGGCACGCCCTGGGCATCGCGCACTACGGCGACCGGCGCGCCGAGGCCTGGGGCTGCGAGGTGCCCATCCAGTTGCGGCAGAGACTGCCGCGCCCCCAGCCACAAGGCAAACAGGCCCAGCCCGCACAGGACAACCAGCGCCGCCAGAGCAACTACGATGGCGATGGCAACCTTGCGTACACGACGAGAGCGGAGGATCGTGCCAGAGAAAGCCATAAAGGCTACATTTTAGGGCAAGCAAGGCTGCGGGTTGAGGGAATTGCGGCGCCGACTTCCGCTCCGCCCCGGTGGGGGCCGCGCCGCGGGTGAGCAGGCGGGCGAGCCGGCATTTGCCGCCCGGTGTTATCCTGTAACCGATTGCATGAGTGCGATGCTTCCAAGGCGCATTGACGAGGCCTCGATCTCGCCGGACATGGTGCGCGAGGCCGAGAACACCTTCCATCATCATCTGCGGCGCATCGGGCTGAAGCACACCGGCCAGCGCGACGTAATCCTGCGCACCTTTCTCGAGACGCGCGACCATCTCTCGACCGAGGAGTTGCACCGGCTGGTGCGGCGCAAGAATCCGCGCATCGGCTTCACCACCGTCTATCGCACGCTCAAGCTGCTGTCGGACTGCGGGCTGGCCAGTGTCGTGGCCTTCCAGGACGGCGTGGCGCGATACGAGCACCAGTACAATCGCCGCAGCCATCACCACATGGTCTGCACCGGCTGCGGGGCCTCCGTCGAGTTCTTCTCCGCCGAGATCGAGCGCATGGAGGAGGAGATCGGGCACAAGTATGGATACCTGACGACCAGCCACACCTTCCAGATCTACGGCTCCTGCGACGAGTGCCGCAAGCGTTCGGCGGCGCGGCTGCCGATGTAGCCGCTGCGTTGCGCGATTTGCATCGCCCGGGACTTTCTGTTATTTCTATCTGCTTTCCTCCCGCGCGTGCCGGCGGTTTGCCGGGTGGCCGGAAGGGCGGAAGGCAGGGAAGGGTTCGTCTTGAGACTCAGGGTTTTTTATCACGACAAGTGCTTCGACGGGGCCGCCTCGGCCGCGGTGTTTTCCCGCTTTTATCGCGAGCGCATCCGCGCCGACGCCGAGTTCGTCTACACCGGGCTGGTGCACCGGGCCGGCGCGCTGTTTGACGAGAAGCAGTTCGACGGCGACGAGAACGCCATCGTCGACTTCAAGTACTCGGCCGCGCCGGAGATTACCTGGTGGTTCGACCACCACGAGAGCGCCTTCCTGACGCCGGCCGACGCCGCGCACTACGAGCGCACGCCCAGCAGCCGGAAATTCTACGACCCGGATTTCAAGAGCTGCACCAAGTTCCTGGCTACGGTCGCGCAGCAGCGCTTCGGCTTTGACCCGTCGCCCATCGGTGAACTGGTCGAATGGGCCGACGTCATTGACGGCGCCCTGTATTCTGACGCACGCACGGCGGTCGAAATGGCGCAGCCGGCGATGAAGCCCAGCGACGCCTACGCCCATATCGCGCTGCACAAAACCGAGCGCGTCGAGATCGATCATCTGGAAGGCCGGATCACGGTCGGCCTGGTCACGCCTTACCCGCCGGGTATTCCGCTGCTGATCCCGGGCGAAGTGTTCAACAGGAAGATCGTCGACTACCTGAAATTTTCACGCGAGTTCAATACCCAGTGCCCCGGTTTTGAAACCGATATTCATGGCCTGGTTGAAGTCGAAGAAGCGGATGGGCAGCGACGCTACTTCGCCGACTGCGTCATCGTATAAATGGGCCCCCACGCTCCTCGCTTCGCGTAGTACGCTGCACCTTGCAGGCCGCTGCTCGCGAGACGCGTCGCCTCTGTCGCCTGTCCAAAGCTGCTCAAGCAGCTTTGTAGCCACAGGCTCCAGCCCCAAAGGTGGCGCAACCCGCCTTGGGGCGGCCCGGCGGCGGGTTCATTTGTTATTCTCAGTCGCTTGGTGTTTCCACGACGGCCACGGCGGTCTGGCTGACACCGCAGTCGACGTAGGAAATCTGGCCGGTCATGCCAGAGGCCAGGTCGCTGAGCAGGAAGGCCGCGACATTGCCCACCTCTTCGATCGTCACGTTGCGCCGCAGCGGCGACGCGCTGGCCGAGATCGCCAGCAACCGGCCAAAATCCTTGATGCCGCTGGCCGCCAGGGTCTTGACGGCGCCGGCGCTCAGGCCGTTGACGCGCATGCCAAGCGGGCCGATCGCGTCGGCCAGGTAGCGCACCGATGATTCCAGTGAGGCCTTGGCCAGACCCATCGTGTTGTAGTTCGGAACCACGCGCACACCGCCAAGGTAGGTCAGCGTCAACAGGGACGACTTGTCATTCAGGTAGGGCAGCGCCGCCTTGGCCATGGCCGGGAAACTGTAGGCGCTGATGTCGTGGGCGATGCGGAAGTTCTCCCGGCTCAGGCCATCGAGAAAGTTCCCTGCGATCGCTTCACGCGGCGCATAGCCGATGCTGTGGACGAATCCGTCGAAACGCGGCCAGTGCACGGCAAGGTCGGCAAACAGCTTTTCAATCTGGGCGTCGTCACCGACGTCGCAGTCGAACACTAGGGAGGAGTTGAAATCGGCGGCAAATTCGGTGATGCGTTCCTTGAAGCGCTCGCCGACATAGCTAAAGGCCAGTTCGGCGCCTTGCGCGTGGCAGGCCTGCGCGATGCCATAGGCAATCGAGCGCTTTGACAAGACCCCGGTGATCAGTAATTTTTTCCCTGTCAGAAATCCCATGTTGTTATCTTCCATTTGCAAAAGGGTCAACGTCTTGGCGATGGCGCCATTTGAGCCGGAATTGTCGCATGCGTTGCCGATTTCAGCCGGCCACCAAATTGACTTCTATGCCAACAGGATTTCCCCGGGGGAACCGTGAATGGCTGTGCTAAGGTTGCGTCTTTGTTTTTGCGGTTGAAATTATGCGACGTTGCCTTGTGCTCTTCGGTTCGTTCATCTGTGCCCTGACCCTGCACGCGAGCCCGGTTGCTGTGCCGGGGTTTGCCCACGTCAAGACGGTGGGCAGCATCGATGAATACACGCTGCAGTCAAACGGACTGCAGGTTCTGTTGCTGCCCGAGCATTCCAGCCCGACACTGACCTTCATGGTCACCTACCGGGTCGGCTCCAAGAACGAGGTTACCGGCAGCACCGGTGCGACGCACCTGCTCGAACACCTGATGTTCAAGGGAACGACGAACCGCGACCGCAGCAAAGGCAACAACGTCGACCAGTTGCTGGAACGCACCGGCGCCCGCTACAACGCCACCACCTGGCTCGACCGCACCAACTATTACGAAAACCTGGGCAGCGAGCATCTGGCCACGGCGATCGACATGGAGGCCGATCGCATGCGCAATCTGCTGCTGCGCGAAGATGACCGGCGTCCCGAGATGACCGTGGTCCGCAATGAATTCGAGCGCGGGGAAAATTCGCCCTTCCAGGCGCTGTACAAGGAGATCTACCAGGCCGCGTTTGTTGCCCATCCCTACCACCACAGCACGATCGGGCACCGCAGCGACATCGAGAAAGTGTCGATCGAACGACTACGCGAGTTCTACGACACCTTCTACTGGCCAAACAATGCGACGGTCTCCATCATCGGCGACTTCGAACCGGCGCAGGCCCTGGCCTTGGTCAAGAAATCCTTTGGCGTGTATGCACGCTCACCCAACCCCATTCCCGTGGTGTACACAGAGGAGCCGGCGCAGACCGGCGCGCGCCGGGTGATCGTCAAGCGCTCGGGACAGCTCGGCGTGGTCGCCATTGCGCACAAGATTCCGGCCGCCACGCACGCCGATTACGCTGCCGTCAGCCTGCTCGGTGCCATCCTTTCGGACGGCAAGAACAGCCGCTTCTACCGCGCGTTGACCGACAAGAACCTTTCGACCGGTGTCGATGCGAACGCCGGATTCAACGCCGACCCGACGCTGCAGATCATTTTTGCGCCACTGGCCCCGGGTGCCACGCATGAAGAGGTGGAGAAGATCGCCGTGCAGGAAATTGAACGCTTGAAGAAGGACGGTGTATCGGAGAGTGAACTCAAGGCCGCCATTGCCAAGACGCTGGCCGATGCCGCCTTCAAGCGCGACGGATCCTTCGCGGTGGCTGGCAACCTGAATGAATGCATTGCCGCGGGCGACTGGAGCTTGTTCTACAAGCTCGACGAGGCGATCGCCAAGGTCACAACCGCCGATATCAAGCGCGTGGCCAATCTCTATTTGAATGAAGATCAGAGCACCACCGGCTGGTTTGTGCCGACAGGATCGGCAGGTGCTGCCGCCAGCGCGGGCGCCGGCGGCAAAGCTTCGCGTGCGAGTGGTCCGGCCTACTACCGCAGCCCGGGACTCGACGCCCTGGCGCCGGCGGACGCGGATGTTGCAGCAGGCGGTCCAGCGCTTGGCGCGGACCCGGGCAGCCGGATCGCACCGAAGGTCAAGCGCGCGCGGGTCGCCGGCATTGACGTCATTGCCTACCCGACGGGCGTCAAAGACGTGGTCACGCTGCGCGCGTCGCTGCCGGCCGGCAAGGCGCTGGCTGGCAACGGCAACCCGGCGATTCCGACGCTGACGGGCATGATGCTGGAGCAGGGCACGCGCAAGCAGGACAAATTCGCCATCGCCGAAAAGCTCGAAGCGGTCGGGGCCAATATCAGCTTCTCGGTCGGAACGGACTTTGTCGAGGTCAGCGCCAAGTCCCTGAAGAAGGATGCGCCGCTTGTCATCGGTCTGGTTGCCGAGCAGTTGCGCATGCCCGCCTTTTCAGCCGATGAATTCGCCAAGGCCAAGAAGCAGTTTGCCGGCAGCCTCAAGCGCCGCCTGGAGAACACGGATTTCCGGGCTGCCGATGCTTTCACGCGCGCCGTCTACCCGGTTTCGCATCCCAATCGCAACCCGGCGCCGGATGAACTGCTGGCGGCGGTGGAGGCGGCCAGGCTGGAGGATGTGATCGCCTTTCACCAGGCGGCGTACGGGCCTGCCCATATGACATTGGTCCTGGTCGGCGACCTGGACCTGCCCGCCATCGAGGCCGAACTCGCCAAGGCATTTTCCGGTTGGCAAGGTGGCGACATGGCGGTGCGTGTCGTCGATGCCCCGCCGGCCGCTGCGCCGCAGAGGCAGGACGTGGTCATGCCCGACAAAACGAGTGTCTCGGTCGTACTCGGGCAGTCCAGTGGTCTGCGCTACCGCGACCCGGATTACCAGGCCTTGCGCCTGGCAACTGCCATCCTGGGCAGCGGCTTTACCGGGCGCCTGATGGCCAATGTGCGGGACAAGGAGGGCCTGACATACGACGTCGGTGCGCGCTTGGGCAATGACATGGTCAATGCCGGCGACTGGAAGATCAATGCCAGTTTTGCGCCGGCCTTGCTGGAAAAAGGCATCACCTCGACCCGGCGTCAATTGACGCTCTGGTACGAGAACGGCGCCACGCCGGCCGAGATCGAATCCCGCAAGACCAACCTGATCGGTTCGTTCAAGGTGGAACTGGCAACGACAGACGGCATGGCGGGCGCTTTGCTCACGGCTGTCAACCGGGGTTACGACGTTGGTTGGCTCGATGAATTTCCGGTCAAGGTCCGGGCGCTGACAGTCGAACAGATCAACGGCGCGATCAAAAAATACCTCAAACCGGATGGCATGGTCCTGATCAAGGCGGGCACCTTGCCGGGCGCCGCGGCGAAGTAGTTGAGTCGAGCCCTTGTTCGCCGTTGCAAGAGCGCAATAAATCCTTGAAAATCATGGCACTAAGCTCGTTTTAGGATACAATCCAAGCTCACGACCAAACGGGCGGGTAACTACCGCCCGTTTTTTTTGGTCGATTGTTTTTGCGTTGCAACTAAAGACTCGTCACAAGTGGCACTGAAGGAAATTGTTGAACAAACCGTGGCCGGTCTCGGCTACGACCTGGTGGAGATCGAACGCTCCGCAGCGGGATTGCTGCGCGTCACGATCGACTTGCCTTGGACACGGCCGCCTGAAGGCGTGAATGCCGATGCCGTTCCGGAGCAGTTCGTCACCGTTGAAGATTGCGAGACGGTGACGCGCCAGCTGTTGTTTGCGCTGGAGGTGGATGGCATCGAATACAAGCGCCTGGAGGTGTCTTCGCCGGGTATCGATCGCCCATTGCGCAGCGAGAGTGATTTTGAGCGTTTTGTCGGTCAACAGATCGACATCACGCTGAAGGTGCCGGTCGGTGTCGACGTGGCGGCGGGGACCACGGTCAATGCCAACCGCAAGAAATTTCGGGGTGTGCTGGAGCGCACCACGGGCACGGATGGCATTTTGGGCTGGCAAATCGTCTGGAGCGACGCGCCCGCCGTCAAACCGGGTCAGAAGGTCAGCAAGAAGAGAGTGCCGGCACCCTTGCAGGCACTGGGTTTTGTTTTGGATGAGCTCAAGGAGGCGCGCCTGGCGCCTATCGTCAGCTTCAAGGGCCGGGGCGCCAAGGGCGGCACCGAGCCTGATTTGGATTGAATTGAAACAGGAGAGTCATGGCATGAATCGCGAAATGTTAATGCTGGTGGAAGCCATCTCACGTGAGAAGAACGTCGAGCGTGATGTGGTTTTCGGCGCTGTCGAAGCCGCGCTGGCACAGGCGACGAAAAAGCTCTATCCGGGTGATGTGGATATTCGCGTCGCGGTCGACCGTGACAGCGGCTCGTATGAGACCTTCCGGCGCTGGCATGTGGTGCCGGACGAGGCTGGCCTGCAATTGCCGGACCAGGAAATCCTGCTGTTTGAAGCCAAGGAGCAGATCCCGGATATCGAGGTCGACGAATACATCGAAGAAACTGTGGAGTCGGTGCCGATCGGCCGCATTGGCGCCATGGCCGCCAAGCAGGTCATTCTGCAGAAGATCCGCGACGCCGAGCGTGAGATGCTGCTCAACGATTTCATGTCGCGTGGCGACAAGATCTTTGTCGGCACGGTCAAGCGCATGGACAAGGGCGACATCATCGTCGAAAGCGGCCGTGTCGAAGGCCGGCTGCGCCGCAGCGAGATGATCCCGAAGGAGAACCTGCGCGTCGGCGACCGGGTTCGGGCCATGATCATGGAGGTGGACCTCACGCTGCGTGGTGCGCCCATCATCCTGTCGCGCTCGGCCCCCGAGTTCATGATCGAGCTGTTCCGCCAGGAAGTGCCCGAGATCGAGCAGGGCCTGCTGGAAATCAAATCCTGCGCCCGTGATGTCGGTTCGCGCGCCAAGATCGCCGTGCTGTCGCACGACAAGCGGGTCGACCCGATCGGCACCTGTGTCGGCGTGCGCGGCACCCGTGTCAACGGCGTTACCAATGAACTCGCTGGCGAGCGCGTCGATATCGTGCTCTGGAGCGAAGACCCGGCCCAGTTCGTGATCGGTGCGCTGGCGCCGGCCAACGTCTCGTCCATCGTGGTGGACGAAGAACGTCACGCCATGGACGTGGTGGTGGACGAGGAAAACCTGGCCATCGCCATCGGACGCGGCGGCCAGAATGTGCGCCTGGCCTCCGAGTTGACCGGCTGGAAGATCAACATCCTGGACGCCGCCGAGTCGGCACAGAAGCAAGCCAGCGAGACCGATTCGGGCCGCAAGCTGTTCATGGAAAAGCTCGACGTGGACGAGGAGATCGCCGATCTGCTGATCGCCGAAGGCTTTACCAGCCTCGAGCAGGTGGCCTATGTGCCGCTCGAGGAGATGCTCGAGATCGAGAGCTTCGATGAAGACACGGTCAATGAATTGCGCACGCGTGCCAAAGATGCGCTGCTGACCATGGAAATTGCGCGTGAAGAGAGCGTGCAGGAAGTCTCGCTGGAATTGCGCGACCTCGAAGGGCTGACGCCGGAGCTGATTGCGAAACTGGCTGACAAGGGCGTGCACAACCGTGACGACCTGGCCGATCTGGCTGTCGATGAACTCACCGACATCACCGGCCAGACCGAAGAAGAAGCCAAGACCTTGATCATGAAAGCGCGCGAACATTGGTTTGTCAATGAAGCCGCTTCCCAAGAATAAAGCCAATGTCATGAATACATGAATACGAAATTTCAGTGATGGCCGGCAATTGCCCACAAGGCTTGCCAAGCCGAACCAAAGGTTACACAACAAATGTCCAGTACGACCGTCGCAGAGTTTGCCAACGAACTCAAAAAATCAACCGAAACACTGCTTGAGCAGTTGAAGTCGGCGGGAGTGGCCAAGTCAGCCGCTTCCGACAAGCTGACAGAGGCTGACAAGCAGCGTCTGTTGGGTTTCTTGCAGGCCAGCCATGGCACTGCCAGTGCGGAACGTAAGAAGATTACGCTGGTCAAGAAGTCGACCAGTGAAATCAAGCAGGCGGATTCCACCGGCAAGGCACGCACCATTCAGGTTGAAGTGCGCAAGAAGCGAACGTTTGTGCGTCGCGAAGACGGGCTTGATATGCCCGCGGACATGCCGGCCGAAGTTGCGCCGGAGGTCACTGAGACCGCGCCGGTGATCAGCAATGCCGAATTGACCCGCCGTGAGGAAGAGGCGCGCCGGCAGGCCGAGTTGATCCGTCGGCAGGAAGAGGAACTGACGGAACGCAGGCGCCAGCGTGAGGAGCAGGAGCAGCGCTCGCGCGAAGCGGCCGAATTGGCGGCAACGAAGGCCGCGCAACAAGCTGCAGCTGATGCGGTGCTGGAGCAGAAGAAGCCCAAGACGCCTGAATCGCAGGCGCAGGATGCCATCGACAGCGCAGCGGCCAAGGTCCAGGAAGCGGCGGAGAAGGCAGAAGCGCTGGCCAAGGCGCAGACGCAAGAGCGCGACCTTGCAGCCGCAGATTCCAAGAAGCGAGCAGCAGAAGACGCCGCGCGCGCGGCCGATCTGGGCGAACGCCGCCGCACGGCCGAAGCCGAAGCGGCCGCTATTCGCCTGATGATGTCGGCGCCGGCGCGCAAACCCCCACCACCGCCACCGGTCAAGAAACCGGATGCAGCGGCCGGTCTCAAAGGCACTTTGCACAAGCCCGCAGCGGGCACAACGCCCGCCAAACCTGCGCGGCCGGCGGTGGCCGGTGCGCCGGGAACCGCGGCAGCGCCAGGCGCTGGTGGCAAGGAAGTCAAGTCAGCCAAGCTTTCCAGCAGTTGGGCTGGCGATCCAGCCAAGAAGAAAGCCATTCCGACCCGTGGCGCGACCACCGCGCCCGGCGGACGCGGCAACAACTGGCGTGCCGGTCCGCGTGGCAAGCGCGGCAGCAACGACCGCGACCACCGCGACGACGATCGCGTGCAAACGCCGGCCGAGGTGCGCGTCATTGAGGTTCATGTGCCTGAAACCATCACCGTGGCCGAACTGGCACACAAGATGGCGGTCAAGGCGTCCGAAGTCATCAAGCATTTGATGAAGCTTGGCCAGATGGTGACGATCAACCAGCCGCTGGACCAGGACACCGCGATGATCGTGGTCGAAGAAATGGGTCACAAAGCCATTGTTGCGGCGCTCGACGATCCGGAAGCGTTCACCGATGACGAAGTGTCCAAGCAGCAATCCGAATCCTTGCCGCGGGCACCGGTTGTGACCGTGATGGGTCACGTCGACCACGGCAAGACGTCTCTGCTCGATTACATTCGCCGCGCCAAAGTGGCATCCGGCGAAGCCGGGGGCATCACGCAGCACATTGGCGCCTACCATGTGGAGACGCCGCGTGGCGTGATTTCCTTCCTCGACACCCCGGGCCACGAAGCCTTTACGGCGATGCGTGCCCGCGGCGCGCAGGCCACCGACATCGTGATTCTGGTTGTCGCTGCCGATGACGGCGTGATGCCGCAGACCAAGGAAGCCATCAAGCACGCCCGTGCCGCTGGTGTTCCGATCGTGGTGGCGATTAACAAGATCGACAAGCCCGATGCCAATCCGGAGCGCGTCAAGAACGAACTGGTTGTTGAAGAAGTCGTGCCGGAAGAGTTTGGCGGTGACTCGCCCTTTGTGCCGGTTTCGGCCAAGACCGGCGAAGGCATCGACGCGCTGCTGGAGCAGGTTTTGCTGCAGGCTGAAGTGCTGGAACTGCGCGCACCGGTGGATGCCATGGCCAAGGGTCTGGTGATCGAAGCCCAATTGGACAAGGGACGCGGCCCGGTGGCCACGGTCCTGGTGCAGTCGGGCACGCTCAAGACCGGGGACATTGTCCTGGCCGGCTCAACCTATGGCCGCGTGCGCGCCATGCTCGACGAGAACGGCAAGAGCATCAAGACGGCCGGCCCGTCGATTCCGGTCGAGATCCAGGGTCTCACGGAAGTGCCGCAGGCCGGCGACGAATTCATGGTCATGGCGGACGAACGGCGTGCCCGTGAAATTGCCACCTACCGAGCCGGCAAGTTCCGCCACACCAAGTTGGCCAAGCAGCAGGCAGCCAAACTCGAGAACATGTTCACGGACATGGCAGCGGGCGAAGTCAAGATGGTGCCCATCATCGTCAAGGCCGACGTGCAGGGCTCGCAGGAAGCGCTGGCCCAGTCGCTGCTCAAGCTCTCAACCGACGAGGTCAAGGTCCAGCTGGTCTACGCCGCAGTGGGCGCGATCAGCGAATCCGATGTGAATCTGGCGATCGCCTCCAAGGCCGTCATCATCGGCTTCAACACGCGTGCCGATGCCGGCGCGCGCAAGCTGGCCGAGAACAACGGCGTGGACATCCGCTACTACGACATCATCTACGACGCGGTCGACGAGCTCAAGCTCGCGATGTCGGGCATGCTGACGCCGGACAAGAAGGAAGAAGTCATCGGCACCGCCGAGATTCGCCAGGTCTTCAAGGTATCGAAGATCGGCTCGATCGCCGGTTGCATGGTCACCGCGGGCGTCGTCAGGCGCGCAGCGCGCCTGCGTCTGTTGCGCGACAACGTGGTCATCTTCACCGGTGAACTGGAGTCGCTCAAGCGCTTCAAGGACGACGCCAAGGAAGTCAAGGAAGGTTTCGAATGTGGTCTGAACATCAAGAACTACAACGACATCTCCGAAGGCGACGTGCTGGAGTTCTTCGAAATCCGCGAAGTGGCCAGAACGCTTTGAACCGCCTTTTGACGACATCACCATAAATCGTGCGCAAGAAATCAAGTACGCCCAACCGGGCCTTCAAGGTGGCCGACCAGATCCAGCGCGATCTGACCGAGCTGATCGCGCGCGAGCTCAAGGATCCGCGCGTCGGCATGGTCACGATTCAGGCGGTCGAGGTCACGCCGGACTATGCGCACGCCAAGGTGTTCTTCAGCTTGCTGACGGGCGACCCGAAGGAGTGCACGGAAGGTTTGAACCAGGCGGCCGGCTTCTTGCGCGCCGGCCTCTTCAAGCGGCTGCATATCCATACCGTGCCGACACTGCATTTTGTCTTTGACCGCACGACCGAGAATGCCGCCGACATGAATGCGCTGATTGCGCGCGCGGTGGCGTCCCGCGCCAAAGAGGATTGACCGCATGAACGCGCCACGTGCACGGGTTGCCAGGCGCCCCGTGCATGGGGTGCTGCTGCTGGACAAGGCGCTGGGCTGGTCCAGCAATGACGCCTTGCAGAAGGTGAAATGGCTGCTGCGTGCCGAGAAGGCGGGGCATACGGGTACGCTGGACCCGTTGGCCACAGGGGTTCTGCCCTTGTGTTTTGGCGCGGCGACGAAGTTCAGCCAGCTCCAGCTCGATGCGGACAAGACCTATGAGGCGACGGCGCAGCTGGGCGTCAAGACCAGCACCGGCGATGCCGAGGGAGAGGTGATTGAGGAGCGCGCAGTGGACGTGCGCGAGGAAGATCTTCGCCGCGCGTGCGCCCGGTTTTCCGGGCCGATCCGGCAGACACCGCCGATGCACAGCGCCCTGAAAAAGGACGGCAAGGCCTTGTATGAGTACGCGCGGGCCGGGATTGAAGTTGAACGGGAATCGCGTGCGGTCACGATTCATGACCTGAAGCTGGCGTTCGACGATTCGGACGGTGCCCAGCGCGCGATCCGGATGAGCGTCCGTTGCAGCAAGGGGACTTACATCCGCACGCTGGGCGAGGACATTGGCGAGGCCTTGAGATGCGGTGCGCACCTGACAGCCTTGCGCCGGGTCGAGACCGGCGGCTTCCTGGCTGCGCAATGCGTGACGCTGGCGGCGCTGGAAGCCATGACGGAAGAAGAGAGATTGAAGTGCCTGCTGCCGGTGGATTCGCTGCTCGACGAGCAACCGGTGGTGACACTCGACGAGGAGAATGCCGGACGCTTTCTGAGCGGCTTGCGGCGACGCGGCGAGTGGGCAGACCAGGAATTGGTCGCAGTGTATGCACAAAGCCCGCCTGCCTTGCTGGGCACGGCCCATGTCAGGGCGGGTGAATTGATACCGGGGCGCTTGCTCAGTCCGATCGAGATTGAGCAGATGACCAGAGTTAGTTAGTCGGGATTTAAGAGAAAGTAAACCATGAGTCATAAACAAATTCGCAACATTGCCATCATTGCCCACGTTGACCACGGCAAGACAACGATGGTCGACCAATTGCTGCGCCAGTCCGGCACCTTTGCCCAGCATGAGAAGGTGGTCGATACCGTGATGGACAACAACGCCATCGAAAAGGAGCGCGGCATCACGATTCTGGCCAAGAACTGCGCCGTGACCTGGAAAGACACGCACATCAACATCGTCGACACCCCGGGCCACGCTGACTTCGGCGGCGAAGTGGAACGTGCCCTGAGCATGGTCGATGGCGTTGTGCTGCTGATCGACGCGCAGGAAGGCCCGATGCCGCAAACGCGTTTCGTCACCAAGAAGGCACTGGCCCTGGGCCTCAAGCCGATTCTGGTTGTGAACAAGGTCGACAAACCGGGTTCGCGCCCAGAGTGGGTTGTGAACGCCGCTTTCGACCTGTTCGACAAGCTCGGCGCCACCGATGAACAACTGGATTTCCCTGTCGTCTACGCCTCGGGTATCAACGGCTGGTCGTCGATGGAAGAAGGCGAGCAGGGTGAACAGTGGGGACCCGACATGTCGGCCCTGTTCAACACCATCCTCGACCACGTGCCGCACCAGCAGGGCGACCCTGCGGCGCCGCTGCAACTGCAGATTTCTGCACTGGACTTCTCGACCTTCGTCGGGCGTATCGGTGTGGGCCGCATCAGCCAGGGAACCATCCGACCCATGATGGACGTGGTGGTCATGGAAGGTCCGGACGGCAAGGCCGTCAAAGGACGCGTCAACCAGGTGTTGACATTCCAGGGCTTGGAGCGAGTCCAGGCGACGGACGCCGGGCCAGGTGAAATCGTGCTGATCAACGGCCTGACCGACATCGGCATTGGCGTCACCATCACCGATCCCGTCACTCCGATGCCGCTGCCCATGCTCAAAGTCGACGAACCGACCCTGACCATGAACTTCTGCGTCAACACCAGTCCGCTGGCCGGGCGTGAAGGCAAGTACGTCACCAGCCGGCAGATCTGGGACCGCCTGCAGAAAGAGCTGCAACACAACGTGGCGCTGCGCGTCAAGGAAACCGGCGAAGAAGGCATCTTTGAAGTCATGGGTCGCGGCGAACTGCACTTGACCATCCTGCTGGAAAACATGCGCCGCGAAGGCTACGAACTGGCGGTGTCCAAGCCGCGCGTCGTTTACAAAATCGTCAATGGCGAAAAGTACGAGCCGATCGAAATGGTGACGGTCGACATCGAGGAGCAGCACCAGGGCGGCGTGATGCAGGCCCTGGGCGAGCGTCGCGGCGACCTGTTCAACATGGAGTCGGACGGACGCGGGCGCGTGCGCCTGGAGTACCGCATTCCGGCACGTGGCCTGATCGGTTTTACCAACGAATTCCTCAACCTGACACGCGGCACTGGCCTGATCTCCAACATCTTTGACAGCTATGAGCCGTACAAGGGCGAGATCGGCGGGCGCAAGAACGGCGTGCTGATTTCCATGGATGCGGGTGAAATTTTCACCTACGCGCTGGGCAAGCTCGATGACCGGGGTCGCATGTTTGTCAAGGCCAACGACCCGGTGTACGAAGGCATGATCGTCGGCATCCACAGCCGCGAAAATGATCTGGTGGTCAACGCCACACGCACCAAGCAGTTGACCAACTTCCGCGTCAGCGGCAAGGAAGACGCGATCAAGATCACACCGCCGATCGATTGCACGCTGGAATACGGCGTTGAATTCATCGAGGACGATGAGCTGGTTGAAATCACGCCCAAATCGATTCGACTGCGCAAGCGCCACCTGACCGAGAGCGAGCGCAAGCGCGCTGCCCGCGGACCCGTGTAATCGCCGGATTGAAGCTGACTCACAACAGGGCGGTTCTCCTGATGGTGGCGGTGACCCTGATGTGGTCCATCGCCGGGGTCGTGACGCGCCATCTGGAGCACGCGCGCAGCTTTGAGGTGACCTTCTGGCGCAGCTTCTTCACCGTGCTGGTGCTATTGGTGCTGATGCCGGTTTTCCAGGGGCGCGACGTGTTCCGGCGCATGCGCAGCGTGGGCTTGGCGCAATGGTTGTCCGGCTTGTGCTGGTGCGGCATGTTTACGTTCTTCATGCTCGCCTTGACGCTGACCAGCACGGCCACCGTGCTCGTCACCATGTCGATCGGCCCCTTGCTGACCGCTCTGGGCGCACGCATTTTCATCGGCCACCGCATCCCGCTGCGGACCTGGTTTGCGATTGTCGTGGCAGGCGCGGGCATTGCGTGGATGTATGGCAGCCAGATGGCACAAGGTACGAGTTTCATCGGCACCCTGGTGGCATTGGGTGTGCCGTTTTCCGGCGCCGCCAACTGGACGCTGACGCAGCACGCCCATGCCCAGGGACATGACGTCGATCTGATACCAGCCGTGCTGATTGGCGCCGTCATGTCCTGCATGATCACCTTGCCGCTGGCATTCCCGTTTCAGGCCTCGCGGCACGATCTGATCCTGCTGGCGGGCCTGGGCCTGGTGCAACTGGCGATTCCGTCGGCGCTGGCCGTGCTGTGCGCGCGCGTGCTCAAGGCGCCTGAAGTCTCCTTGCTCGGTTTGCTGGAAGTGATTTTCGGTATCCTGCTGGCGTGGCTCGGCGCCAACGAAGTGCCGGGCTTGCAGGTTCTGACAGGTGGGGCGCTGGTGATCGGCGCCTTGGTGACCAACGAATTGATAGGCTGGAGAAACAGAGAATGACGACACAAGCCGCGCTGCCGACGCAGGCCGCACCCGATGTCCTGACGGAAATCCGTGGCCAGACTGGCTTCATCACGCTGAACCGGCCGCAGGCGCTCAACGCCCTGTCACTTGCCATGATCCGCAGCCTCACGGCGTGTTTGCTGGACTGGCGTGACAACCCGCAGGTCAAGGCGGTGGCGATTCGCGGCAGCAACAAGAGCGGGCCGTTTGGCGCCTTTTGCGCTGGCGGCGACATCCGCTTCTTTTATCAGGCGGCGCTCGCGGGCAACGCTGAATTAGAAGATTTCTTCACCGAAGAGTACACGCTCAATCACCTGGTTCACACCTACCCCAAGCGAGTCATCGCCTTCATGGACGGCATCGTCATGGGCGGTGGCATGGGCATTGCCCAGGGCGCCAGAACCCGGATCGTCACACAGCGCACGAAGATGGCGATGCCGGAGACCAACATCGGGCTATTCCCCGACGTCGGCGGCGGCTATTTCCTGAGCCGCTGCCCGGGCTATGCTGGTGAATGGCTTGCCCTGACCGGTGAAGTGATCAGCGCCGGACCGGCCATCGCATTGGGCCTGGCCGATGTCTGCTTTGATCCGAACCAGCTCGTTTCAGCCTGGGAGGCGTTGGCCGAGTTGGATCTGGCGACACCGCTTGCGCTGGACGCCTGGCTTGCCCGCTATACCGTCGCGACTGACGTGCTGCCGACCGGTTTGACCGAACAGATTGAACGCTATTTTTCGCTCGAATCGGTGGCTGCCATCCTGGCAGCGCTGGAGGTCGCCGACAACACGTGGGCACAGCAGACGGCCGCCGCCTTGCGCAAGCGTTCGCCCTTGATGCTGCACGTGGTGCTGGCGCAGATCCGTCGAGGTCGGACATTGGCGCTGGCCGATGATCTGCGCATGGAACGCGACATGGTTCGTCACTGTTTCAACACCCGGCATCTGGGGCGGTCGGGCGCCAGCAGCGAAACGGTTGAAGGCATCCGCGCCCTGGCGGTCGACAAGGACCAGACTCCGAAGTGGCAACCTGCCGTAGTGGAAGATGTGACAACCGACATGGTGGTGCCGTTCTTCGACAGCCCCTGGCCGGCTCATGCGCACCCCTTGCGCAATTTAACCTGACTTATTCCTTTTCCAAAATATTCCTGTCTAGGCGCGTCGCCGCAGACAGTGCCTTGGCACGGCAAGGCGAAGCAACAACGACAGGGATGATTTGGGAATGGAGTTACCGGTTGCGGCCCTTCATGGCGCGCTCCACTTCACGCTTGCCTTCGCGATCCTTGATTGTGTCGCGCTTGTCGTGCTCGGCCTTGCCCTTGGCCAGCGCGATTTCGCATTTGATCTTGCCGGCCTTCCAGTGCAGATTGAGCGGCACCAGCGTGTAGCCCTTCTGCTCGACCTTGCCGATCAGGCGCTTGATCTCTTCCTTGTGCATCAGGAGCTTCCTGGTGCGCGACTTGTCGGGGCTGATATGGGTCGAAGCCGTTCCCAGCGGGTTGATCTGCAAGCCGATGAGAAACAGTTCGCCATTGCGAATCACGACGTAGCCATCGGTCAACTGCACCTTGCCTTCGCGCAGCGATTTGACCTCCCAGCCTTCGAGCACCAGACCGGCTTCAAAGCGCTCTTCAAAGAAATAGTTGTAGGCGGCCTTCTTGTTGTCGGCGATGCGGGCAGCGGTTTCGGGTTTTTTGGCCATGGAGTCAATGTGGGGGTGTAAGTCATGCGTACAAGGCTTGTCTACAATCCCGCGCAGACCTGCATTCTATGAAAACCGTAACGAAGTCCGTCCTGATCTGGTACAGCCCGCAAGAAATGTATGCGCTTGTCACCGATGTCGACCGCTATGCCCAGTTCCTGCCGTGGTGTGACCGGGCGCGCGTGGTCAGCGGAGACGAGAGCGGGATGCTGGCCGAGATCGGTATTTCGTTCAGCGGCATTCGCCAGACTTTCACGACCCGCAATGAGCATGTTCCGGGTCGCCGGGTCAGCATGAAGCTGGTTGATGGCCCTTTCTCCCGACTCGATGGCGAGTGGAGCTTCCTGCCCCTTGGCGACGATGCGGAGCGCGCCTGCCGGGTTGAACTGACCCTTCATTACGGTTTTGACAATGGCACCCTGAGCAAACTGGTCGGGCCTGTTTTTGACAAGATTGCCAGCAGCATGGTCGATGCCTTCGTCAAGCGCGCGGGACAGGTCTATGGCGGCTGAGACACCGATCCGGGTGAGCGTGGTTTACGCGCCGGCGGCGCGCAACGTGCAGGAAGTGGCGCTCGAACTGGCGCGTTCCTGCACCGTATTGCAGGCCCTGCAAGCCAGCGGCCTGCTGCAACTCTTCCCTGGCATTGATCTGAACACAGTGGTGGTGGGTGTCTGGGGGCGCAAAGCCGGTCTGGATCAGCCGCTGCGTGCGCAGGATCGGGTCGAGATCTATCGGCCGCTCACCGTGGATCCGAAGGTAGCGCGTCGCGAGCGTTTCGTCCGGCAGGGCGCACGAACTGCAGGCCTGTTCATCAAGAAGCGTGCCGGTGCCAAAGCCGGCTATTGAACCCGCGCCTGACTCCGTCGGCTAGTTGCAGTCGGACTGGATGATGGCGTCGATCCGCTTCAACTCGGCGTTGCGAATGGCGTCGTCAACGATTTCACGCTCGCCTTTTTCATTGATCCTCGCCAGTCGCTGACCCGACGCATAAGTGGCCCGGGCCTGTTTGGCGCGGGCGCAATTCTCGATCCTGGCTTTGACAAACTGCTCCTGTTCAGCCTTGCGCTTGGCAAGGTCAGCCTCATCCGCCTTGCGTTTCTTCTCCAGCAGATCCTTGTCGATACCGCTCAGGCGCGGTGCGCTGGCCTCGGTTTGCGGAACGGGTGCCGAGGCCTTGCCCAGCGGGCGCTTCAGAATATCTTTCTCCAGCACCTCAGGCGGCGGCGCGCGATCGCTGAACACCTTGCGACCGTCCTTGTCGAGCCACTGCCATTGGGCTGCCGCGCTCATCGATACCAAGCAAGCCGCGACAAGCAGGAAACGTTGAATTTGGTTCATGCGCGAGTTTAGCCTGCCCTTTCTTCGATGATCAAGCAGGCGTCCTGTTTGGCCTGCCCGGATGTCGGTTTTTGGCGATCCCGGATGCAGACCGGTACTCCGGCGTGGGTACAATTGACAATTTGGAGCCCAAGAATATGCGCCTTATTGGCAAAGCGCTCACCTTCGACGATGTCTTGTTGGTGCCGGCGTACTCCCAGGTCCTGCCCAAGGACACTTCACTCGCAACCCGTTTCTCCCGCAATATCGCATTGAACCTGCCGCTGGTCTCGGCCGCCATGGACACCGTGACCGAAGCGCGACTGGCCATTGCCATTGCACAGGAGGGCGGCATCGGCATCGTTCACAAGAATCTGTCGCCGCAGGAGCAGGCAGCCCAGGTCGCCAAGGTCAAACGCTACGAATCCGGTGTGTTGCGTGACCCGGTTGTGATCTCGCCGCAGCATACCGTTCGCCAGGTCATCAATCTGTCGGAGCAGCTTGGGGTATCCGGTTTCCCGGTTCTCGACGGCGGCAAGGTCGTGGGTATCGTTACCGGACGCGATCTGCGCTTTGAGACGCGCTATGACCTGCCCGTCAGCCACATCATGACGCAGCGCGACAAGCTGGTCACGGTGCCGGATGGCACGACGCTGGCGCAGGCCAAGGTACTGCTCAACCAGTACAAGATCGAGCGCCTGCTGGTGGTCAATGATGCCTTTGAACTCAAGGGCCTGATCACTGTCAAGGACATCACCAAGCAGACCAGCTTCCCCAATGCGGCGCGCGACGCCCAGGGCAAGTTGCGCGTCGGCGCGGCAGTCGGTGTCGGCGAGGGGACAGAAGAGCGGGTCGAGGCGCTGGTGCGCGCGGGTGTCGATGCCATCGTCGTCGATACCGCCCACGGTCACAGCCACGGCGTGATCGAACGCGTGCGCTGGGTCAAGCGCAACTACCCGCAGGTCGATGTCATCGGCGGCAACATCGCCACCGGCGCAGCCGCTCTTGCGCTGGCGGAGGCCGGCGCCGATGCTGTCAAGGTCGGCATCGGGCCCGGCTCCATTTGCACCACGCGCATCGTGGCCGGCGTTGGTGTGCCGCAGATCATGGCCATCGACAACGTGGCCACAGCGCTGCGGGGAAGCGGCATTCCGCTTATTGCGGACGGCGGCATACGTTACAGCGGTGACATTGCCAAGGCCTTGGCGGCCGGTGCCAATACCGTGATGATGGGCAGCATGTTTGCCGGCACCGAGGAGGCGCCGGGCGAAGTGATCCTGTTTCAGGGCCGCAGCTACAAGAGCTATCGTGGCATGGGCAGCATTGGCGCCATGCAGCAGGGTAGCGCAGACCGCTATTTCCAGGAATCCACCACCGGCAACCCGAACGCCGACAAACTCGTTCCCGAAGGTATCGAGGGGCGGGTGCCGTACAAGGGTTCGATGGTGGCCATCGTCTACCAGATGGCCGGCGGCGTGCGCGCCAGCATGGGCTACTGCGGCTGCCCGACGATCGAGGACCTGCAGAGCCGGGCCGAGTTCGTTGAAATCACCACGGCGGGCATCCGCGAAAGCCATGTGCACGACGTGCAGATCACCAAGGAAGCGCCGAACTATCGGGCTGAATAATGGAACACCCCCAGGCTCCGCGCACTGCGTGTCGCTCCGCCACCCCCCTTGCAGGGGGCAACACTTGTGGCACGGCTCAGCCGCTTCCACGGTGTTCCTGATTCAAGGCAAACGCATCATCCGCTCCACCTATGCAGCACCAAAAAATACTCATTCTTGATTTCGGTTCCCAGGTTACCCAGCTGATTGCGCGGCGCATCCGCGAGGCGCATGTGTTTTGCGAGGTTCACCCTTGTGATGTGAGCGAGGATTGGTTGCGGGCCTACGCGCGTGACGGCAAGCTCAAGGGCATTATTCTGTCCGGCAGCCACGCCAGTACCTATCAAGAGCATGACTTGCGTGCCCCGAAGCTGGTGTACGAACTCGGCATTCCGGTGCTGGGCATCTGTTACGGCATGTTCACGATGGCGGTACAGCTCGGCGGAGTGGTCGCGCCGAGCAAACTGCGCGAATTCGGTCACGCCGATGTGCGTGCCCATGGCCATACCCGGCTGCTTGACGGCATTCAGGACTACGCAACGCCGATGGGCCACGGCATGCTCGAAGTCTGGATGAGCCACGGTGACAAGGTCACCGAGCTGCCGCACGGCTTCCAATTGATGGCCAGCACCGACAGTTGCCCGATTGCGGGCATGGCCGATGAAGAACGGCGCTTTTATGGCGTTCAGTTTCATCCGGAAGTCACGCACACCAAGCGCGGAGCGGCGATTCTGGAGCGCTTCGTACTCGACATCTGCGGCGCCCGTCCGGACTGGATCATGGGTGACTACATCAGTGAAGCAGTCGAGAGAATCCGTGCCCAGGTCGGACAGGAAGAAGTCATCCTCGGGCTCTCGGGCGGCGTCGACTCATCGGTCGCCGCGGCGCTTATACACCGCGCCATCGGCGAGCAATTGACCTGCGTGTTCGTCGACCACGGCCTGTTGCGACTGGACGAAGGTGACATGGTGATGGACATGTTTGTCGGCAAGCTACACGCCAAAGTCATCCGCGTGGACGCTGCCGACCAGTTCCTGGGACATCTGGCCGGCGTCAGCGATCCGGAGCTCAAGCGCAAGATCATTGGCCGGGAGTTTGTGGAAGTGTTCAAGTGCGAGGCGGGCAAGCTCAAGAACGATCAGTCGCGCCATGTCGCCTGGCTGGCACAGGGCACGATCTACCCGGATGTCATCGAGTCGGGCGGCGCCGGGAGCAAGAAGGCCGTTGTCATCAAGAGTCACCACAATGTCGGTGGTCTGCCCGAAAAACTCGGTCTGAAGTTGCTCGAACCACTGCGCGAGCTGTTCAAGGACGAGGTGCGGGAACTCGGTGTCGCGCTCGGTTTGCCGCACGCCATGGTGTACCGCCATCCGTTTCCAGGGCCTGGGCTGGGTGTCCGGATTCTGGGCGAGGTGAAGAAGGAATACGCCGATCTGCTGCGCCGCGCGGATGCCATCTTCATCGAGGAACTGCGCAATTTCATCGATGAGGACACGGGCAAGAGCTGGTATGACCTGACCAGTCAGGCCTTCACGGTATTCCTGCCGGTCAAGAGTGTCGGCGTGATGGGTGATGGGCGCACCTATGACTATGTGGTGGCACTGCGTGCGGTGCAAACCAGCGATTTCATGACCGCCGACTGGGCCGAACTCCCCTATGCGCTGCTGAAGAAGGTTTCGAGCCGCATCATCAATGAAGTGCGCGGCATCAACCGAGTCACTTATGATGTCAGCAGCAAGCCGCCCGCGACCATCGAGTGGGAGTGAACGTCGCACGGACCAAGCTGCCTTGAAGGAGTTTTCATGATCGGTTACACCTGCGTTGGAACCAACGACTTGGCGCGCGCCACAGCCTTTTACGACAAACTGTTTACCATGCTCGGTGCCAGTCATTTCTTCGAGATGGATCGCGGCATTGGCTGGGGCACGGCACCGGACCAGCCGATGTTTTGCGTCATGAAACCTTTTGATGGCCGCAGCGCAACCATTGGCAATGGCGACATGGTGGCATTGCTGCTCAAGGATGCGGCCCAGGTTGACGCCTTGCACGCGAAGGCGCTTGCCCTTGGCGGAACCGACGAGGGCGCGCCGGGTTTGCGGAGTGACAATTTCTACGGCGCCTATTTCCGCGACCTCGACGGCAACAAATTGGCAGCCTATTGCATGTTGCCGGTCTCTGCGTAATCCAATGTACCTGCCAGCGCAATTCAAGTCTGATGACCAGGTCCACGCCCGGACGCTCATGCGCGAGCATCCGTTTGCCAGCCTGATCAGTCTGGACGATGCCGGGGCACCCTACGTCACGCATCTGCCGCTGCATCACGAGGAGCGCTCCAACCAACTGGTGTTGCTGGGCCACTGCGCCCGGGGCAATCCGCACTGGCGCTATCTGCAGACGCGCCCGCAAGCGCTCGTGACGTTCATGGGACCCCATGCCTACCTGTCCCCCAAGGTCTATCCGGACCTGGCGCGCGTGCCAACCTGGAACTATCTCGCCGTGCATTGCACGGTGCAGGCCACGCTGATCGAAGGGCCGGACGCAAAAGACAAATTGCTCAAGAGTCTTATCGCGGACCATGAACCTGCTTACGCGGAGCAGTGGCGCAGCCTGGGCTCCGAATTCGCTCAGAAGATGCTCTCCGGCATCGTCGGTTTCGAGTTGCGTGTGAGCGATATGCAAATCAAGCTTAAGCTCAACCAACACCGGCCCGAATCGCACGCTGCGATGAAGCGCGCCTACGCGGCCGGTGATGACGACGCGCGCGCGCTGGCGTTGTGGATGGACCGGCTCGCGCTGGGCAGTGCGACATGAAGGGACTGTTCGGCGTCGCGGGCCTGTTGCTGGCACTGGTCATTACCGGGCTGTTGGTGAGGCAGCAGTTGACAGCAACGAAGCCGAGCGTACCGTCTTCCGCTCCCGGAAGCATGCTGGCGGAACCGGATGGCTCGGTCCAGGCGCCCGCGCCGTCTGCCAAGGACCAACCCCAGCAGTTCAAACAGGCATTGGAGGCCGCCATGCAGACGCCGCGCCCGATGCCCGACGACAAACAGTGAAGCTCACAACGCCCATGGCGGACGGCGATTTCATGCAGATCGCCTTGGCGCAAGCCCGGGCCGCTGCGGCGCTCGGCGAGGTGCCGGTCGGTGCCGTGGTGGTGCGGGCAGGGCAGGTGATTGCGACGGGTGGCAATGCGCCCATTGGCGAGCATGATCCGAGTGCGCATGCCGAAGTGCTTGCACTGCGCGCAGCTGCCAAACTGCTCGGCAATTACCGGTTGACCGATTGCGAGTTGTTTGTGACGCTGGAACCGTGCCCCATGTGTGCAGGCGCCATCCTGCAGGCACGATTGAAACGTGTGGTGTTTGGCGCCAGGGACCCGAAAGCAGGGGCTGCCGGTTCAGTATTGGATCTGTTCGGAAGCCAGCAACTCAATCACCAAACGCAGGTGCAGGGCGGGGTTGAGGCCGTGGCGTGCGCCACATTACTGCAGGATTTCTTCGTGCGCCGGCGCGAACGCGCGCAGGAGGCTGCCAACCCGCTGCGCCAGGATGCCCTGCGCACACCTGCAACCCGATTCGCAGCGCTGCCGGGATACCCGTGGCCGGCACACTACGTCAGCGACCTGCCAAGCCTCCAAGGACTGCGCCTGCATTATCTGGACGCGGGTTCGCACGATGCGCCAGAGTGCTACTTGTGTCTGCACGACGGCTCCGCCTGGAGTTATGTCTTTCATGAGCGCATGGCAGCGTGGCTGGCAGAGGGCAAGCGAGTGGTCGCGCCGGACCTGATCGGCTTCGGCAAGAGCGACAAGCCGAAGAAGGACAACTGGCACGATGCCGACCGGCACCGGCGCGTGCTCGATGAACTGGTCTCACGCCTGGATTTGCAGCGCTGCATCGTGGTGCGGCAGAACAATGACGAGTGGATTGGAACCGCCATGCGGGATCGTTCTGCTCACCGGTACGCGGGTGAGCTTGTGCTTGACATTACGGTTGATGCCAGCGAGCCGGCCTATGCCGCGCCATTTCCCGATGCCGGTCATTCGGCCGGCCCGCGTGCCTACACGCGATGGCTGCATCCATGAAAATCAACCTTGAAGCCGAGCGATCATGAAGAAACACATCTACATCTATTCCCCATCCGGCGCGGTTCGGGACAAAGCCGCGTTCAAGCGCGGTGTGGCGCGGCTTGAGTCGCTGGGGCATGATGTGGAGATCGACAGCGCAGCCCTGGCCCGTTACCTGCGCTTTGCCGGTGACGACGCGACGCGTCTGGCCGCCATCCACCGCGCTGCGGCAAGCGGAGCGGACGTCGCGCTGATCTCGCGCGGTGGCTACGGGCTCAGTCGCATTCTGGGCGGCATTCATTACCAGAAGGTCGCCAAAGCGATTGAGAAGGGCATGCTGTTTGTCGGCATCAGCGATTTCACGGCTTTTCAAAGCGCGGTCTTGGCACGCACCGGCGCGGTGACTTGGGCCGGACCGGCTTTGTGCGAGGGTTTTGGGGTCGGCGGCACGCCAGACCCGCTTGATGCCCATGCTCAGGAGCGAAAGCCCGACGACATCATGGAAGCCTGCTTTGACGATCTGATCCGGGGTCAGGGGGAGGGTGCCGGCTGGCGGCAACACCGCCAATCGCCGGTCACTGAGATGACTACATCTGTCAGCGATTTCTCGGCGAAGAACGCAGTCGTATGGGGCGGCAACCTCTCGGTGCTTGTCTCGCTGCTGGGCACGCCCTATTTCCCCCAAATCAACAAGGGCATCCTGTTTCTGGAGGACGTTGCGGAGCATCCTTATCGCATCGAGCGCATGTTGACCCAATTGCTGCACGCAGGGGTCCTCGCGCAGCAAAGGGCCGTGCTGTTGGGCCAATTCACTGATTTCAAGCTGGTGCCGCATGATCGGGGCTACACATTAGGCACTGTGGTGAGCTGGTTGCGACAGCAGATCAAGGTGCCAGTCATCACCAATCTGCCCTATGGTCATGTGGCCACGAAGGTGCTTTTGCCGGTCGGTGCCAAGGCGGATTTGCTGGTCGAGGGACGTGATGCGCTGCTGTTTTGGGGTCACCCCTGATCAACGTTGATTTGCCCTAAACTGTGGGCAACTCAAATAATGGAAATCCATCAGGAATGAGCGATTCGAAGACAGTTGTATTCACCGATTTATTCGGCAGCACAAGCGTCTTTGAAGCCTTGGGCAATGCCAAGGCAACCCAGGCCGTAACGCAGGTCACCACTTGGATCGGGAAGGTTATCGAAGGGCATGGCGGACGTGTCGTCAAGATGCTCGGTGATGGTGTGTTGGCTCTGTTCAATGACAACCCCTCTGCCATCGATGCGGTCGTCGAATTGCAGCGCAAGCACCAAAAGCGCATGACCCAGATTGCGCCGTCCAACCGGATGCCGATCCGTATCGGCGTTGCGAGTGGGGCGGTCGAGATCGTGGCTGGCGATTGTTATGGCGACGCCGTCAACGTGGCGGCGCGACTTAGCGACCTTGCAGGCCCAAGTCAGATATGGACCAATGGTGCCGCCCTTGATGCGGTCAACGAGGCAGAAGGCGTGCGGTTTCGCGTCCTGGGGCCGATCAGCATTCGTGGCCGCGCCGAACCCTGTACGGTCTATCAGGTTGATTGGGAGGACGACGCACCGTCAGCTTTGCTGACCATGCAGTCGGACCTGGTGCCCTTGTTCGACCCGGCGCAGGTGGACACATTAGGGGGCCAGATCGAACTGGTCTGGCTGAACGAGAGAATGACCTTCAAGTCATTTGAGTTGCCGATTCACATCGGCCGCTTGCGCCGGGCCGAGTTCGTCGTTGACGACCCCCGTGTTTCGCGCACCCATGCAAGGATCGATTGGCGCAACGGCAGCATGATGCTGGTTGACCTCAGTTCCTATGGCTGCTGGGTTCGGTTTTCCGGCGGCGGCTCGGACGTTCTGCTCAGGCGTGAAGAATGCGTTCTGCACGGGCGCGGGCAGATCGCACTTGGATCTTCGTTTGCCGACCTGTCCGCGCCAATCGTGACGTTTTCAGTTTCCTGAGGCCCAGGGCGGGCCGTGGCGGCCCATGTCAGTGAGGGGTGGTGGACCCTCAATCATCTCAGAACGCACACAATCTCCGGCACTCAATCCTTTTATTAACATAATATACATCGTATAAAGTAAAATATACGACCGACAGAACGCGAGAACAGCATGTAATCAACCTCGGCGGCCTACCACGTGCCCTTGGGCTGGCGTTGTCGTATCGACGCGGCCAGCAGTTCGACCATTTCGGTCCGTCCGGCGCTCTGCGCGAAATCCAGGGCGGTCAACCCCTGATCGTTCTTCAACATCGGGTCGGCGCCGGACGCCAGCAGCAGATTGACCGCGGCCGGCGTGCCGTAATGCGCTGCCATCATCAACGGTGTCGTGCCGTTGGGTGATGCGGCGTCGATGTAGGCATTCTCGTCAAGCAGCAAGGCCATCACCTCGACGTGGCCGTTGGTAGCAGCGTAATGCAACGGTGCCCATCCCGGCTTGTTGACGTCAGCGCCACGCGCAATGAGCCTTCGGCACAGTTCTGTGAAGCCCTTCAGGGCAGCCAGCATCAGCGGACTCTCGTCCTGCGGCGTGCGCGCTTCGACGTCGGTGCCAGGCCAGTCCAGCAGCCGCGATGCAACCTTGAGGGACGACTCCCTGATGGCCAGGAACAGCCCTTGTTCGCCCTGTGCATTGGGGGTATTCGCGTCAAAACCGCGCTCAATCAAAGCCCCGATGACATCGGCCTGGTCGCGTTTGATGGCGACAAAATAGTCGTCATACGAACCGGCACTGCACAACGAATATGAAGCAAAAACAACAAGATATACGATGTACCTAATCTTATACATCACATTCATGTTACATCTCGCACTCACAGCAGGACGCCCTTGAACAGGCTCTCAAAGTTACGACTGGTCAGTGCGGCCACTTGCTCGAGCGGAAGGTTCCTGAGCGTCGCCAATTGGGCTGCCACGTGCGGCACATAGGAAGGATTGTTGATCTTTCCGCGATACGGCACGGGTGCCAGATAGGGACTGTCAGTCTCGATCAGCAGCCGGTCCAGCGGAACAAAGGCCGCCACGTCACGTATGTCCTGCGCGTTCTTGAAGGTCAGAATACCTGAGAACGAGATGTAGAAACCGAGGTCCAGGGCGGCCCGTGCCACCTCCGCTGTCTCGGTAAAGCAGTGAAAAACGCCGCCCGCGCTGCCGACAGACCCATCTTCACCCTCCTCGCGCAGGATGGCGAGGGTGTCGTGCGAAGCCGCTCGCGTGTGGACCACCAGCGGCAAGCCAAGCTGACGAGCGGCACGGATGTGGGTGCGAAAGCGGTCGCGCTGCCAGGCCATGTCGGCCACACTGCGGCCGGCCAGGCGGTAATAGTCCAGCCCGGTCTCGCCAATTCCGATCACGCGCGGCATTTGCCCGCGATCCAGCAAGTCCGGCAGACTTGGTTCTCGGCAGTCCTCATTGTCGGGATGGACGCCGACCGTAGCCCAGAAATTGTCGTAACCGGTCGCAAGCGCATGGACAGACTCGAACTCCTCAAGGGACGTGCAGATGCAAAGCGCACGCTCGACCTGCGCCTCGAGCATGGCTTTGCGGATCACCGGGACCTGCGCCGCCAGCTCGGGAAAACTAAGGTGACAGTGGGAGTCCGTGAACATTTCAGTTGAGCGCTTTCCTGGCTTCGCTGACGAGCGCCTCGAGCATCAGGCCGGGATTGAAAGGATGCTCCACCGTGCGCGTCGCTGCGGCCAAGGCACGTGCCCAGGCCGTCAGACTGGTGACCGATCCACCTGTGGGCAAGTCAGCGGCTTCGAAGAAACGCGGCGTGGCGCCGTTTCTGAGTGCCAGAACGTCATGACAAATCTTGTGCAGGGCGCTGACGGCCTGAGCCGGGGACCAGTCCTTCAACGCGCTGGCGTCGCCGCGCGCCATGGCCTTGGGCAGTTTCACCCAGGCATTTGCACCCGGCTCCCAGGCCGAAAACTGCAAGGCGTCTTCCGGACGTCCGCCGGCTGCGCGCAGCACCACGCGGGCTGCTTCGGGGGCAAGGCCGCACTGCTGCAGCCATTGCAGCGCCTCACTTTCAGCCGGCCAGACCATGCCATGCCCCAGGCAACGGCTTCGGATGGTGGGCAGCAATTGGTCCGCAGCTTCGCTGGCGAGCACAAACCGGGCGTCGCCGGGGGGCTCTTCCAGCGTCTTGAGCAGCGCGTTGGCAGTCACGTTGTTCATGCGCTCTGCGGGGTACACCAGCACAGCCTTGCCGCGCCCCCGAGCGCTGGTACGCTGGGAAAACTCGACCGCATCGCGCATGGCGTCGACCCTTATTTCCTTGCTTGGCTTGCGCTTCTTGTCATCGATCTCGCCCTGCGCTTTCTCGCTCAGCGGCCAGCCAAGCTCGAGCATTGTGGTTTCGGGCATCAGCACACACAGGTCGGCATGGGTGCGCACGTCGATGGCATGGCAACTGCCGCATCGGCCGCACGCGCCCTCCTCTGATGGCTGTTCGCATAGCCAGGCTCGAACCAGTGCCAGCGCCAATTTGTACTGTCCAAGTCCCGATGGGCCGGCCAGCAACCAGGCATGACCGCGCTGTTGCAGGAGCGACCGGGTTTGCGCCGCAATCCAGGGCGCCGGCACGGTGTCCGTCATGCCAGCCAACCCCTGTGTTGCAGCGCCGACAAGACGTCGCCCCACACGGCTTCGCGCGTCTGCGCCGCATCGATCCGGGCAAAACGCGCCGGACTCTCCAACATGCGCTGCAAATAGCCGTTCGAGACGCGCTGGAAGAACGCCTGCGGCTGGGCTTCGAATTTGTCCGGAACGCGCGTACCCGACAGGCGCTGCGCGGCAATCTCGGCAGGCAAGTCAAACCAGACCGTGACATCGGGTTGGCGCATGATGCCAAGCTTTTTGCCCGGGGTCGTCTGCACCATCTTCTCCAGAACCGACAGCAGGCCGAGGTCAAAGCCACGGCCACCGCCCTGATAGGCGAAAGTGGCATCGGTGAAACGGTCGCACAGCACGACCTGGCCCTGTGCCAGAGCCGGCTCGATGACCAGGCGCAGATGATCGCGCCGAGCGGCAAACACGAGCAAGGCCTCGGTCATGGCATCCATCGGGTCATTGAGCACCATGGCGCGCAGCTTTTCAGCCAGCGGTGTTCCGCCCGGCTCACGCGTTACCGTGACGACCCTGCCCTGCGCGCGAAAGGTCTGCGCCAAGGCGTCGATGTGCGTGGACTTCCCGGCACCGTCGATGCCTTCGAAACTGATGAATAGACCCTGCAAGTGACCCCCGGTTGACATTTGCCTTCACTTTCCGCGCTGGTATTTGTTGACCGCCCGATTGTGCTCTTCCAGGCTGGCGCTGAACTCGCTGCTGCCATCCCCGCGCGCGACAAAATAGATGGCGTTGGTGACAGCCGGTTGCACGGCCGCCAGCAGGGCGGGTTTACCTGGCATGGCAATCGGGGTCGGCGGCAAGCCGACGCGGGTGTAGGTGTTCCAGGGCGTGTCCTTTTGCAGGTCACGCCGGCGCAGGTTGCCATCAAAGGCGTCCCCCATGCCGAAGATCACGGTCGGATCGGTTTGCAGCATCATCCCGAGGCGTAACCGGTTCGCAAAGACGCCGGCGATCATGGCCCGGTCCGTGGGGCGACCGGTCTCCTTCTCGACGATGCTGGCGAGGATCAGGGCCTGCTCTGGTGTTTTCAGCGGCGTGTCGGGCCGGCGCTGGCTCCAAGCCAGCGCCAGTTGCTTGTCCATGGCTCGCATGGCCCGCTTGAGTACCGCCAGATCATTGCTGCCCTTTGCATAGGTATATGTGTCCGGAAAGAACTGCCCCTCGGGTGCCACGCCCGGCTTGCCAAGCACCTTCATGATCAAGTAGTCGGGCAAATTCTCCGATTCGGGGTTGAGTTGTTCGGCTTTCAGGAGCGCCGCGCGCACTTGGGTGAAATTCCAGCCTTCGACCAGCGTCACGGCGCGCAGCGCTTCTTCGCCACGAACGAGTTTTCGCAACAGACTGCGCGGGCTGATACCGAGCTCAAGCTCATAACTGCCAGCCTTGATCTGACGCGCTTGCCCTGACAGGCGAAACCACCAGTAAAGCAGTCCCGGACTGACCTGCACGCCCGCATCGCTGACAGATTGCGCCACCGCGCGCACGGAAGTGCCCGGCTCCACAGACAGGTCAATCGTGTCAGCGTTCAGATCGAGGCTCTGATTGAGCCACCAGCCCACACCGCCACCCAGAAGGGCTGCGAGGACAAGAAAGAAGTAAATTAATCGGCGCACAGCCCCACAGCCTTTGATGAAATCGAGAGAGGATGATAATTCAGTCCATGCAAACCAAACTCAATGGCGTAGCGCGACTCGGGCATCTGGGCGTCATCCGGGTCGAAGGCACCGATGCCGCCAGTTTTCTCCAAAGCCAGTTGACGCAGGACTTTTCGTCGCTGGGCCTGTCCGAAGCACGGCTCGCGGCCTATTGCTCGGCGCAGGGGCGGATGTTGGCCAGTTTCTACGGTTTCAAACGCAGCCACACCGAAATACTGCTGATCTGTAGCCGCGACCTGCTGACGCCAACGCTGCAGCGCCTGTCCCGCTTTGTCATGCGCGCCAAGGCGAAGCTGACCGATGCCAGCGACGAGTACGGCGTGTTCGGCTTGGCTGGGGATGCCTTGGCCGGACTGGCTGGCAGCAGTCAATCGGTTTGGTCGAAACTGGACATCAACGATGCCAGCGTGGTCTTTCTTTATCCGGCCGACGGCGTGCAGAGGGCCCTGTGGCTGGCTCCGGCCGGACAAGCCGCTCCCGCCGGGTCGAGTCTGAGCCCTCAGGCCTGGGCCCTGGGCGAAGTTCGCAGCGGCATTGCCATGATCAGCACGGCGACGGCCGAGTCGTTCGTCCCGCAAATGCTCAACTACGAGTCGGTCGGCGGTGTGAGTTTCAAGAAGGGCTGCTACCCCGGCCAGGAAGTCGTTGCGCGCAGCCAGTTTCGCGGCACGCTCAAGCGCCGCGCGTTTCTGGCGCATTCGGATGCAGCCATGAAAGCGGGTGACGAGGTGTTTCTGCAAGGTGATGCCGAGCAACCCTGTGGCATCGTGGCGCAGGCGGCAACTGCAGCAAGCGGCGGCTTTGAAGCGATCATCTCCATGCAGATCGCCGCGGCTGAAGCTGGCGGTTTGCACCTTGGAAGCGCGGCCGGCCCCGCTGTCGCTGTAGCAGCGGCGCCCTACCCTTTGCTGGCAGACATTTGAATCTCTGCTCTAGAGCGCGTGCGCCATCTCGATGTGCACGATGCCGGCCTCTTCAAACGGCTCGCCGCGCGGCACAAAGCCCAGCCGCTCGTAAAAGCCTTCAGCCGTGCGTTGGGCGTGCAAGCGTACTTCATGATCGCCGCGCTCCCGCGCCGCCTGCATCAAGGCGCGCAGCACGTCGCGGCCCAGATTCGAGCCGCGCAGCACGCGGCTGACGGCCATGCGCCCGATGCGTCCAATACCGCTTGACTGCTGCAACAGACGACCGGTTGCCACTGGCACGCCCAGCCAGTTGCGTGCCAGCGCATGAACAGCTGTTTCGTCAGCCGCGTCCCACGCCAGTTCTGCGGGAATGCGCTGTTCATCGACGAAGACAGCCGTGCGGATCTGGCGCGCTGCCAGACCCAGGTCCTGCCAGTTGCCAATCTCAAGTCGCGCCATCGGCTGCCAAGCCTCGTAGCCCAGCATGACCTCGCGCAGGGCATTTGGCAGCGGCTTCGAAGTTTGCGTAGCAGGGTCCGCGAAGACATAGATCAGCTCACAGCTGATCAAATGCTTTTCTCCGCGAAAGATGGCGCCGGTAAAACTGAACGATGAATTGCCGATCCGACTGCATTTGATCGCGACATCGATCTGGTCGTCGAGTCCGGCCGAACCGTGGTATTCGATCGTCGCTTTCTTCACGTAGAGATCACCGCCCAATGCCAGCATCGTGCTTTCATAGGGCAAGGCAAGCGCGCGCCAATAATCGGCAATGGCGGTGTCGAAATACATCAGGTAGTGCGCGTTGAACACGATCTTTTGCAGATCGACCTCGACCCAACGCACCCGCAAGCGGTGAAAAAAGCGAAAATCCTCGCGTTTGTTGTCAATCATGTCTGTCTCACTTCGGGTTCATCGGTGTGCGTTTATCGTACCTCGGAATATTTGGTGGCACCAACATTGCTAGTATTCGCTCACGGCACTCCTTGCCCCTCTAGAAGATAAACCATGTCCATCCATGCCGCGCTGAACCACGTTACCCACTACAAATACGATCGACTGGTCAACCTCGGTCCGCAGGTGATCCGCCTGCGCCCGGCTCCGCACTGCCGCAGCAAGATCATCTCGTACTCGCTCAAGGTTGAACCGGTCGAGCATTTCATCAATTGGCAACAGGATCCATTCGCCAACTACCAAAGCCGGCTGGTCTTCGAGAAGAAGACGCGTGAGTTCAAGGTCACGGTTGACCTCGTCGTTGAGATGGCGGTGTACAACCCTTTCGATTTCTTCCTTGAGCCGTCTGCCGAGAAATATCCGTTCAGCTATGAAGCCCTGCTCAAGCAGGAACTGGCGCCCTACCTCGCAACGGAGCACCTGACCAAGCGCATCCGTGCCTACCTCGCGCGCATCGACCGGCGCAAGCGCCGCACCATCGATTTTCTCGTCGATGTCAATACGATGGTGCACAAGGACATCAGTTATCTGATCCGCATGGAACCGGGTGTGCAAACACCGGACGAGACGCTCAACCTCGGTTCCGGTTCGTGCCGGGATTCGGCCTGGCTGTTGGTGCAATTGCTGCGCCACTGCGGTTTGGCGGCGCGCTTCGTTTCCGGCTATTTGATTCAATTGAAACCTGATGTGAAATCGCTCGATGGTCCGAGCGGCACCGAGGTTGACTTCACCGACCTGCATGCCTGGTGCGAGGTCTATTTGCCGGGCGCTGGCTGGATTGGGTTGGATGCCACATCCGGACTGCTGGCTGGTGAAGGTCACATCCCTTTGGCCTGCACGCCGCAGCCTTCGGGTGCCGCACCGATTGAGGGCGCGATGGACAAGTGCGAGGTCGAGTTTGCGCACCACATGGCGGTGACGCGCATCTACGAGTCACCTCGTGTCACCAAACCCTACAGCGAGGAGCAGTGGGCAGACGTCATGTCACTGGGAGCCGCTGTCGACAAGGAACTGCTGGCCGGTGACGTGCGCATGACCATGGGCGGTGAGCCGACTTTCGTTGCAGTCGATGACCGCGACGCACCTGAATGGAATACCGAGGCGCTCGGCCCGACCAAACGGGGTTTTGCCACCGAATTGGTGCAGAAGCTGCGCGCCGAATATGGGGAAGGCGGCTTTCTGCACTTCGGTCAAGGCAAGTGGTATCCCGGTGAACAGTTGCCGCGCTGGGCCTTGAACATCTACTGGCGTGCCGACGGACAGCCCGTATGGCGTGATCCGGCCCTGTTCACCGACGAACGCGCGCCGACCCACTACACCAGAGCGGACGCACAGCGCTTCACGCAGGCGCTGGCGAGCAAACTGGGCGTCACGGACAAGTTCATGCAAAGCGCCTATGAAGACGTGTGGTACTACTTGTGGCGGGAACGTCGCCTGCCGGTCAATGTTGACCCCTTCAACTCCAGGCTCGAGGACGAGATGGAACGTGCCCGACTGCGCCGGGTCTTTGAGCAAAAGCTCGAGTCGGTCGTGGGCTATGTGCTGCCGCTCAAAGCCGTTGAAAAACCGGATGACAAGGGCACGGCCTGGACCACGGGATCCTGGTTTTTGCGCGATGAGCGGATGTACCTGATGCCGGGCGACTCGCCCATGGGCCTGCGTCTGCCGCTCGACTCCTTGCCCTGGGTCAGCGAAAGCGACTATCCCTATGCGCTGCCGCAGGATCCCTGCGCACCGCGATCAGACTTGCCAGGCCATGCCGTGATCGCCGCCCGCTATGCGACCGACAAGCATCAGGCCGGTGCAAACAGCGTGACACCGTATCTTTCCGGCAGCGGGCCCGCGCCCGAGGCGGCGCGCAAGTTTCAGGATGCGCCGGTATCGGCCAGCAACTCCGCTGCAGCCAGCGCGCAAAGCGCGCCGCAAGCCGAGCCGGCCGGGTTTGCGCGCGTCCCGCAGCAAAAGGAATCCGCCCACTGGATCACCCGCACCGCGTTGTGTGTGGAGGTGCGCGACCCGCGTCGCGCCAGCGGTCCCAGGGCCGAGGCCGTCGGCGAGAAATCCGGCGTGCTCTACATCTTCATGCCGCCGCTGGAGAGGCTGGAAGACTACCTGGACTTACTCAGCGCGATCGAGGCAACGGCGCGGGAACTGGCTGTGCAGATCGTGCTGGAAGGTTACCCGCCACCGCGAGACCCGCGCCTGAAACTGTTGCAGGTCACGCCGGACCCGGGTGTCATCGAGGTCAACATTCACCCGGTGAACAACTGGCCGGATCTGGTCAAGAACACCGAGTTCCTTTACCGTGTGACGTTCGAGTCGCGCCTGTCCGCTGAGAAGTTCATGAAGGACGGTCGCCATACCGGCACCGGCGGTGGCAACCACTTTGTGATGGGCGGCGCAACACCGGCCGACAGCCCGTTCCTGCGCAAGCCTGAACTGCTGGCCAGCCTGCTGCTGTTCTGGCACAACCACCCCAGCCTGAGCTACCTGTTCAGCGGCATGTTTGTCGGCCCGACGAGCCAGGCACCGCGCGTCGACGAGGCGCGCAATGACCAGCTCTACGAACTTGAAATTGCCATTGAGCAGATTTACAAGAACCGCAAACTGCACGGCCAGAGCATGCCGCCCTGGCTGGTGGATCGCACCCTGCGCAACATCCTGATTGATGCCACGGGCAACACGCACCGCAGCGAATTTTCGATCGACAAGATGTACTCGCCAGATTCGGCCACCGGGCGACTGGGGCTGCTGGAACTGCGCGCCTTCGAGATGCCGCCGCACCCGCGCATGAGTGTCGTGCAGCAATTGCTGCTGCGCGCCTTGGTGGCGCGCTTCTGGAAGACGCCGTACAAGGCGCCGGCGACCCGCTGGGGTACGGAATTGCACGACCGCTTCCTGTTGCCAACCTTCATCAAGATGGACTTTGATGACGTGATGGCGGAGATGCGCAGCGCGGGCTACGCGTTTGACAGCAGCTGGTTTGCGCCGCATTACGAATTCCGCTTCCCCGTTGTGGGATCGGTTCAGTCAGCGGGCATCGAACTTACCTTGCGCAATGCACTGGAGCCCTGGCATGTGATGGGCGAGGAAGGCGCGCCCGGCGGCACCGCGCGCTATGTGGACTCCTCGCTCGAGCGCATCGAAGTCCATGTGACCGGCATGAACGAAAGCCGTTATGTGGTGACCTGCAACGGCCGCGCCCTGCCCCTGCAGTCGACAGGCACCGCCGGCGAATATGCGGCCGGCGTTCGCTACAAGGCCTGGAATCCGCCCTCGGCCCTGCACCCCGGTATCGGCATTCATACGCCACTGACCTTCGACATTGTCGACACCTGGATGAAACGTTCGCTGGGCGGCTGCCTGTATTACGTCGCGCACCCTGGCGGATTGAACCCCGACACGTTTCCGGTCAATGCCTACGAAGCCGAAAGCCGGCGCATGGCGCGTTTTGCAGCCATGGGGCACACGCCAGGCACCCTGATTGTGCCGCCAGCGACCATCAACGTGGCGGCCAGCCGCGAGTTCCCGTTTACGCTGGACCTGCGTCGCGCTTAAGCGAATCAGCTTGCAGTGTTGCGCAAAGGTTTGAGCAGATCGCCCAGGCCGTTGTGGTCAATCTCGTGCATCAGGTGGAGCAGTCGACCGATCTCGCCTTTGGGAAAACCTTCGCGTGAAAACCAGCTAAGGTAGTTGCCCGGAAGGTCCGCGATGCAGCGCCCCTTGTACTTGCCAAAGGGCATGCTGCGGGTCACCAGCAGTTGCAGGTCTTGGGGACTCAAGCGTCAAACCTCGTACACGGACGACGCGGTATCGCCGCCGTGCCCGGTCCAGTTGGTGTGGAAGTAGGTGCCGCGCGGCTGGTCCGTCCGCTCATACTGATGCGCGCCGAAGAAGTCCCGTTGTGCCTGCAGCAGATTGGCGGGGAGATACTCGCTTCGGTAGCCGTCGTAATACGCCAGCGCCGAGGACAAAGCGGGCATCGGGATACCGCTTCGGATGGCCTCGGCCAGAACATTGCGCAGCGCCATCTGCGAGTCGGAAATGGCCTGCTGGAAGAACGGATCAAGCAGGAGGTTGTCAAGATGCGGTTGGCGTTGGAACGCGTCCTTGATCCTTTCGAGAAGGACCGAGCGGATGATGCAGCCACCGCGCCAGATCGACGCGATACCGCCGTAGTTCAGATTCCACGCAAACTCCTTGCCGACAGAACGCATCAGCTGATAGCCCTGCGTATAGGAAATGATCTTTGCCGCATACAAGGCCTTTCCGAGTTGATGAATGAAGCTCGCTCGGTCGCCAGTGAAGCCGGGGGTCGGGCCGGCCAGTACTTTGGAGGCAACAACCCGCTCGTCCTTCATCGCAGAAAGAACGCGGGCAAACACAGATTCGGTGATCAGGGTGAGCGGGACCGCCATATCAAGCGCCGTGTTGACAGTCCACTTGCCCGTTCCTTTCTGACCCGCCTTGTCCAGAATCCTGTCAAGCAGGGGCAGACCGTCCGCATCCTTGAGCGCGAGAATGTCTCGCGTGATTTCAATCAGATAACTCTTGAGCTCGCCCACGCTCCACGCCGCGAACACCTCGTGCATCTCCGTGGCAGTCATGCCCAGCACTTTACGCATCACATCGTAGACCTCGCAGATCAGTTGCATGTCCCCGTATTCGATGCCGTTGTGCACCATTTTCACGAAATGGCCGGAGCCCTCTTCACCGATCCAGTCACAGCAGGCAACCCCATCAACTTTCGCGGCAATGGCCTGGAAGATCGGCTTCACAGCGTTCCAGGCGGCAATGGAACCCCCCGGCATGAGCGATGGCCCGAGCAGGGCGCCCTCCTCGCCGCCCGAAACGCCGGTGCCGACATACAGAAGACCCAAACTCTCAAGCAACTTCGTTCTGCGAGTCGTATCCGGAAAGTGGGAGTTTCCGCCATCAATAACTATGTCGCCCTGTTCCAAGGAAGGCAGCAGCGCCTCGATCACATCGTCGACGACCTTACCCGCCGGAACCATCATCATGATCTTGCGGGGACGCTCCAGAGAGTCGATCAGGGTCTGGATTGAATCGCAGCCGTAGATGTTCTTCCCGTTCCCGCGGCCAGCGAGGAGTCGCTGGACCTTGGTTTGCGAGTTGTCATAGACGCAGACGGAAAACCCTTTGTCTTCCATATTGAGTGCCAGGTTTTCACCCATCACACCCATGCCGATCAGGCCGATTTGAGACTTCATACTGTGTATTGGAGGTTATCGAAATCGAACGACCATGACAAAGGGGTCAGCAAACGTTAATCTGCTGACCCCTGTATTCAATGGTGTGAAAGCGCTCGAATGATGTTCTGCAACCCGCATGGATAATGGGTTTTACTTTCGAAAAAGTCATTTTGTACCCCCATTTGTACCCCCTGTTGGCCTTTGATACCCCAAGAAACCGACTATTCAAAGCCTCTCTATTAGTAGACAAAAACAGTCAACTGGGTGCCGGTAAGCACCTGCAGTTTACCTCGCGCACGATGCTTGAAAAGTGAAAAGCGTTATCGTTGCCGTCCCCGAGACTCGGTCTGTCCGCTTCAAGCCCGGCAAGGCGCTGCGTGAGGCCGTGGACAAGCCCAGTGCTTGAGCCAAGCCGGCTAGCGGTTATGGGCTCTGGTCACCATCCAAGAGCATTTCCGCGGTCTTCTCAACCAAGCCGCCCGGACTGGTAGATAGCGCGCCGGCTAGCTTCAGAATCAGCGCCAAGTTCGGCAGGTGCTGCCCCCGCTCGATCTTGCCCATGTGGGAGCGCTCGATTTCCGCGCGGTGGCCCAGTTCCTCTTGAGAGATTCCTAGCTCGACCCGGCATTGCCGGACGACCGAACCGAAGGCGCGCGCAGCAGCTGGCTCAAAGGTTCTCGACCCCAGCGGTCTCCCGGGTTTTAGTTTTTTATCCATTGACAAGAGGTTGTCAAAGGGGAAACAATCAAACCACGTTAAATTTAACTCTTTAGGGTCATCATGTTCATCAGAACAATCCGCTGCGCAGGCCTTGCGGTCGTAACGGCTTTGCTATTGACCGCGTGCGCATCGCCCCAACAACAAGCGGCATATGCACAGCAGCAACGCTATCAAGCCGAACAAGCACGACGAGCGTTCATGGCTCGGTTAACAGCGAGATTGACCCAGGGCGGATAGCTGCCTTTTGAATTGGCAACTGTGGATAAGTGTACTCAGTAGCTGGTTTTTGACTTCTGCGTCGTTGCTGGTTTTATATTCCTTTCAGGCACGGTGGAAAGG
>Ga0118677_10001677_pt1 | contig 46266 bp, 32 predicted proteins | sample AliMusrvi5mmetaG_FD_86154 | JGI IMG/M metagenome (GOLD analysis project Ga0118677, IMG submission 86154) | reverse complement strand
CTCGCTTTGGGGAAGTTCAAACTCGCTTTGGGGAAGTTCAAACTCGCTTTGGGGAAGTTCAAACTCGCTTTGGGGAAGTGCAAACTCGCTTTGGGGAAGTGCAAACTCGCTTTGGGGAAGTTCAAACTCGCTTTGGGGAAGTTCAAACTCGCTCTGGGGAAGTTCAACCTCGCTTTGGGGAAGTTCAACCTCGCTCTGGGGAAGTTCAACCTCGCTCTGGGGAAGTTCAAACCGCCTTTGGCGAAGTTCTATAACCCTTGCCAGTCCCGCAGTCTATAAGCTGTTCACTATTATCTGTTATCTCTTAACTGGAAATTGTTAGTTGTTCACTTGAAAAACCAAAGAGCATAAAAAAAAGAGACTGCCGGATTTTCAGCAGTCTCTTTCATCATTAGTATTTCACTTCCTGGTAATCAGTGACAAAAGAAATTTGTCATGATTCAGCCTGTGGTGAAGTTCTATTTGTTGATCAGGATCTTTTTCTCCACCCGGCTCTTGCCATTTTGCAGAACTACCGAATAGATTCCCTGTGCAACAGGTCTTACATCAATAACCTTTGTCAGTGTTCCGTTCACAACAATATCCTGTGCTTCATAGATCTTCATTCCAAGATTATTGAATACACTGATTGAATATGTTTCCTGTGAAGGACTGACAATGGAGATCGTGAAACGACCATCGTTTGGAATAGGATAGAGGCTGAAGCCTGAATTCCTTTGCTCATCGATACCAACAACAACACTGATATGATCCGATTCCGAAGAACAACCGTACACTGTTACAACAACCCAGTATTCTCCGTCAACGGTTGGCACATACGTCGGATTTGTTTCTCCCGGTATCGCGGTACCATCCTTGTACCATTGGTTTCCGGTGGCAGCACTACTGGTCAGTATGACCCCATTATATGAAACGGTCGGAGTTGGAGGAACAGGAGTCACGGTAATACCAAAGTTTGGCGAAGCAGGTCCGTTTCCGCATGTGTTGGTCCCGGTTACAGTAATCGCTCCGGCCACAGCTGAAGCAGAGAAATCGACCGTAATGTTATTGGTATTCGTACCTGTGGCAATGGTCGCACCGGCTGGTACCACCCAGTTATACCCGGTTGCGCCGGTAATCGCTCCTACTGAATAGGCAACACCCGTTGATGGAATACAAACTGCAGCAACCCCGTCAATTGTTCCGGCAGCAGCAGGAAGAGGAGAAAGGGCGATCGTGAGTGCCGGAGAAACCGTGCCGTTTCCGCAGGTATTATTCCCGTAAACTGTTATATTACCCGGTGTGGCATCCGCTGCATAATTCACCGTGATGGAATTGGTCCCTGCACCGGAAGCGATTGTTGCTCCGCCAGGAAGTGTCCATACATAGCTTGATGCATTCAGGATAGTTCCAACTGAATATGCGATTCCTGTTGCACCGGCGCACACGTTGACGGGTCCTGTGATTGTTCCTGCATCACCCGGTAGAGGGTTTACGGTGACATTAAGTTGGATTGGTGAAGCAGGTGCACAACCATTTGCATTGGAATAGCTGATTCCGACCCATTGTGCTCCGGCTGTGATCCATGTTACCATGATGGAATTCGTACCCGATCCGAAGTTGATGACTCCACCCGGGGATACACTCCATACATAACCGGTCATCCCCGCCTGCGTCGTATATGTGATATAACCTGAATTGACACAAACGCTCGTTGGACCAGTAATAGTTGGAGCAGCTCCCGTATTTACGGTTACATTCAATAATGTTGGAGTAATAGCAGTACAACCTGTCGCATTGGCATAATTAACGGTGACTGTTTTTGCCCCTGTGGTTGTCCATGTTACATTGATTGCACTGGTTCCCTGCCCGGAATTGATAGTACCTCCGGCAGAAACAGTCCATACATAGCCAGTCATGCCGGCATCCGATGAATAAACAACCGGGTAATTTGTACATGCAGGTGAAGGTCCATTGAGTGCGGGTACAGGCAATGGATTAACCGTTACATTGTAAGTGGCAGGTGCAAGACCTGAACAACCACTGGCGTTGTTGTAATTAACCGTTACGGTTTTTGCACCAACGGTAGTCCATGTAACAGTAATGGATGATGTGCCGGCACCGGCAGTTATTGTACCACCGGCAGGAACAGTCCAGGTATAAGCGGTCATTCCTGTCTGTGTTGTATAAACATTCCCTGTTGAGTTCACACAAGCTGCGGCAGGCCCGGTAATTGATGGAGTTGCAGGCGGATTAACGGAGATTGCTAATTGTGACGGAGCCCCGTTTCCGCAAGGTGCGGTTCCATAAACAAACAGGTTTCCCGGCATGGCGTTGTATGCATAACTTACGGTGATGGAATTGGTGTTGGCACCACTCGTAATTGTTGCCCCGATAGGAAGTGTCCATACATAGCCGGTAGCACTTGGAATGGTAACGGTATACACATATCCTGAACCACCCTGGCAAACCAATACCGGACCTGTGATTGGTCCCGCAGGACCGGCAGTCGGGCAGATTGTCTGGAATGACTGGTCGCCGCCATAAATGGTTCCTACTGAGTTTACAGCTTTAGCGCGGTAATGATACGTCTGGTATGATGTTAACCCGGTCAGATTTGCACTGAACGTGGTTGGTGCATTACCTATAACTGGGCTTGGAACACCGGCTGCTGTACTGCCATAAGCTACGGTAAGCCCGTATTCAAAGCTAACTACAGTGCTTGCTCCGTTGGCAATAGCCGTTCCGTTCAGGGTGCCTATTGTAAGGTTTGTGTTTGTGGCAGGATCTGTTGTTACTGTTGGTGCAGCGATCGCAGGTGTGGTAAATGTCAGATCATTACCATTGGTTGTACCTCCTGAATTCACCCCAACACAACGGAAATGATAGAGTGTGCTTGGCGTAAGACCGGTGATATTTGCAAGCGTTGCTACAGCAGTATTTCCCAACATCGGTGTTGGAACTCCTGGTACTGTGGTTCCATAAGCAACGGTCAGTCCATACTGGAAAGTAACAGCGGTAGATGCATTATTTGCATTCACAGTTGCATTCAGCTGGGCCGACGTCTGGTTGACCAGGGTAGCTGCAGTCGTAACAACGATTGGTGCTGAAGCTCCGGTGGTAAATGTCATATCATTGCCAAATACAGTTCCCTGGGAACTGATTCCTTTTATCCTGAAATGATACAGCGTATTTGGTAAAAGACCAGTTAATACAGCACTGGAAGGAGTAGTGGTACTTCCTGTGACCGTAGCCGGAACACCGGGAACATTTAATCCGTAGGCAACAGATACACCATAGTCAAAGGAAACAGCGGTTGATGCACCATTTGCATTCACGGTTCCATTGAGTGTTGCACCTGCAGGTCCCACTGCCGTTGCAGCCAGGGTAACAACAGTTGCTGGAGCAGCAGGTGTTGAGAAGGTCATTGGGCCTGCCCAGGCGCTGAAACTTCCGCTACAATTGGTTCTTACATAAAAGTCATAATTGGTTCCGCCAATCAAACCGGTGACATGCGTCGGGTTCGTTGCAGTTGCATTGCCTGTGGCTGTTGGTGTATAACCTGTAAGCCCATATTGGTATTCCCATGCCGTGCCGGCACTTGTCCAGCCAAGATCAGCACTTGAATTGGTGATATTGGTGGCCGTCAGTGCTGTTGGAATAAGACATGGAGGTCCGGTCAGTGAAAAATCATCAAAACCCAGGTCCCATGGGACTGTTGTAGTATTATTGGCCCTGACCATAAAGTAGAAGATCCCTGATGTGGCAGGTGTATAAGTGGTCGTATATGGTGTACAAGTACTTGTTGTGGTTGTTGCTGCATCAACAAACGGAGTTCCGACTGTTGTAGCGCCAACCCCGGTTTGTGTTGTGTTTACCTGTACATCACCGGCCCAGCCTGCAGTTCCGTCACCAACCCAGTTAAAGCTGAAAGTATAGGCGGTTCCTGCGTTAAGGCTGAAACCTGGGGTAATGAGGAATTTATAGATTCCTGCTCCATACGGAGACCAATTTACGTAGATATAGTTCGGTGGTGAACAAGGATCATTATACGTAATGGTAGCTGCATTGGCTGTAGTCCATGGTGTTCCTGTCGGAGACTCAGCTTTCCAACAATTCGGAAGAATGTTGTTCCCGATGGTCGTCATGGCATCAAAATTTTCCGCCCATGGAATTGCAACAGATCCGCATAAGGTGTTGAATGAAACTGACCCAGCCCATGCACTCTTATCGGAGACACTGCAGACTGAGCGCACCCAGACATAATATGTAGAGCTGGCACTCAACCCGGTCAGGTTATAAGTTGTAACACCGGCTGCCACAGATCCGGAAGGAGTAGTACCGGCAGTCGGGGCTGTTGAACTAAGGCTGTAATAAATATCGTAACCATTGGCAGGCGCTGATGGTGGTGGTGTCCAGCCAACCGTTGCCGAAGTAGATGTTATTGCAGACATTACCAGGGCAGTCGGTGCAACGCAGCTTGGGGTAAGATCAAGGCTGAAATTATCGAATCCAAGATAGTAAGGAGCAACCGTGTTATTTACCCTGACCATGAAATAGTAAGATCCGGTTGTAGCAGGAATATAACTCCTGGTCACCTGTGCACAAACATTTGTGGTAGTTGTGGCTGCAACCACAAAGGATGCGCCTAAAGCAGTGGCGCCTGTTCCGGTTTGTGTTGAATTCACCATCACGTCACCTGTCCAGCCTGCATAACCATCTCCGACCCAGCTGAATTTGAAATCGTACGATGTGCCTGCTGTAAGTGTGAAACCAGGTGTGATGAGAAATTTGTCATTACCCGTTCCATAAGGGGAATAGTACACCAGTGCATAATTTGGTGCAGAACAGGGATCATTGTATGTGACGGATGCTGCGTTACCGGTTGACCAGGGAGTTCCTGACGCAGTCGTTGCCAGCCAGCAGTTCGGGAATATACTGGTCCCGATCGTTGTCATTGCATCAAAATTTTCTGTCCATGGGAATGTACCGATCACCCCACATGCAGTTGTAAACGCAGGAGCTCCAATCCACATGCTTTTGTCAGATACGCTGCAAACACCCCGTACCCAGACATAATAGGTAGTACTTGGCGTTAAGCCGGTCATATTATAGGTGACAACTCCTGCAGCAACTGATGCTGTGGGAGTTGTGCCAGCAATGGGAGCAGTAGCGGATGTGCTGTAATAAATATCATAACCATTGGCCGGTGCAGGAGTAGGTGCGGTCCAGCTTACGGTTGCAGTTGTTCCGGTAACTGCCGATGTTGTTACGAGTGTTGGATCGATGCAAGTTGGTGTGGCACGGATCAGGACATTATCCAGGTAACAGTTATATCCGTATGCAGAATGGAATTTGAAAGAAATATACAAGGATGGAATTCCACCAGCACCAGCCGGCAGCGTAATGACTTTTTTCACCCAGTTGCCAGTCGTAGGTGCTGTTGAAACATACCTTGGGTAAAACGTAGAGTTAGTCCATGTAGTTCCATTACTGGACCATTCTACCTGCACTCCTTCAGTTATATCGGTATAAGTCGTATTTCCGGATTCAAACCAGTAAAACTCAGCATTCACACTGGCGGTTCCGGTGGTGACGATACCAGGAGAAATCAACCTTTCTTCTGCCCCGGCTCCTCCACCTGTGCTGGAGAATGAGTTAAACATTACAAAATCAGTGCCTTCTTCCGGCGTAGCAGTTTGATAGGATGCACTGGCTACAAATGAAATCTTCTCACCTGTTGCAGTAACTAACTGTGTTAACCAGTCCACGGGCAATGTCGTGGAATTAAAACCCTGAGCCAGAGGTAGCGTATAGATTGTTTTGGAGCCCCATGAGCCCGAAGGGGTGCCCGGGATGTTAACATTGGCACCTGCCGGACCTGGATTGGCCGGTTGCAGAGTAGCCAGTGACTTTCCCTGAAGGGAAAATAACAACAGAACAATTGATAAGAGTAAAAACTTTTTCATAAAATTGGTTTTAGGATTGGTTTTTAATACAATTAATCAAATGGGAAATATATGATGAGAGTTTTGTTTTTACACATTCATTATATCATAATCAAACAAATTTAATTTAAAATTGATGAAACATTCAACAAAAATCAGGATAAATAAGAAAAAGTATCCAAAACTTTTCACCAATTGCACTATCTATGTGGCATGCCTTTATTAACCAGTGTTTTGGATAGTAAAAAAAAAGAGGTCATCCCTGTATTCAGACAACCTCTTCTGTAAAAGTTAATTGTTACCTTCTTATCATCAGTGACAAATTGGTTTTGTCATGTAATGGTTTTTCTGAAGCTTATTGTTGGATCAGGATCTTTTTCTCAACATGGCTCTTTCCGTTCTGAAGAACTACTGAATAGATTCCCTGTGCAGCAGGTCTGACATCGATTACCTTTGTCAGTGTTCCGTTCACAATAATATCTTGTGCCTCATAAATCTTCATTCCAAGATTATTGAATACACTGATTGAATATGTTTCCTGTGAAGGACTGAGAATGGAAACAGTGAATTTTCCGTCATTTGGAATAGGATAGAGGCTGAACCCTGAATTCCGTTGTTCCTCAATACCAAGAAAAATACCGATATGATTTGATTCTGAAGAACAGCCATTGACTGTTACAACAACCCAATATTCTCCATAAACAGTCGGGACATAAGTTGGATCAGTTGCTCCTACAATCGGATTACCATCCTGGTACCATTGGTTACCGGTAGCAGCATTACTTGTCAGCGTGATTCCGTCATAAGAAATGATTGGAGTTGGAGGAACAGGATTTACTGTAACATTAAAATTTGGTGATACAGTTCCGTTTCCACACGTATTGGTACCGGCGACTGTAATCGCTCCGGCAACAGCGGAAGCTGAGAAATCGACGGTTATGTTGCTGGTGTTGGCACCGGTAACGATGGTAGCACCTGCAGGTACAACCCATGAGTACCCGGTTGCCCCGGTAATGTCAGCCACCGAGAATCCAACACCGGTTGCCGGTACACAGATTGCAGAGATCCCTTCAATTGTTCCGGCAGGGGCAGGAACAGGAGATAAGGCAATCGTCAATGGAGGAGAAGTTGAGCCGTTTCCACAGACATTATTACCATAAACCGTAATATTACCGGGGGTGGCATTGGTGGCATAATTCACCGTGATGGAATTGCTTCCTGCTCCGGAGGCAATGGTAGCTCCGGTAGGAAGTGTCCAGACATAGCTTGATGCATTAGCGATTGTTCCGACTGAGTAAGCGATACCCGATGAACCTGCGCAGACATTTACTTGTCCTGTAATCGTTCCTGCATCTCCGGGAGTTGGGGTAACGAGAACATTTAATACCGTTGGATTTGGTGGCGCACAACCGTTAGCGTTGAAGTAGGTTACACTGATCCACTGCGGACCACCAGTAGTCCAGGTAACAAGAACTGAATTTGTTCCTCCGCCAAAGGCGATTACACCGCCCGGAGAAATCGCCCAGATATAACCTCCGGTCATTCCAGCCTGGGTTGTATAAGTGACATAACCGGAATTCACACAGGTACTTGTCAGGCCGGTAATCGTTGGAGTGGCTCCGGCATTGACTGTGACATTGTAGACAACCGGAACTGCTGCAGTACAGCCATTGGCGTTGGTATAATTCACAGAAACAGTTTGTGACCCGGTTGCATTCCAGGTCACTGTAATTGCATTGGTTCCCTGGCCTGAATTAATTGTACCTCCGGCTGAAACAGTCCATGAATAACCTGTCATTCCTGCATCTGTTGAATAAACACTCGGGAAATTTGTACAAGCAGGTGTGGGTCCGGTAATAATTGGAACAGGAAGCGGGTTAACGGTTACGTTGTATGAAGCAGGAGTAATACCTGCACATCCGCCGGCATTGTTATAATTTACATTTACAGTCCTGGCCCCGGCAGAAGTCCAGGTTACAGTGACAGCACTTGTTCCCTGCCCGGAAGCAATCGTTCCGCCTGCAGGAACTGTCCAGACATAGCTGCTCATTCCTGCTTGTGTAGTGTACACGTTGCCTGTCGAATTCACGCATGCAGTCGCAGGTCCGGTGATGGATGGAGTTGCGGGTGCATTCACAGAGATAGCAAGTTGTGACATGGCTCCATTCCCACAGGGTGCTGTTCCGTAAACAAAGAGGTTTCCAGCGGCTGCATTGTAGGCATAGCTTACTGTTATGGTACCGGTGTTTGCTCCATTGGTGATGGACGCACCGATGGGAAGTGTCCACACATAGCCGGTAGCATTTGGACTTGTAGCGCTATAAACATACCCGGTACCACCCTGGCAAACCTGTGCGGGTCCGGTAATTGGCCCGGCCGGTCCGGCAACGGGACAAACGGTAATGAAGGTCATATCAGTTCCGTAAGTGGTTCCGGCGGAATTCACACCTTTTGCTCTGTAATGGTATGTTGTATTTAAAGTAAGGCCAGTCAGGTTTGCACTGATATTTGTTGCCGTGTTACCAGTGACCGGGGTCGGAGATGCTGTTGCGGTACTTCCATAGGCAACAGTCAATCCCCAGTCAAATGATGTTGTTGTGCTGGCACCATTGGCTGTCACAGTTCCGTTTAGGGTGGCAATTGTCGTGGTAACACCTGTAGCGGCCGTGGTAACCACTGTCGGTGGTATTGCAGGCGTCGTAAATGTAAGATCCCCTCCGTTCACGGGACCGGCAATATTTATTCCGTTGATCCTGTAATGATACATTGTTCCCGGAAGTAACCCGGTGAGGGCAGCAGATACATTTGTTACAGTAGTTCCGGTAACAGTCAGAGGCACACCCGGAACATTTGTTCCGTAAGCTACAGTCAGACCATAATCGAAAGATGTTGTCGTAGAATAATTATTGGCATTCACTGTGCCGTTAATGGATGCAGTGGTCCCGGTAACACCTGTGGCTGCTGTTGTAACAACTGCCGGGAGGGTGGCCGTGGTAAATGTCATATCTGCTCCATTCGTGGTCCCTCCAATATTCGAAGCCACGATCCGGAAATGATAAAGTGTATTTGTCGCCAGCCCGGTTAATGCTGCTGTAGTAGCGGTGGCTGTACTGCCGGTAACAGGACTTGGAACACCCGGCACGGTAGTTCCATAGGCCATGGTTAAACCGTACTGGTAGGTCACGGTTGAACTGGTGCCATTGGCATTCACGGTTCCGTTAAGGGTTGCTGTAGTGCCGGCGATTGAAGTGGCGGCATTTGTTACAACAGTTGGTGGAGCGACAAGCACTGCTTCAATACCATATTTGTAATTTGCAGCATCGGCTGCACCGGTTCCCCCGGTAAGCGCGAAAGTATAGCAGGCATTGTCACGGGTGGGGTTTTCGGGATAGATTCCCAGGGGATACCATTGACCTGTACCAATCGTCTGGGCAAGTCCAATATAAAAATCTGAGTTTGTGATTGACTGGGGCGTCGGGAAGGTGAAATTCAGATTGGTTCCCATATCGCCTGCAAGCAGGGTATAATTTGGTGACTGTGCCAGGATGGTTCCTGCACTGTTCAGAAGGACGGCATAAACCGTATTGCCCGGATTTGACGCATAGTTATCGATCATCACGTTTGCCCCTTTCACCAGTCCGGTGCCGTTCATCGTGTATTTTACTGCAAATATCCCTGTTCCGGGAGTGGTAAAACCGTATCCTCCCGGATTTGCCAGGTTGTAATTAATCGAGTAAAGGTTGTTGTTGACATTTCCCGGAATCGTCAATGTATTGTTGGCGACAAAGGTTTCTCCGGTGATCGCTGAGGTCGCCGCATTGATAGTTACATCTTCCTGGATCGTCGGGGTCCAGCCTGTGAAGTTGATCGTCGTCGAGGCTCCGCCCGCCAGGGCAGTCACCGGTTGTGTCTCAGTGTAGCGGGTGGTTGATGTCGCAACATCTTTCACCGTAAGCGTAAGATTAAAAGTCTGCGCAGAACCGGATACATTTGAAACCCTGACGCCAACCGGTGTTGGTGTTCCAAAAGGGGTGGGAACCCGCTCGTCCGTGTAAATGTTTGTTACGGCTATAATATCGGTCAGTGTGTTGTTTACAAAGGTTGTTGCAGGACGATAGGCCGTGACAGTAAGTGCAGTGCCCTGAACTGTGGCGCTTTGGTAACCATAGCACATCGTTGCCTGGTTGGTATTGCAATAGGCAACAAGAGCAGTCGTTCCACCGACAAGGGTCGGATTGCTGAATTCCCATGCCACATAAACCCCTCCACCTGTATAGGTAAAAGTGGAGCCGCCCACAAATGGAATGGTATAGGCTCCTAAAGCAATCGGCACCGTAAAGGCAGGATTGTTGCAGACTTGGGTAAAACCTGTCGTTGTCCAGGTTGAACCCAATGTGTAGGTCACATCAGATGTGTTCTTCAGGTAAATGTTCAGGGTCCCAGTCTGGGTTCCTACACCAGCAGTGGAGATCAGGAATCCAATCGCATCAATGGTGTTTGCTGATGGATATCCTGATGCCGCCATTTCGGAAGGAAGGATGAGATACTCACAACGTTCAAAGTAGACGCCTGCATTTCTTGGAATACGGCTGTTGCCGGATGTACTGCTGGTGCTTGGCAAAACCCATGTCGACATCACATTGGGCTGGTGATTGATGGTGATCTGCCCTTGCCCTGTACTCGGCTTCATCGGGGTTACCTGGTTTGCCCCGTCTTCAGAAATCCCTCTGGGAGCAATCTGTGTCTGCTGGCTGAAACTGGTAAAGACCAGCATCAATGCCATCAATAAAAGGGTAATTTTCTTCATGGTTTTGCTTTTTTTGTTTTATTTATGAGAACTGAAAAATAATATATCCTGACTCTAAATACATGACAAAATTTGAATAGAGCTCATGCAATCCTTTATTGACGGCGGATTTAGCAAAGCATGGGCAATAAACATCAAACCAGAAATAGACAAACCAAAAACGCTGCATCCAGGATTCTTTATCAGATAAAAATTGTCATGACGAAGAAAAATTTTATCAAGAATACGCGTGCAGAAATACAAATATACGATGGAAATGGCCGGAAATGCAGAAAAAAGAAAGAAATAGCCAACAGGTTAATGAACATTCTGATGGCGATGGGTCAAAGATTAAAGATTTGATTATTAAGAAATTATTTTTAAAAATAGGTATTTCCAACAAGGTATCCCTGGACGTATTCTTCGATACCTTTTTCAAGGGAATAGAAGGGTTTTGAATACCCGAGTGAGAAAAGCTTCTGCATCTTTGCTTCTGTAAAATACTGGTATTTCTCACGAATGTCAGTAGGTGTATCGATGAACTCAATTTCCGGTGACTTATTGAGAGCAGAGAAGACAGCCCTTACCAGGTCAAGGAAAGTGCGTGCATGTCCCGTTCCAAGGTTGTAAATCCCGGACCCGGATTTTTGATTCATCAGGAAATAAATAACATCAATAACATCTTTAACATAGATAAAATCGCGCAACTGTTCACCATCCTTATATCCGGGATTGTGTGAGCGGAAAAGTTTTACGGATGCCGGGTTCCCCTTTTGCGGATTGTTCTGAATCTGCTGAAATGCATGGTAAACAACGGATGCCATCCTTCCTTTATGATATTCATTCGGCCCGAAGACATTGAAAAACTTCAGTCCAAACCACAAGGGTGGCTGCTTCTTCTGTGTCAGAACCCATTTGTCAAATTCATTCTTGGATACTCCGTAAGGATTCAGAGGCTGAAGCTGGCTGATTATTGATGGTACATCATCATACCCGAGTTTTCCATCACCATAAGTGGCAGCTGAGGATGCATAAATCATGGGTATGCCATATTTCACACAAGCATTCCATGTTTGCTTGCTGTAGTTCAGATTCAGCTCATCAAATACGGTCATATTGAACTCCGTGGTGTCCGTCCGTGCACCGATATGAAAGACGAATTCTACCTGCTGCTGATTCTTTTCAAGCCAGTTAAAAAAAACATCCCGTTCAATTTTTTCTGTATAAGATTTATTAAGGATGTTCTTGTTCTTAACCGGGTTTGAGAAATTATCAACCAGGATGATATCCTTTATCCCTTTGTTGTTCAGCTTTGTTACCAGGCAACTGCCGATAAACCCTGCGGAACCTGTGACTACGATCATGCCTTAAGACTTTTAGATGATGACAAAGGTAGAGAAGTATTCGGGAGATAGCAACTTGGTAACTCGTCAACTTTACTTCCAGAAATCCAACAAATCCTGAATCGTGCCTCTCTCTTTCAGCACCTCAAACTGATCGCCACGGGCGGAATAACCTAAAATGCGCGGCGTCTGCCTGCTGTTGTAATGCGACCACATACTGAACGTATACCCGCCGGTGTCGTGAATGATGAGGTAATCGCCTTCTTCAGTCACAGGTAGTTCTACATTCTTAGCCAGTATATCACCGGAAAAGCAAAGTGGTCCGGCAAGATTATAATGGGTTGTATCCCTGTCGGTCTTAAGGTTTCCGTGTTTGTCAAGTACACTGTATTCATGCTGCCAGGATGAAGGATTCAAACATTCCCTGATAAAGAGATCTGCCCCGACATGGATCATCGCAGTGTTTATTCCCGGATCGTGCTTTACATATTCTACGCGGCTCATCGTCCATCCCGGGTTGACATGCACCCATCTTCCGAATTCAGTGAACAATTTAAAGTTAACAGTGAACAGTTCAGGGAAGCGGGTTTTAATCCGGGTTGCATATTCAACCAGATCCGGTGGTGGTGTATGATGATCATACGAAACAGGGAATCCTCCCCCGATATCAAAAATGTTTACCTGGTTTTTTCCTGATTCCGAATTAATCTCTTTGGCAAAATCATAAACAATCCCAATTCCCTGGAGTAACAGTTCCATCGGGCATCCCTGGGATCCGACATGCAGATGAACCCCTGTAAGCCAATCGTATTTTTTAAAAGCTTCCATCAATTCATTACGCCTCGTTTTAATGGGCACCCCGAACTTGGAGTACTCACCTGCAACACTTGATTCCAGTATGGTTCCAACACCTACCTGCGGGTTGATCCGGATCCCGAGGGTACTCGTTGACCGGATCTTTTTCATTAATTTGGCAACCCTTTCAATCTCGGAAAGGGAATCAAGATTCAGGTGAATCCCTTCCGACAAAGCATACTCGAGCTCTTCATTGGTTTTAACAGGAGAATCATACACGATTTTTTTGGGATCGTAACCGGCGTTAAGGGCAATCATCACTTCTCCCAGCGAAGCGGCTTCAGCTCCAACATTAAGTTTGTTCAGGATCTCCAGGATGCGGTGAAGCGGATTGGCTTTGATTGCAATGCCATGAACAGCGGATGCCGGGAACACTGAAGCCAGGTGCCGGATTCGTTCTTCAAGGTAATCCAGGTCGTAAAAAATAATGGAGCTGTCTTCACCCCTGACCAGCTGGTTTTTTAATGCTGACTGAAATGCACGCTGAATATTTTCAATGGGAAGGTTGGTGATCATGGGATACTAAATTTAAAGTAATTAAAGAGATGCTGTATTGCAAGATTTCCTTCTATACCAAGGTCAGTTGTGTATGGATTTACATACAAGGCGATGTGTTTTTTCATCACCTCTTCATCCATTTCCTGTGCATGGCAGCGCACAAATCCCATCACATCCTCCGGGTGCTCATGCGCATAATCCACGCTACGCCGCATGATCCTGTTCAGCTTTGAAATGGTTTCAATACCGAGGTTTTTATTCACGGCAATGCCTCCTAAGGGAATGGGCGAATGAGTCACGCTCTCCCAGTATTCTCCAAGGTCAAGAATCTTTTTCAGACCTTTCTGCTGGTAGGTGAACCGGTTCTCATGTATGATCACACCTGCATCTGCTGATCCCGAAAGAATGGCATCTTCGATCTCGTTAAAGACAAGGATTATTTTTTTCTTCACTGCCGGGACAGCCATTTTCAGCAAAAGATGTGCAGTTGTGTATTCACCGGGAATGGCGACAGTCAATCCGGACAACTCTTCCAGTGAATGATGCTCTTTGCTGATTAGCAATGGACCGGCACCAAAGCCAATTGCACTTCCTGATCTCAGCATTTCGTACCGGTCTGAAAGATAGAGAAAGGCATGGTAGCTCACTTTCACCATGTCCAGTTTCTCATGCATGGCAAGTGTATTCAATGTCTCCACATCTTCCATCCGCGTTTCAAAAGATAATCCTTCCGTGTCAACCTTGTGGTGAACAAGGGCGTCAAAGATGAACGTATCATTCGGACAAGGTGAAAATCCAAGGGTGATCATTGTGTTTTCAGAATATTCAGCAGGGTGGAATTAAGATTTTTCAAAGCGAGGTTCACGTTCCATTTTGACTTGTCACGTTCCTTCACATAGTTGGAAATACTGCGGACCTGGTGAAACGGAACTGAAGCCATCAGGCACGAGTAAAAAAATGCCGCTCCTTCCATGCTTTCAACTTCAGGTTTGAACAGTTCGCGGATCTTCAGGATCGAATCTGCTTTTCCATGAATGGTATTTGCCGTGGCTCCCCTGACCTTTGGCAATCCGGCAATGGCCGGGTGGTTTGCTTTAGTGGTGTTGATTAATTTACCGTCTGTGAACGGAGGATCATTGGGATCAATCAGCCCGAGATCAAAAAGGGTAAGAAACTGGTCATTGTTCTCGGCACCCAGTTCACAGAAAATTTCCTCCGTGATCTCCACCACTGCCCCGATCGGCAGGGTGCTTTCAAAAGAGCCACAGATCCCGGTATTGATCACCATGTCGTAGGATGATTTCAAAAGTTGTCTTCCCACATGAAAGGAAGTAGCAGTCATGCCAATCCCTGTGATCAGGATGTCAACATCTGTATTCTGATACCTGTAATGCGAAAGAAATTCGTCTTCATCCCGGATCAGCGTGATCTTATCCACCAGCGGCCGGATCTCGAATTTCGTAGCTGATACGATCAGGAGTTTCATAAACGCGTGCCCCTGTTACACCGGCCTTTTATTGTATAGCGTACCATATTCCAGTCCGTGCGCATTGGGTCCTCTCTCATTTCGCCTCAGCATAAAGGCAAAGAAGAGTCCGAAGAATCCAAGACTGCTGAATATCCACATGCCAAGATGATAACCACCTGGATTTGCCGCACTGGCTCCCGAGTAATCATTGGCCCATCCAACCATCAGGTTAAACCCGGCCAGACCCATGTTCTGGATCATCGTCATCAGGCCATAAGCTGTGCCCAGTTTAGAGTGATCCACGATGAGTGCAACGGAAGGCCACATGATCGCAGGGATCAGGGAAAATGCAATCCCCATAATAACCATAGGGACGGCTATATTCGGGAAGTAACGGAACAGCGTTGCAATCATATTGCCAAAATAGGCAAGACCGCCAAGGAACCCGGTGTTTTCTTCACCTCCTGAGAAAAGTTTGATAACCGCCGGTGGTAAAGTAACAGCATGCACAACATAACCCATGATCAGGTAAACGGGAATGATCAGCATTGAACCGAACATCATAAGCAATGATCGTTTCCCGATCTTGTCCGACAACAACCCGAAGAGCGGTGTCAGTATCATAGCAGAAAGCGTAAGCAGGCTTGACAGGAAACCTCCCATTCCGCGCGCTACATCCTCGGGCATTCCAACGAGATGAACATCCTTGAAGAACTTAACAGCAAATGTCTGGAACGGGAACATGGCCGAATAAAATGTAATGCACAACAACGTGATGAACCAGAAGGATTTTCCGAATTTAAACAGGTCTTTCAAAATGACTTTATCCTGGTTTCCTTCCTTCTGGAGGTTGTAGCTCTTCTCGGAATAAATATCAATGAGGTAATAAACGATTAATGTCACAACAGCAATTACTCCTGCACCAACTGCGATCCACAAAGGTTTCTGCCAATGAACGAACATTGATTTTCCCCAGGTCGGGGAGTTGAGGGCAAGAAATGACCCGAGCCTCGCAATGGTAAGGTTCAGTCCGAACGCGAATGACAACTCTTTTCCCTTGAACCATCGTGCAAGAATTGTTGTGATGGCAACGATCATGGATTCAGCACCCAGACCAAAGATCAGACGACCGGTAGCCATAAAAACGATATCTCCCTTGATGGTGGTAAACAGGGCTCCCAAGAACACAAGACATGCAAAGATCAGCGCTGCTTTTTTGGTTCCGATCTTATCAATGATGATCCCTCCGATCAGCACCATAAAAATATTCGGGATGCTGTAAATCCCCTGTAATAATCCCAGGTTTTTATCTGTGAAATGCAACTGCGTCTTCAGTACATCGGCCAGCGGGCTGATGCAGTCGTAGATGTAATAGTTGCCGAACATGGCAAGGCTGATGAAGATGAGGACAATCCATCTCAGTAGCGCCGGGGGATCTTTTTTGAGTGTTGCTGTTTGTGTCATGTCTTTGTTTTTTTGAAAGTGTTTCCAAAAGTAATATAATTCGCTAAATCTCGCTTTATGTCAATGATTTTTGTTGCATTGTTTATCTTTGTCCCACAAATAGTTCATGTTCACAGGATGTTTTTCTTTTAAAATGATCAGGTTTTGAATAAACGCCTTCTTTTATTTCCGCTCTTTTTCTGGTTTTGCCTGTTTTTTCCGAACTCTTCGGTATATGCCCAGGTAAGTGCTGGAGGAATTCCTCCAAGTACGATCCTGAGTCTTCCTGAAGACAGGAATGTTGCAACAATTGCTGGTCCTGACTTGCAGGTCATTCAGCAGGAAGATCGCGACAACCCGTTACCTTACCGGTATGGAGTGAATCTCCCGGTGGATTATACGCCTGAGAATTCAGGCTCATGGACTAACCTTGCTGACGGAAGCCGGTTATGGCGTTTGACTGTCAGGATTGATGGCGCGTTGGGACTGTCTGCCTGTTTTGACAAGTTTTACATTCCGGCCGGAGGCAAACTTTTTCTTTACAACCTGCGTAAGTCTATGGTTATAGGGGCGTTTACATTCGCCAATAATTCCAAACGCGGATTTTTTGCCACTGAATTACTCGCGGGTGATCAGCTGACACTGGAATATCTCCAGCCATCGGGCTCCTCAAAAGATCTGCAATTACACCTGAGTGAAATTGTATTTGCTTACAGGGGCGTATCGTTTCCGGAAAATCAAAAATCTGTTGAAGGAAGTGCCGGGGCTTGTGAAGTCAACATCAATTGTCCGGAGGGTAAGAACTGGCAGCTCCAGAAAAAGGGAATCGTCCGGATCAGCATAAAGAAAGGAGCTTCCAGCTTCTGGTGTTCCGGATCATTGCTCAATAATGTCAAAATGGATCATACTCCCTATATTCTGACGGCTGATCATTGCGGGATTACAGCTACACCGGACCAGTTGCTGCAATGGGTTTTTTATTTTGATTTTGAAGCCCCGGATTGCACGAATCCTTTGACCCCACCGACTCCCAAAAGTCTTACAGGTGCTGTTTTCATTGCTGAAAGCGGGAACGGAGCACTGACCGGTTCTGATTTTTACCTCGTTGAACTTACTGCCCCGATACCTTCTTCATATCAGGTTTATTATAATGGATGGGACAACCGCAACATTGCAAGTCATGCAGGAGTGGGCATTCATCATCCGGAGGGTGATATCAAGAAGATCTCGACCTATTCCCGCTATCTCGAGACCTCTATTTATGGCTCAAATCCAAGTCTCTCATTCTGGAAAGTTTTCTGGGACCAGACTGTCACTGGTCATGGGGTTACAGAACCCGGTTCATCCGGATCTGCGATATTTGATACCAACGGAAGGATCGTTGGGACGCTGACAGGAGGGGAGTCGGCCTGCGATTCAGCAAGCCTGAACCTGGCCGATTATTATGGAAAATTTTACTGGTCCTGGGATCTGAACGGAACTGATTCAACCCGCCGGTTAAGGGATTGGCTTGATCCTGACAGCACAGGCGCTCATTATATCGACGGACTCATGCTTTCTGTTGATGAAAAATCGGGCAAACAAAATTTGCGGATTTATCCCAACCCTTTTCATGAAACGATCAACATTGAATGGCCGGGAGCAGGTGACGCTCTTTGCAGGATCCAAATTTTTAATTTCCTTGGAGAAATGGTCAGAAATGAGGAGATAAGCATCGGTGCGAACTCGTTAGTTTCCCTGCAATTCCCTGATCTTTCCCCCGGAATGTACATGCTGAAAGTTTCCTCGGGCAATGAAGTCTTCTGCATTAAGTTGATTAAGCAATAAAAAGGATGGAAAGGAAATCCCTGGATTACATTCTCGATTCTAATATGCAGGATGACTTTAAGTACATTGCAGAGAAGGTTTTTAGTAAAATCCGGATCACACCTGCCGAAGGCTTGCTGCTCTATGAGAAGGCAGAGCCTGACTTCCTGGGCATACTTGCAAACCAGGTCAAACAGGAAAAATCAGGAAATGATGTCTTCTACATTCGCAATTTCCACATTGAGCCTACCAATATTTGCGTGAACAAATGCAATTTTTGTTCCTATTCCCATCATTTCAGCCCGAAGCAATGGAATTATACGGTTGAGGAGATGATCGAGATGATCAAAGCAAAGGATCCCACCGCACGTGAAGTGCATATCACCGGTGCCGTTCATCCCGATAAGGACCTCTATTATTTTTCAGGATTGTTCAGTAAGATCAAGCAGTTCAGACCTGCCATACACATCAAGGCACTCTCGGCAGTGGAGCTGGAATACCTGATAAAAAAAGCAAAGATGACCTGGCAACAGGGATTGAAATTCCTGCAATCAAGCGGGCTCGATTCCATTCCGGGCGGTGGTGCGGAAATCTTCAATGAAAGCATCCGCAAGAAGATCTGCCCTGCTAAAACATCAGGAAAAGTCTGGCTTGAGATCCATGAAACTGCACACCAGATCGGACTGACTTCGAATGCCACGATGCTGTACGGACATCTTGAGAATTACAGGCATCGCATTGAACACATGGAGTTGTTGCGTGATCTGCAGGACAGGACGCATGGCTTCAATGCCTTCATTCCGCTGAAATTCATGAACAGCAACAATGCGCTGGCCGGCGTTCGTGAAGTCACGGTCATGGAAGACATGAAGAATTACGCGGTTTCCAGGATATTTCTCGATAATTTTCCGCACCTGAAAGGATACTGGCCCATGACAGGCAAGCCGTTCGCTCAACTTTCGCTTTCATTTGGCGTGGATGACCTGGATGGAACGATCAGTGATTCGACACAGATTTATTCGGCTGCAGGATCCGTAGAAAAAAATCCGGCGATGACTGTTTCAGAGATGGTCGGACTGATCACGCAGGCATCACGGACACCGGTTGAAAGGGATTCATTTTACCAATCCGTAAAGAAGCCCTGAATCAGAGACTGTTTAAAATTAACGATTAATTCGATTTACAAGTGACGATTAAAGTTATTGATTTACGATTGACGATTAGTTCAGGTATATTCCCTTTTTTCTCAATTTATTCGTTAATCGTGACAATCCTAATTAAAAACAAATCGTCAATCGTCATTCCTTTCAATTCATTCGTAAATCGTAAATCGAATCAATCGTAAATAAAACAAGCTTGACTGATCGATAACATATTAATTTTAACCAGTCGTTTACTTTCTGGCAATTTCCGACGCGATCAGGTCATGAATCCTTGTGGCAATCTCCACCGGTTGTAAGTCCCTGAAAATCTCATAAGGAACAGGATCCAGGATCACAGCCTCAAGTTTATCGTTTTTATTGATGATCAGGCTTCCTTTCCGGATGGCATGAAAAGTGCCTTTGATCGCAATCGGTAGAATTGCGGTATGCGTTTCTTTCGCAACACGGAAAGCGCCCGACTTGAAAGGCTGCAGGTTTCCATCCCGTGAACGTGTTCCTTCCGGGAACAGCATCAGTGAATTTCCTTGTTTGACGGCCTCAATCGCCCGGTCCATCATCCGCATCTTGCTTCTGCCTTTCGAGCGTTCAATCGGGATGTACCTGTTCAGCCACATATTCCATCCAATGAACGGGAAATAGAACAGAGATCTCTTTGAAACCCATTTGAAGGTTGCATAGGTCTTGTACAAAACCATGATGTCGGCGCCGGATTGATGGTTTGAAACCATCACATAAACAGCTTTCGGGTCGATCTTTTCCTTTCCCCTGATCGTTGCTTTCCAGTAAGGATTGAGTCCGAATGTTATTCCGGACAAAAGACAAGTGCACTTGTGAAGAAAGACAAGCCGACGGTCGAAGAGAACCGTGCCCAGCCAAACCAGGAGCAGGTAAGGGAAAATGAGTCCGGGAACCAGGAAGATTGAAATCCAGAAATAGACTGACACCAGGATCTGGACAAGCCCCGGAGATTCCGGCTTATGATCAGTTGTGCTGTTCATGATCAATCATCAGGTTATCCATGTTACAATTCTTCCAGTGTCTTGTGAACGCTGTAATTCCGCCATTTTTCAATTACTGACCGCAGGTCGTCTGGGTATTCCGAATCAAAGAAAAGGTACTCTTTTGATGTGGGATGGATAAATCCCAGCGACTTTGCATGAAGTGCCTGCCGTGGCATCAGCTTAAAACAGTTCTGTACAAATTGTTTGTATTTCGTGAAGGTCGTTCCTTTAAGGATCTCATTCCCGCCATATTTTTCATCATTGAACAACGGATGACCAATATGCCTGAAATGTGCGCGGATCTGGTGTGTCCTGCCGGTTTCCAGCACGCATTCTACCAGCGTGACATAGCCAAACCGTTCCAGCACCTTGTAATGTGTAACGGCTGAACGGCCCTGCGATTCGTTTTCATAGATGCGCATCACAAGCCTGTCGCGGACATCACGCCCGATGAAGCCGGAAATGGTTCCTTCATCATCCTTCAGGTTTCCCCATACCAGGGCAATGTACTTGCGATCAATGGAATGATCAAAAAACTGCTTTGCAAGTTTGGATTGGGCCAGTTCGTTTTTTGCCACAAGGAGAACGCCGGAAGTGTCTTTATCTATGCGGTGAACGAGGAACGGTTTAAGTTCAGATCCTGGTTTTGCCGGTGAATGCTGCAGGTGATAGAGCAATGCATTTTGCAGGGTACCGTTGAAATTTCCATGTGCAGGATGAACAACCATGCCGGCTTCTTTGTATACAACGATGATCTCATCGTCTTCATAAAGGATATTGATGGGGATATCTTCGGGGTAAACTTCCGTATCCCTTGGCGGATGTGCCATTACAATGCTGATCACATCGCCCGGGCGGACGATGTAACTGGATTTGATGACCTTGTCATTCACCAGGATATTGCCGGCAGTGGTAGCATTCTGAATGCGGTTTCGTGAGGCATTTTCGATCTTTGCCGCAAGGTACCTGTCGATCCTGACGGGCCCCTGCCCCTTATCTGCAACGAAGCGGAAATGTTCGTAGAGATCGGGTGATTCGTCCGGAGTTTCAGCCTGACTAATCATAGCGTTTCTGATAAATGCAGCCGGACTTTCATATCAATGGATAACAACCAGTTTTCCACTGTATGACTGATGACCGGTGGCATGCTGGAGTTCCACCAGGTAAATGCCATCAGGAATTGCTGAAATGTCGGTTGTTTCCTGGTAAACATACCCCGCAATTTTTCTTCCTGTAAGATCATAAACTGAAATTCTCCAGTTTGATTCATCACTTACGGGATTTTGTTTCCCGGGGATCATGATATGAACAAGGCCGTCATTACAAGGATTCGGGAAGATCGCCAGGTTTTGTTTCTTTACAGGAACAGATTCAATTCCAACCGGAAGCGGTTTCCCGATTACCGGTCTCATAAGCAATGTGCCGCCCTGTGTGGATTGCAGCCATACGCCGGTTGAATTGAAATACATGGAGGTCTCCGAATTCCTTGAAAGATCCAGACCTATATTGAGATTGTCATCCGTGGTCTGCTCTGTTCCCACATAAAAGGTTCCGCTGATCCGTACCGGGTTTTCCAGGCGATAGGTATAAAATTCGTTCAGGCTATCCGTATAATTTACAAATTCAAGACGTGAATAGATTGTATCTCCGGGCTTCCCGTTATTATCATTCCAAACTGTCAGGTAAAAATATTGCTGGTTGTTGTGGGCAAGTGTATGGTTGAAATAGATCCTCACGGCACGCAGGGTGTCAGGTGATTTATTCAGTTTAAACTGGTAGGCCATGAGGGCCCCGGTGCCTTTTAAACCGTATCCTGCTTCCGGCGTTCCGTCATCATAAGAATAATAGTTATATAATTTCTGGTAACCGGTAATTGTATCACCATAAGTTGATCCGGGAGTCAGGTCGCGTAGAACGTGCTTCATGATAAATAAGGCACTGTCGGCACTTCCGATCGGGTAAATAAAGGAAATCGGAGGATGCATGAGGTATCCGAAACTGTAATTAAAATAGGGCAGCATGACGAATGCACTGCTGTTGAAAGTCTTATTGAATGTACCATCGGGAGAGGTGACATAATAACTGTAATTCACACTGTGCTGAATCGTATCCCGGTTGGTCATGATCATTGAAATGGTATCCGCCATTTCATTGGAAGGATCGTTGGAGTATTGGGTATAAGGCATGGACGTATAATTCTTCAGCATGGTCGGAGCTCGTTCTATAAACCGGAGTTCCTTATGGACCGTATCCCCTTGCGACCGGCCGGAATTCAGGTACACATCATCAATGTTCCATTCATCGCAATTGCTTTGCCAGCTTGGCTGTCCGTTGCTCGGGAGACTTACATAATTGAAGAACCGGAACCGGAAATACTTTTTGAAGTAGATCGAATCCGTTAGAGGGATCATAACTCTTTTGAAGTAGCTGTTGTTGTGGATAAAGAATGTATCCAGTGATGAACCCGCTGCAGACCACACAGGCTTCCATATTTCCGGCAGGTGAATGGTTGTATCGGTTGTTACCAGGCTGTCGTATTTGGATTTGATCAGAAACTGAAGGACCAGCGAATCGGATGTTGAAGGAGGTCTTCCCCGACCCTGGGGCTGGTAGTAAAAACTAAAGTATAGTGAATCGGATGGCTGATATGCTCTTGGGGTTGGCGTGAACAATGAATCCAGCCGGATGTAGCGTGAGGTCAGCCGGTCGGCCATAAATGTTTGCGGACCGGGAACGCCATTGTAATAGATGCTTCCGGAATCATTAATGGCATCAAGGGTCACCGCTCCGTAATCTACCGGGAACAAAGGGAAATCATTGTTGACATAAGCAAAACGGTCGATCCAGCGGGCAGTGGATGGAAAAACACCGCCTGAAGAAAAATCATCAAAAAACGGAAGTGCAATCGGAATGGTGTCTTCCCCCGTGGTCTTCTTCTTTTGTGCACTGATCTCACGGAACTTGTCGACAACAACCGGGTTATATTGCAACCCGGTGACAACCTCCTGGCAGAAAGCAGTTAAGCCCGTGAAGAAAAATATGATAAAGTAAATCAGACGCATGAATAATGGTGTTTATCTTGTTTCAATAAAATAAAATATCAACCTTTTGTCCTGTGGTTTACAAAGAGTCCGCCTGGACTGGTTTATCCCTGATCTCCTCCTCCTGGCCCTTGGAACCCATCCCAACGGTCAGGTCAATTGCCGATCCCTTATCCAGCTTTGTTCCCGAAGTAATCACTTTGCCTTCGAAAGATTGCTGCTGTACGGCATCTTCATCAAATGTCCTGATATAGGTGAGCTTCCCTTGTTTCAGCCCGACACTCTCCAGCGTGCTCAAAGCCTGTCTCAGGGTCAGGTATTTCAGATCCGGCATGCTTGTCTTCTCGGGAAAAAAGGAGACAATCGTCAGGTAGATCTTCCGGTTCTTCTTGACTTTAGAAGCCGGGTATGGATCCTGTCGCAGGATCGTTCCTTTCGGTTTGACCGGATCAAAAATGGAGTCAACCACAAGGAAATCATAATCTTTAAATTCATCAGCTGAAGTCACCTGCGAGATTGTCTTACCGGCAAAATCCGGGACAATCAGGTATCTCGCATGTTGCGTGTAAATATTCAACATCAGTAGAATGAACGAGACCAGGATTGAAATAACCACGATCACCCCCAGCAAATGCCTGAGAAATCTTCTCGTCCGGAGAAACCTGAAAAAATCCATGATTTCTTTCTAAAAATAACCTGAAAACCTTTGATTTATTGTATTTATCGACAAACCTACATGAAATTTCTCAATTTCACAAAAACGCACCCTTTTTCATCTTATTTTTGTCCTTTTATAAAATCGGCACCTATGCTCAATATTGCCATTATCGCGGGCGGAGATTCAGGAGAATATACCATCTCCATGAAGAGCGGGAAACAGGTCGAACTCAATCTTGACCGTGAAAAATACATCCCGTTTCTTATCGAGATCAGAAGTTCAGATTGGTTTTATCATTTTAAGGAAGAGAAGATCCCTGTCGATAAAAACGATTTCAGCATCCGGCTGGATGGAAAAAAGATCCGCTTTGATGTGGTGTTCAATGCCATTCACGGGACCCCGGGTGAGGATGGAAAATTGCAGGGTTATTTCGATATGCTGAAGATCCCTTATACTTCAAGCGGGGTAACAACATCTGCACTGACCTTCAACAAAGCATTCTGTAAAAGTGTGGTTGCCGCAGCCGGGATACCAACCGCCAAATCAGTCCACCTCTTTGCTGATTCCCCCGATCCGGTCAGCGCCATCTGGGAAGAAATCACCTTCCCGTGTTTTGTGAAGCCAAACAACGGCGGATCAAGTGTCGGCATGTCTAAGGTGACTCAACCTGAAGATTTGGAAGCTGCGCTGGAAAAGGCATTCCGGGAAGATCCTGAGATCCTTGTCGAGGAATTTATAAAAGGCAGGGAGCTCACATGTGGTGTGATAAGCTCGGAAGGAAAAGTCATGGCTTTTCCCGTCACAGAGATCATCTCCAAGAAAGAATTTTTTGATTTTGAAGCAAAGTACAGGGATGACTTGGTTGATGAGGTATGTCCTGCAAAGGTGCCGGCGGAGATATTTACAGAATGCCAGCGGACTTCAACTGAGCTTTTCCGGAAATTGAATTGTGCCGGTGTGGTTAGATTTGATTACATACTTCGTGGCAATACACTCTTTTTCCTCGAAGTCAATACGGTTCCGGGACTTACTGCCCAGAGCATTGTTCCTAAAATGGCTGCTGCCAATGGCTGGTCTGTGAAGGAATTGTTTTCACGGATGATAGAAGATTGCTATAAAACTTTTTGAGATGATCGAAGAACTCCTTTTTGCCACGAATAATCAGCATAAATTAAAGGAAATCCGTGAAATCATTGGCCAGACTTTCAGGATAATCAGCCTTAAAGATGTTGGGTTTACAGGAGATGTGCCGGAAACTCAGGAAACCATCGAAGGAAATGCACGTCAGAAAGCACGTTTCATTTTTGAGAAAACCGGGAGACCGTGTTTTGCTGATGACACCGGTCTTGAAATTGATGCTCTTGACGGGCGCCCGGGCGTTTATTCAGCACGGTATGCCGGCGAAGGCTGCCGGTTTGAGGATAACATCGTTAAAATTCTGACGGAATTGCAGGGTGTAACGAATCGTAAGGCACGTTTCCGCTGTGTCGTTTGCCTGATCATTGACAACCAGGAACACCTGTTCGAAGGGAAGGTTGAAGGTACGATCCTGGCTGATAAAAGAGGTTCTGACGGGTTTGGATATGATCCTGTTTTTTTGCCGGATGGCGAGACTTCCACTTTCGCCGAGATGCCGCCATACCTGAAGAACGGCATCAGTCACCGGGGCAAAGCAGTCAACAAAATGGTTCGGTTTGTACAGAAATAACTGTTACCGATAAACCGGCATCCATATTTCGGACTTCACAGTTCAAACTTTCGACGTTCGACGTTCGACTGAGATCTTTCCATATTGAACTATCCACAATACATAAAAAAAGTGAACAGTTTAGAAGACTGTTCACTTTCGGTTTTATTAATAAATGTTGTGGTTACGGGAAGATAACTCCCGGGTATTTGGTTACATCAACCAAAGGAACAGTGCTTCCAAATTTCGAATTGATGGCCTGGATGAAGAAATTTGCTGCCAGTGCATTGCCTCGCGGATTCAGGTGAATCCCATCAAGGGAGAAAGCTCCTCCACTGACAAAATCTGCGTTCATAGTGATTCCGTTCCAGACAATTCCCTTCTGCAATTCCTTCAGCCTGGTATACATATCAACAACGCCCAGGTTAAATGCTGGTGCAAGTTGGTTAATAATAATTCCATTATATGCTAGGGTTGCGGCATTGATTTTCTGAATATCGGCAAGTGATAAGGTATACTGTTTTGGAATTCCGAAAGGAATATGATAACCCCTGCTGATTATACCCCAGCCGCCACATTTCAGTGAATCCTGCGGGACGCTCAGGAGAACGAGTTCGCCGGGAACCATCTGCCTTACTTTAAAGTTATTTGTTGCAGTGGAGTCAGCGACGAAGAATGGATTTTGTCCGACATGATAATTGGCATACTCGGGCATATTGAAATATGTCCTCATAAAACCATTGATGGAATCTGCCAGTGACTGCCGGGTCAGAACGAGACCATTGTATGGGACCGTTGTGAAGAATGGAATTGCAGTAATATCAGGAATGGTTGCGATAATTCCCTTTGCGTGATTTGCAGTAAGCGTACTTAAGATACCTCCCATGACCTGCCCGAAGAATGCAGGACTGGTAATCGTATCACCCACACCACCGCTTAAAGCATAGGAGAGAACATCATTATCTCCAAGCCACATGGTAAAGAAGGTCGGATTCCCGGCCATTACATCCCCGAGAACTGAACTGGCAGGTGTCAGTGCAAATCTCACAAAGTAAGGATTAGCCTGATGAATCGGCAGATATGTCGGATCCCCGTAATGTTGCGCAAGGATATGAAAAGATTTTGCCCCGGGAACGCCGAAATTATTTACAGCATATCCAACAGATGCGATTCCGTCTCTTACTCCGTTATCAATGATAGGTCCGAGCGAAGTGACTCCGGAGCAATCCATCGAGTAGCCAAGCTTAAATTTAGGTTGTGAACCGGGGAATTCAACACCGTATTCACTGGTTACCATGGGTTGTACAAAAGCGCCAGATCCCACCAGTTGCAGCTGACCTGCAATCAGGTTAGGGATTGATGTTTTCTGCCCGTTATGATACAATGCACCATCGGCATAACCTGCAGTCAGTGAATTCCCGATCGCTACATACTTTGTAAAGACAGCTGTTCCGCTGCTGGCCGAAAATGTATCGATCTTCCTTTCGCAGGCCGTGAACAATGCAAGGGACAATATGATAAGAAATATTTTTTTCATGATTTTCAAAAATTAAAAGTTAGAAACTATAAGTTAAACCAATGCCCGGCATGTAGAATACAGTGCTGTATTTCCCGCCGAAGTTGTGGTCTGAGGCACTGATGTTGGGAGCAGCGGTGCCGGTGCGCTCGGTACCCATCAGGTATTCGAACGAGGCATCAATGCTAAGCCCCCTCACAGGATAGACTGAAAGACCGCAGGTGAGCCCGATTTCGTTTGAACTCGGTAACATGGGATCCAGGTAATCTGAGGATACGGGTGATGGATCGTAATAACCACCGGCTCTGACCGTGATGAAATGGTTGATCTTATATTGTGCGCCAAGCCGCGTGATCAGGCGGTTCTCATAGTTTTTGGCAGAAGCAGATTTTGCAGCGACGGATTGGGTAACGGTCTGGAAATTGAAAATAAGGGAATCGTAGACATTCCAGAAAACATAGTTCAGCCCGAGACCGATCATGAGGTGGTCATTAAACTGGTAAGAAACACCAAAGTCAAGGTTGGCCGGTAGCGGAAGGGAAACATTCACCTTATTGTCCGGGAAGCTTGTTGCCAATGCGGATGGTACGGTAAACTTAGCGTCAGCATTTGTAACAGACATGGCGATCTTTGAGCGATAATCAACGCCAATGCTTAATCCCTTGATGGGATGCACCATGACGCCTGCATTAAAGCCATACTTCACGGTGCTGCCCTTTATATTTACTTTCCCGTCGGTGCTGTCGGCGCCATTGATCGGAATGGCCTTGTTAAGGTTTACATCTCCGTAAGCAATAACCAAACCAACGCCGATCCCGATAATATCCTTGTATTTATAGGAGACTGTTGGCTGAAAGGTGATGGCTTTGAATTGAACGTTCTGGATAATGTAACGACCCTGCCAGTTGTCGGGCCATGACATGTTCAAACCGTACGGCGTGTTAACCGCCAGTCCAACACTCAGATCTTTGGTCGGTTTGAAAGCTGCGTAAAAATAAAAAGGAAGATTTAATTCATGCTTCATGTTTGCCTGGTAGTCTGCATCAACCGATGAATATGTAGCCCGGGCCATCAAAAAAGTAGCCCCGGCTGAAAAACTGAATGTCGAATCAACAAATGGTGCCCCGCCCGGATTATAAAATAAGGTGCTGGCATCATAACTCAGGGAGGTTCCGATCAGCCCCATGCCAATGTTTCTCTGGCTGTGCAAACCTACCTGGTAACCCCCTGCAAAAATAGAACTGGCCGCTGTTATGAATAACAACAGCAGGATTGAAATTTTTCGCATTTTTAATGTTTTTTGGTTAATAATGGCGCAATTTACAAAAATATTTATTTGTACAGAATAAAAATAAAATCAGATTGTCTTCGTATAATAGTGATAAACAGCATGTTAAACAATGTTGTAAAATCTTATCCACAAAGCCTCTGGCATGTTAGTAACTACTTTTTCCTTGTTGGCTTGGGAATTGTAATTTTGCATCTGATTTTGTATGATCTACCAATTCTTGTGCGATGAATCTGAAACCAGGTGATAAAGTGAAATTTCTTGATGCCACAGGAGGTGGAATTGTCAGGAAGGTAATTGACAGCCGTATGGTGCTGGTGGCTGTTGAAGGAGGTTTTGAGATCCCGACGCTCAGCAGCAAATTGCTGAAGATGGAATCTTCGGAAGCCGGTCAGCGGTTTTTTAATGAGTCGTTCAATATTGCCACCGCGGAAAAAGACGAGACTCCTTACGAGGAATCAGATACCGATCTTACCAATTTACCGGATGCTGTTACACGAAACAGGAGGGCGGAAGAGGTGTTTCTTGCCTTTGTTCCGCATGATCAGAAATGGCTGATCACCGGTTTGATGGATGTTTTCCTGATCAACAATACATCGTTTGACCTGTTGTACAATCATTACCGGAAACTGGGAAAAGATCAATGGAAGGGCGTGGATTACGGATCCCTAACTTCCGGCGCCAAACTCCTGCTTGCAACCGCAGACAGGGATATGCTCCCCGAATGGGAATCAGGATGCCTGCAGTTTCTTTTTCATAAGGATTCCTGCAGCACTATTCCTTCTCCGTTTAACGCTGAATTCGAAATCCAGGGGAAGAAATTTTATACCGAAGGAAGCTATCGTGAATCGCCGCTAGTTGAAGGCAAGGGGATTGTGATCAGGATTGCCAGTCTGAACCCCGGGCAGGGATCAGCAGCACTGAAAGAATCCCGAAAACCGGAGGGATCGGCTGAAAAGAGGTCATTCGATGAATTTATCCTGAAACACCAGACTGCCGACAGGGAAGCTGAAGTTGATCTGCACCTGGCTGCACTGGCCGAAAATGGGGGAAAATTTGAGAAGGGAGAGATCCTTGATTTCCAGAAGAAATATTTTGAACGGGTGCTTGAAAGTGCAATCGTCAACAAATTCCGGAAGGTGACCTTCATTCATGGAGTCGGAAATGGTGTGCTGCGTCAGTCAGTGGTTGAAATTCTCAGCAAACATAACCAGATTGAAGTTTACGATGCGCCAATCCATAAATATGGTGCCGGGGCCATTGAGATCCACATTCCGTTTAATATTCAACTTCCCGAGTCGTTAAAATAATGTTGCAAAGACCTCATTTGTAAAAGAAATATCGTAAATTTGCGCCCGTAAAAACACACGCTAAGAAACACAGATATGAAAAAACTTTTCCTCTTTATTTACCTTGTTGGTATCGCCGGATACGTTGGCTATTCACAAATGTCATTGACTTTGTCTGACAGCACCGGGGCATTGCCTCCGAACACGACAATTCATAAGCACGGAACGCCTCAGGCCGATGAGATCCTTGCCTATATTTTTGTTAAGAATACCTCTGCAGTTGCTGTCCCCGTGATGGTGAAAAAGGTTGTTCTTGATACTGTTCCGGGAAGTTACAACATGTTTTGCTGGGGATTGTGCTTTTCTCCTGCGGTTTATGTTTCACCGAATCCTATCACCGTCAACCCGGGCAGGACTGATTCAACGGATTTTTCGGGACATTTTGTTCCCAATAACACAACAGGATCAAGTTCCATGCGGTATGTGTTCTTCAGCAGGGCCAACCCTCTGGATTCTGTATGTGTGAATGTAAGTTATGGTGCGTATCCTCTTGGCGTAGCAACACTTGCTGAGAATTCCAGGATGTCTTCGGCATTCCCGAATCCCGCAAACAACAGTACGACCATCAGCTATTCATTGCCTGTTTCCTCTTCAGGATCAATCATCATCAGGAATCTCCTTGGCGTTGTTGTGAAAGAAGTTGAATTGCAGGCAGGCTCAGGGAAAGTTTCAGTATCCACAAGTGATCTTCCTGAAGGAGTATATTTTTATTCCCTCAACATGGACGGTAAAACGGATAATACCAAAAAGCTGATCATCCGTCACTAAAATTTCCGCTTCTTCGCTTCTTATTTTTCCAGCGCAATCTTTTTCGTTGAAATCGCTGAATTTGCCTGCAGTTTCAGGAAATAAATTCCTGCAGCCAGGTTGGATGCATCCAGCGTCAGTTCGTGATTTCCTGAAGGAAGGATCCCCATATCAATGGTCTTAACCAGTTCTCCGAACAGGTTGTAAAGCGAGATGGTTACCGGTCCCGGCTTTGCAGTTGTAAACGCCACGCTGGCGGTTCCAGTAAATGGATTCGGGTAAACGTTAAAACTGTTCTCTGCGATATCCTTGATGCCGGTTGCCCAGTCCATGCTGAATTCAGTGAATTCAGAGCTGCCGAAAATGTTGCCTGATTTAATTGTCGTGGAAGGGGAAGAGGTTGACAAGGTGTAAACGCCTGTTCCATTGCTGCAGCAAATCCCGTTTCCGCCTGCATCGTAGATTGTAAACGTATAGCATCCGACCATTGGAAGATCAATGGTATCCTTGTACATGTGGATCGGCAATGCATAAGGACCGCCACTCTTGATCACTGTATTGGCTTCATCCCTGACATCCCATGTGGTCTCACCCGGTGCATTATCGGTCCGGATGGTGAGGTAAGCCAGGTTGTGCGTGATTGTTGGGCCGGAGATCAGCACGGTAGCTGTATCATTCTTTGGATATTCATCAGCAAGATTGTTCGGATTGTTTGAGAATATTTTCAGGGTGTTCTGTGCAATCGGTGTGAATACATATTCAGGAAGTGCCACCGAGGTTGTGCCTAATTTTGCGAGGTTGCCGGACCAGGTAAAGGTGCTCACCGGTTCATCATTCACCTTGTATTTAATTTCCATTGAAGTGATGGGATTGTTGCCGTTATTCCTGATCTCCACAACGGGGCTGATCTTTCCTGTGCAACTGACCGTTGAGTAATTACTGACATTCATTACTTCCGCATCATTGTTGAATGGCATGGTAATATCGGTCGTGGTGCTATTGGCTGTCTGGTAGATCTCTTTTGTTGTTTTATTCTGAACAAAACTAACCGCCGAGAGCTGGGTGACATCATAAACACTGGCAAGTTTCCAGGCATACTTCATAACGCTGTAATCACCGGGTACATAACTTACAGGAAGACTCGTCCCGTCTTTTGAGGGAAGCATCTTCTTCATTACATTGTAGAAGTCCTTTTCACCATTGGTTCCCGGTGCAGTTGTAAAATGAACATGGTCCTCAACCACTACGTTATGGGCAACCAATGAAGCCGTGAGGGCCTGGGTGCATGTGATAAGCATGGTAACAAAGATGGAATCCTGGGTTGCATTCAACTGGTGTTCAAGGGTGATGGTGAATGGAGAAGGAACTGCGGAGCGATTCTGGATGACACTCCATTGAAGTGCGCCTCCGTTATTGTCATAGACATTGCCATCAACCAAAGCCCATGGGATGCTGTTGACAGCGTAAAAACCAATTCTGTATGCATTGTCAACAACGTTTGCAAGATACATAGGGTCATTGCCCGGTGAAGGCCAGTTGCAGTGCCAGAAGATCGTGGTGTAGATATCCGGGTGCTGCCCCATCCATGTATGAAAGGTTGGATTCGCAGATGCACACGGACCACAGGTAGATGAAGTGAATTCCTCCTGGAGAACCATGCGTGGAGATTGGCTGTATACGATCGTTGTGACGATCAGCAATGACAGGAACAAGGTAAATCTTTTCATGATGTTCAGATTTGTAAATAAGAAAAAATGTAAATGGTCGATGTAAAGTTAATTTAAAAATATGAAAAGTAAGTGGCAGGAGGAATATTAATGCCAGGTAATAAAAGGTTTTTTTACAAGGTAGGAATTGTTGTAATGCGGATTTCCGGTCACCTCTTCTCCAAGCCAGAAGGGTTTGTCATACGGATCAGCCTCATTCTCCAGTTCAATCTCCGCAATAAAGAGCCCTTCATTTGCTCCGAGAAACTGATCTATTTCCCAGCGTTTTCCGGCGAAGTCGATTTCATACCGGATCTTTTCGATCTGCTGTGTGGTAAATTCCCGAAGGATCTCTTCGGCGTCTGTCAGGGGGATGGAATACTCGTACTCAAGACGCGTTGCATCGACCGCCGGACCTTTGATCGTGAGAAATCCCTGGTCACCCTTGATCCTGACACGGATGGTCTTTCCCGGCTGATCCTCCAGGTATCCCTGTACTATGCGCATTCCTGCCGGTTTTTCCAGCAGATTCCAAAGCTCGCGGTTGACAAGGTATTTGTGTTCAATTTCATATTTCATAACATTCTAAAAGTAAGAACACATGCGATTTTTTGTTTTAAATACACAAAGACGCGAAGGAGTGCAAGATAGTTGAAATCAACTCTGCGCCTTCGCGTCTCTGCGGTTAATTTTATTCTGTCAAAGAAACTACAATCCGAATTCCTTTTTGATTTTGCTTACATAATCAAGCTTTTCCCAAGCAAAGAATTCAACTTTCTTCAGGAAAACCTCTTTCCCGTGGTCGTTCTTCCTGCTTTTGGAACCCTTTACCGGGTAATAAACCGGAACATCACAGGAAAAACTATCTCTGCCGAAATGTCCATAGCTCGCTGTCGGAAGGAAGATCGGGTTCTTCAGGCCAAAGCGTTCAACAATTGCGTAGGGGCGCATGTCGAAGACCTTGTTGATCTTTTCTGCAACCTGTCCGTCAGTCAGTGTTTTTCCTTTTTTGTCCTTCACTTTGCAGGTTCCAAAGGTATCCACAAAAAGACCTACAGGCTGTGCAATACCAATTGCATAAGCTACCTGGATCAGGGCTTTATCGCAAACACCGGCAGCAACCAGGTTCTTTGCAATGTGACGCGCAGCATAAGCGGCTGAACGATCAACCTTGGATGAATCTTTACCCGAAAAAGCACCGCCGCCGTGTGCGCCATGACCGCCATACGTGTCAACGATGATCTTGCGGCCGGTTAATCCTGTATCACCATGAGGACCGCCGATAACAAATTTACCGGTTGGATTCACATACAGCTTGTAGCTGGTCGTGAATAATTTCTTGATGCGCGGAGGAAGGAGTCTGATCACTCGCGGGATCAGTATCTTGTGAATATCTTCCTTGATCTTGTTCTGCATTGCAACTTCAGCGGCTTTTTCAGCTTTCGGGGAAGTGTCCTTTGGCAGGATGAATTCATCGTGCTGTGTACTTACCACGATGGTATCAATCCGCACCGGTTGGCCATTGTCATCATATTCGATGGTTACCTGTGATTTTGAATCCGGTCTCAGGTATTTCATCTGTTTGCCTTCCCTGCGGATGACAGCCAGTTCCTGTAACAGGATGTGTGCAAGCTCGATTGACATTGGCATGAAATTGTCCATCTCCCGGGAAGCAAAACCAAACATCATTCCCTGGTCGCCGGCACCCTGTTCTTCTGGTTTAGCGCGGACAACACCCTGGTTGATATCGCTGGATTGCTCGTGGATCGTCGACATCACACCGCATGAATCGCTGTCAAAGCGGTATTCAGCTTTCGTGTAGCCGATCTGGCGGATAACTTTCCGGGAAGTTTCCTGGACGTCAACATAACCGGTGGTCTTCACTTCACCGCCGCAGACAACAAGTCCTGTCGTAACAAATGTTTCGCAGGCAACTTTTGATTCCGGATCCCACCTCAGGAATTCATCCAGTAAGGCGTCTGAAATCTGGTCTGCAACTTTATCGGGATGTCCTTCTGATACGGACTCCGATGTAAATAAATATCCCATGATAAAATGATTTAGTAGATAATTAATTAATACGGGAAACCTGGATCTGAAGATTGAATGGAAGGAAATTTTGTTTTAGCATTTTTTTTCCTGTGGTTGCAATCAATCAAATCTTTCCACAATTGTGATGCAAAAGTAATAATTATTTTGAAATGCAAAATCAGTCAAACAATCATCGTATATTTTTTAAACAGCTTTTAAAAGTTTACCGCAAAGACGCTAAGGCGCAAAAGGATTACTTGGCACCTTTGGTACTATTTGTTTCAAAAGAAAAGAATTACCGGGTTGATTGATTCAGATAGGAAAGAATGAAAAAAAGGTGACTTTTCTTTGCGTCTTTGCGGTGACAATTTTCTTAAGGAATGGATGAATTAATTCCTCGTCAGCTCCTGGAAAACCTCCTCCAGCTTCAGCTCTTCCCTGGCAAGTGAAAGGACAGTCAGGTTATTATCAACCGCAAATTTGAACAGGCCCGGACGAATATCGACAGAAGCCTCTGAAACCAATTGCCAGTTGGTGTCAGGCTGTGACCGTGAGGATTCAATCCTGCTGACCTCGAGTACACCTTCGATGGTTTTCAGTTTTTTCTGATCGATGGCTGAACTGAATTCAACCCTAATGATGTTTTGTGCAGAGGCTACATGCTGCAGGTTTGCCGTCGTATCATCGGCAACGATCTTCCCTTTGTGAATGATGATAACCCGGTCGCAGATCGCTTCAACTTCCTGCATGATATGGGTTGAGAGCATTACGGTCTTTTTCTCCCCGATCTTCTTGATCAGTGAACGGATCTCCAGTAACTGGTTGGGATCGAGCCCGGATGTAGGTTCATCAAGGATCAGCACTTCCGGGTCATGGATCAGGGCCTGGGCTAATCCTACGCGCTGACGGTAACCCTTCGACAAGGCACCGATCTTTTTGTGCTGTTCAGCTTCCAGTCCTGTCAGGTCAATAATATCTGCAATGCGTTTTTTAATGGTAGTTGAACTTCCATTGCTTCCTGAACTGAAATGAACGCCTGCAATGAATCCGAGGAATTCCCTCACATACAGATCAAGATATAACGGATTGTTTTCAGGAAGGTAACCGACCTTTTTTCTCACTTCGATCGACTGCTCCAGGATGTCGAAATCACAAACAGAAGCATCACCCGAGGTAGGAGGGATGAAGCAGGAGAGGATCTTCATCAGGGTGCTTTTTCCTGCACCGTTCGGACCAAGCAATCCAACGACTTCTCCCGGCTTGATCTCAAAAGAAATGGCATCCAGGGCTTTTTGCGCGCCGTAGAGCTTGGTGATTTCCTGAACCTTTATTGACATGTTAACAGTTAATGAGAGGACAAAAGTAGCAAATAGCAAAATAGCAGGATTGCTATTTTAACTTTTATTTTCAGCACGTGTATGCGCTCAGGCCGCGCGGGCCTCGTCACCACACCGCAGCTGCGACTTCCACAATCCCGCTTCGCGGGATTTCCGGCTTCGCCGGAACCGTAGACGTCGAAGGCTGCTTATGTGGTGACTGGTTTGAAAAAAAATTTAGGCAATGACAATCACCGGTTTGCTATTTTGGATTTTGCCAATTTATAATTGCCGGGTGTTCTTGTCAATGTATTGCTGGAAACTGGCTTTGTACTGATCGCCGACAGGGATGTAAACGATGCCATCGAAGAGGATGCGGTTTCGTTCGATCACCGAGACTTTTGAAAGGTTTACGATATATGACCTGTGCACACGCATGAAGCGGTCCGGGGGCAGCTGGTCTTCCATATTCTTCATACTGAGCAGGGTCATCACCGGCTTGCCGGTTACCAGGTGGATCCTGATGTACTCATGCATTCCTTCAATGTATTTGATGTCGGCCAGGTCGATGCGCATCAGTTATAATCTGATTTTACAAACAGGTAATCGGCGGTTGCCTTAAGATCTTCCGGTCTGTTGCTGGCAGTAAGATCAATGAGATTCTTTACCTTGTCAGCGGCTTTCAGGAACCGTGGAAAACTGATGGGTTTCAGTAAGTAGTCTGAAGCATTAACTTCGAATCCTTCGATGGCATATTCGCTGTAGGCTGTGGTAAAAATAATGTATGGCCGGTCGGTAAGCGATTTCACAAATTCCATCCCGTTCAGGTCAGGCATGTTGATGTCGATGAACAACAGCTGGACTGCCTTGTTCCTGAGAATTTCCATCGCTTCAAATGCACTCTGGCATGCTGCAACCAGCTCTAAAAAAGGAGTTTGCTTAATGTACGCCGACATCTGCTTTAGTGCGAGCGGTTCATCATCTATGGCTATGCATGTGACTTTCATAACGGAATGGTCAGGTTAACTTCAAATTCATTTTCAGTCTCCGAAATATTCAGTTTGTAAGATTCGTCATATAATAGTTTCAGGCTTTTCCTGATGTTATCCAGTCCCAACCCTGAATACTCGTCGGGAGAAGTTTCTTTCAGGTGGTGTTTGCTGTTTTTTACCTTGCAATGTAAAAATCCGTCAAGAATTTCTAAATCAAAAAACACAAAGGATTTCGATTGATAGCTGATCCCGTGTTTGAATGCGTTTTCAAGAAACGAGATGAATAACATAGGCGGGATCATGATGTCCGGGATCTGCGCAGGAACCTTTACCCTGATCTCTACCTTGTCAGAAAACCTGAGTTGCATCAGGGAGATGAAGCTGTTGATAAATTCAATCTCCTTGCTCAACTGGATCTGTCCCCTCGTCGAATCATACAGCAGATACCGCATCATTGTTGATAGCCTGACAACCGCATCTTTCGCGTCCCCGGTGTTGATATCAATCAGCGCATGAATGTTATTGAGTGTATTCATGAAAAAATGCGGACTTACCTGGTGTCTTAAAAGCGCCAGGTTTGTTTTCAACTGTTCCTTCTCGACATCTTTTCTAAGTTTTTCTTCACTCAGCCAACTTGAAAAAAGTTTGAACGTCGTTCCTGCACCGATGACCAGGAGGCTGATGGTGAAATTGTCGAAGAATTCCACCAGGGGAGGTTTTCGTAAGGGAAGTCTCAGATTAGGCGGGAGTCCTTCAGGACGAAGTCCCGGGCGCAGCGGATGTACATTAAAAAATTGTGCATGGATGAACATGTCACCCATGGTTATTGCCAGTATCACCACGAATACCAGCACAAAGTATTCTGCATATCTCTTTCTTAGCAAATATTGTGGAACAAGAAGATAGACATTAACCAGGAAAATAATGAGATAACCGACCAGGTGAAACCAGTCATTGGTGAGCCTGTGCCAGTTGATGTGCTCCAGATTTCTCGAGGCAAAAAAGGGCACGGAAAAGACCAGTGCCCAGATTACCAGGTATAATGACAGCTCAACTTTGCGAAGATGCAGACTGACCGATGGCATATCTTACGTTTAAGCTACAATTTAATGATTTTTTTAATTACCGACGAGTTGCCGGTTGAAATATTTATAAAATAGACGCCATGGGGCAAATCACTTGTACTGATCTCAACATTATTGGTATTTGTTGAATTCAGCTCCTTAACCATGATTCCAAGGGAATTGCTGATCCTGATATTTATTTCTGAATATTTCTGATCAGTTGAAATTGTACAAAGATCCTTTACAGGATTAGGGTAGATGTTGAACGAATGAATCTCCTTGCTGTCATCAATTGACGTTACTGGTTCGCTGCGTACCAGCCGGACATAGTTATTAACCCGGAGCACATCACCCTGTGGACCTCTTCCGTAAACTGCATTTCCAAGAGAATCGACACCCAAGGAATCGCCGAGGTAAGTGCCGTTCTTTGGCGAACTGCGTTGTGCACCTGCGCCGTGAACATCGATCAGCGAGAAATAGGTGTTGCCGGGTATCATCATCCAGCCAAATGCTGCACCAAAGCAGACATAAATCCCATTTGCACCTGCATAATTAACACCATCGTACGACTGATGAGTTGTGCTGGACCAATACCAGGGCCAGTTGATATTGCCGGCTTCATCGGTTATCCGGGAACATTGAAAAATCGTATCAATGGCAGCAGAATTTGTGCTCTTCGGCGACCGGGCATAATCAACGATACTGTGCAATTCCTTGGTATCAGGCAATCTCCAGTCGTGGTAACCATAAAAATTTTCAGCGTTCTTCGTTTGTGCCCAGGCCAGCGCATCCTGCCAGTCCATCCCGGCATGGCTGTCTTCTTTTGTCCACATCAATCCTGTGGCTTTATCGCTGATGGTATTATCGCCATTATCTTTAAATGCATTGATACCATAGCCGGAATTCCCGCGAACGCAAATAAGGAAGAAAGTTTTTTGGATACCACCGGGCATCATCAGCCCGTATCCCTTGATTCTGCCGTCAGCAAAGTTGTATCCGAACAGCATGGGGAATCCGTCCCATCCCAATTCCTTATACACAGTACCTGATGCATATTGGGAATCGATAATACGCTCGCCGAGACTTACCTGTCCGTATGCAAAGGGAAAATAGGTTGTGTCAATAAAAGGAACAAGGCCGGCAGTGCTTGTACCCATCACGTTAGGATCTGTGCCATTCCAGTTTGTCAGTGAGTATAATTCCTTGATGGTCGGTACGCGCCAGTCGCTGTATCCGCCATAATTTGCGGCATTAAGAATAGCCGGCCGCGCCTGGACCTGTGCCAGATTCAGTTTGTCCGCTTTCTCAATGATACCATTGGCATTTCCATTTGCGTCGGGACTGCTTTGCCAGGTCAGGCCTGTGTTGAGGTCTGTTATGGTTCCATTGCCATTGTTGTGGAAGGAGGGCGGAATTCCGGGAAATTGGCCGAAGAAGGGATTTGTGGGACTGGTCGGACAGGTTATCGGCCCGGTATTTCCAAAGCACTGGCTGACCGCTGTTCCGACGATTGGGTAAGGGAGGGTTTGGGATAACAACATGGATGATGTCAGGATGAGCAGGCAGAGAATTGAAAGAGATTTCATGGTCTTATGTTATTTTAACCATAACAGGCACAGCAGGACACATTAGAAAGTACTTTTATTAGACTATTCAAAAAATATTCCGGAATCGATGAAAATCAGTTTGATTTCAGATGCACAAATAATTTAAAAAGAAAAACAAAAGAAATTTATCAAGTTATCAAGCTTCAAAAAGATGCTAATGTGGACTATTGTGCCTATTGTGGTTCCTTATTCTATAATGTTAACTCAGTGAATTGAAAAGAATTACACTTACCTCATTTTGTTCAGCCAGGGTTTTGGCCGTGCATCAAAAATGACTTGCTGGTCGGGTGTCAGGAGATTCCTGAGCTCCTGGTCGTGACGAATCTGGATCTTCAGGATAGCAGTGCCGGTCTTTCCCAATTCATCGGCAACCTCGTCGGCCTGTTTCTGGTCAAAAGGCATCGTAGTAAGCAATGTTTCCAGCCTGGCCTTTTTCTCACGCAGTTGGTTCTTCAGCGGGGTCATGTCGGAAACCTGTTTAAGATGCGCTTTTTTGATCTTTTCGTGCTGTTCTGGTGTCATTCCAGGTAAATCAAGGGGAGCCGGAGCTTCTTCGAATCCTTCGCCTTGTGGGTGATTGGGTCGGTCTTGTTTGTCGGGGTTGAGTCCGTGAGCAGGAGGTTGAGGCGGCATCAGGTTATCTTCTGATTGATTCTGGCTTTTCCCTTGTGCCTGATGCCTGTCCTGTGCGTAAGCATTCATGATGATCATGCTGAAAAAGAGGATGATCGCGATCGGGATTGAAATACGATTTTTTGTTTTCATGGCTTTTATTTTTAGAAAATCTTTAGTGAAACAAAAGTATGGTAAACGCATCCTGATAAAAAATCTATTCACCCGGGGGCGGGAAGTATTCACCGGAAAGGTGTTTTTAACCTACCAAATTCAAATGGTAAAATGGCAAAATCTAAAAAGGTAAAATTTTACTATTTTGGATTTTACTATTTTAGATTTGTTTTGCTATCTGATCTTCATCATCCGTCTCGTCTCCGAATACCCTCCGGCCGATAACGTATAAAAGTAGATCCCTGCCGGAAGTGATGCTGCATCAAACCGAACTTCGTAATTGCCGGCTGCCAACTTCTCATCCACGAGGGTCGATACTTCCTGTCCGAATACATTCGTAACCCTGATAGAAACATGATTTACTACCGGTACATGATAGGTGATCGATGTAACAGCTCTCACAGGATTCGGATAGTTCTGATCCAGGCGGATTGAAGAAGAATTATCACCTTCATTGTTATTGATTCCTACAGGAAACAATTCAATAACATCCCCGGGAGTCAGATCCCGGCCGGCCAGTCCTGCAAAATCGGGCGGATACCGGTAAACACGGAACACCGAATTCAGCGTTTCATCCGGATGTGTGGGATCATGCGGAATGGTGTCTCCCTGGGTTAATGGGCCGGTATTGTCAACCGGATTGACGTATTTCCATACAATATCTCCTGCAGTTGTGACCTCCATAAATGTTCCAAGAGGACCATCATCAATCAGGGTATTCCCATTCTGTAATCGCTGTGCACCGGAAATATCAAGTGCATAGAGTGATTCCGGGGGCGTTGCAACATAAGTCCAGGTTAGATTTGAAGGGCCAAATGCAGATCCGGATACAAGGGTGTAGTTGCCGTTCAGATCAACCGGGGGAGTGATTTCGTCGACGGAAGAATAGTTCCTGTTGACACCATTATTGAAACAGGTGATATCTCCGGCTCCCGGGCAATCCGGTTTCACCCATTCCGCATCATGTTGTTCAAAATAATCCTGGTTGCTTAAGGTCCCTGCGCCATAGGTCAGCGGGTTTCCCCAGCGGTACAGGAGATCACCCCCTTTTCCATGGGCACCACCCGTGTGTCCTGCAGCCTGCGCAGTGGTAGTACTGTGATCGATGATCCAGACTTCACTGTTTCCTCTCACGCTTAGAGCGATCTGGTCAAAGTCAGGATTGTAATCGATGCAGTTCATGTGATTCCAGAAGAGTGGCAATGCCCGGTGATCCCCTGCACAATCAATCAGTTCAGGGTGTGCATTGACGACACCATAATTTGATTTTATGGCATCATAATCCTGGATCAGGTGATCCCAAACGTGCCATTCCCACACGATGGTTCCGCCAACCGGGGGCGTCGGGTGGATCTCCGCCACATAATCGGGAAGCATGTATCCTTTCTGCTGAATGTCGGGCTGGAAATTGTTGGGATTGAATCCTGCTGCGATCACCTCTGCATACATTTTCTTTTCCATGACCAGCATAATGATATTCCCGTTCGGCAGATGCTTGATGTCATGATGCTGTGCATAGGTATCTGTTGAAAAATCGAGTTGCCATACCAGGCTGTCATTCCAGTTGTACTCTTCAACTCTTCCGCCTTCACCGCCACCTGAACTAAGTCCGCCCATGACCATGCAGGTGCGAAGCAGGTCGCCGTTCTCGAGCAGGTAGACGGATTGCCCGGGCGCATAAGTGCTGGCTGTCCACTCATGACATTTCCTGCCCTCATTATCGATCAGGTAAGTCATGGTGTTGTGCTTGGGCGCGAAGAGGGTGTAGCCCTTGAATGTATTAATGGTGTCATTCAGAAGTACCCCGAGTGTCCGGGTCTGGGAAAAGACAGAACTGATGCACAAAGCAAAGCTTATAGCTAAAATTAATTTTGTTTTCATAGGATACATTGTTGGTATATTTTGTTTCACGCAGAGTTTCGCTGATTTATGATATCGATATTTTTTCTTTATTACTTTAGACGGGTTAATTATTTTGAATATTTTTATTATCCGGTCAATTAATTTATTGAGCTATAATTCTTCGCGAAACTCCGCGTTTCATCTGCGAAACTCTGCGAGAAATGTTGAGATGGTCCATTACAAAATACTGTCAGCACTAATGATTTTATTTGATTACAACCATTTTGATTGTTGACTGGTGCTGTCCATCTGAAAATGTGCAGAAATAAACGCCGTTTCCAACTGCACTGACATCCCATAATACAGAATACCATCCCGGACTTTTTGTTTCATTGACCAGCATCGCAATTTCCCGGCTGAACGAATCGCTTACTTTGACACTAATGCTGGAAGTGTGATCAACATAATACCGGATGGTTGTTGACCGGTTAAATGGATTGGGATAATTCTTTATTTCCAGTGATGTTCCTGCCTTTGAGTTTTCATTTTCACCAATGCCTGTTAATGGCGAATACTTCCGCATTGCACGGAAACCGACATGATACCAGGGATGATTCGGATCCTGCGGTCCGCGGAAATAAGAGGGATCGCGGTTGGATACACGGGAATGCCCGTCATTCATATTGTTCGAATCGATCCCGTTGTACCAGTTCCCGCCGCGCATACTACGGTAAGCCTTGCCATCCGGCATAACAGACCCGGTTGCTGGCCCTGTGGGATTGTCATACGGACTGCTGCTGTAATAGTCATTCCCGTACCAGTCATTCAGGAACTCCCACACATTCCCCTGCATGTCATACAAACCGTAACCATTGGCGCCATCGGATGTCTGGTAAGTTGCCGCACTTCCGGGCCAGTTGTAATCTGATTTCAGCCTCAGGCTTCCGTCATAAAATCCTGCCGGAGTCGTCAACGGATAATCTCCGATCTCATAAGGATCTCCTGAATTGGGAAGGTTCGCCTGATTAACATCAACCACATTCCCGTTCTCAAATTTGTAGTAGGGATTCAGATGTCCGCCTCTTCCTGCATATTCCCATTCTGTTTCCGTCGGCAGGCGATAGCCATCCAGTGAAAAATTACAATCTCCTGATGGAAGAGTATAGCACTCCTGCAATCCATTGTTCCGGCTAAGCCAGTTGCAATATGCAGCCGCGCCAAACCACATAACCCCATTAACCGGGTGGTTTCCCCTGAAATCAGCCAGGAAGAAAACATTTCCATCATACCCAATGCTGTAAAAAGAAGCATCCTGATGGGTGATGTACAACGTATTAGTATCTCCCGTGAGGTGCGCCATGTTGTTTGTAACACCAATCGTTCCTGATAAAAGCGATGAGTTCAGAAATGCCAGGAATTGCTGATTCGTTGTCTCTGTCCTGCACATATTGAAGGAATCCACTTTGACAAGGTGAACCGGTATCTCATCATTGGGATGGCTTGGATCATAATGGCCGTTGTGGTCGCCCATTTCGTATTCGCCGCCCGGGATGGAAACTTCCGTGATGTTAAGATCCCTGTTGTCGAATCCGCCCCTGACAGCCAGCACATTCTCCTGAACCATTTTCGGATTGTATGAAACAATCCCATAATCAACATTGATATCCCACGCAACAGTGGCAGTATTTACCATGGTTGTAGAGGACCAGTAGTTCCCGGCAAGGACATTAGTGAAATAATTTTTATTGAATGACGGCTTTGATAGTGTTACATCATTCAGCGATTGCAATTCCTTTACATTCGGCAGTCTCCAGTCATTCTTGCCGGCCAGTGACAGATCGCCGCAGTAAGTCAACGCATCTTCCCATGTCATTGCATCCGGTGACTGGATCTTTTGCCAGGTTAGTCCTGTAAAGTTATCCCTGATCGTTCCATCGCTGTTATCAGTAAAATGGGATACCGGGAATGTGGTTGTAACAGGCGTTCTCACTGCTCTTACATGAAACAGTCTTGTTCCACCTGCACTCACAGTTTCCGTTTTCGGATGTGCGCCGATCCCGCCTCCTGCATTCACAACCCAGACTTTTGACGGATCATCTGCTTGTGTCTCGCTGGTCCACCAATACTGTGCAACCGTCTTCGTGAAATAATTAGTGTCCAGCGCCGGATTAAGATAGTTGTAATGGTTGATGCTGAATAGCTCAATGCCTGTCGGGAGCCTCCAATCGCTGAATCCTGCCAGTTCCAGGTTACTGCAATAAGTCGTGGCACTTTCGATGGTCATCTCCCCGCCATCGGTTTTCTGCCACATCAGCAGTGTGTTATTGTCGGTTATCGTCCCGTCACCATTGTCAGTAAATGATAGCGGGTTGATCGCAAAGTCGGCATCTTCTCCTGGTGAGGATGTGTAGCTGCCTGTTTGTCCTGTGTCTGGTAACCGGAAGGGAAGAAGCTTTTGTGCTTCCAGTTGCGTGAAAAATAGTCCTGTGATTATTGCAATGATGATCATTCTTCGTTTCAAATACAGCATAGCGCCCTCCGGTTGAATTTATTTAATGCAAATCATTTTCTTGCTTTTCGAATAGTTTCCGCAAGTAATTCTGTAATAATAGATGCCACCCTTCAAAGAGTAAGTTTCAGAATTAACCGGTACAATGTATTCTCCTGGCTGCTGGTTCTGATCAACCAGGGTTGTGATCGTCCTTCCGAAGATATCATAGATTTTAACCTCGACTTTTCCTGGAGTCAAAACCGTATATTTGATGGATGTTCCCAGGTTAAATGGATTTGGATAATTCTGTGAAAGCTGAATGTTTGATCCTGTATTGTTTTTCTCTTCAATTGCTGAAGGCACAGATTCGATTGTATATGAGTATGCAACTTCCCCGTTTGTATGAGAGGAGTTTTCTTCATTGGGCAGGTAGGTCTTGATATAATCTACTTTTACAGATGAATCGGTTACTGTGACCAGCAAATACCCGCGGTTTGGCATAAGTACTCCATTTACATATCCGTATTGCGAGCCTGTGAAATTGGTAATGTTTTTCGATGATGGTTGCGGAACCTCCTGGTAGACAATCCCGTCCATATCCTGTTTGGCATAACAATGATCATGTCCGTGGAAGTAGATTGTTGCATTGTTTTCAACCATCAGCTCATGGATCGTCTTTTCCCAGCCTGACCGGTGTGTATCAAACCCCCAGGTTGAATCAACATTCTTTCCGCCCATCTCAAAGAATCCGGCAAATTCTGAACCGCCGCGGCCATCAGTGCCGTCTCCCCCTACCAGCTGGTGACAGAAGACAAACTTGAACTTCGCAGGACTCGAGGTGATCACATTTTTGAACCAGTTGTACTGATCGGCACCGAGTGTCCAGCCCCAGTCGGGTTTTGAAACTGTATACCAGTAAGGATCAAGCACGATGAACAGGGCGTTGCCCCATTCCCATGCATAATAGTTCTGCCGGAGCCCGACGAAATTTTCAGCAATCGTATCACCCGAATAAAATGAATCAGGTACAGGATTCGGATAATAAAACTTTCGGGTATTGGCTGCCATGACTGGCAGGGAATTGGGTGTGCCATCAAGACTCCAGCCATTTTCTCCTTCATGATTCCCGATCACAAGGTACAGCGGAGCAGAATGACATACAGAGCCAAAGTAAGGTCTGTAGAGCAGATGCCGGTTTGTAATTACGGCCTGGTTAATCACCGGTTGTTTCTCTGACATGAAATTGTCGCCCAGATCAAGGAAAAAATCAGGGGTTTTGGCAAGAATGTTCTGAAGTGTCAGCGAATAGGATGCAGGAATTGTATTGGTGTCCATATGAGGATCAGCCTCAACTGCAAATGAAAATGTTTCACCGGAAATTCTTTGTGTATGGAACGCATGTTCAGGTCCGTTGGTGAAACTGACCGAACTACCGCTTATCCTGTATCGTGTCCGGTAAAAATATTTCGTATCAGGAAGAAGATTGATAAACTGTGCTTCAAGCGTTGAATCCGCATCAACGACAAAATGAGGCGTTGATACACTGTAATTGCCGGGCGCTGTGCCATATTCCCAGTAAACATCAACCTTCTGATCAAAGAGGATGCTCATGGTGACGGAAGTGCTGGTTGGTCTGCCCAGGATCTCAGTAAATGTCTGTCCGGAAACATTGTTCCAACCTGCAATCATTAAACAAAAAGTAATCAGGGAGATTTTCATTCAGGTTATTTGTTGGTGAATTCTTAGTGACGGTTGAAAAATTATTTTATTGATTAATCGTAAATTTTAAACAGCCTCTAACAGATTGATTGTTTTTCACGGCCAGCTTTTATTTGCAATAGATCATTTTCTTACT
>Ga0118677_10001676_pt1 | contig 46274 bp, 41 predicted proteins | sample AliMusrvi5mmetaG_FD_86154 | JGI IMG/M metagenome (GOLD analysis project Ga0118677, IMG submission 86154) | reverse complement strand
TAGCCGATGCAGCTTAAATGAAAATGGAAAACATATAGCTAAGTAAATCAACAAGATAAAATTAGCCAATTTTGCTAAATTATTGAATATTAAAACATGAAATCAAGTGCGAAACATCAGTTAGTAAAACACAAAAGCTATAAAGCATCCGGTTTCTAAATCTATAATAGTTTTAACTATTTCTGTCAAGCTCAAATTAATTAATTTCTGTCCAACTATGAACCTACAATTCATCAATTTAAGATATAGAATATTGTATCCACTTTTGATATTGGCCTTCACTTGCCAGATGACGCAATTGAGCGCCGAAACAAAGAAATTCTATATTGATGCGGTCAAAGGTAATGATCAAAATAACGGAAGCTCACCGGAAAAAGCATTTAAGTCAATCGCCCGGCTGAACAGTTTACCTCTTATTGGAGAAGAGCAGTTGCTGTTCAAGGGTGGTCAGCAGTTCTACGGAAGTTTAAAAATCAAAGGAATTCATTCAACAGTAAAAGCACCGCTACTTGTATCAACATTTGGTTCGGGACAGGCAACAATCATTTCCGGAGATTCAACTGCAATATTGGCGACTGATTGCATATTTCTGACTATAAACAATCTAAATGTTGAGGGATCGGGTCGGTTAACAGGTAATAAAACAAATGGAATTGACTTGGTTGAGGTTAAAAACGGAACAATCGACCATATGAAGACCTCAGGATACCTCTATTCCGGGATTAAGGTTACTGGAGGCATCGATATCAGAATCACCAACGTCTATGCCTGCAATAACGGGTTCTGCGGAATCAATGTTATATCGTCTGCAAAAGAATATGGAAGTGATGGTTCCGCATTTAAAACGGTTAAGCACGTTTATATCGGGCATTCTGTTGCGGAAAACAATCCGGGTTGTCCGGCGATTACCGACAATCATAGCGGAAATGGAATTCTTCTGGGTGGGGTGACAAATGGTCTCATCGAATACTGCGAAGCGATGAACAACGGTTGGGATATGCCCCGCGAAGGAAATGGACCTGTTGGTATCTGGGCCTACATGTGCGATAGTATTGTTATTCAGAACTGTTACTCTCATAATAATAAGACCTCGCCGAAAGGAAAAGACGGTGGCGGTTTTGACTTTGACGGAGGAATGACCAATTCAGTATTGCAATACAACCTTTCGGCCAATAACGAAGGAGGCGGATTTGGAATGTTTCAGTATGCGGGTGCAACCGAATGGAGCAAAAACATTGTCCGGTACAACATCAGTTACAACGACGGAACAAAAAACGGGAAGTGCGGTATTTTCATGTGGTGTGATCCGGCGGCAAAGCCAATGAACCAATTAAAAGCATACAATAATACGATCGTTAATAATCAGGGAAATGGCGTGAATTTCGAGCCAGGAAATTACGTGAATTTCGAATTTGAAAACAACATCTTTGTATTAACAGTTACCTCCAATCGTTTTATAGGAGGTCAATTTTCGGGCGCTCTGTTCGACCGGAATCTATACTGGACCGAACTCCAAAACCGACCTTCGACAATACCAGATAGCAATCCTGTTTATGCTGATCCGCAAATGAAACTTCCAAATGATCACTGGTTGATTTTTAAAACTATAGAAGAAGTCAATTTGATCAAATATTTTCAACTTTCTTCAAAATCACCTGCACTTAAAATGGGGAAATTAATGGAAAACAACGGAGGGAAAGACTATTGGTCTAAACCACTTCCATTAGTTGGAAATCCGAACATAGGAGCTTTTGGCAGATAGATGTTTTTATAGAATTTATTGGAGGAAATGATTTGGAGGAAAATGAAAAAGTAGCATACAATCAGACAGCTGAACTCTATTGGAAAAGCAGTTTAATCGTTTCTTTTATTTCATTTCGTTTTATCTTTCCATTTGGGGTTTCCGGGAATTTTTCCAGAAAATAAATTGCTCTCGGACGCTCAAACGAAGGAAGGATCTCTGTCAATTTTTTATTAATCACGTCTGTATCCGCGGGTTCTCCTTCGATCACTAGCACTATATTTTCTCCTAACATCTCATCGGGCAACGATGAAATAATAAAACGTCCCCTAATTACAGATAGCAACGATTTCTCAATCTTTTCGGGCCAATACTTTATTCCTCCTGAAATGATCACATCATCCATCCTTCCCAAAATCCGGAAACTTGTGGATGAAAGAATTTCCGCAATATCTTTGGTCTGAAGTGGCACAGCCAATTGCGAATCATGAATTTGCAAGCAATCATGTTGTCCGGTGGTGACCGAAATCCCAGGTAAACAATGGTAAATATAGGAACGGTTTTCACCCGAAAGTTCACGAATGGCAACGTGCGATGCAGTTTCAGTCATTCCGTAGGTTGAAACCACATGATTAGCCAATCGGCTAATTTGTTCTTCAAGATTTGCAGGAATGGAGGAACCACCAACCAGAAGATTCCGGATATTCTCGAGCTTTCCCTTTCCTGAAGGGCTTTCCAATAGTTTGAAAACCTGGTTGGGAACCATCGCCCCGAACTCATAAGTTTCATTGATTAAAAGATCAAAATCAGCAGAAGGATTAACTGTGATCAAATTCATTTTGCCGATGATCGCACGTACAACCATCATTTTCCCTGCAATAAAACGACAAGGCAAGGTTAATAAAATCCGGTTTCCGGCCTGAAGTCCGAAGTATTCGATCGTTCTGCTGGCACTTCGTAGCATCGTGGTTTTCGATAACCTGATAGTTTGTGGTTCGCCGGTGCTGCCTGAAGTCTGCGCTTCAATAAAATCCGCAGAAGAAAACCAATTTTTCAAAAATGAGAATAACTCGCGTTCCCATTCCGGCAAATGAGGTGATGAAAGCTTTTCTGCAATCAAAGAAGTCAAGTCGTCTTCGTAATAAGATTTCCCATTTATCCTGATAATAGCTTGCATTTTATGCATCGGTCAAGGATTTAAGATGCCATTCCCTAGCCGGTTTGTACCAGAGCTGATCTCCTTCAATTTGAAGCGGTGAATCAAAATTATTCGTAAAAAGCTGACCGGTTCCCAATCCTTGTTCAGTTTTTATCTTTAGCTGAAAAGTCCACTGTGCAATGGCATTCAGCCCGATATTTGATTCCAGTGCTGAGGTTATCCACCAGCCAATTCCATGTTTACTAGCCAGTTCAATCCAATTCCCGCAACCTTCCAAACCGCCATGCAAGCTGGGTTTTAATATCAGATAGGCAGGACTAATGGTTTCAACCAGTTTTTGCATTTTTGATGGATCGTAAACGCCGATCAGTTCCTCATCAAGTCCGATCGGAACCGGAGACTGTTCGCAAAGTGCTGCCATTTCGTCCCATCGCCCGGCCTTAATGGGCTGTTCGATGGAGTGAATCTGCAAATCGGATAATCGCTTCAGGATTTCGACGGCTGTCTGGTACGAATAGGCGCCATTGGCATCCACCCTGAGCGTAATTTCTTCGGTCGAAAATTCCTTGCGGATCTCTTTCAGTAAATCAAATTCAGTCTCAAAGTCGATGGCCCCGATTTTCATTTTAATACAGCGGAAACCGGCATCCAGTTTGGTGCTGATCTGCTGTTTCATAAATTCAGGTGTTCCCATCCAGATGAGTCCGTTGATCGGGATTCCCTGTTCTCCGCGTGTGAACGCCGATGGGAATAAGATTTGTTCTCCCAGGTTTTGCAGGTCTAGTATTGCCGTTTCAAGTCCAAAGCGAATCGATGGCCAGTTTTGCAACTCTTCTTGAAACTTACTGAAATAGTAAATGTTATCGCAAATTTGCTGCAATTTGGCGCTTATTTTTTCCGGTTTTTCAACACTCAGATCTGGCAACGGTGCACATTCACCAATGCCCGTGTTGACTCCGTCGGTAATAAACAGAAACCAAACATCACGTCTCGTGTACACTCCGCGTGAAGTGCCGGAGGCTTGCCTGAAATTCAGGGTATATTTTTTGAAACGGGCTTTCATCTTGTTGCCAATATTATTCCAATCCCAAATAGCAAAGTAAATAACAATGTAGCAATCGACAATTTTTTCAGAAAGGGGTCGAGTTGACGAGGCTCCTGAATCCGGTTGATCTTTACAAGGTCACGGATAAAAAGTGGTATAGCCAGAAGAAAAAGTACCTGGTAGATGGATTGGAACCGAATTGCAACAAACAATAAGGCGCTTAGCCATCCAAGAATAATCAAACCGGAGTGATAAAGTCTGCTTTTGGCGCTTCCCATCCGCACCACCACCGTTTTCTTGCCGGAATTACGATCGTTCTCGATATCACGCATGTTATTCAGGTTCAACACGCCCGTGCTGAAGAATCCAATGCATAATGCCGGTAGAAATATTGCAGGGTTGATCAGGTGAGTATTCAGAAAATAAGTGCCAACTACAGGTAGCAATCCGAAGAACAGGAATACGGCAATATCGCCAAAGCCCGCATAACCATATGGATTACTGCCACCGGTGTAGCGGTAAGCTGCAACTAATGCGATAATTCCGAATCCAAGAAAAAGCAAAAAGGTAGTCGGATCAAGTCCTTTTGTCCCTTCAGCAATCAACCAGATTCCGGTTGCAAGGCTCAATGCAATCAAAACCACCATTCCAACTTTCATCTCCTTCAGGCTGATTTCCCCGCTCTGAACAGTTCTTTGAGGCCCAACGCGATGTTTGTTATCGGTTCCCTTTTGTGAATCGCCATAGTCATTGGCAAAATTGGAGAAGATCTGGATAAACAGGGCGGTAACAATGGCTAAAACGGTTATTTTTGGTTGGAAACCACCATCGAAATACGACAATGCGGCGCCCATCAAAATACCCGACATCGCCAAAGGCAGCGTGCGCAGACGTGCTGCTTTGATCCAACTTTTTACTGATGCCATAATTTTGTTAACTCTTTTCTTTGTTATCTGTGGTCCTTTATTACTAAGGAATGTACTGGGATCAAGGAAATTTAGGATACTTTTTGAAGTCAGGTTTACGTTTTTCGAGGAAGGCATTTTTACCTTCCTGTGCTTCTTCCGTAAGGTAATAAAGTAGCGTGGCATTTCCGGCAAACTCCTGAATTCCGATTTGTCCGTCGAGATCGGCATTTAATCCGAGCTTCAGCATCCGAAGTGCGAGCGGACTGTTTTCCTGCATTTTTTGTGCCCAGGCAACCACTTCATCTTCGAGCTGATCAAGCGGAACTACCTTGTTGACCAATCCCATTTCGAGGGCTTCGGCTGCAGAATACTGACGACACATGAACCAGATTTCACGCGCTTTTTTCTGACCTACGATGCTGGCCAGGTACGATGAACCCAGTCCCGCATCGAAACTTCCTACTTTAGGACCTGTTTGTCCGAAGATTGCATTCTCAGATGCAATAGTGATATCGCAAACCACATGCAACACGTGACCTCCGCCGATTGCATAGCCATTTACCATCGCGATTACCGGTTTTGGCATCGAGCGGATTTGCTTTTGTACTTCAAGAATGTTGAGACGCGGAATTCCGTCTTCGTCGATGTAGCCACCTTTGCCTTTTACGGTTTGGTCACCACCGGCACAGAAAGCTATGTCGCCTGCACCAGTCAGAACCACAATGTTAATTCTCTGATCTTCACGACATATTTTTAGGGCATCACTCATTTCATTCACCGTTGTTGGCCTGAATGCATTACGGTAACGCTCGCGGTTGATTGTAATCTTCCCGATTCCGTCAAAATAGTCGAAGAAAATATCTTTGTATTCCCTGATCGTTTGCCATTCTCTATTAGTGCTCATGATATGTTGTTTTAGTTTTTAACTTGTTTAAATAATTCCCGGAATATCCTGACATTCACCTCTTCATTCGTAAAAACCTCCAGCAAAGCAACTTTCTGCTGCCTCGCAGAGTAGAAATCTTCCAATGCCTGTGCAAGTTCGGCTTCATTTTCAGCCTTAAAATAATCCAGTCCGAATGCTTTGGCCAATACTTCCGCCTTGTGCGTATTTTCAGCTAAAAAGTGTTCGGTAAAAGCAGGTGAGTCAGACGGACCTTTGATCATGCCAAAAATATTACCGCCGCCGTTGTGAATAACGATGATGCGCAAATTCGATCCAATGTATTTGTTCCACAAGGCATTCGAATCGTAAAAAAAAGAGAGGTCACCAAGGATGATGGTATTTATGTTATCCGATTCGCTGGCAAAACCAACGGCGGTCGATAAACATCCGTCAATTCCTGCAGTCCCCCGGTTGCTGAAATATTTTGCATTCTCAACCCGGTTATGGATCAGGGCATACCGCACCGGCGAACTATTTCCCAAATGAATTACTGTGTTGGCAGGAATCCTTTGACCAATTAGGCTAAAAGCTTTCAAATCACAAAATTCGATGCTTTCCACAAATTCATCACGAAGCTGATTGACCTTCGCTTCTTTGTTTTTCCACAATTGAATGTAGCTTTTATCGTTTTGCTGAACACAATCCGAAAGCGTATCAAAGAAGTTGACGGCTTCCATTTTGACAACTTTTGTGAGCGATTGGTAAGTGTCGAAATGTTCACCGGAGGGACTAAGGTGCCAGTGCTGAACAGGTTTATTTTTCCGAAGAAATTGTTTGATTGCTTTAGAAACAAACTGCCCTCCAAAACTGATCAACAAATCAGGGTGAAAAGATTCAATGTTTTCATCCAGGATGCCAGCCATCAGGACATCGATGCTTCCACAAAACTGCGGATCAGAAAGATTGGACAAATGCTCATGCAGAACAACCGCTCCGGTTTTGGCAACAAGCTTAATCAGAATATTTTCCAAGTCTGAATTGGGATTCAGCTGTCCGACCAGAATCAATATCTTTTGTGATTGGTTAATCGTTTCAATCAGTCGTATAAGTTCTTTTTCTTCGAAACCATTTTTAGTTTCAACCAGTTCAATCTCCTTGACTTCCGGCATATCCATCTGAACCAGTTTGTGCAACGGTTCTTCGAGCGGAATATTGATATGCACAGGTGCGGGTTGTCCTGAAACTGCCATATTAAGACATTCACTAATTTGCCGTGCGGCAAACCAAAGCTCTTTTTCCGATTCGCCTATCGGTAAACTGATTTCCTTTTTTGTGAAATTCTGATAAATATTCTCCTGACGGATACATTGACTTTCAGCCTGATCAATCCAGTAATCGGGACGATCAGCCGTGAGAATAATCAGCGGGATATTTTCATAAAACGCCTCTGCAACAGCAGGTGTATAGTTTAATGCAGCCGTTCCGGAACTGCAAACCAGCACAACAGGTTTTTGTTTTTCCAATGCCAGGCCGAGGGCAAAATAGGCAGCGCTGCGTTCATCAACAATGTTCCGACAGCAAAACCCCGGAATACCTGTAAATGTATTAATCATAGGCGCATTGCGGCTTCCTGGCGAAATTACAATATCTGTAATGCCCCTTTTCAGGAGCAATACTGCGAGCTGTTGGACATGCTTTTTATCTGAAATCATTCCGGTTCTGTGTTAATTACATCCAACAATGTTTTGGCCTTTTGATTCGTTTCTTCCCACTCACGTTCCGGAATTGATTTAGAGGTTATTCCACCTCCGGCGTACAGGATGAATTGATCGTTGGTAATTTCCATGCAGCGTAAATTTACGAAAAGATTGACTTGTTGATTCAATTTCCATAGACCAAGATATCCGGAATAATATTTTCGGTCGTGCTTTTCATTTTCCTTAATAAATTCGTCAGCAAGATTCTTGGGTAAACCGCAAACAGCAGGAGTTGGGTGCAACTCATCCACAAAATTGCCGAGGCAATTTTCAATTTTTTCCGCCGAGAAAAAGAAGGAGGTTTTCAAATGTGCTACTTTGCCGCTTTCAAGGGTTTCAGGGCCTGTAGTCCTGTATTTATGAATATCGAAAAGATGAAACAGTTCAAGCATATATCGAGAAACAAATGCCTGTTCTTCAATGTCTTTTGTTTTCCAGCAGTAATCGTCCAGGTCGTATTTCCGGACCTGCGTTCCTGCCAATGATACTGTTTCGAAATACCGACTGTCAGACTTCAGCAATAATTCAGGAGTAGCACCCATCCATATTCCGGCATAAGGTAAATTGACCAGATAGGTGAAGGCATTCGGCGTTTGATCATGTAAGTTTCGAAAGATGCTCGCTAATGATTGGGAAGGCCGTTTAACTGGTATTAGCCTGGAAATAATCACTTTCGAAAGTTCTCCTTCGCGAATAGCAGCTACCGTTTCTCCGATCGTTCGGATATAATCTTCTTTTGTGCTGATAACAAATTTATTATCAGAATTTTCGACAATACTGAATGATTCAATATTTTGGATATCCAATTGTTCCGCAGAATCAAAATCTTCGAGATAAATGGCGGGTTTCAGGAGAATAACCGGGCAATTGTCTGTAATCCGAAAAGGTGCAAATACAAATCCGCCTTCGCCATTTAGTTGGTCAAAACGATCAAAATATTCGACATCCGATGCATCGCTGACGACAATCCCCATATGTTGATCCATTGGATTAAACCAACAGGCAAAAGCAATGTTTTTTTCAATGAGCTGATCAAGAATCAAAGTTATCGGGAGCTTATTTTCCATTACGTTTTACAATCATGTTAGTCACTCGGGCTGTCGAAATTAGTTTTCCAGCTTCATTCTTTATTTCAATATTCCACACCTGAATTTGGTTACCTGGATGCACAATTTCGGCATGGGCATAAACAGTCCCTTCCGATGCTCCTCCTGTATGATTGGCACTGACCTGAATTCCGAGAATATCGAATTCATTAACGTCAACTGTCAGCATGGAACCGAGTCCGGCAACTGTTTCTGCAAGTGCCAGGTTTGCACCACCGTGAAGCAGGCCACCTGGGCGCGAGGTTCGCTTATCCACTGGCATCTTGGCTTCCACCCATCCATTTCCAATAGCAGTAAATTGTATCCCAAGGTTTTCAACCATTGTGTCTTTGACGTACTGATTGATCAGTTCAATAGGGGTATTAATTGTAAGTCTGGGAAGCATCATTCTCTTAAAATTAAAAGCGTGAAATTAGAAAAATGCGGCGAAGCAGCCAATTTTATTCGAAAAATTGAATTTCTGAATGTATTTGATTGAAAAAAATCAGAAAATTAGCTTTTGGGATAATACAGTTTACGGTATTTTGCCGGTGAGTAGGAAGTGACCTCCTTGAAGACACGCGCCAGGTGGAAACGATCGCAAAAGCCAGATAATCTTGCGATTTCTTCGATCGATTCAGTTGTATGGTGAAGAAGTATACTCGTTTTCTGTACCCTTCGCTCTCTTACAAATTGCTGTGGGGGAATTCCGATCTCCTCTTTAAAAACACGTGCAAAAGAGTTGACAGCCATATTCGCAACCTTTGCTAACCTTTTATTGGTGAGTTCTTCCGAAATATGATCTTCAATCTCCCGTAGAACATTCAATATCCGCAGATCTGTCGTAGCAAGGTTCCAGAATTCTTTTGGAATTTGACTCACCACAAGAATGATGATTTTATAAATCACCAGACTCGATTGAACCGATAGTTGTACATTGTTCTGCTGAAGGCTAAATGACAGCTCATCCAGATCAGTCCCCAAATCGTTTGAAACATCGAATGAAAACAATTGCGGAGATATAAAGTCATAAGGCATTCCTAGATTGAAATGGATAAATAAATGTAAAACAGCTTCGTCCCGCAACAAATCAGCATCTGTTTCACCATCGCCTACACGACCCCCTTCGAGATGATATCCGGATGGAGGGATCGAATTCTCCTTCAACCGGCTAGAAAAAGCAGTATATGGTGGGATCAGAATTACCTGGTTTGGGTTTAATTCAATCGTTTTTCCGGCAAATGAGATAATACCACCGGAACTTTTATTCCAGTAAATCCGCCAATAGGGAAATGACATATTTCGACTCTCCCAATTTTTGAGCCACCAGAACCTGCAACACAACAAATTAATATTCAAACCTGAAAAGAGTTGAGGAATATTTGATGGGTCACCTTTATCAGGAACTTTAAGAAACTTCATCTGAAAGAATAAAACGAAGAAAATGAATATATACACAAAGATATCAAAAATAGAAAGCGAAAAGATCTGACCAATTTCAAGTTAAAAACATTGAAGTGGTGCGTTAAAAAACAGCTAAGTAATTGCAAAAATACAATATCGCATTTCAATTGCCTAAGATTTTAACCATTTCAACTCCGAAGTTTAAATAAGGTTTGTAATAGGTATCAATAATATTTCTGTAATATTCATTACAGAAACATAACACATAGATTACAGATATATTACACAAACAACGAACCTGATACAGTGAAAGTGTATCTTAAGTAATAGATGAATCCCTCACTTGGCATGTAAAAATTTAAATTTCAAGATAGATCAAAGCAATTTATTGAAGGATTTTGTGATTGAGAATCATACATCTGCTAATATTCATTTCTTATATGCAGGTAAGACAATAAATTCTTCTCAATGTAATTATCAAAAAACTTTATTTCATGTTTAAAATATACACAAAAATGATTTTCTGATCCATAGCTATTGACAAAGGCTCAGGTTACATTTGACATGAAAAAAAACTTATATCTTTGTTTCCAAACAAACAACTACTATGCTTAAAGGAATATCCCCTTTGATTAGTCCGGAATTGCTCAGTGTTCTGGCAAGAATGGGCCATGGCGACGAAATCGTGCTGGCCGATGCCCATTTCCCGGGTGAAACTTTCAATCCCCGCATTTTACGTGCTGATGGATTAAAAATAGCAGATCTTCTGTCTGCAATTTTGCCACTTTTTGAACTCGATGCCTATGTTGCTCATCCACTTGCAATGATGGCTGCCGTTCCGGGCGACACACTTGACCCGCTTGTCGAAGAGGGTTATCTGAAAAGTATCCATCAGACGAATCCCTCTGCCTCTCAAATTGAACGGGTGGAGCGTTTCGCATTTTACGAACGGGCAAAAAGTGCTTTTGCCGTAGTAATGACTGGTGAAACTGCAAAATACGGAAACATCATAATTAAAAAAGGGGTTACTCCTATATTCTAAACTCATCTTAAAATGAATATTTCTAAATCATCCAAACTGATTACTCCCGGATATACGCTGACGTTTATCCTCGTAACTTCATTGTTCTTTTTGTGGGCTTTGCCTAACAATCTAAATGACATCCTGATACCTCAATTCATGAAGTCATTTGAATTGAACAGGCTTGAAGCCGGACTTGTACAGTCTGCTTTTTACCTCGGATACTTCCTCTTTGCGCTGCCGGCAGCACTTATCATGGATCGGTTTGGATACAAAGCCGGTTTATTGTCTGGCTTATTGATATTTGCAACCGGATGTTTCTTATTTTGGCCTGCAGCCCTGGCGGGGAAATACGGATTTTTCCTTGGTGCCTTGTTCGTTATTGCTGCTGGACTTGCTTTCCTGGAAACCGGATCGAATTCTTTCATTGCTATCCTGGGTGATCCGGATAAATCAGAACAGCGACTTAATTTATCGCAATCGTTTAATCCGCTTGGTTCAATGACCGGTGTACTTGTCGGAACTGTCTTTATCTTTTCGGGAACAGAACTGTCATCAAAAGGGATAGAGGAAATGAAGGCGTTGGGCACTTACAAACAATATCTTCACGACGAAATCATGCGTGTTGGTCCTCCGTACCTGATTATTGGAACAATTATTTTGATTTGCGCCTTTTTAATCTGGAGCGCAAAATTTCCAGAAGGGGATAAAAGGGCAGCAGGTTCTACCCAGAATCACGGGAAATTTTCTGAACTGATCAAATATCCCCACTTTATTAAAGGTGTAATTGCACAGTTCTTCTACGTTGGTGCACAGGTCGGCACCTGGAGTTTTCTGATTCAGTACACGAAGGATTACATGCACAAGTCGGAAAAAGAAGCCGGAATATACCTCACTATTTCGTTGCTCTCTTTTGCTGTTGGCCGCTTTGCCTCCACCGCGATGATGAAAAAGTTTGAACCAAAAAAACTAATGGGAATTTACAGCAGTATCAACATAGCGATGGTTGCCCTTGCAGTAATTACCCCTGGATTTATTGGCGGATGGGCTCTCATTCTTTCGAGCTTCTTTATGTCGCTGATGTTCCCAACCATTTTTGCTCTTGGAGTCAAAGGATTAGGCCCAAACACAAAAATCGGAGCTTCCGGAATTATAATGGCAATTATAGGAGGAGCAATCTGGACCCCATTGATGGGATTCATTTCAGACCAGACTCATAGCATGGCGCTAGCGATGATCATACCACTCATTAGTTATATTTATGTATCTTATTATGCTTTCCTCGGTTCAAAACCTTCAGGTCCATTATATGACAGTACCAATGAAAAGGTAATTGTTGCACACTAACAAAGGTTGTTAAGACGAAGGGAAAACTGAAATTTGGATAATCGTTTTCAAACCTACTGAAAATAAGTATATATTTTAAAACCAAATAATTACGAGAGATGAAAAAAACTTTTTTATCGATGTTGATCTTTGTATTTACGGTAAGTGCTTTTGCACAGTCAAAACCTGACAAGATGGACTGGTGGAAAGAAGCCAAATTTGGTTTATTTATCCATTGGGGGGTATATTCGGTTCCGGCCGGTGTCTATGATGGAAAAGACATTGATGGTATCGGCGAATGGATCATGAATAATGCCAAAATTCCAACAACTAAATACCAGGCTTATGCAAAACAGTTTAATCCACTAAAATACAACCCTGAAGTGTGGGTTAAAATGGCCAAAGATGCTGGAATGAAGTACCTGGTTATCACCTCAAAACATCATGACGGCTTTACACTTTTCGAAACAAAAGCTTCGAAATGGAACGTTGTTGATGCAACGCCTTATGGCAAAGATTTGCTCAAACCCCTTGCTGAGGCATGTCACAAAAATGGGATAAGACTTGGATTTTACTATTCCCAGGCTCAGGACTGGAACAACAAGGGTGGCGGAGCTTGCGGAGGTCACTGGGATAAAGCCCAGGATGGCTCAATGGATGAATACATTAATAAAGTGGCAGTTCCACAGGTAAAAGAAATTCTCTCGAACTACGGACAGGTCGATATCCTGTGGTGGGACACCCCTTGTGAAATGACTAAAGAGAGAGCTGAAAAATTTCAACCAATCCTTGCACAGCATCCTAATTTAATAACTAACAACAGATTAGGTGGAGGCTATAATGGTGATACTGAAACGCCAGAGCAATTTGTTCCGGCTACCGGCTTCCCCGGACGTAACTGGGAAACCTGTATGACAATGAATGATACATGGGGTTTCAAATCGAAAGATAACAACTGGAAATCGACAAAAGTGATTCTTCAAACACTGATAGATATCGTAAGTAAAGGAGGCAATTACCTGCTGAACGTCGGACCAACTTCAGAAGGTCTTATACCACAGCCAAGTATTGAAAGACTAGCAGAAGTCGGGAAATGGATGAAAACCAATGGTGAAGCGATCTATGGAACAACCGCCAGCCCATTCAGCTATCTTCCATGGGGAAGATGTACTCAAAAAGGGAATAAACTCTATCTTCATGTCTTTGAATGGCCAAAAGATGGGAAAATATCACTTCCGTTACTCAACAAGATTTCAAGAGCTTACTCACTCGCTGATCCGAAAAAAACACTGAAAATCGAAAAATGGAAGTCAAAAAATACGATCACACTATCTGGGAATGCTCCCGACAAAATAGCTTCTGTTATAGTTGTAGAACTGGACAATGCACCCCAAGTTCTTCCATTGCCTTCAGCCGGAAAACCGGCGACTGCCTCTTCAGAAAAAGAGGGCACTTCAGCTAAAAATCTCTTCGATGGTAACCCTGATAACAAATGGCAACCAACTGCTGCTGATAAAGATAAATGGGTAGAAGTTGATTTGGGCGAAGAAATCGCGATCAGCGCTTTCTCGATTGTTGAACCATGGCATCCATGGGACAACAAAGGTCAGAAAATTGAGATCCAATATAAATCGGGTGACAAATGGGCAGTTGCTTTTGCTGTAACTACAAATGGAACAGGCCATACTGCATCTTTCAAACCTGTTACTGCACGCAATTTCCGATTGAAAATTGTTGAAGCAAAAGATCCGACAATCAACGAATTTATTCTTTTTAGAGCTGATTGACCATCATCAATTAAGACACAATTTTTTTAAAATATTTCTGTAATTTTCGCGTCCTGTTCCATTTCATGGGAATGGGACGCAATTTTGATATAGAATCACTATAAAAGAAGAAAACTTATTTCACCACACCGTTTTGTACTTTTTTGAAAACCAAACAGAATCAAATGAAATCCTCATGAGCAAATGCTCACCAATGAACATGAAAATCTATGAGGGTTCCATGTGACCTTTAAAAAACAAATTATTTTCACATGAAACTTCATCGTATTGCAATCACTATCACGCTAATTTTTAGCACTCTTTTTCTTCAGGCACAAAAAGGGGATTCAGATCTGAATCATTGGCCCATAGGTTCGTCACCCGCCGAAATTGGGAAACGAATCGTCGTTAAATTTTTAAATACCCCGCATTCCCGGTATGGGAATACCCATCCCGAAGTCCCCCCAACCCAGATCACTTATCCGGACGTATGCGCATGGATCGGAGGACTATGGTTTGCTAAGGTGACGAATGACAAACCAATGCTCCGTCAGCTTGAAGCGCGTTTCAATCCGCTTTTCGACATGCAAAAAAATTTGTTACCTGTACCTAATCATGTCGATAACAATGTGTTTGGCTCATTGGTGCTCGAACTATACATCCAATCACAGGAGAAGAAATACCTTGATTTAGGATTGACTTATGCTGATGCACAATGGACGCTTCCTGAAAATGCGAAGACGGAAGAAAAAGCATATGCCGACATAGGTTATTCGTGGCAAACCAGAATCTGGATTGACGATATGTTTATGATTACGGCAGTGCAATCACAAGCCTACCTGGCAACTGGTGATCGCAAATACATCGATCGTGCGGCCAAAGAAATGGTGTTCTACCTCGATAAAATTCAATTGGAAAACGGACTGTTCTATCATTCACCCGATGCTCATTTCAGCTGGGGACGCGGAAACGGATGGATGGCAGTTGGAATGGCCGAAATGCTTCGAATCATGCCAAAAGACAATCCAAACAAAGTGCGGATTTTGGAAGGTTACCATAAAATGATGGCGGCATTGCTGAAATTTCAGGAAAAAGACGGCATGTGGCGACAAATAATTGACGACCCGGAAGCCTGGAAAGAGACTTCCGGAACAGCGATGTTCACTTATGCAATGATTACCGGCGTTAAAAATGGCTGGCTCGACAAAAAGACATATGGCGCTGCAGCGCGCAAAGGATGGTTGGCATTGATAACCTATATTAATCAGAACGATGAGCTCACCGAAGTTTGCGAAGGAACCAATATCAAAAATGAAAGAGACCATTATATGAATCGTAAGCGCATTATTGGCGATTTACACGGGCAGGCTCCTTTGATATGGTGTGCAACGGCGCTTCTTCGTTAAAAAAGAAACATCCGATTTTTCAAACCGGATTAAATCTAAATCAAATAATTTTCAATCAACCTTAAGGCTTTAAGAAACAACCTATGAAAAAAACATTGAAACAATTGGCAATCATTGCTTTACTTTTATTTACCGTAACACAATTCGTTGCCGCTGCCGGACACGACTTCTATCAGATTCAGGTCTATCGGTTGAACTCAAAAGCTCAGGAAGCGCGTACGGATAATTTTCTGAAAATGGCCTATCTGCCAGCTTTGCACCGCGCAGGCATAAAAACTATTGGAGTTTTTAAACCAATTCCATCTGATACAATTTCAGGAAATCAAATCATCGTTTGGCTACCACTAACCGCTCTTGACCAATTGGAAAAATTACAGGCCTCACTTACGAAGGACGCCACCTATCAGACAGCCGGTTCAGATTTTTTAAATGCACCATTTGACAATGTGCCGTTTCAAAGGAAAGAATCGATACTGCTAAAAGCATTTCCGGAAGCACCTAACTTTATTATTCCGATGCATAAATCAAAATCTACAGAAAGAATTTATGAACTAAGAAGTTATGAAAGTCCAACTGAAAACCTTTTTCGTCAAAAGGTGAAGATGTTCAACATAGGTGGAGAAATCAAACTGTTTAAATCTCTCGATTTCAATGCTGTATTCTATGCTGAAGTAATTTCGGGAAGTACAATGCCCAATTTGATGTACTTAACCACATTTGCAGACATGGCTGCACACGATGCGCACTGGAACGCTTTCAAAGATCATCCTCAATGGAAAAAGCTTTCGGCCCTCAGCGAATATCAGCATACCGTCTCAAAATCGGTGAAATTGTTGCTTTATCCGACGGATTATTCAGATTTTTAACAAACGGCAACTTACCTAAGGCAAATTAAGCAGATTTAACGTAAGGAAGCTCCTGTAATTACTAAATCAATGTATTTCAGATCATTGCAAATATTCGGAATAAATTATTCCGGATATTTGCATATTGTTGTGTGAAAATTCAAAAGAACGCCTCATTAAAAAGAATACCGTTTTAAATAATTTATTTATCGGTAATATAACACTGATTTACAGGACAATTACAACAACCTCTGATTGTCTTTCAATTAAGTCATTTAATAAAGAGTGAAGAAATAGTTTGAACTTAGGGTTTGGTTTTCTTTACTTTGCAAAAAATTTAGAAGCCCAAAATCATCCTTCAAAAGTATGGAAGAGAATCTGGTAATCGTCGAATCGCCCGCCAAGGCCAAAACAATTGAGAAAATTCTGGGAAAGGATTTCCTTGTAAAATCAAGTTTTGGACACATCCGTGATCTGGATAAAAAAGATTTCGGAGTTGATATCAATAACAACTATCAACCCAATTATATCATTTCGGAAGACAAGAAAAAAGTTGTCACCGAATTAAAAAAATGTGCCAAGGCCGCCACAAAGGTTTGGATCGCATCTGATGAGGACCGCGAAGGAGAGGCTATTGCCTGGCACCTGATGGAGGTATTGCATCTCGATCCTGCAAAGACAAACCGAATTGTTTTTCACGAGATTACGAAAGAGGCAATACTAAAAGCAATAGAGAATCCCCGCCGTCTGAATAAAGATCTTGTCGATGCCCAACAGGCGCGGCGCATTCTAGATCGTTTGGTCGGATTTGAAATCTCTCCGGTTCTTTGGAAAAAAGTAAAACCATCCCTTTCAGCCGGAAGGGTTCAATCAGTAGCAGTACGACTCATAGTTGACCGCGAACGCGAAATAACTAATTTTCAAAGCGTTCCATTTTTTCGGGTCAATGCAATCTTTCTGGTTCCCGAGAATAACGGTAAAATTACCCAGCTTAAAGCAGAGCTAAACAACCGTTTTGAAACGGCAAAGGAAGCAAGAGCTTTTCTTGAAAAATGCAAAGGTTCGGAATACACAATTGCTGATATCGTTACCCGTCCTGCAAAGAAATCACCGGCTGCCCCTTTTACGACTTCAACACTTCAGCAGGAGGCAAGCAGGAAACTTGGATTTCCGGTTGGTTTGACTATGTCGGTTGCTCAAAAATTATATGAATCGGGATTTATCACTTATATGCGTACTGACTCAACCAATCTTTCGGATGAGGCACTCAAAGCAGCAAAAAAAAAGATAATCGATTCGTATGGAGACAAATATGTAAAAATACGCCATTATAAAACCAAGGTAAAAGGGGCCCAGGAGGCTCATGAGGCTATACGCCCAACCTATTTTGATCAGGAGGAGGTAAAAGGAACGCCCCAGGAACAAAAGCTTTACAGTTTAATCTTTAAACGAACATTAGCCTCGCAGATGGCTGATGCCGAAATCGAAAGAACAACAGTAAATATAACTGTATCTAAAGCCAAAGAGATATTTGTTGCCGCTGGTGAAGTTCTAAGATTCGATGGATTCCTTGGTGTCTATATGGAATCATCAGATGATGAAACAACCGGGGAAGATGAGAAAGGTATGCTTCCGATCCTAACTGTTCATCAAAAATTAGAGCCGGATGTAATTCAGGCGCTTGAACGATTTTCACAAAAAGCAGCACGTTATACGGAGGCAAGCCTTGTGCGGAAACTTGAGGAACTGGGAATCGGTCGTCCATCAACCTACGCTCCGACGATTACAACTATCCAGGCACGCGAATATGTCATCAAAGAGGATCGTGAAGGAACAGAGCGTTCATTTTTGACACTCACTTTACATGGTGAAATAATTAAAGAGGAAGTAAAAGTAGAGATTACGGGTACCGAGAAATCAAAGTTATTTCCATCAGACATTGGTCTGGTTGTCAACGATTTTCTTGTTAAACATTTTGAATCGATCGTTGATTTCAACTTCACTGCCACTGTCGAAAAACAATTCGATGAAATCGCTGAAGGTCAATTGGTATGGAATGAAATGATTGATAGCTTCTACCGTCCTTTTCATTTGACAATCGAAGATACATTGAATAACTCGGAAAGAGCCCGTGGCGAAAGAAGTCTGGGTAACGATCCAGTTACAGGGAAAGCAGTATCCGCCAAAATAGGCAGGTTTGGTCCCTTTGTCCAGTTGGGAGAGGTGGTTGAAGGAAGTGATGAAAAACCTCAGTTTGCGAGTCTTCAGAAAGGGCAGAGTATCGAAACAATTTCAATTGAAGAAGCAATGAAACTATTTGATCTTCCACGTGATCTGGGAGAGTTCGAAGATAAAAAAGTCATTGTAGGGATTGGTAGGTTCGGACCTTATGTGCGCCATGATGGCAATTTTGTTTCCCTTAAAAAAGGAATTGACGAACCTATGGAGGTAACAATTGAGCGTGCTATTGAATTGATTAAGGAAAAAAGAGAACAAGCGATAAAATCAGTTTTAAAAACTTTCGCCGAGGAACCAGATATTCGTATCCTTGAAGGACGTTGGGGCCCATATATTTCCTTTAAAAAAGGAAATTATAAGATTAAAAAAGGTACCGATATCGATTCGTTGACTGTTGTTGAATGCAAATTAATTATCGAAACCGAAGGAGCCAAGCCAAAAACAAGTAAGAGACGTGCCAAATAGGGTATAGAACGGCTTGTGCAGCATCTGATTTAATAAAGGAGTTATAACCATTAATTCTGTTTCCCATGTTGAATGAACTGATAATACCGGCATCAGCTCTAGAAGTTGTAAAACAATACGAAGGAAGTTCAGATCAATTAGGGCATTATCTCAAAAGGCAGGTTTGGAATATAGAAAATCCTCCGAGTGTTGTTATATTAGGGCTGCCGGAAGGTAGAGGATCGTGTAGTCATCAGGTGGCCGAAGCTCCCGATGCAATAAGGAAACATTTATACGCACTTACTGCTTTTTCGGATAAACTAAACATTGTCGATCTTGGTAATATCATATGCGGCAACGAATTGAAAGACACTTATGCCGCAATAAAAATAGTGGCTGAAGAACTTTCTTCTCTTAGAATACATCTTATCATACTGGGAGGTAGCCAGGAAATGACTGTTCCTCTCATAGAAGGGATTGGCCAGCAAGAATTTAATCTTGTAATCGTCGATGACAGGGTAGACAACAACGTGAAAGAAAATAGTCCGGCTGACGAATTTTTCATCAATAACCTACCAATCAGCACATCAGTCACCCTGATAGCCGGGCAATCCTATTTTATTTGCCAACAGGAGCACGATATTGTAGCTGAAGGTTACAATGGTGAGATTTTAACATTAGGCGAGATTCGGGATGATTTTAAAGAGATGGAACCCCTGCTCCGAAATTCGGATTTCGTCAGTTTCGATTTCGGATCGATAAAATCTTCTGAAGCACCTGGTCAGTACCGGATATCTCCGAATGGACTAACCGGAGAAGAAGCCTGCCAAATAGCTTGGTATTCAGGTATTTCAACAAAAAATACCTGGTTTGGACTTTTTGGATATTCTCCATTGTACGATTCCACAACCCATGGAGCGATGATGAGCGCTCAGATCTGCTGGTATTTTATAAATGGTGTATCCAAAAGCATTGACGAAGAACCTATTGACGAAGCAACCAACTTCGAACATTATCATATTCATGTGGATGGATTGGATGATCCTATCTCCTTCCTTCAACATCCAGTTTCGAAGAGATGGTGGATGGAAGTACCTGATGAAGATTGCGTAATTTTTCCGGTCAGAATCCCTTGTTCAAAAAAAGATTACCGCAAAGCTTGCAAAAATGAAGTTCCTGAAAGATGGTGGAAATATTTCGACAAAATATAATAAGTAAAGTTATATCTTTGTTTGCAAATGAAATCATCTAAAAATATGATGATGCAATAGTTACCATCCTTTCGATGAATGATAAAAACTTATATAACAATGTTCGCAAAAAGCAACTATTGAATAAGGTTATTCTATTGTTGGTAATGCTAATTACTCGTATTTTTGTTGCGAACGCACAGCAAGATCCGCAGTTCAGTCAAAATAGGTTTAATCAATTAACGGTAAACCCAGGATTTGCAGGATCATCTGGCCTTATAAATTTTTCATTATTAAACAGATATCAATGGGTTGGATTCCCAGGCGCCCCAGTTACGACTGTTTTCAATGCTGACGCTGCGGTTCATATAATCGGGAAGAATGATGGAATTGGTTTATCAGTTATTGATGATGTAATCGGTTTTGAGAAGAATGTCTCGGTTGGATTAAATTACTCATGGAGGACTCATGTCAGAAATGGGATTCTTGGCTCAGGCATTTCATTGGGGTTGATGAATAAAAATCTTAATCTTGACCTGACTGGTATTGATGGAAGCGATTTGGTAAATCTCACAGACCCATCACTTCCACAAGGTCAAGCAAGCGGTGTTTTGGTTGATATAGCAATGGGATTGTATTATCAAAGCAAAAATCTTGAACTTGCAATTTCAGCCAGGCATATAAATCAACCGACATTGTTGTTCGAAGAAGCTGGCAGATATTCACTTCGAAGGCATTATTACCTTAATGGAAGTTATACTGTTCAAATGGCAAACGAACGGTTCGAGTTGCTGCCGTCGTTCTTTTTTAAGACTGAAACAACAACATGGCAGGCAGACCTAAATATGACTGTTCAATTTGACAAACGAATTTGGGGTGGAATCGGATATCGGATAACCGATGCGGTGATTTTTAACATGGGAGCAGAGTTGTGGAACGGAATAAAATTTGGATACTCCTACGACTTCAACACCTCCTCATTATCAAGATATAACGCTGGTTCGCATGAATTTTTTCTAGCGTACTCAGTATTATTAAACAAAAAAAGGACACACAAGTACAAAAGTGTAAGATTTTTGTAACTTTGGCGTAAAAATATAGTTGAGCACAACATATTATATGAACTATGAAGCGATTGTTTTTCTTTGGTTGTATATCGTCTATTCTTCTTTTAATCAGTTGCCACAAAGGTGGTAATGGGGAATTAACAGGAGTTGAAAAACGAGGGAAGTATTTTGAACCTTCACCGCTAGGTATGGTATTAATACCCGGGCGAAGTTTCAACATGGGACCTGGTGATCAGGATGTGGCTTATGCCACCTCTCCTACCCGCACGGTCGACCTATCCACTTTCTGGATGGACGACACTGAAATTACCAATAATGAATACCGTCAGTTCGTATATTGGGTACGCGACTCGATGGCTCGAAAGATGCTATCTGACCAGTTCGCAGAATTTAAAATTACCGAGGATCGGAAAGGTAATCCAATTGACCCACCAATTCTCGACTGGAAGAGAAAACTCGACTGGCGTAATCCTGATTACAAAGATGCACTTGAACCAATGTATTACGCTGGAAATGATAGAATTCTTGGAAAAAAAGAGCTTGATCCAAGAAAATTAAACTATAGTTATTCCTGGGTTGACCTGCAACAGGCTGCTCGTCTGCAAAATGCATATAATTACCAAACGCAAAGCTATCAGGGAACTGTTAACGATCTTACTGGAAAAGTTGTGCCCATCGAAGGTCGATCGAGTTTTATAATGAATGAAGCCACAAATATTTACCCCGATACCCTGGTCTGGATTCGAGATTTCTCTTACGCTTTTAATGAACCACTTACGAATAAATATTTTTCGCACCCTGGTTTTGATGATTATCCCGTTGTTGGTGTTACATGGAAACAGGCAAAAGCATTTTGTATGTGGCGTACCAATTTCAAAAACTCCACACTTTCACAAAGAGGTGACTTTGCAGTACAAGATTATCGTCTGCCATCAGAAGCTGAATGGGAACTTGCAGCTCGCGGAGGACTAAATAATTCGATGTATCCTTGGGGTGGATATTACACTCGCTCTCAAACTGGTTGTTTCCTGGCAAACTTCAAGCCAATGCGCGGAAATTATAGCGACGACGGTGGTAAGACAACTGTAAAAGTTGCAACTTACGATCCCAACGGATATGGGCTATACGACATGGCTGGCAATGTCGCGGAATGGACAATTAGCGCTTACGATGAGTCAGCCTACAACTTTATGCACGACCTGAATCCTAATTTCGAGCAAAATGCACTTCCCGATGATCCACCAGCAATGAAAAGAAAAGTTATCCGTGGTGGCTCCTGGAAAGACATAGCCTATTTTATTCAGGTAGGCACTAGGACATTCGAATATCAGGACACAGCAAAGTCGTATGTAGGTTTCCGGTGCGTCCGATCTACCTTCGGAGATGAGTTTCAATCAAAAAAATAAAAACAACTTAAAGATACTGAATCATGGGAATGTCTGAATTAACACATTCAAAAAAGTGGAAATCTTTCATGAATTATGCTTACAGTTGGGGCGCATCTGTCGTTTTAATGGGAGCACTATTCAAATTACAACACTGGACCGGCGGTGGAACAATGCTTACAATTGGAATGTCATGCGAAGTGCTGATTTTTTTCCTCTCTGCATTTGAACCTTCTGTCGATATACCTGACTGGAAAAAAGTATACCGACAGCTGAGACCTGACTATGTAGCTCTTGAAGATGATGATGATGAATTGCAATATCCGGCAAAACAAACAAAATCGATAGATACTATTTTCGAGAAAGCTGAGATTTCACCTGAATTACTTGCCAAAATAAAAAAAGGTCTTCAGGATCTGGCAAATGCAGCCAGTGGAATTGCTGATATCTCAAGTGCCACATTAGTAACTGACGAATATGTAAAAAGTATGTCGGGAGCCTCAGAATCAATGGCCTCATTAAATGATATTAATACACGTGCTACTCATTCGATTGAAAAATCAACGACTGAACTGATACATTCATACGATCAATCTACTCAGATTTTAACCAATTCATCTAAAAATCTGGCCCAGACCTTCAATGAATCTTCTAAAAAAATTAATGAGCAGCTATCAAACTCCGGCGACAAATTAACGCAGTCGTATAAAAGTTTTGTTGATTTGGTAAACAAAGATCTAAATACACTTACCGATCAAACAAAAAATTACAGCGCCGGACTTTCGCATATAAATACAAGTTTATCGGCCTTAAATTCATCTTACGAATTACATTTACAAAATACAAAGAAGCTTTCCGAATCATCAGCAAAAGCCTTCGATGGATTTTCAAAAATGACAGATGTGGTCAATAACTCGCTTGAAGAGGCACAGAAATATCGAAAACACACAGAACAGCTAAATAAAAATCTGGAAGCACTTAACCATGTTTATGGTAATATGCTTGGAGCAATGAACGTAAAAGGTTAATTCGAAGATGGGAACAAAATACTGTCCGGAAGCGCCCAGGCAAAAGATGATTAGCTTGATGTATCTGGTGCTGACCGCCATGTTAGCGCTCAATGTTGACAAATCGGTTTTGGATGCGTTTGCTATGGTCAATAATAATTTCATGCAAACAATCGAAAATTTCACTGCAAAGAATCAGCGGGTTTACAACGATTTCAGCATTGCTGCAAAAGAAAATCCGCAAAAAGCAGGGGAACTCAACAAGGAGGTATTGAAAGTAAAGGCAAGTTCTGATTCGCTGTACCATTATATTTTCAGCTTAAAAGATATGATTGTAAAACTCGCTGATGGACCCGAAGGAGATGTTAATAACATTAAGTCACAGGAGAACCTAAATTTCGCAGCAGAGTTAATGATTACGCAAAAGCATGGTACTGCATTGAAAAAGGCAATTGACGCTTATCGTGAATCGCTTCTTGCCTTAATAGATCCCTCAAATAAAGAACTAATTACTTCAATCAACCAAAGTCTTAGCACCGCCCCTCCTCCACCTAAAGAAGGAAGTACACCCTCGTGGGAAGAGAGTAAATTTGAAGGGTATCCATTGATTGCTGTTATTACGCTGATGTCAAAAATTCAAAGTGATGTTCGAAATGCAGAGTCTGATGTTATACACAACCTTTACGCCAAAATCGACGCAAGTTCGTTTAAATTTAATAAACTTCAGGCACAGGTAATTTCCAAATCGGACTATGTACTTCAAGGGGGCACATATGAGGCTAAAGTGTTTCTTTCCGCAATTGATACAACTGTTAATCCCGATGTTTTTGTTGGCAATTCAAAATTGACATTTGATCGTAAGGAAAATGCAGCTATATATAAAGTTAGCGCATCAAATGAACAAATTGTTGAGTGGAAAGGACGTATCGATTATAAAAATCCGGATGGGATAACCGTATCTTATCCGTTTAGTAAAAAATATGAAGTTGCAAAACCTTCAATGACAGTATCTCCAACTAAGATGAATGTCTTTTACGCCGGTCTCGATAATCCTGTATCCATATCAGTTCCAGGTATCTCTCCGAGCAATGTAAAAGTTTCAATTACAAACGGTACTATTCAGCTTGGTGCAGGCGGCTATATTGTAAGGCCAGATAAAATCGGATTTCCTTCGGTTATTTCAGTAAGTGCCCTGATTGATGGAGCAACAAAAGAGATCGGCACAATGCCTTTCCGGGTGAAGAGAGTTCCGGATCCTGTTGCTTCAGTTGCTGGTAAGATTGAAGGTGTAATCACCAAAAGTGAATTACTTATTCAACAAGGTGTTCTAGCTAAAATTCCGGAATTCGATTTTCAAATGAACTTTACTGTTACTTCATTTGTAGTGTCTACCTCTAAAGCCGGCTTCGTTGTGGATAAACCAACAAAAGGAAACAAATTTTCGCAGGAGCAGATAGACCTGATGAACGGGTTAAATCACGGAAGCAGGTTATACATTGAGAGCATTGTAGTAAAAGGAGATGACGGTTCAGTCCGTAATTTACCTGCCTTAAGCTTTAAAATTAATTAACGATGAAAAAATTATTATTGATCCTTACCTCAATTCTGATCGTAACTGCTTTACAAAATTTGCTGAAAGCTCAGGTCATTATCGATGGCGCATATAACAAAAGGACAACTATTGATCGAAAACCTGCTCCACTACCAATAGTAAGGGAGTCAGATGCAGTTTGGTCCAGGACAGTATGGCGACTCATCGATCTCCGCGAAAAAGCGAATCAGCATTTTTATTATCCAACCCGTGAAATACAAGGACGCTCAAACTTATTCAATGTTCTGCTTAAAGGGATTGAAGAAAAGATAATAACAGCATTTGATGCTTCTGCTGATAATGAATTCAAAACCCCTATCACCTACAATCAGGTTAAGCTTCAATTTGGAGACACAGTAAAAATTGTTAAGATTGCTAACCTTGATAATACAGGTCCAGACATCGAAAAAACTGTTCCTAACGAAATTAAAGATAGAATTCCAGAAATTAAGCAGTTGGAAATAAAAGAGGTATGGTATTTTGACAAACAAAAATCGACACTTCAAGTGCGTATTCTCGGAATTTGTCCAATTTGGGTTTATAAGAAAGAGCAGAAGGATAGTACATATGTGCGTAAAAGACTTTTCTGGGTTTATTATCCTGAAATCCGTCCACTCCTTGCAAAAAATGAATCACTTAACGGATTCAATGGGGCACGAAGTTTAAGTTTTGACGATTTATTCCTTACCCGAAAATTTGACGGGTATATTGTAAAGGAAGAAAACACCTACAATAACAGGTCGATTGAGCAATATGCCAAGGGTGAGTATGCAGCTAAAGAATCTGACAGAATCAAAAACTCCATATTTAATTACGAGCAGGACCTTTGGGAATACTAAATAATTATCAATGGTTAATTGATAATAGTTAATGAAGAGATGCACTGGAAATGCATCTCTTCATTTTTTATGAGAATAAAGTCCTTATCATTTTCTCTACCCTTTCGATCTGGTGAATCTTGATGTCAAAACGGGAGAAGTCGACACCTTTATTATATTTCGAAAGATAAATTTCCTTAAACCCAAGTTTTTGAGCCTCAGCAATGCGCTGTTCAATTCGGTTAACAGGTCTGATCTCGCCCGTGAGGCCTATTTCTCCTGCAAATGCAATCTGTTTGTCAATTGCAACATCGAAATTTGAAGAAAGAATTGCGGCAATAACTGACAGGTCCATAGCCGGATCATCGACGCGAAGACCACCAGCAATATTCAAAAAAACATCCTTCGTCATCAATTTGAATCCCGCCCTTTTTTCGAGGACAGCAAGCAACATGTTCATCCTGCGTAAATCAAATCCAGTGGCCGAACGTTGCGGATTACCATAAGCTGCAGAGCTAACCAACGCTTGTACTTCGATTAAAAACGACCGCATCCCTTCCATTGTAGCAGCCGTTGCAGTACCACTTAACCCGTCATTATGCGAAGAGAGAAGCATCTCTGAAGGATTGTTAACCTCATGCAAGCCATCCTGCCGCATTTCGAAAATACCCAGTTCGGATGTCGATCCAAAACGATTTTTTACAGAACGTAGTATTCTGAAAAGATAGTTCCGGTCTCCCTCGAATTGTAATACCGTATCCACGATATGTTCCAGTACTTTAGGTCCGGCAAGACTCCCCTCTTTGTTAATATGGCCAATTAAAATAACGGCAATCTGTTTAAGTTTTGCAACCTTCATAATCCCTACGGTACATTCCCTGATCTGAGTGACGCTGCCGGGTGACGACTCGGCTAATTCGGTAGATACCGTCTGAATTGAATCGATAATTACAAGATCCGGCTTTTCATTGTCGAGATGCGACAGAATATTTTCGAGTGAAGTTTCACATAAAAACAGGCAATTCGATTCCTTGCCATTCAAACGATTTGCCCTCATTTTCAACTGCTGAAGACTCTCCTCGCCTGAAATATATAAGACCTTTAAGCGCGATAGTTGTAAAGCAATCTGAAGAACAAGAGTCGATTTACCAATACCGGGTTCTCCTCCGAGAAGTATTAGTCCACCCTGTACTAAACCACCACCTATGACGCGATCGAATTCCTCGTTCCCGGTTACAATCCGAGCCTGCTGGTCGAGATCAATCTCCGACAACATTAAAGGCTTAAAATTTTCTTTACCCTGGAGGATAGAGTTACTCTTCCTTTCGGTGACGATCTCCTCTAAAAAGGTGTTCCATTCGCCACAGGCATTGCATTTCCCAATCCATTTTGGAGACTGGGCACCGCAATTCTGACAAATAAAGGTGGTTTTAGTTTTTGACACGTCAATCAAGGAATTAGATATTATAGAAACAAGTCATTACTTGTTTAGAAACTCATATGTGAACATTAAAGAGAATGGGCAATTATTTGCACAATCTTCCAAACCCATTCCGTTATTTCTGAAAACCGGGATAGGTAAAAAATTTATTAGATCAGCCTGTTTGTCTCCGTATCCGGAAAAACGATTCTTGGCTTAAATTTTTTGGCCTCCTCAAAATCCATCGAAGCATATGAAACTATAATTACGATGTCGCCCACTGATACCTTTCGTGCGGCAGGCCCATTAAGTATAATCTCACCAAGACCCCTCTCACCTCTTATCACATAGGTTTCAAGTCGCTCGCCATTATTAATATCGACAATCTGAACTTTTTCATTTTCAATTATATTGGCAGCATCCATCAGATCTTCATCAATGGTAATACTTCCCACATACTGAAGGTCGGCTCCGGTAACAGTAACCCGGTGTAATTTGGATTTACAAACTTCTATAAACATTTGATTTTTAATTAATGTCTAAAATAATGTTATCAATAAGACGTACTTTCCCGGCATAAACCGCAATGCAGCCAACTTTAGTGCCTGGTTCGTTCCAATTATCGACTGGCACCAAGGTGGTGTCATCAACAATTTCGAAATACTCGACCTGTAACAATTGAGTTGCATTAACCTGTTTTATAACATATTCACTTATTTCGGATACAGTTTTTAGGTTCACAAGATATTTAGCTTCTTTGAGGGTTTGGTAAATTATTGGGGCACAATTACGGTATTCGGCAAGAAGAAGTTTGTTGCGTGAACTCATTGCCAAACCGTCTTTCTCACGAATAATATCGCACTGTACTATTTCAACTGCAGAGTTCATCTGCCGAACCATATCTTTAATAACCGCAATTTGCTGAAAATCCTTCCTTCCAAAAAATGCCATATCGGGAAGAACTATATCGAAAAGCCTGCTTACAACCTGTGCTACCCCATTGAAATGACCGGGACGAAATGCCCCTTCCATTACGGTTTCAATATTCCCGAAATTGAATTTTCGGGTATCTGGGACCGGATAAACCTCTTCAACAGATGGAGAAAAAATATATTCGCACCGGACAGTTGAAAGTAGCTTCATATCCGATTCGAGGGTTCGAGGATAATTGGCAAGATCATTTTTGTCGTTAAACTGGGTGGGGTTGACAAAAATTGAAACAACTACGATATCGCACATACTCCCGGCCTTCTCAACAAGCGACAGATGACCTTCATGAAGTGCTCCCATAGTCGGAACTAATCCAATTTTGAATCCCTTTGAATGCTCCTCTTTTAAAGCATTTTGCAATGATGTTATTGTAGTATAAACTTTCATTATTTTCTAAAAACAGTTTGCAAAGTAACAAAATATCTGAACACAATGAAAGACTCTGACCCTATTCATTACAAATACAATCGCGCTAATGATAGAATATTCAGTATATTTTATATATTTTTGCAAAATATTTAAGAAGTATAATGGAAAAAAAGAAGGTTTTATTTATCTCGCAGGAAATCACCCCTTACTTACCTGAATCTGAGATTTCGGAGATAGGGAGGTACCTTCCACAGGGTATTCAGGAAAGAGGGAAAGAGATCCGCACATTTATGCCCCGTTTTGGATGTGTCAATGAGAGAAGGAACCAGCTTCACGAAGTGATCCGACTCTCTGGTATGAATTTGGTTATCAACGACAATGATCATCCATTGATCATTAAAGTTGCTTCTATACAGGCTGCGCGTATGCAGGTCTATTTCATCGATAACGAAGACTATTTTCAAAGAAAATTTACAACTACCAATGACGAAGGTGTTGAATTCGACGATAATGATGAACGCGCCATTTTCTTTGCAAGAGGGGTATTAGAGACCGTGATCAAATTACGTTGGGCACCCGATATTATTCATTGCCACGGCTGGTTTACAGGAATGATTCCCCTTTTCGTAAAAAAAACATACAAAGACAATCCCCTGTTTGCCAATTCAAAAATAATCTATTCGGCCTATAACGACGCTTTCACCACTCCGCTCAATAGCAACATGGCCAACAAAATTGCCGAAGATGGAATAGATATCAATGAGATTTCAGTGATTAAAGATCCAACCTTTGTCAATTTAAGTAAACTGGCAATTGATTATTCCGACGCAACCATAAAAGGAAGTGAAAACATTAATGCTGATTTGGAGGATTATATGAAGGCTTCGGGTAAACCGTTTCTCGATTATCAGTCAAAGGAAAATTACATTAATTCATACTTCGACTTTTACAATCTTTTTTAATAATTTGCGTCAGTTACTAAAAGTTTGGTTTACTGAAATAAAACTGTTTTGAACTGAAAAATCATATTGAGCACTTTTTCTGTAATCTTTTGTTTTCACGAGGATCATAAAGGAGTTCAACCGCTTTGATAAAATCATTATCAGGTAATGAAAAACTGAAAAAAACAGGAAGAACCAGTATTTAAAGAATTTCGGTAGTCCTAATTACTGTCGCAAAAATCAGGCAGATCGTTCAAAGTTATAACCCGCCTTCTAGGATTAATGATTCTTTATTCAAAAGTGCCAAGGCGTCTTTTTCAGAATAATTTCGCCTATTATATCATTTTGTTTATTCGGTAACATCATCAAATTGGTTCAATTTTTTTGAGAATAATTTTCAAGAAAATTTATAACGACCATCATTAGCACAACAGTGTAGCAAGAGGACCCTTAAAACGCCAGATTTTTCCTTTTACAATCCGAAAGTAATTGTTCCGCTTAAAAGTAGTTTCTAAACTGTTAATAAATTCAATATCACTCGTATCGAACTCAGTCTAATACCCGATACAAATAATAACGGTACTCTTGATTTAATCTGGTATAGTTGACTGAACTTTTATAAATTTGTATTTCAGAAAATTCAAAAATTAGATCAGATTGGCAAATAAAATATTCATCCTGGTAGTTATCGTAATTGGATATCTTTCTTTCTTCACCTCCTGCGCGAATATTGGAATGCCATCAGGAGGATTGAAAGATACGATCCCTCCCGTTGTTGTACACAGTATTCCTGTATTTGGTCAAAAGAATTTCAACGATCAGAAAATCCGCCTTACATTCAACGAATTTGTTATAACTGAAGGTATTAATGAGAAATTTGTCGTCTCGCCTCCAACCAAAAAAAAGCCAATATTCCGGACTAAAGGAAAATCCCTTATCATCGATTTAAATGAGAAGTTAAAGCCAAATACAACTTATTCTCTTGATTTTAAAGATGGTATATCAGACAATAATGAAAGGAATGCTTTAAAAAATTTAAGGTTGGCCTTCTCTACCGGACCCACATTTGATTCGCTTCGCATTGTTGGGTTTATAAAAGATGCCTTTAATCTTGAACCGATTGCCAATTCCTATGTTTTGCTCTATCGCGGACGATCTGACACCTTGGTGTACAAGACAAGGCCTGACTTTATCGCTAAAACTGATAAAATGGGTTTTTTCGCAGTTACCAATCTTCCAGCCGATACATTCCAGGTTTACGGCCTGAGTGATTTAGACAACAACCTGAAATATACCCCTGGTACAGACTCAATTTCATTCATTGATAATGTTGTGATTCCTTCGGCAAAATTTATGCCTCAAAGAGACACAGTTGTCAGCGGCATAGATACCCTACTTGTTTTTGGCAAAACAAAATTTTCGCCAGAACCGCTCTATTTACTACGTTTTGGAGAGCCTTTTTTTAACTTGCGACTCGACAAATATGTCCATCCAACACGTAAGGTTGTAGATTTTGCATTCACACAATCAGTTGCAGATACTTTTAATATTGAGCCTGTCAATTTCAAAGCAAAACCAGGTTGGAAATATACTGAAATGTCGGCAAAATCAGATTCTGTACGGATCTGGCTTACTGATTCAATGAACTATAATAAAGATACACTTATATTCAAAGTAGATTATCTTCAACAAGATAGTCTAAAGGAATATTACACCCGAAGCGATACTTTACGACTCTATTTCACAGACGTAACGCAAACATCCAAGAACAAGCGAAAGGAACGTCGACGTATCGGAAAAGAGGAAATATCTGTTCCTCTTACAACAAACACAAAAGCAGGTTTCGATATTTACCGTCAGTTGCTTATCGAATCGCCTGAACCTATCGCAGTTTTTGATACATCAAAAATAGCCTTGTTTGAAAAAAAGGATTCTTTGTATATTCCCGTAAAGTATAAAATCACACCCGATTCGCTGAATAAGCGACGGTATCATCTGGCGCATCCGTGGAAATTTGGGACCAATTATAGATTTACTGTTGATTCGGCTGCAATCAAAACAATCTACAATATTTACTCAAAGAAACTCAAGGAGGACTTTAAAACACAAGAGGAGGAATATTACGGAAAGATCAGTCTTAGCCTAAAAAACGTGACCGGACCGACAATTGTGCAGCTGTTAAACGACGACAAGGATGAAAAAATTGTTCAGTCAATACCCGTAAAAAAAGATGGGGAAGTCAGCTTTAAATATCTGGAACCAAAAAAATACCTAATTAAGGCAATATTTGACAGAAACGATAATGGTAAATGGGATACTGGAGACATGAAAAAAAGGCTGCAACCCGAAGATGTAATGTATTATCTCGAAGTTATAAAAGTTAGGGGAAACTGGGAGGCCAAAAAAGATTGGAGTTTACCTACTCAGCAGTTCAGCAAAAAGATTTTTGACAAAGAAATTGAAGAACAAAAGATGAAAGACAAATTAAAGAAGAAGAAAAAGACCAAAGCATTTTAGAAAATCATTAAAATAAAACATTAAACGGACCGATATGGTATCAGCGGTCCGAAATATTGCAATGATGCCTCCACTTAAAAAAACAAAATTATGGCTACTGTACGACGTTTGAAAAAAGAGATTGAAGTCATGTCATCACAACTGATCGGAGATTGTATTGACTATCTTGATACATTTGAAGATAAAAAAGACGTTAGTGTATTGTCGATCATTGAGGAAGCCGTTTTGCTTAATAATACGATGCTCGATCGTGCATGTCGTCCCGACGGAAAAAACAATCCAAAACTGGTAAAACAACACTACCGGAAATTAAAAATTGATTTTATTAAAGGACTCGACCAGGCCTACGGAAAACTGGAAGGTTTGCTCAAAAAATAAAAATTATTAGTTTATCCCACATAGTCCTGACAGGTTTTCCATAACCAGTCAGGACTTTTTTTTGAAAAAAGAATATTCTGATTTCTCATTCTCTGATCCAATTCCATCCCGATATAACAATAATGTGATACTAAAAGTATCTTTATTCATGACCAAATACTGGATTCATGTCTTGGTTAAAATATACTTTCCCCCTATCTGAATCGTACTTTGTGTAAGCTTTCTGTAATCTATGTGTAATGTAACTGTATTAATTCATACAGATTCATTAAAGCAGGCTTATACAAACATTACTTAAAATACGAAGAATATATGGCAAGGTCAATAGGAAGTTGTAAAGCAATATTTTATCCGGACAATTACACTGTGAATTCATTGCTTAACAGAACATATTTCCTAAAGAAGAAATTAATGTCGGATACCAATGAAATTTTGTGGGAAAAAGCTGTGAGCAAAGTCCTATTTATGAAAGCAAAGTATGTTGCAACAATATTTTCAAACCAATGCCGATCAGAATAAGTCCGCCGAGTAATTCGACTTTAGGGCCAAGAGAACTACCTACATCTTTACCGATTCTGATTCCCAACATTGCAAAGAAAAAGGTAACTGCACCAATAATAATAGCCCCGCCAAAGATATTACGCGAAGAGGCCAGCGCATACGAAAAACCGACGACCAAGGCATCGATACTTGTTGCGATTGACAAAGTAATAATACGTCTCCAGGAGTAGATATCAGTCAGTTCTTCACTACCACCCTTTTTAAAGCTTTCAAAAATCATTTTCCCGCCTAAAAACAGAAGCAGAAAAAAAGCGATCCAGTGATCAATATTCTCAACGTATACTTTTATTTCCGTTCCCATAAACCAACCTGCAACAGGAAGAATACCCTGAAAAAAAGCAAGCGAAAAAGAGATCTCAGCAGCATGCCGGAACGATATTTTCTGCTCTTTAAGTCCACAACTGATTGAAACGGCAAAACTATCCATCGAAAGTCCAATAGCAAGAATTAAAACGGTGAGGATATCCATACAAATTTAAAAGGGGCAAAGATAAAACTCTTACTGAAAATTCAGGATCAAAATCATTTAACAGGATGGTCTGAAAGCTACATTTTTTTTGAACATTGGTACAAATATTTCTAAAAACCAATTTAATTAGCGAACTTTGCAAAAACCATGAAACCATCAGATATAATGATTCGGAAATTACTAATTAGAGACGTCACTTTAAGGGATGGACAGCAATCCCTTTTTGCAACCCGCATGCATCAGGCACAAATTGATCGGGTTCTGCCAATTTACAAAGAAGCGGGTTTTTATGCGCTTGAAGTTTGGGGAGGCGCTGTCCCTGACTCAATTATGCGTTTTCTTAATGAAGATCCCTGGGAACGACTTGAAACAATTAAGAAAGAGATCGGCAATATTTCGCATCTCACAGCACTTTCGCGCGGTCGAAATCTTTTTGGATATAACCCATATCCGGATGAAGTAATCGAAGGATTTAACCGAAATGCAGTTCAATCAGGCATATCGATCATGCGTATTTTTGATGCATTAAACGATACGAACAATATCAGATCTACGATCAAATATGTAAAGGAAAACGGAGGTCTGGCGGACTGCGTTGTTTGTTACACTGTTGATCCAAAATTTACCCGTAAAGAAAGGTTTTTAGCTACATTACATGGCAAACCACTACCGAAAGCTATCTTTACCGTTGATTATTTCATAAAGATGGGTAAAGAACTTGAAGGCATGGGTGCCGACATGATCACGCTTAAAGACATGGCAGGATTAATTCAACCGCACAAAGTTAGCCAGATCATCAAAGCGTTCAAAAAGAATCTTAAAATACCCGTTGATTTCCATACCCACTGTACTCCAGGCTATGGTTTATCTTCTGCTTTGGCAGCAATCATTAGCGGTGTAGATATTTTAGATACAGCAATTCTTAATTTTGCCGGCGGTCCGGCTGCTCCAGCGTTTGAATTGATTCAGATTTTCTGCAATAAGTTAGGAATAGAAACCGGTGTCAATTTGGATGCCGTTGTCAGAATCAATAAAATATTAAAAGAAATCCGGTTGGAAATGGCGGATATTGACAGCTATAAAATATATCCAATTGAGTTCGATATCACGAAAGATAAATTACCTGCACATATAGACAAACTTTTCGATGATGCCATCGAATTTGCACAATCCGACGACGAAGCCCGCCTGGTAGAAACATGTGGAAAGATTGAGAAATACTTCAATTTCCCTGATCCCGATGAGAAGGTGAAATTTGCTGAAGTACCTGGAGGCATGTATACCAATATGTTATCACAATTGAAACAATTGAAGCAGGAAGATTTATTGCCACGCGTTCTTGAAATAATTCCAACTGTACGTTTGGCCGCCGGATGTCCTCCTTTGGTAACCCCTACAAGTCAGATTGTAGGTGCGCAAGCAGTTAACTGCGTTATTGACGAAAAAAACGGCAAACCATATTACAGTAATAATTCTGTTCAGTTTATCAATCTTGTAAAAGGTTCTTATGGAAAAACACCAATTCCGGTTGATCCAGACTTCCGCGAAAAGATTGCAGGCACACGTGAAGAGATTCCATTTAATACGGCGAACTACGAAAGACAACCTAATCCTTCATTTCCTCAATACGGAGAAAATGTAAAACTGGCTATGGATGAAAAAGATGAGTTATTACTTGAATTATTCCCGTCAGTTGCCAGTAAATTCTTGAATGACAAAATTGAGCGCATTTATGGAACAAAGCTAAAAGAAACACAATTACAAAAACAAAGGGCTTACGAAGCTGAACGTCAGAAATACGATAATCTGTCGGATGAAGAAAAAGAAGCAAGACTTATTGATGGTCTTTATCACTGGAACTGAAATAAAATCACAAAAAAAAGCCTCGATAATCGAGGCTTTTTTTTGTGATGTACTCTCATCGAATTAAATCTAGTTTCAGATTGTATGAAAACAAAAAAGAGACCATCCCCATATTAAAAGGAACAGCCTCATTTTTTGATTTCAACCAAAATGGTTGATATATATTGGATTGGTGGGTTACATCATTCCACCCATACCACCACCCATTCCGCCCTGAGGCATCATAGGTTGCTTTTCCTCTTTCTCATCTACAAGGACGCACTCAGTTGTAAGGAACATACCTGCAATTGATGCAGCATTTTCCAAAGCAACACGGGTAACCTTTGCAGGATCAATTACTCCTGATTCGAAAAGATTCTGGTAAACATCGAGACGGGCATTGTATCCGAAATCGCCTTTACCTTCTTTGATCTTCTGTACAATTACAGCTCCTTCAAGACCTGCATTGAACACAATCTGACGGGTAGGCTCTTCGATTGCACGTTTTACAATTTCGATACCGGTTGTTTCATCTTCATTGTCGCCTGTAAGCCCTTCAAGAACTGCAATGGCACGAAGGTAGCAAACACCACCTCCGGGAACAATACCTTCTTCAACAGCCGCACGAGTCGCATGAAGCGCATCGTCAACACGGTCTTTCTTCTCTTTCATTTCAACTTCTGATGAAGCGCCTACGTAAAGTACTGCAACACCACCTGAAAGTTTAGCAAGACGTTCCTGCAATTTTTCGCGATCGTAATCAGAAGTAGTTGTTTCGATCTGTTTCTTGATCTGTGAAACACGTGCAGCAATGTTAGATACATCGCCACCACCGTTAACGATCGTAGTAGTATCCTTGTTAACAGTTACTTTCTCTGCATGACCTAACAATTCGAGTGTAGTATCTTCAAGTTTCATCCCTTTTTCTTCGGTAATAACAACACCACCGGTAAGAATTGCAAGATCTTCAAGCATTTCTTTACGACGATCGCCAAATCCCGGAGCTTTAACGGCACATACTTTCAAACCGGCACGAAGACGGTTTACAACAAGTGTAGCAAGCGCTTCGCCTTCGATGTCTTCAGAAATAATCATCAAAGGACGACCTGACTGATGTGTCAATTCAAGAATCGGAACCAATTCTTTCATAGATCCGATTTTCTTATCGTGAATCAGGATATAAGGATTCTCCATTTCGGTAGCCATCTTTTCAGTGTCTGTTACGAAATAAGGAGAAATATAACCACGGTCGAATTGCATACCCTCAACAAGATCAACGTATGTTTCAGTACCTTTTGCTTCTTCAACAGTGATTACGCCTTCTTTATGAACTTTTTCCATAGCTTCTGCGATCAGCTTTCCAATTTCAGCATCATTGTTAGCTGCAATACGTGCAACCTGCTCAATTTTACTGTAATCATCGCCAACAGTTTTAGCCTGATCCTTAATGCTTTCAACAACCTTAAGTACAGCTTTATCGATACCACGTTTCAAATCCATTGGATTTGCACCCGCTGTAACGTTTTTCAAACCAACATTAATAATTGACTGAGCAAGAACTGTAGCGGTAGTTGTACCGTCACCTGCGTCATCACTTGTTTTTGATGCAACTTCCTTTACAAGATGTGCACCCATATTTGCATACGGATCAGAAAGTTCAATTTCTTTTGCAACTGTAACACCATCTTTTGTTACCTGTGGAGCACCAAATTTCTTTTCGATAATGACATTGCGACCTTTTGGTCCTAATGTTACTTTTACAGCATCTGCAAGTTGGTCAACTCCCTTTTTCAGCCTTTCGCGGGCCTCAATATTAAATTTAATTTCTTTTGCCATTGTTTAATGTTTTTATTAATTATCAATAAATTAATCAATTAAGCGATAAAGAGAACATCTGACTGCGAGATCAAAAGATAGTCGTTGCCCTCGATTGTAATTTCAGTTCCTGAATACTTTCCGTAGTATACAGTATCACCTGCTTTTACTTCCACTGTTTCATCTTTTTTGGCGATTCCCACAAGCACAACTTTACCTGCAAGGGGTTTTTCTTTTGCTGAGTCAGGTATGATAATACCACCTGCCGTTTTTGTAACTGCTTGCTGCGGCTCTACTAATACTTTGCCGGCAAGGATTTTTCCTTTAAGTTCTGCCATTTCAAATTTTATTTATAATTAGACAATAGTTTATCGTTTAAAACCATTCTTAAACAGAAAATATGCCAAACCTGTTAAAGACCTGTTTTGTCCTGTCACCACGACAAATTTTCAGCAAGAATAACAACGCATAATCAGTGGCATTCCTAATATACTTTAATACAAGTTTTTACGTCAATCATTGATCTGACATCCCGATCTGCCAACATGACATTAAACAAAACGAATGTCAGACATATGCAGAAAAGCCCAGTCCGTCAGTCGACGGATCGGGCTTTTAATATTTCAATATTGATTTCAATTCAATAGATCAGTAATACAATCAGAATTCAAAACACTGATAATAAACTCTAAAATCTATTTTGTCGAATCACGAACTGCCTGTGGAAAATTAGGAACCTGACTTGGATCCTGAACATGTTGAATCTGTTCTTCGATTTTAGATTTGGCTTGCTCACCCTGACGTGGAAGGAAAGCTGTTGCGCTGATAGAAAGAACAACAAGTGCAATAGCCAAAAACCATGTTGCTTTCTCCAGAAAATCAGTCGTCCGGCGAACACCCATTACCTGATTAGAGCTTGAAAATGAGGATGAAAGACCGCCACCCTTTGAGTTCTGCACCAACACTAACAATATCAGTAGGGCGCAGACAATAAAAATTATTACAATAATAAATGTGTACATTGAATTATTTATTTAGCAGATTTGTGACTTCTTCAATTTGCCGCGCAAAATAAACACTTTTTTCGGGATATTTCAAACTTAATTTTTGATAAGCCTGAATTGCTTTGGTAAAAAGCCCCTGTTTCACATAAATTCGCGCTAAAGTTTCGGTGATAAATTCGTCATTATCAACAGGTTTATCTAATTGCTTATTAATTCGTTCGCTTATTTCTGAATTGTCCGATTGCTTCGTTGTGAATGCTGGATTATCCCTGATAAAACGATCGATCAAATTTGTTTTTTGTTCCGGTTCAGATCCAATTTCTTTTTTGATGACCTGATGGCTAATCTCTTTGGCAAGCTCTGAAAGTGGCTTTTCTTCTTCATCATTACTTAATCCATCGAGAGTATATATGCTGGTACTATGCTCAAAATTTAATAAATCAAAATGCCCTTTTCCTGGAAGATCAACAATCGCTTTAAAAGATTCGTCAGGTTCAACCTTATGATCGATTACCTCATCAGTCAATTCCAGGATAGGAACATCTTCCGGACCTGACCTTACCTGGATCTCCAATGATTGATCTTGCATTTCCTTCTTTTTATGTGCTGGATTTAAAAGAAGATAAAGAACCCTGCGATCGGTAGCATATACCGAACATGTTTTTAGCTGCCCGGAAAATCGAAAATTACTCTCTTTCTGTAAATTACGAACATATAAAAGATGACCAGTCTGAAAATAAGGATATTCATCCAAAATTTCACGTAGTTCTCCAAGCGTCCGTTCGTTCAGTGCCGAAGGATCGTCAAGGTATCGTAACATTTGATCACGAGTCATCGACATACGAAATCACATTTTTGATTGTAATACTTCTGCAAAGTTACCAATTCGCCACCGACTTATTAAATATATCATCAATCAACTGCTCAATAATCACATCAACTGCACTACTCTCAACCTCATTCAGCGAACGAGTACTTTCCCAGTCGTAATAAGCAGAAAATGAAGAATTAAAATCTTGTGCATGATCCTTATTGTTCGTGAATACTACTTTTACAGTAACCGTCAATCGGTTCATCGAAGCGAAATCCTTTCCAGCATCACTTTGTTGTATCGACAATGGGCGAACTTCGTAGCCTGTAATCTCCCCGGAGAATTCAAGATCACCTTGTTGCGACTCCATTGATAGTCCTGTTTCGTTCACAAACTTATCTTTCATCGCTTCGGTGAATTTCTGACTCAGCATTGGATTGACAACTCTTGCTCGGTTTGTGAAGAAATCAATAAAAACTGTTTTTACCGCGGGGGAAATTGATGCACCGGTAAAAGAATAACCAATTTTACAAGCGTTTACAATAAACGCCAAGATTAAAATGCCTGCAAAAACCGGAAGTAATTTTATAAATTGTTTGATCATCGATTATCCAATTTTGTATTCCTTTATTTTCCTGTAGAGTGTTCTTTCCGAAATACCAAGTTCGCGTGCAGCAAGTTTACGCTTCCCATTGTGCTTATCAATTGATTTTCGGATCATCTCAATCTCTTTATCTTCGAGCGAAAGCGATTCCTCGAAGAACTCCTCAGTATCTTGAATATTACCATGACCAGCACTTTTAATAATCACCGGAGGAGAATACTGTGGTTGGGCCGGTTTAAAATCCTCAGATTCGTCATTATATAACTTTCTGAATAATTGAGCACTATCCTCATGGGGTTTTGATGGCTGGCCATCAACCATTAAGTCATGGACTAATTTTTTCAGGTCGTTCATATCCTTTTTCATATCAAAAAGGATTTTATAAAGAATCTCGCGCTCGCTGGTAAACGTTTTTTCATCCAGACTCTTGTTATAAAGTGCCGGCAATATCCCTATATTTTCCGATGGAAGATAGTGTATCAAACCTGCAGCAGTAATTTCACGAGCAGTTTCTATGATCGAAATCTGCTCGGTAATATTTTTCAGCTGCCTAACGTTTCCTGGCCAACGGTAATCGAGCATCACTTTTTGCGCATCCTCGGTAAGCTTTATAGAGGGCATTTTATATTTTTCGGCAAAATCTGAAGCAAATTTACGGAACAACAGCAACACATCGCTCGCGCGCTCCCGAAGCGGTGCAATCTTAATCGGAACCGTATTTAAACGATAGTACAAATCTTCGCGAAACTGCCCCTCTCTAATTGATTTTGTCAGATCAACATTGGTTGCTGCTATCACTCGGACATTCGTTTTCTGAACCTGGGATGAACCAACCCTAATGAATTCGCCGGATTCTAAAACCCTCAATAGTCTTACCTGAGTTGAAATAGGAAGTTCGCCGATTTCATCCAGAAAAAGCGTTCCTCCATCAGTAACTTCAAAATATCCTTTACGATCGGTCAACGCTCCGGTGAACGAGCCTTTTTCGTGTCCGAAAAGCTCCGAATCAATTGTTCCTTCAGGGATAGCGCCACAATTGATGGCGATATATTTCCCATGTTTCCGGTGCGAAAAACTATGAATAATCTGGGGAAACGACTCTTTCCCTACACCACTCTCTCCGCTGATCAATACCGACAAATCGGTTGGAGCTACCTGAATGGCAACCTCTATAGCGCGGTTTAATTCGGGTGCATTTCCGATGATTCCAAACCGTTGTTTTATCTCCTGAATATCCATAGTATAGATACAATATTTTGGACTACAAATTTATAATTAATCCGGCAATAATTTTGCCTTATCTTTTCGTCATTGCATTTGTTAACTTTTAATACATCTGAAATCAATTTTCATAAAAATACAATCAATCTGATCACTATGATTTGACAATGAACTATTTTTGCAGAAAATATGAAACTTTAAGAATGAACTTTATTGTAATAATACCTTCACGGTACGAATCAACCCGTTTTCCCGGAAAACCTTTAGCCGATATCTGCGGAAAAATGATGATTCAACGTGTCTATGAACAAGCTTCAAAAGCCATTGCAGAGGTTTGGGTAGCCACCGATGACGAACGAATCGTTGCTGCGGTAAAAAGTTTTGGCGGGAATGTGGTAATGACCTCTGTTGATCACAGGAGCGGAACCGACCGATGCGCGGAAGCAGTGTTAAAAGCATCTGAAATTACAGGTAAAATCTACGATGTTGTGATTAACGTCCAGGGAGATGAACCATTTATGCAGCCACATGAAATTGAACTGATTACGGAATGTTTTATAGATTCGCCCGATACTGAAATCGCCACACTAATTCAACCGATTCTTAAAAATGAAGATATCTTCCGACCTGATATGGTTAAAGTTATACTTGATAAAAAACAAAATGCGACTTGTTTTAGCCGTTCCCCAATTCCTCATATCTTCGGGGTTGACGAATCAAAATGGCTCGAAAACTATCCCTTTTATGGTCATGTCGGCCTCTACGCTTACCGCAACAATGTTCTTCAACAACTATCGAAACTGACAGAGGGTCTACTTGAAAAAGTTGAATCACTCGAACAATTACGATGGATTGAGAACGGATTCAAAATAAAAACGAATGTCACCGATTCAGATAATTTTGGAATTGATACACCGGAGGATCTTGCCCAAGCAATAGCCGGAGGAATTGACAAATACTATCTTTAACTTTACTAAATTTGTAATGTCACCCAAGCGTAAAAATATTAGCTATGAATACTCCCGAAATTGTTAAAAACGATCCCTATCTTCAACCTTTCAAAGCCGATTTTATCCGTTGGGAAGAGAAACTAAAGGCAAAGGAGACTGAACTTCTGAATGGAAAATCGCTCATCGATTTTGCCTCAGGGCACCTTTATTTTGGCCTTTTTAAGAAAGAAAATGGTTGGGTCATTCGCGATTGGGCACCAAATGCAACGCGCATAAATCTCATAGGATCATTTAACAACTGGGAAGAAAAACCTGAATTCGAGCTTCACAATATCGGTAACGGATGCTGGGAATTGAATCTTGCCGAAAATACAATTTCACATGGCGACTTGTATGCCTTCATAATCTATTGGAACGGGGGAAACGGAAAACGGATACCGGCTTGGGTGCGCCGTGTCGTTCAGGATTCAGAAACAAAGATATTTAATGCCCAGGTATGGCAACCGAAGAATGAATATGCATGGAAAAATTCCGGTTATAAAAGGGAGAATGAAGCAGCTCTCATCTATGAAGCACATATCGGAATGGCTGGCGAAGAACCCAGAGTTCACACCTATGATGAGTTCAGGAGGGATATCCTTCCCAGAATTAAAGTAGAAGGTTACAATACAATCCAGTTGATGGCTATTCCCGAGCACCCCTATTATGGAAGTTTTGGATACCATGTCTCGAGCTTTTTTGCCGCTTCATCACGATTTGGCACTCCCGAAGAGCTCAAACAACTGATCGATGAAGCGCATGGCATGGGCATTTCAATCATTATGGATCTTGTTCATTCGCATGCCGTTAAAAATGTCATTGAAGGATTGGGAAGTTACGACGGAACACGTTATCAGTTTTTCCATGAAGGTGCAAGAGGCGAACATCCCGCCTGGGATTCCTATTGTTTCAATTATAATAAGAATGAGGTATTACATTTTCTCTTCTCTAACATCCGGTTTTGGCTCGAAGAGTTTAAATTCGATGGTTTCCGCTTCGATGGCGTAACCAGTATGCTCTACTTCGATCATGGATTGGGAGTAGCTTTTACAAGTTATAGCGATTACTTCACGCCAAATATTGATGATGAAGCAATTGTCTACTTCAAACTGGCTAACCGGCTTATACACGAGTTAAATCCCCAGGCTTTATCCATTGCAGAAGACATGAGTGGCCTTCCTGGTCTTGCATCACCTCTCGCATCCGGTGGCCTTGGTTTCGACTACCGTATGTCAATGGGAGTTCCTGACTATTGGATAAAATTGATTAAGGAATACAAAGATGAAGATTGGAATGTTGGTCAGATTTTTCATGAACTGACCAGTCACAGGGCCGATGAAAAAGTGGTAAGCTACGCCGAAAGCCATGATCAGGCAATGGTAGGCGACAAAACAATCATCTTTCGGTTAATTGATAAAGAGATGTATTTCAGTATGCGCAAGGATCAGCCCAATCTGGCGGTTGATCGCGGTATTGCACTTCATAAAATGATCAGGCTTGCCACGATCGCATGCGCAGGAGGCGCTTATCTCAACTTCATGGGAAACGAATTTGGCCATCCCGAATGGATCGACTTTCCACGCGAGGGAAATAACTGGTCGTATCAACATGCCCGAAGAATCTGGAGTATCTCCGAAAATCCGGAACTACGTTTCCATTGGCTGCTTGATTTTGACCATGATATGATCAATCTGGTTCGAAAAGAGAAACTTCTTGATGAGCCATATGTACAATGGGTTACAGATAATCCGGCTGATCAGGTTCTTGTTTTCCGAAGAAAAGACCTCTTGTTTATTTTCAATTTCAATCCATACAAATCTTTCGAGGGTTACGGAATACAATTAGAACCATCGAAATACAAAATAATCCTCCAAACCGATGCCCATGCTTATGGCGGCTTTAACCGGATTGACGATCGTATTACCTATTATTCCATACCCGAAGCAGGACTCGGTTCAACACATTATTTGAAGATTTATCTTCCTGCAAGAACAGCGATTGTATTAAAAAATCAGCCTTTCAAAAGCGTTCGGTAATAAGTTGATCCTCAAATGAGAATTTTCACAATAGGCGAAACGACTTTCGATATTTTATTTCGCGATGGAAAACCGGTCGGGGCATGCAGCGGAGGTAGCGCATTTAATTCAGCTATTTCCTTAGGCAGGTGTCGATTGCCCGTAAGTCTAATCTCGACATTTGGGAACGACCACATTGGAGATCTCTCGATGGCATTTCTAATGAAGAATGGAGTTAACTGCAATCTGATCAAAAGATTTGACGGAAAATCGCGTGTCGCACTTGCTTTTTTCGATTCTGAAAATAACGCCGATTACTCTTTTTACCAGGCTTCGAAAGATGTTTATCCTGAATATCCCGAGCCGCGGAAAAACGATCTGATTTTGCTTGGCTCTTCTTTTGCTATTCGCGACAATGGACGCGAAAGCCTTCTTGAATATTTACGCCAGGCAAAAGAGGCAGGTTGTATCATTATTTACGACCCTAATGCCCGAGAACCATTGACCGAAAAGCCTGAAATTGTCAATAAAATTTTACAAAATATTGCTATAGCTACAATTGTAAAAGGTTCAGATCAGGATTTTCAAAATATTTTCGGACATAACGATGCAAAAAATGTCTACGCCCGCATTTCTGAATCGGGAAATGAATACCTCGTTTACACAAAAGGAGCCGACGGCGCTGAACTATTTACTCCTGATTTCGATTTCGCGGTTAACGCAAAAGAGACAAAAGTTATCAGTACCATCGGGGCAGGCGACAATTTCTCTGCGGGAATTGTGTTTGGACTATTTAATTGCATTACGAAAAATGTGCAATTGGGAAATTTAACATGTCATCAATGGGAGAAAATCATGAACTACGGAATCCTATTTTCTTCGGATGTTTGCGGATCGTCCGAAAATTATATCTCCAAAGAAACAGCCGAAAGCTTGCTCACCAATTTTTTGATCCAATATCCAAATTCAACGCTTTAGGTACAAAAATGCAGATTCATTTTGCTATTCAAGTATTGAGAATAAATAGATGATACATTTTCAAACAAAAATTGAGCTACAAATTGCAATAAATGAATCGAAATATACTTCGCGTCCAGGCCCTTTGGGATTTACCCATTGCTTTAAATTTGTTTTCTCAATATCAAAACCGTAGTTTGTGTAATCTTTCTGTAATGTTTGTGTAATATAGCTGTAATAAATGATACAGAAAGGTTATAGAAGACTTATACAAACCATACTTTAAATACAAAGAAAATATGGCAATAGTAAATGGAAGTTGAGAAGCATTATTTTATCCTGGCAATTATTTTCAAAGTGAGAAAACGAAAATGAAAGGCAAATTAATCCGAAATCAGGAGGATAAAAGCGATTATTAATTGTATATTAGTATCTTATTTTAAATGTATCCCTAAAATTAATATCATGAAGAAAAACAACGAAAAACCAAGTATTCTGTTTCTCGAAAATGGCCCGATTCAGATTTCAGGGTCAGTACAGATATCGGGACAGTATGGAGAAAAACATACAGAGGAAACAATTTACCTTTGTCGTTGCGGAGGATCCAAGAATAAACCTTATTGCGACGGTACTCATAAATCTGCCGGGTTTAAAGGTTAATACCGATTTTAACACCGCTTTCAAATGCCGGCAATTTTAATAGAGGTTCCCGGCATTTGATGTATTTAATCCGGATTTTAAGGATTTAAATATTTTTCAGGATTAATGCTTACTAAAATTCTGTTCGACCTTTCATCCTGAAAATTCCGATTCTGACACTATTATTCATACCTCAACGCCTCAACCGGATTCCTTGTTGCTGCTTTCCAGCTTCGCCAGCTTACCGTGAGTAAGGCAATTCCCAAAGTAAGCAGACCTGACAACGCAAAAATCCACCAGCTTACTTCGGTTTTGTATGCAAAATCTTCGAGCCATTTGTGCATCGTGTACCAGGCAATAGGTGTGGCAATTACAAACGCAATTGCAACCCATTTTACAAAGTCCTTATTGAGCATGGCGATTACCTCCGCTATACGGGCTCCATTTACTTTGCGGATGCCGATTTCTTTAATTCGGCGTTGACACATAAAAAGCGACATGGCTAAAATCCCCATGCAACAGATTCAGATTTCCTGATCTCATAGTGATAACAGACTATAAAATAATCAAGTAATAATTTGGCGGCGGCAAATCAAATTGTCGTATTTTTGCATAAATACCACCACCTATGCAAATGCAACTA
>Ga0118677_10001675_pt1 | contig 46295 bp, 44 predicted proteins | sample AliMusrvi5mmetaG_FD_86154 | JGI IMG/M metagenome (GOLD analysis project Ga0118677, IMG submission 86154) | reverse complement strand
CTGCAAGATTGCTGCTGGAAAGACAATCTCATTCATACCGGGGTTGTAATAGGCGTTTACGGTCTGCGGGGTCATATGCCATTCAAGTCGGTCGATAGGTGAACCGATCTTTGCAAATTCATACTCTTGGCTAAAGATCGCAATATTGCCCAGGTTGCCAATCAAATCATCGGCAGTGATTTCAAGTTTGCTGTAGTCGCGCCATTTATCGGGGTAGCCAATTTTAGGAGTGAATTTATCGAGCTTGATGAAAGCTTTTTTCTTCGTCTCCGCACTCATCCAATCAAGGGCAGCGATATCAACGCGGTAGGCCTCAATCAAATTACTTACTAGATCTACCATCCGAGCTTTTGCTGCCGGAGGGAAATGGCGAGATACATAGACCTCACCGACTGCCTCACCCAGTGCTCCTTCAACTAAACCAACACCGCGCTTCCAGCGCTCGCGAAGCTTGGGGGTTCCAGACAGTGTCGTCCCATAAAAGGAGAAGTTTTGATTGACAAGTGCAGAGTTCAAGTAAGGAGCGGCTCCAGAAAGTGTGTGCCATGTGAGCCATGAACGCCACTTATCTGCATCAAAGTTTGTGAGCATATTGCCAAGCCCAGTAAAAAACGATGGCTGGCGAACAATGGAGTTTTCAAGAATTTTTGGAGGGGTCTTACTTGCGCCCATCCATAGATCCCAATCAAAGCCAGATGAGATGGCCTTGAGCTCGCTCAGGGAGAGTTTGTTATATGTCAGCTCGGCATCTCTATCGCGCACCTGATCCCAGTGGTGGGCTGCCAGTTCTGTTTCTAATTCAAGGATGCGATGTGCATGGTTTTTTCCATCAGCAATACCTGCAAGGTCAAACATTTTTTCTATGTGAATTAATAGCGCCTCACGGATAGATGCATATTCCTCTTCGCGGTAGTAGGCCTCATCAGGAAGGCTTAAACCGGATTGACCAATATATGCAATGTAGGAAGTTGAATCATGATCATCGGTGTTGATGTATGTATAGAACATCCCGCCATTGCCCCGGTATTCAAACTCTCCCATGGTGGAGAGAAGTTCTTTGGCGGTAGTAATTGATTGCGCTTTTTTGAGGTCATCTGCGATGGGGGAGATTCCAAGTTCTTCGGCGTGAGCCTCATCCATGAAGCAGCGATAGAGATCGCCAATCTTCTGCTCGTTGCTGCCGGGCGCGACTTGCCCAATGGAGAGGTCTTCAATAATTTGGCGGACCTGTGCTTCGCTCTGATCGCGTAGCGTGTAGAAGGCGCCGTCAGCGGCGCGGTCATCGGGGATTGTGGCACTTTGGATCCATGCGCCATTCACATGGCGATAGAGGTCGTCTTGGACCCGGGTTGCGCTGTGAATATGGGCGAGGTCTATGCCGCTCTTATTTGTCTTATTTGTCATATGAGATAAGCCTAACGCAAGGGCAACAAATTCAACTTTCAACTATTCCTATATGGGCTTAGGCTTGAAGTATGGCTACCAAAACTTCGACGAGAACTACGAAGAAAAAAGCCCCCCGCTGGCTTAACCCGCGGGAGCTTAAAGCGTGGCGTTCATACATCATTGCATCTCGTCGTTTGTGGGATGCGATGGAGGGTGACTTATCGCCCCATGATCTTTCTATGTCGGACTATGAAATCTTGGTGCATTTAAGTGAAGCCCCAAGCCGACAGATTCGAATGAGTGAATTAGCGCAGTCCGCGATGATCTCTAAGTCCAGACTTTCTCATCGCATGAAAGTGATGGAGAAGGCCGGCTGGGTTCGCAGAGAAATTTGCAAGATTGATAAGAGAGGTTCTTTTGCGGTGATGACCGAGAAGGGCTGGAAGGCAATCGTGAAGGCCGCTCCAGATCATGTGGAGAGTATTCGCGCCCGATTTGTTGACCACTTAACAGTTAAGGACCAAGAAGATTTAGCAAGGATATTTGAAAGAGTCAGCGCCAAGATGCGCGAGCAATTTTCTGCGGAAAAAGATATTTAAATGAACAAACTTTGTAATTAAAAGTAGCAAGTAAAAAGCCCCGCCACTTTTCAGCAGCGGGGCCCTTTAATGGGGATAACTTACTTCGCTGCTGCCTTCTTACGACGACGGCGCTTTGGAGCAGCCTTCTTAGCTGCTGCCTTCTTACGACGACGCTTTGGAGCAGCCTTCTTAGCTGCTGCCTTCTTACGACGACGCTTTGGAGCTGCCTTCTTAGCAGCTGCCTTCTTACGACGACGCTTTGGAGCTGCCTTCTTAGCAGCTGCCTTCTTGCGACGCTTCTTTGGTGCTGCTGTAGCAGCCTTCTTACGGCGCTTCTTTGGAGCTGCTGAAGCAGCAGCTGCCTTCTTACGGCGACGCTTTGGAGCAGTTTTCTTAGCTGCAGCCATTTACTTCTCCTATCAGAATGGTTCGATCCGTCACCGAACCTGTTCAAGGAGAAGCGTGTCAGTAAATACAGAAATATTCCACTATTTATGGCAAAAAAGTGAGTGCGTGTCGCAACATTATTTTTTTAATTATTTGTGCCTGTTTGCTTTTTTTCTCGTTGCATTACTGCGAAGTAATTAGTTTTGGAATCGTATTTTCGAAATTCTGGCAATTTTGCGGCAAAAAAACCGATAAATCCGACGCATAAGAGCCCTCCACTGACCACAGAAGTGCGCAAAGTTGTCACTGCAGCGACCGATCCTGCGCGTAATTGCCCGCCGAGTGGTCCAACTGAGTAAGAAAGTAGTTCCAAACCTGCCAATCTGCCCCGATATTCATCTGCAATGGATTGATTCCAGATCGCGCCTCTGCATAACGCACTTACCTGGTCAGATGCACCTGCCAAAGCTAAAAAAAAGAGAATGGCCCATAAGGAGTTGGTACTTCCTGCCAGAGCGATACTGATTCCCCAACCAACTGCAGCCAAGGTAATTGCCCAACCGTGGCGGGTAAATGTTTTCATCCAGCCACTTGTTGCCGTGATCGTTACAGAACCAAGCATTCCGGCAGAATAAAAAAGACCTAGAGCCCACCTGGAGTGAACCAAGTCCGCCCAGAAAGGAAAGAGGGCGTTGGGCATAGCGAAGAACATTGCTGATAAGTCAACGAGGTATGTGCCCATCAAATCTTTACGTGAGGCGGCATATTTCAGGCCAGCAACCATGCTGGATATATTGGCTTCATTTGTTTTATCACTGGGAGGAATGGGCTTAATGCGAAGGATAAAAATCAGGGAGGCAAGATAGGAAACTACATCGATGATGTATGCGGTTTTAACTCCCGCCGTAGCAATAATGATCCCGGCAAGTGAAGGCCCAATAACTGCGCTTACCTGCCAGCGAAGTTGCATCAGAGAATTTGCAGCAGGCAGATCATCATGGGAGACGATGCGGGGCAATACTGCGCCCAGGCTTGGACTTTGCAGGCCATCGACTGCCGAGAAAAAAGCAGCAGAAATATAAAGGATAAGAAGACTTGGGTGGCTGATGACAGAGTTGCCAAACAATGCAAGGGAGATAAATAGGGCCGCCGCTTCACATACCCAAATCATCTTCTTGCGATCCACTGAATCTGCAAGGACCCCGCCGTAGAGAGCAAAGATGATGAGCGGAATAATTTCAATCGCGCCCATGAGTCCTACATCAATATAGGAATGCGTGAGCTCTTTGATTTGAAAAGGCATTGCAACAAGGGTGAGGGCCGAACCAAAGCGAGTAACTAGACCAGAGAAGAATAGGGCCCGAAGATCGGGATACTTTTTTAGCGGTGAGAGGTCCACTGCAAATTTAGCCACAGGGGGAGCCTATTTCAGAAAGGCCATAATTAATGGAAAGTTTGCTCAGGACCTGGAAACCTTCCAGATGAAACATCCTTCATCCACTCTGTAATTCCTTGGGTAATTTCCCCGCGCAGATCCTTATATGCCTTTGCAAACTTGGGTGGGTTTTGCGTCATGCCCATCAGATCTGTCCAGACAATTACTTGGGCATCTGTGCCATTGCCCGCACCAATTCCAATGACCGGAATTTCAAGTTCATTACTGATCTGTGTGGCTAACTCCGCAGGGACCAACTCAAGGACTAGCGCGAAGATGCCAGCATCTTGGAGAGCCTTGGCATCTTTGATAATACGAGCCCCATCATCTCCTCGGCCTTGAACTTTAAAACCGCCGAGTGTGTGGACCGATTGTGGGGTAAGGCCAAGGTGTCCCATAACGGGGATGCCAGAGGCCACAAGCTTTTTTATATGAGGCACAATCTTCTTGCCTCCTTCAAGTTTTACAGCCCCCACCTTCGCCTCTTTGAAAAAACGTATCCCGGTCTCAAGTGCTTTCTTGGGGGATTTTTCATAGGAGCCAAAAGGGAAGTCGGCTACGACAAGGGCGCTGCGTGAGCCGCGCACTACTGCTGTGGAGAGCATCAGCATTTCTTCCAAAGTAACCGGGATGGTGTTCTCTTGGCCTAAAAAGTTATTACCTGCACTATCGCCCACCAAGAGCACTGGAACACCTGCCTCATCAAAGATGCTCGCAGTCATCTGCTCATAGCAGGTGATCATGGACCACTTCTGCCCGCGCTTTTTCATAGCCGCTAAATCTGAGATTGTGGTGCGGCGTTTTTTAGTCGCAGGGGTATTACTTGCGTGGTTAGACATGTCAGTCTCCTTTGCGCTCGCGGCCAAATGGTCCGCGGCTTATTCATCTGCCCAAGCAGTGAATCTGGTAAAAATTAGTTTATCCCATTTATTAAGCCCCGATAGAGTTGGGTTATGAGCAAGACGGCCATGGGACAGCTTCGGGTAGCTCTTGCCCAAATCAATCCCACTGTGGGCGCACTTTCTATGAACGCCGAGCTGATCTTGGAATATGCAGGCAAGGCGGCAAGCGCTGGGGCGCACATATTAGTTTTTCCAGAGATGGTACTGACCGGCTATCCCGTTGAAGATTTAGCCCTTCGCCAGACTTTTCGTGATGCATCAAAAGCAGCGCTCGCAAAACTTGCAGAAGATCTGCGCGATTATGGTGATCTAGTAATCGTTGTGGGATACCTAGAAGAGAGCGCCCAGCATAGGCCCCAAAACGCTGTGGCAATTATTTACCAAGGTCAGATTTTGGCTAAATACATTAAGCATCACCTACCTAACTACGGCGTCTTTGATGAGTTCCGCAATTTCACCCCAGGAGATCAGTCACTAGTTATACGCATCCACGGGGTAGATGTTGGTATTGCGATCTGTGAAGATATTTGGCGCGAGCAAGGTCCCGTTTCAGAATTAGCAGCCCGCACTCCAGGCCTCGTACTTGTTCCTAATGGAAGTCCTTTTGAACGCAATAAAGATGATGTCAGGGCCGCCCTGGTTAGGCGCCGTGCTAGAGAAATTGCCGCTCCGCTTGTTTATGTAAATATGACAGGTGGGCAAGATGATTTGGTCTTTGATGGCGACAGCATTGTTGTTGCAGCAACGGGCGATTTAATTGCCAGGGCTCCTCAATTTACTGATGGGCTTATGGTTGTTGATCTTGACGTGAAGTGTGCAACTAGTACGCCAGATGTAGTGATCTCAGAAGAGGTAATCCCGGGTTATCTCAAACTCAATCATGGGGCAGCTGCGCGCTTAGAAACAGAGGAAGAGATTTGGCAGGCTTTAGTTGTAGGACTTCGCGACTATGTGAAGAAGAATGGATTTAAGTCAGTTCTCCTTGGCCTATCTGGCGGAATTGATTCAGCGGTAACTGCCGCAATTGCAGCAGATGCCATCGGGGCGCAGAATGTATATGGCATTGCGATGCCCAGCCAATACTCATCGGAGCATTCACTAGGTGACGCTGCAGATAGCGCAAAGCGCATCGGCCTGAACTACCGAGTGATCCCTATTCAATCAATGGTCGATGGCTTTTTGAGTAACTTGGGCCTGACCGGATTGGCTGAAGAAAATGTGCAGGCACGTGTGCGAGGAACAACTTTGATGGGTCTTTCTAATCAAGAGGGACATCTTGTGCTGGCAACTGGAAATAAGTCCGAGCTAGCAGTTGGCTACTCCACACTTTATGGAGATGCCGTCGGGGGATATGCGCCCATTAAAGATTTATTTAAATCAGAGGTATGGGCAGTTGCCCGCTGGCGTAACAAACTTGCGCAAGCAACTGGGCAAGTGGCCCTCATTCCAGAGAGTTCAATCACTAAGGAGCCAAGCGCTGAGCTGCGTCCTGATCAGAAGGACAGCGACTCCCTTCCTGACTACGGCGTGCTTGATCAGATCTTGACTATATATATTGAAAACGATGGTGGCTTGCAGGGATTACTTGCAGCGGGTTTTAGCGAAGAGCTTGCAACAAGGGTGATCGAGTTGGTTGATAAGGCTGAGTACAAGCGTCGCCAATATCCGCCTGGAACCAAGATCTCACGCAGAGCCTTTGGTAAAGATCGCCGTCTACCTATTACCTCTCAGTGGCGTGAGAGCAGTATTTAAACATTTGTTTTTCCAAGAGTTCTGCCTCTATGATTTCCCACAGGTCACGAGTTCCAGGTTTTAGCCCCGGCTTACTGGACGGCAACCCTCCACCACGGTGGGGTGCTCCGGGTGAAGACCAGGTCGATTGCACAGTGCAATCGTCAAGCGTGGGTCATCTAGAGATGAACCCCCTTATTTTCTGGGAGGTATAGATATGTCATTTTCATCTGAAAATGCAGCTTTTGAAACTCGTCAAGTTCATGCAGGCCAAGTTCCAGATCCATCTACTGGCGCTCGCGCTTTGCCACTTTTTCAAACAACAGCGTATGTATTTCGTGATACTAAACATGCTGCAGATCTCTTCGGGCTAGCAGAGCTTGGAAACATTTACACACGCTTGATGAACCCAACACAGGATGCTGTTGAACAACGTCTTGCAGCACTTGAAGGCGGAGTTGCAGCTCTTCTAGTTGCTTCAGGTTCTGCTGCAACAACATATGCAGTCCTCAACGTTGCTGAGGCAGGCGATCACATCGTCTCTTCACCAAGTCTTTATGGCGGCACATATAACCTCTTTCATTACACCCTGCCAAAGTTTGGCATTGAAGTTACCTTCGTGGATAACCCAGATGACCCTGAGTCATGGCGCAAAGCGATTCGCCCCAATACCAAAGCATTCTTCGGTGAGACGATTTCAAATCCAAAGAATGATGTATTGGATATTGAAACTGTTGCAAAGATTGCCCATGAGAACGGCCTCCCACTCATCGTGGATAACACCGTTGCTACACCTTTCTTAATCCGCCCAATTGAACACGGCGCTGACGTAGTTGTGCACTCTGCGACTAAGTTCCTATCAGGACATGGAAATTCGATTGTTGGCGCAATCATCGATTCAGGAAAGTTTGACTATGCAAAGCAGGCAGCTAAGTTCCCTGGCTTTAATCAACCAGACCCTAGTTATCACGGCCTTGTTTATGCCCAAGCACTCGGTGTTGGTTCAGCATTTGGCGCTAACCTTTCTTACATCTTTAAAATCCGCTTAACTCTTCTCCGCGATACCGGAGCGGCAGTTAGCCCATTTAATGCATGGTTATTAGCGCAAGGACTTGAGACTCTCTCACTTCGTATTGAGCGCCATGTGCAAAATGCTCAAGCAGTAGCTGCTTATCTTGAAGCCCACCCACAGGTGGAAAAGGTGCACTACGCAAGCTTGAAGTCATCTCCGTGGAATAAGTTGGCCAGTAAGTATGCGCCAAAGGGATCAGGGGCCGTACTCTCCTTTGAAATTAAGGGTGGACTTGAAGCAGGAAAGCTCTTTGTTGAAGGTCTGAAGTTGCACTCACACGTTGCAAACATCGGTGATGTTCGCTCACTTGTGATTCACCCAGCATCAACTACTCACTCACAACTGAGCCCTGAAGAGCAAGCAACTGCAGGTGTGTACCCAGGACTTGTTCGCTTATCTGTCGGTATTGAAAATATCGTTGATATCAAAGCCGATCTTGATGGTGGTTTTGCTGCAGCAAAGCTTTTGAGCGGGGAAACTAGGGCAGAAAAAGATAAAGCTCGGGCATAAGCAAATGCCAGATAGTGAATGTCTAGTTACCGGGGCGTGGCTTGAAAGCCATGACCCCGGTTCTCGCCATTTCATACGGATTGGCGACTTGGCACTTGAGTCAGGTGAAGTACTGCCAGATGTCACCATTGCTTATCAAACGTGGGGCACACTCAATGCAAGCAAAGATAATGCGATTTTGGTCAACCATGCACTGACTGGTTGGTCAGATGTTCCAGGGTGGTGGCCGTCAATTGTTGGCCCAGGCTTGCCACTTGATAGTGATAAATATTTCATCATCTGCCCCAATGTCATTGGCGGATGTCAGGGAAGTACCGGGCCCTCATCTATTTCCCCAGATGGCAAAAGATGGGGATCTCGTTTTCCAACAGTCACAATCCGCGACATGGTCGCGGCAGAGTTTGCGCTCACCGAGCTTCTTGGAATTAAAAGTTATGTATTAGCAGTGGGTCCATCCCTTGGTGGAATGCGTTCACTGGAATGGGCAATCATTCACCCAGATCGGGTAAAAGCGATCTGCACCATTGGTTCATCTGCTGTTGCAACAGGGGATCAAATTGGTGCGGCTTCTATTCAAATTCGCGCTATCAAGTCTGACCCGTACTTTAATAATGGTGATTACTACGAACAAGAACGTGGGCCAATTGAAGGTATGGGAATTGCTCGCCGCATTGCACATCTGACATATAGAACTGAGTCAGAGATGGACGTGCGCTTTGGCCGTGAACTTCAAGGTGATGACACGGGGCGTTACGCTGTTGAGTCATACCTAGATCACCAAGCTCACAAACTTGCCCAGCGCTTTGATGCCAATACTTACATTGCCTTAACTGAAGCGATGAATTCCCATGACGTGGGAAGAGGCCGAGGGGGAGTTGCAGCAGCGCTAGCTGGAATAACAATTCCGGTTTCAGTGGTCTCTATCGATACCGATCGCCTTTTCCCGATTCGCTTGCAGGAGGAGATCATCGAGCTCACGCCTTCTGCCCGCCCACTCTCAACCATCTCTTCACCGTTTGGGCACGATGGGTTCTTGATCGAAGTGGAAGTCATGGGGCAATTGCTGCGCAAAGCTCTGGAATAGGCGCAGTTGAAGGCTCAAGCGTGTTTGGATGTGCAATTTAGCCTGTGGACAAATTATAATATAGGTAGTGATTCCACTGGTTTGAAAGAAGTTAGGCCAGGCAAACAAAAGGATGTTCTGTGGCTGTAATTCGTGCGCCCAAAAAAGGTGCCAGTAGTAAGAAAGCAGTCGCGAAGAAAGCCCCTGCAAAGAAAGTAGTTGCAAAGAAAAGTGCAGCGAAGAAGTCAACTGCTAAAAAAGTTTCAGCAGGACCACGCCGCTTTCCAACTAAAGCAGAATTAGAAGCGCTGAAGGTTGCAAAGGCACAAGAAACACAGAAGGCAGCAGATAAGAAAGCTGCAGGACGTAAACTTTTTCCAACTAAAGCAGAACTTGAAGCACGCCGCCAAGCAGAACTTGCCGCTAAGAACCCTGCAGCTGCAAAAGCAGGCAAGACCCTTGTTACCAAAATTGATGGCGAAGAAGTTGAACTTGAAGAGATTGAATTAGAAGATCTAGACACACTTGTTGAAGAAGTAAAAGAGATCGTTGCCGAAGAAGAAGAGAAGGCGGAGATCCGCGTAGTTAACGTAGCGGAGGAATCTCAGAACGAAGAGAACGCCTTTACAATTAAAGATTCTGAAGAAGATGACGCCCCTGTTCAGACCGTTCTTACAGCAGGTGCTACTGCAGATCCTGTTAAGGATTACCTCAAGCTCATCGGCCGAGTGCCACTTCTTAATGCTGAAATGGAAGTAGAACTTTCACTTCAGGTTGAAGCAGGACTCTTTGCAGAAGAGAAGATTGCAAAAGAAAAGAAGATGGACCGTAAACTCAAGCGCGAACTAGAACAGCTTGTTATTCAAGGACACCGCGCGAAGAACCATTTGCTTGAAGCAAACTTACGTCTGGTTGTATCTCTTGCTAAGCGTTACACCGGACGCGGGATGTTGTTCCTTGATCTGATCCAAGAAGGAAACCTTGGTTTGATCCGAGCAGTTGAAAAGTTTGACTACACAAAGGGTTACAAGTTCTCGACTTATGCAACATGGTGGATTCGCCAGGCGATTACTCGCGCGATGGCTGACCAAGCACGCACCATTCGTATTCCTGTACACATGGTTGAAGTCATCAACAAGTTGGCACGTGTTCAACGCCAGATGCTTCAAGACTTAGGCCGCGAACCGACCCCAGAAGAGCTTGCAAAAGAACTAGACATGACGCCTGAAAAGGTTGTTGAAGTTCAAAAGTATGGCCGCGAACCGATCTCACTTCACACCCCACTGGGCGAAGAAGGAGATTCAGAGTTTGGTGATTTGATTGAAGATTCAGAGGCAATTGTTCCTGCTGACGCAGTCTCATTCACATTGCTTCAAGAGCAACTTCACTCAGTTCTAGATACTTTGTCTGAAAGAGAAGCTGGCGTAGTTGCTATGCGATTTGGCCTTACCGATGGTCAACCAAAAACACTTGATGAAATTGGCAAGGTTTATGGAGTTACTCGCGAGCGCATCCGTCAGATTGAATCAAAGACAATGTCCAAGCTTCGTCACCCATCTCGCTCACAAGTATTGCGCGACTACCTCGACTAAAAGCACGATGAGTGAAAATCCAAAGATTTATCGAAATCCCAAGAGCGGGTCTATGCGCGTAACTGGGAGCGCTGATTTTGTTGATGCCGATGGCAATCTGATTGAAACTAAGACAGATTTTAAATTATGTGGATGTGGACGCTCAAAAGAGAAGCCATTTTGCGATGGCTCCCATAAGGAAATTGTTAATTAATTATTCAACTGAAGCAGGCGATTCGATGAGCTTGCTTGTCTCATCTTGAATCTTTGCGACAACAGGCTTAAGGCCTTCGGCATATTCCTTTGCGTGGTGTCCACAGAAAAGTAACTCTCCGCCATTGAGAAGGGTCGCACGGACATAAGCCTGTGCTCCACAGCGATCACAACGATCAACCGCATTAAGTGGGGTAGGTTCGAGGATCAACTGCTCGGTCATCGACATCTCCTTCTTTCGGGTTTAACTAGCTGTTAGTGGAACAGTAAAGCACGTCTGGTTTATTCCCCGCTTGATAAAGGGCGATTATTTCTAAGTTTTGAGATAAAAAACTCCTGTGACGGGGGTGAATTTCGCCATTTCTGCGACAACTCACAGATAACCTTGCCCTTCATGGCCACCGATGATAAAGCAGCAACAACGGCGAATGGCTATACAGCCAAAGACCTCTCAGTACTTGAAGGCTTAGATGCTGTCCGCAAACGCCCCGGCATGTATATCGGTACAACCGATTCACGTGGTCTTATGCATTGCTTATGGGAGATCATCGATAACTCAGTAGATGAATCACTTGCTGGACACTGTAGCAAAATTGAAATTAATCTTGAATCAGATGGTTCTGTTGAAGTACACGACAACGGCCGTGGTATCCCTGTAGATAAAGAACCCAAGACAGGCCTGACAGGCGTTGAAGTTGTTATGACCAAGTTGCATGCTGGTGGAAAGTTTGGTGGAGGCTCATATGCTGCCTCTGGTGGCCTGCATGGTGTCGGTGCATCAGTTGTGAACGCCCTTGCATCTCGTCTTGATGTTGAAGTGGACCGAGATGGAAAGATTTATTGGATGTCTTTTCAGCGCGGAAACGCCGGAATCTTTGATGGTGATGGACCAAAAGCTACATTCCAAGAAAAATCAGGTTTGCGTGTTATCGGCAAGGTTGCGGCAAAGGTAACGGGCACGCGTATTAAGTGGTGGTTTGATCGCCAGATTTTCTTGAAAGAGGCAGAGCTATCTATCGAAGATATTTATGCCAGAGCCCGCCAGACTTCTTACCTTGTTCCTGGTCTTGAATTAATCGTCAACGACAACCGCGCTAAGGCAAAGACGTCAGAGACCTTCTTCCATAAAGGCGGAATCTCTGAATTCTGTACATTCCTGCGCCCAGATGAGCCTGTTGGCGAAGTTATTCGAATCTCAGGTACCGGCGATTATGTTGAAACTGTTCCCGTATTAGACGACAAAGGCCACATGATGCCTACTGAAGTAAATCGAACCATGGGCGTTGATATTGCAATGCAATGGGGCAATGGATATGACAGCACGCAAGCTTCTTTCGTAAACATCATCTCTACGCCAAAAGGTGGAACGCATACACAAGGTTTCGAGAAGGCAATTACTAAAGCTTTTAATGATCAATTGCGAGCAACAAAGACATTAAAAAACAATGAGATAGATGTTATTAAAGACGACGTTCTTGAGGGCTTAACAGCGGTTGTGACAGTCCGTATGTCAGAGCCTCAATTTGAAGGACAGACAAAGGAAGTTCTAGGAACAGCGGCAGCAGCCAAAATCGTTGCAGCCGTCGTTGGCGATGAGTTCAAGAACTTCTTTGCCTCAACGAAGAGAATTGATAGAGCAACAGCAAAATCTGTTTTAGAAAAAGTTGCTGCCGCCTCACGTACTCGTATTTCAGCGCGCGCCCATAAAGATCTGCAGCGCCGCAAGAATGCTCTAGAAAATAGCTCGCTTCCAACCAAGCTCTCTGATTGCCGTTCTGATGAAACCGAGCGGACAGAGCTGTTTATCGTTGAGGGTGATTCTGCTCTTGGTACTACCAAGGCAGCTCGAAATTCAGAATTCCAAGCGATCTTGCCTATCCGCGGAAAGATCTTGAACGTCCAAAAAGCATCCTTGTCTCAAATGCTAGAGAACAATGAGTGCGCATCCATCATTCAGGTGATCGGCGCTGGTTCTGGTCCTTCATTTAGTCTAGAAGATGCGAGATATGGCCGGATCATTTTGATGTCAGATGCTGACGTTGATGGCGCCCACATTCGCTGCCTACTTCTTACGTTGATCTACCGCTATATGAAGCCGCTGATCGATGATGGCCGCGTCTTTGCAGCTATTCCTCCTTTGCATCGCATCGATGTTGTTGGGGGAAAGCGCGGGGAACTTCACTACACATATTCAGATGATGAAATGAAGAAAGTGCTTACTGACTTAACAAAAGCAGGTAAGCGTTGGAAAGAGCCAGTACAGCGTTATAAAGGTTTGGGTGAGATGGACGCCGATCAGCTCCGTGAAACCACAATGGATCCAGAAAAGCGCACCTTACGCCGAGTGACAATGAAGGATGCCAAGGCGGCAGAGGCGATCTTTGAACTGCTTATGGGCAATGAAGTAGCGCCTCGTAAGGAATTTATTTCAAACGCTGAGATCGATCGCGAGAGGATCGACGCTTAAATTTACTTAAGCTGCAATTCGTGTTCTACGAGGTGTTGCAAAGTTCTTTGATACCTCGGTCAATTCTGCTGAAACCTGAGCCTTGATGTTCTCTTCGCTGGAAAGCAGTTTTTTGAGAGCCGTGATAGTGGCCGTGAGTTCTTTCTGTTCTGTTTCAAGTTCAAGTTTGCTCATTTTGGTCAAGCGGCGAAGGGGCATATCTAGGATGTAGTTAGCTTGCTCTTCAGTGAGTTTAAATCCCTTAATAAGTGCATCCTTGGCGACTGCTGCATCTTCACTGCCTCTAATGATCTTGATGACCTTGTCGATATCAATAATTGCCTTCAGCAATCCATCAACCAATGTGAGACGGCTCTGAGCCTTTGCTTTGCGAAATTCGGAGCGTCGGCGCACAACTTCAATACGATGATCGATAAAGACTTGGAGAAGTTCTTTGAGACCAAGAGTTAATGGCTTGCCATTGACTAGGGCAACGGCGTTGACTGAGAATTGATCTTCCATCGGAGTTAATTTATAGAGCTTTTCTAAGATCTCTTCAGGCTCATAGCCATTCTTAATTTCAATAACAACCTTAGTTCCTTGTTGCCCATCAGAGAGATCGACGATATCTGAGATACCCAAGATCTTCTTCGCTTTTACTAAGTCTGCGATCTTCTCAACAACCTTCTCTGGGCCAATGTTGAACGGAAACTCTGTAATCACGATGCCTTGTTTACGGGTAGTGACCTTCTCAATAACTGCTGTAGCACGCACCTTAAATGAGCCGCGACCATTGCTATAAGCATCAGCAACGCCTTCTAGATCAACGATTTGACCACCTGTCGGAAAATCAGGGGCTGGGACAAACTTCATCAGCGCTTTAAGAGTCGCCTTTGGATTTTCGATGAGGTGCTTAGTGGCGGCAATTACTTCGCCAAGATTGTGGGGAGGCATGTTCGTCGCCATTCCCACCGCAATACCTGTTGCGCCATTGACAAGCAGATTGGGGAACGCTGCTGGAAGCACGAGAGGCTCAAGAAGTTGTCCGTCATAGTTCGCGCCAAAATCAACAGTGTCTTCATCTGCTTCATCCACCATTGCCATCGCCGCCGGTGCCAGACGTGCTTCGGTGTAACGCATCGCAGCAGGGCCAGCATCGAGTGAGCCAAAGTTTCCATGGCCATCAATTAAAGGAAGTCGGGTGGTAAATGGTTGAGCAAGGCGAACAGCCGCGTCATAGATCGCGCCATCTCCGTGAGGGTGCAACTTACCCATAACTTCACCAACAACACGGGCGCACTTCACATGACCTTTATCTGGACGAAGACCCATATCAAACATCTGGTGCAAGATGCGGCGTTGTACCGGCTTTAAGCCATCACGGGCATCAGGAAGTGCGCGTGAGTAGATAACTGAATATGCGTACTCCAAGAATGAATCTGACATCTCTTGAGATACGTCAATATCTACGATCTTGCCTGGGTTCTCTCCAGCTTTCGGCAGAACTGCTTTAGGTGTGCGGGCCATGGCGCGTATCCTGCCACGGAAATTACGGCAGGATGGGGATGTGGGCTTTGGGTTAGCAGATCTGTCGCAGTCGATCTTCACCGCTATGGGCTTTGAGGGCGCAAATAATCATTTAGGACTAGATAGTTCAGATCGCACGTGCCTGTTGCTCATAGATGGGCTAGGAGCACAGTTGATCGCTCAACATGCCGCTGATCTTCCAATTTTATCTTCTCTTACTTCCCATATGAATTTAGATTCACATTTTCCATCAACGACTGCAACAAATTTGGCATCACTTGGAACAGGTGAATTACCTGGCGTCCACGGAATGCTTGGTTACACCGTGCGAGTCCCCAGAAGTGGTGAACCAGGAAGATTACTCAACGCTCTTAAGTGGGATGATCGAGTAGATCCGCTTTACTGGCAAAAAGTTCCAACACTTTTTGAAAGAGCATCTACGCAGGGAATATCAGTATCAAATATTGCAGCTAAACGATATGAATCAAGTGGGTTTACTCAAGCCGCACTTCGCGGAGCGCATTATCTAGGTGCAAATCAGATTGTTGATATGGTCAATGAAGCAAAGCGGGCGCTTAAAGATCCACGCTCTTTTGCCTATGTCTATGTGAATCAGGTCGATGAGGCTGGACACAGTGATGGTGTGGGATCAGAGAAATGGCTCAGTGCGCTTTCGATCGTTTCAGATCTCATCGCTCGTTTGATTGCAGAACTTCCGCGGGGGACAAAAATTTATATCACTGCAGATCATGGCATGATCAATGTTGGGCAGAAAATAATTCTTGGCGTTGAAAATAATCTTATGGATGATGTCACGTTGGTGGGCGGTGAGCCCAGAGCAAGACATATCTATATAACCCCGGGCGCGGAGAGTGATGTAGCGGCAAGATGGAAAGAGAGGCTTGGCGCAGGAGCAGATATTTATCTCAAAGAGAAAGTAATAACAGAAGGCTTATTTGGCCCGCAAACATCCCAGGAAAGTATTGATCGGATGGGTGATCTGATTGTTATTGCAAAGGATGATCTTGTTTTACTTGATCCTGATCGCGCCACTAAAGAAGGTGCAATGGTGGGTCATCACGGAGCGATGACTGAGCAAGAGAGGCTTATTCCTCTTCTTTCTTACCAAACATAATGTCATCCCATGATGGGATCTTTAAGCGTTTTGTAATTCCATCGCGTTCTGCATCATCTGCAAGTTCATCTTCTGTTGGTCCAAGTGGATCTGGTGTTGAGAAGATCTGAATAGTCTCGGTTTGTTCTTCACGCACTGCAACCAGGCGTGGGGCAGCACTGTCAGATGGATAAACCATTCCGTGGGTAGGAAGCGAGGGTCTAGAGGTGCGTTGCTCACCACTGATCCACTCCGCTCCTTCATCTTCACTGATTAATGTGCGGTTAGAAGAATCAAAGGTCCAATTAGCTTGGCCGCTTCCACCATCGCTTATTGGGTACATAAGAAGTATGTTCCATGTTCCATCGACATTGCGACGTGTATTCCATTCCACCCCGGTCATATCAACACCGCGGGGAGAAAGTTGAGCAATAGTTGCAGTCGCCAAAGTTGGTGAATGCTTTTCTTTGCGAAGTTGAGCTTCAAGGGCTAAGCCAATGATGTATGCGCGCTCTTGCAAGATAGGACCAGCAAAGCGTTCAATCTTTTCAATCGTCCAGTCAGTATTTCTGGCAATGTCATTCACGCTCTCACCAGCACGCAAACGTGATTGAATTTCTTTTACGCCCACACTCGGTTGCTGGTCGTAATCTTCAACAGAGACAAGTCTTGGTTGATTGATCAGAGCGCGAAGTTGATCGCCGATACGCAGGGAGTAGACGCGTCCTTCTGCATCCTGCAGCTCTAATTCACTGCCATCTTCAGATCGGCCAATCAGCCTTAAATCACTCACGGGGAAAGAGTGCCATACCTTGCGCTGAAAAAAACTAATGCGAGGAGATACGGCGCCAAGTTTTTATGTAAGGCAGCAGGGCTAGGTTGGCAAGAATCAAGGAAACAAAGGGAACGATGAAAGCTGCCCCCGCACCTTTGGAGTCGATGATGTGGCCGGTCAGAGGCCCTGGGATAGCCCCACCAAGCGCAAGGCCGGCGATAACCCACGCCAAAGTTTCTGTCACTTTGGCGGAAGGCACAGATTTTTCTGCCACTCCGTAGCCAGCAACGATCAGCGGAGCAACGCCAAAGCCAGAGATAAATAGTGCGATGGCAAGTATCAAAATCGAGTGAACAAAGAGAAGTGGAATTGAAACAACAGCGATCACCATCATATTTCGAATAAATCTCTGTGAATCAGAAATCTTCCATTTGATGGAGCCGTTAAAGATTGCGGCAACCCCGCTGCCTGCTGCCCAAATTGCCAGAACAAGTCCGGTGTAGGAATTGGCGTTGTGCTGCTGGGTATAGCCGACTACAACAAGAGTAAGTGAGCTAAAGAAAGCTCCCATAAAAATAAATGGAAAGAAGACTGCTTGCACTGCTCTCATCTTGATGACGAGTTCGTGTTTTTCCCCTACGATTTTTGCAAACAAAGGAGGCTCTGTTTTTTTCATGCTAATAAATGCGGTCATGCCCGTAGTCATAAAGATCATGGCAAAGAGCATTCCTCCAAAGGGTGCAATAAATGTTGCTGCCAAGGATGCGATGAGAGGACCGATTATGAAAATGATTTCATCTACCAGTGCTTCAAAGGAGTAGGCAGTATTGATAAGCGCGCGGTCATCACCGAGTGTCCATAGCCAACGACGCCTGACGAGTCCGCCAATATTTGGCCAGAAGCTTTCTGCCAAGAAGATAAAGGTCATCCAGACATATGTGGGGGCGTGGTTATAGATGCTAAACAAAAAGAGAAGATCAAAAAGGACGTTAAATGGAATAACAAATCGAAGCACTTTGCGCTGACCCAAACGATCGGCATATCTAGACCATGTTGGACCAACGATCGCTGAGATGATCGAAGCTCCTGTTGAGACAGTTCCTGCCAATGTATAAGAGTGCTTTACGTCAACGATGACAAAGGTAATTGAAAGAAAAGTCATGGAAATCGGCAATCTGGCGAAAAAACCAGCCAGAGAAAATTTCAGTCCGCCTGGTGTGGCAAAGAGTTTGCGATAGGGCGTGAACATCCCTAGATTCTAGCCATGAGCACAGATAAGTCAGAAAGTGATCCATTATTGAGGCGTGAATTATTAGCTTTGGCCATAGATGTTGCTCGCAAAGCAGGGGAGTTAACCTCTGCTCGTCCAGATAATTTCGATTTGAGCCAAAAGACTAATATCCGCGACTTTGCTACACAGATGGATTTGGCAAGTGAAAAACTTATTGTGAGTGAAATTCTTAAAGCACGTCCTGATGATGGAATCATCGGGGAAGAGGGAGCAAATAGACCAAGTACATCTGGAATCACATGGGTGATTGATCCAATTGATGGAACCGTGAATTACTTCTACGGATATCCAGGGTGGAACATCAGCATCGCTGCAAAAGATGAGAAAGATGTCTTGGTAGGCGTTGTTATCTCTCCGTCACTTTCCTCGCTCTGGCATGCAAGTCGCGGTGACGGGGCATTTCTTAATGACAAGCCAATCAAATGCAATGATCCAGTAGATCTTTCCAATGCGCTTATTGCAACAGGATTTTCATATGATTTAGAGAAGCGCGTTGCCCAAGGAAAATTTATTGGAGATCTAGCTCCCAGAGTGCGTGATATTCGAAGGGGAGGAGCAGGCGCAGTTGATCTTTGCTTTGTTGCATGTGGAGCTGTTGATGGATTTTTTGAATCATCACTCAATGAATGGGATGTTGCAGCTGGCGGTTTAATTGCTCGGGAAGCAGGAGCGATTCTTAGTGGTCGAAATGGAGGCCCGGCAAATAAGGAGATGACGATCCTGGCTGGACCATCACTTCACGCTCAGTTAGTCAGGGAGATTGGGTAGTTCTGCCCGGTTTGTTCACGGAGTAGGCCTTATGGCAAGATAGGTCACCTGCCAGAAGGCGACCTGCTTATCTCGGCCTTATGTAGTTTAAAGAGCAAAGGAATACCCATGAACGTGTTAGATGCGGTTGATGCCGCTTCCCTTCGTAAGGGAGTAATCAGTTTTCGTACAGGAGATGAAATCAAGGTACACGTTCGTGTTATCGAAGGTAACAAGAGTCGTATTCAGGTTTTCCAAGGTGTAGTAATCCGTCGTCAAGGTGCTGGAGTTCGTGAGACCTTCACAATTCGTAAGCTCTCTTACGGTGTTGGAGTAGAGCGCACATTTCCAGTTCACACACCTGTTATCGAAAAGTTTGAAATGGTTCGCCGTGGTGATGTCCGCCGCGCAAAGCTTTACTATCTTCGTGACCTACGCGGTAAGGCATCAAAGATCAAAGAGCGTCGTGGCGCTAACAATGAATTCATTACAGAAGAAGTATTTGTTGAAGAAGTAATCGAAACTGTAGAAACTGCTCAAGAGGTTGAAGCTGTTGTTGAGGCACCTGTTGAAGCTGTAGAAGCAGTTGAAGAGGTTGAGGCAGTTCGTGTCATTGAAAAAGAACCAGTTGCAGAAGCAGAGCCAGTTGCCGATGAGGCAGCTCCTGCGCCTGAACAAGCCTAAGCACTTCCTTTATGCGCCTTCCTAAGAAGGGTTCGCTGCTTCGAGAAGTCCCTGTAGTTATCATTGCAGCACTCATCGTTTCAGTTGTCGTAAAGACTTTCTTTATTCATTTCTTCTTTATTCCATCTGGGTCCATGCAAAACACGCTGCAAATTGGCGATCGTATTGCTGTTAATAAGTTCGCGAATATTTATAGTGACATCCGCCGGGGTGAAGTAGTCGTATTTAAGGATCCAAGTAATTGGCTAGGAACCGCTCAAGCTCCGACAGGCTCTCGCATTGTTCGGGATATTAAAAGTGGACTCGTTACTGTTGGTGTTTTGCCAGATCCAGCAACCCAATACTTGATTAAGCGAGTTATTGGCGTTGGTGGGGATACCGTGATGTGTTGTGATGCCAAAGGCAAGTTAGTTGTCGATGGGGTTTCACTTATCGAGCCTTATATCTTTGCAGGCAATGCTCCAAGTGATTCAAAATTTAGCGTCACCGTACCTAAAGGATTTATCTGGGTGATGGGCGATCACCGTGGTGATAGCGCAGACTCACGTTTCCACACAGATGATGTTCACCATGGAATGGTTCCACTCGGTGATGTTGTTGGACGAGCTGAGTGGGTTGTATGGCCTTTTAGTCATGCCAAGTTTTTGCCCGTTGGACATGATTTATCGAAAGTGCCTGTCAAGAAGTAAAAAATGATCGAAAGCAAGCTTTACGCATCTGGCATATCGCATATCGCAGGTGTGGATGAAGCAGGCAGAGGCCCATGCGCAGGTCCACTTGTTATCGCCGCAACAATTCTTCGTGATCCCAATTCGCCAGCACTTTCACGGGTCAAAGACTCTAAAGCGCTGAGTGAAAAAGTGCGTGAGGAGTTATTTGATGTTGTGAAATCAGAGTCGATTGCTTATTCCATCATTGAAATTTCACCTGAGGAGATCGACCGCGTTGGTTTACATAAATCAAATCTTGAGGGAATGCGCAGAGCTATTAATGCATTAGAAGTCACGCCAGATTATGCATTAACTGATGGATATTCCATCGATGGCCTAGCAATTCCAAATTTGGCGGTGTGGAAGGGCGATCAAGTTGCCCTCTCCATCAGCGCTGCATCTATCTTGGCAAAGGTATATCGAGATCGGATCATGACTGCTTATGAAGATACATATCCTGGGTATGGCTTTGCAGGTCACAAGGGCTATATAACTGCTGCTCATACGGCAGCACTTAATACTTTAGGAGTATGTCCAATACACCGTAAATCATTTTCAAATATCGCTGCCCTTCTTTAACCACAGACAGTATTTATCCACAGAATATTCTTTCCTACATTAGGTGGGCGTCTTATTTAATTAGTGTTTCTCTTCATGAATGATGAAGAACGCGCATATGCCATATTGCTTGGCCTTTTTGAGGGAGGTTCTCGTTATTGGAGCCAAGAGTTAGTGCGATTAGGAGCAGAGCTCTTAGTTGATCGTATTAGTTCTGGCGCTTATTCAGATATTTCACAAGCCCCCATGAGCCTTGCTCAAAGATTTGAGAGTTTAAATATCACCGAGATCGAAAGTCAAATATGTGCAAGTGGGGCAGTACTCATAACACCGAAGAGTTCTAATTGGCCAAGAATGCTTAATGATCTTTATGTTCCCCCCATGTCTTTAATAGTTAAAGGCAATATTGATGTGCTTGGAAAACTTGAGCAATCTATTTCAATTGTTGGAACGCGCAAGCCATCTAGTTATGGCATGGGCATTTCAACAGAGTTCGCAGCAGGTATGAGCGCAAAGGGCTGGGTCATTGTTAGCGGAGGAGCAATAGGAATTGATGCGTGTGCCCATAGGGGGGCGTTGAATGCATCAGGGCCCACAATCGCCGTTCTTGGTTCTGGAGTAAGTTCTTTGTACCCAAGTACACATTTAAAACTATTTAGAGAGATACAAGTGAATGGTTTGCTCATCTCAGAAGTTCTCCCACATACCAAAGCATCATCGCCTAGATTTCTTATTCGAAATCGCCTGATTGCAGCTCTATCGAAGGGGACCCTTGTTGTTGAGGCAGCAGTTCGCAGTGGTTCGCTTCGGACTGCAAGAGATGCAGCAGAAATCCTTCGACTAGTTATGGCAATACCTGGAGAGATAACCTCATCAACCAGTGATGGTTGTCATCGATTGATCGCTGATCACACGGCAGAGTTAGTGACATCAGTTGATGATCTGATGGAGTTGGTAGGACCACTTAGCTAAAAGTGGGACACTACTGCTATGGCTTCAGAGCACCGCGCAGGTTTCGTTGCGGTTATTGGACGTCCAAATGTTGGTAAATCAACTCTAGTCAATGCTTTGGTAGGTAAGAAGATCGTTATTACTTCTGCACATCCTAATACAACTCGCAATCCGATTCGCGGGATTATCTCTAGGCCAGATTTCCAAATCATTTTGGTAGACACCCCAGGTATACATAAACCAAAGACATTGCTTGGAACTCGCCTGAACGCAATGGTGAGCGAGAACTTGGAATCCGTCGATGTAGCACTTTTATGCCTACCGGCTGATGAAGCCATTGGCGCAGGGGATGAGTACATAGTCAAACAGCTTGCACATATTCGCCATCTTTATATTGCGGTAACGAAGGTAGATCGGGCAAAAAATGATGGGCTAATATCAAAACTTGCTGAAGTCTCAGAGTTCGTTGCACGTAATAAACTCAATGTTGATGAGATCGTTCCACTATCAGCAAAAAATTTAGAGCAAACTCAATTGATGATGGATTTGCTTGTGAAGGCACTCCCCATTTCTCCATCTTTATATCCAGAAGATATTGATACTGATCAAGCAGCAGAACTTCACATTACCGAGTTGATTCGTGAAGCAGCGATTGAAGATTTATATGAAGAGCTTCCTCACTCTGTGATGGTCACCATTGATGAGATGAGTAAGCGCGAGGGAAAGAACTTTTTTGATATTCATGCAACTATCCATGTTGAAAGAGATAGCCAGAAGTCAATCATTATTGGACCACAAGGCTCACGTCTTAAAGATATTGGGATACGAGCAAGGGCAGGTATCGAAACTTTCTTAGATGCAAAGTCATATTTGGGGTTGCATGTGAAAGTGAGCAAAGAATGGCAAAGAGACCCTAAAGCTTTAGCGCGCTTAGGCTTTATTGAGTAACTGTACTTTTGCGAGTCGCATAGTAAGAACCGATAAGAACAAGTGGAAGACCAAGCCCAATACCTAAAGTAAATTTCTCATGAAGAAATATAACTCCTAGAAGTACAGCAAATACAGTGTTTGGATATGTGACCATCGATGATCTTGCTGGGCCAAAGTCCTTCATCACTTGGAAATAGAGAACAAATGCCATTGCCGTAGGGAAAACTCCAAGAGCAATGAGTGCATAAATTGCGTTATGTGAAGGCGCTGTCGTTGGAAATTGCACAATCGCGAATGGGAGATAAATAACTCCCGCTATGACCATCGCAATTGCGTTAATAGCAGTTCCATCAATATGAGGTATTTTTACATTTAAAGTAGCTGGGGCAATTGCGTAACACACACAGCTAAAGAGAATGAAAATGATTGCACTTAAACTCTGATTTCCTCCCAGACTTTCAATTCCTACAACTAAGACAATACCGATAAAGCCAACAACCATTCCTGCCAAACGCTTGGCATGCCAGACTGTTTTGTCCCCATTAAAAGCCATAACAAGACCTGCCCAAAAAGGAACAGTTGCGACCAATAGCCCAGCTAGGCCAGATGTTATTTTGCGCTCACCTGAACTAATAAAATACCAAGGGATACATATTTCAATGAGTGCGTAAGGAGCGATCCACTTCAGCTCCTTAAGTGCGGGGATTATGGTCTTTCTGCGAATGGCTAGTGGAAGCAATATCGCACTTCCTATAACAAGTCGTCCGAATACAAGAAAGGCGGGGGTAAATTGTCCTGGAGCAACAGCTACTTTAATGAAGAGATATGGAATTCCCCACAGAAGACCAACAAGTAGAAATTTAAACCACGCTTTTTTAGACATTGAACAATGCTATCGCGTTATGGACTACCAACCTTCTGTTCGATCACGAAGAGCGCGGTAGTGATCCATTACATCAGGGGTTGGTTTACTTTGAATATGTGTCACCTCGCCTAAATTCCATGTTGGTTGATCACCAAGTAGCGCCCAAGCAGCTTGTCTAGCTGCTCCATTTGCAACATACTCACCTGCAGGTGGTACTAGTACTTCACGACCAAAGAGTGCGGATGCAATCTGACTGACAGCAGGATTTTTTGCTGCCCCGCCAATTAGAAGAATACGATTCACAGCAACCCCGAGTTGAGTAAGTGAATCAACTGCGTCAACAAGGCCACAGAGCATCCCCTCAATCATTGCTCGCGCTATACATTCAGGATTTGAGTTTTCAAGTTTCATACCCCCTAAAACGCCCGTTGCATCAGGTCGGTTAGGTGTTCTTTCGCCTTCAAAATAAGGCAGTAGAGATAAACCATTAGCTCCGGCAGGTGCACTTAAGGCAAGATCAGATAGGCGATCAAAGCTGACATTTAAAATATGAGTAGCAGCATCAAGAATTCGTGCAGCATTGAGTGTGCAAACCAGTGGTAGATAAATACCTGAAACATCGGCAAAGCCTGCTACCGCCGCAGATCCGTCGTGGGTAGGCGTAGCTGAAACTGAGAAAGCTGTACCGCTAGTACCGAGTGAAACAATCACGTCGCCAGGTTTTGCCTGTAACCCGAATGCAGCAGCAGCATTATCACCAGCTCCAGCACCGATTTTTACTCCGGAAGGTGTTTGGCCACCAAAGTCATTTCCCGCAACGATTCTTGGAAGAATTACATCGCGGTCACTTCCAAGCGCCTTTGCCAATATAGACCGGTCATATTGCGAAGTGACAGGATTAAAATAACCAGTTCCAGATGCTTCACTTCGATCGGTGAACAATAAATTTAAATCATTCTTCTCTTGCAACTTCCATGAGACCCAGTCATGGGGGAGGGCGATAGCAGCAATCCTTTTTGCATTCTCAGGTTCATTATCTGCAACCCAACGAACTTTGCTAGCAGTAAATGCAGCGACAAGTACTGATCCTGTCGCATCTGCTATTTTTTGATTCCCACCCACTTCTTTATTAATTTCCTCTGCTTGCTTTGCAGAGCGAGTGTCATTCCATAAAAGTGCTGGGCGGATTACTTCTCCATCGCCATCTAATGCAACAAGACCATGTTGCTGTCCGCCGACAGAGATTGCTTCGACGTCGCTTAGTCCTCCCACATCTTTAAGAGTTTTCTGAAGAGCATCCCACCAATGACGTGGGTCAACTTCTGTCCCGTCAGGATGCGAGCCACGTGCCTCACGGATGAGCTCTCCGCTCTGGGCATCTCGGATAACCACTTTCACCGATTGGGTCGATGAATCAATGCCTGCAACAAGTCTCATGCCGCAAGGGTAGACTGCGCAGGTCAATGCTGACTATCCAGTAAGCCTATTTTTCAGAATTACGGCCCTGTCCAGCAGGTTTAAGAAACGGGAGTAGAAATGCGTTTTGGAGTACTAACAGGTGGCGGAGATTGCCCAGGCCTCAACGGAGTTATTCGCGCAATAGTGCGCAAAGGTATCCGCGATTACGGATATGAATTCGTTGGGTTCCGTGATGGCTGGAAGGGTCCTCTTGAGGGTCTGACAATGCCACTAGACCGAAATGCAATTCGTGGGATTTTGCCACGAGGCGGAACAATCCTCGGATCATCGCGCACCAACCCGTTCAAAATTGAGGGTGGCGTAGAAAAGATTCAAGAGAATTTAAAGAAGATGGGTATAGATGCCCTCATTGCTATTGGTGGAGAAGACACACTTGGTGTTGCTACAAAGCTTGATGCACTTGGCGTAAAAGTCATTGGTGTGCCTAAGACAATTGATAATGACCTGAGCAACACTGACTACACATTTGGTTTTGATACATCGGTCAATATTGCAGTAGATGCAATTGACAGACTTCATACAACTGCTGGTTCACACCATCGCGCGCTTGTTGTTGAAGTCATGGGTCGCCATGCTGGATGGATTGCTTTGCACTCAGGTATTGCAGGCGGTGCCACATGTATTTTGATCCCTGAAATTAAATTCTCAACTGACAAAGTCGCCGCATGGGTTAATTCACGATTTGAAGATGGATTTGCGCCAATCATCGTTATTGCAGAAGGCGCCATCCCTCAAGATGGTGATATGAAGACCAAGGATCAAACATTGGATGCTTTCGGACATGTGAAACTTTCAGGAATCGGCGATTGGCTAGCACAAGAGATCGAAGCGAAGACTGGCAAAGAAACTCGGACCGTAGTACTTGGACATATCCAGCGTGGTGGTTCACCGACCGCTTTTGACCGAGTTCTCTCAACTCGATTTGGGTTGCATGCAATTACTGCAGCTCATGAGGGTGACTGGGGCAAGATGGTTGCACTTCACGGAACAAATATTGCTCGTGTGCCTTTAGCCTCGGCTACTGGTGAACTCAAGCTTGTTGATCCAGCGCTATATGCAGAGGCTGAGGTTTTCTTCGGATAAATGTTGCCCGCGGCAGCAGACCACTTCCCTAGAATTATCTAATGACTAACCTCGACACACTTTTCACCCCTGGTCTTGTAGCTGCTCAGCAGCCACAGTGGCCTGACGGGCCAAGTGGTGCGCCTATTAGACAAGCAGTTGAGCAGCTCAAGAAACTTCCGCCTCTAGTTTTCGCTGGCGAGTGTGACAACTTAAAAGCAAAAGTTGCTGAAGCTGCAGCAGGACGAGCTTTTTGGTTACAAGGGGGAGATTGCGCAGAAACTTTTGCTGCTGCAACAGCAGATTCAATACGTAATCGCATTAAAACAATCTTGCAGATGGCTGCTGTATTGCAATATGCATCAAGCTTGCCTGTTATCAAAGTTGGCCGCATGGCAGGGCAATTTGCTAAGCCGCGCAGCAATGACACCGAAACTCGTGGGGATGTAACACTTCCTGCATACCGAGGAGACGCCGTCAATGACATTGAATTCACTCCTGAGTCTCGCAAGCCAAATCCACAGCGCTTAGTTCAGGTATACAACACTTCTGCCGCAACTTTGAATTTGGTGCGCGCCTTTACACAAGGTGGTTTTGCCGATCTTCGCCAGGTCCATGAGTGGAATAAAGGATTTGCTAATGATCCACGCTTTAGTCAGCGATATGAGCAGATGGCTAATGAAATTGGACGCGCCCTTGAGTTTATGAAATCTGCGGGAGTTGACCCAGAAAGTTTCAAGAAGGTTGATTTCTATTCAAGCCATGAAGCATTAATTTTAGAATATGAAAAAGCTTTGACACGTATCGATTCACGTACTGGAAATGCCTATGACGTTTCTGGCCACTTTGTTTGGGTAGGGGAGCGCACTAGACAACTTGATGGCGCACATATGGATTTTGCAAGCAAGATTCAAAACCCAATTGGTATCAAGCTTGGGCCGAAGACAACTCCAGAAGATGCCCTTGCGATGATCGCAAAGTTGAACCCAACAAATGAACCAGGACGCCTTACTTTCATTACTCGCATGGGCGCGGGTCTTATTCGTGAGAAGTTACCGGCATTAGTGGAAGCAGTGACTAAGTCAGGTGCAATTGTTCTATGGGTATGTGACCCGATGCATGGCAATACATACGAGGCGCCAAGTGGATACAAGACACGTAAATTTGATGATGTCTTAGATGAAGTTCGCGGTTTCTTTGAAGTCCATAAGAAGCTCGGCACACATCCTGGGGGAATCCATATTGAATTAACGGGTGATGATGTCACCGAGTGTGTTGGCGGGGGCGAGCAAATATCTGAGGCGGATTTAGCCGACCGTTATGAGACTGCGTGTGATCCACGCCTAAACCACACACAATCTCTTGAGCTTGCATTCTTAGTTGCCGAAATGTTGCGAGACCGCTAACTCGAACTAGACTTTCCAGATGCTTCTAAGCGCTTCTACGAAGACGCCAGTAGGTACTTTGTTTTTAATTGCTCACGAGCACATTCTGCTCGGTGCAGGTTTTCGAAGTTTTGACGACTTAGTCAATCGTATGGATGCGGCAGATCAAGAACGTGGTATCAAAGTTGTTCGTAATATTCCAATTATCAGTGATCTAATAAAAGATTATTTCGATGGAGATCACACTGCAATTAACGCGATAAAAACGCGTCAACCTGGTCCTGAATTTTCACAAGAAGTATGGAAAGTAATGCGCAAGATCCCTGCTGGCAAGACCATGAGTTATGCAGAACTTGCTAAGAGGGCAGGTTCACCCAGCGCTGTGAGAGCAGCTGGAAGTGCATGCGCACGTAACCTAATTGCACCGATTATTCCTTGCCACCGCGTTGTAAAAACCGGGGGAGATCTTGGAAATTATGGGTATGGCTTAGATGTCAAAGAAGAGTTACTTCTTTTTGAGGGCGCTCTCAAGTAGTCCAGGTAATACTGAATTCACTTTCTCAATATCACTATCTGAAATATCTAAATGCGTCACTAATCGTAAGAAATTTGGCCCTAGGGCGCTTGCCAAGATCCCACTCTCTTTAAGTTGGGCGTTTAGTTCACTTGCAGTAATTGGAATGGATGTGAGATCTAACGCAACAATATTTGTATCAACTTCAACAGGGTTGATTGTTGATGAAACAGCAGCAGCGCATGCCTTAGCAATAGATTGGGCACGGATATGGTCATCTTTGATACGTAGAAGATTGTTGTCAAGAGCAAAGTGGGCGCCAGCAGCCAAAATTCCAACTTGGCGCATTCCTCCGCCATAGCGCTTGCGCCATTGTCTGGCTGATGTAATGCGCGTGGTGTCTGAAAGCATGATTGAGCCAACGGGCGCACCAAGTCCCTTTGATAGACATACTGAGATAGTGTCGAAGTATTTGCCATATTCGGTGAAATCAACGCCCGATGCAATATGAGCATTCCAGATGCGAGCACCATCTAGGTGCATGGTCAAACCAATCTTGAGACTTTCAGTACGAAGAGTCTTGATCTCTGATAATGGTTGCACTGTTCCGCCACCAAAGTTGTGTGTATTTTCAACAGCTATAGCTGTAGTTGAAACTTGGTAGGGACCTGAATCTGGGCGAGCAATACGAAGTGGATCTGCAGCGCGAAGTAATCCACGGGCAGATTCCCATGTGCGAGTTGTGATTCCACTAAATACTGCCCCTGCGCCAAGTTCGGCGCGAACAATATGAGAGAAAGTTTCTGTGAGTAGCTCTTCACCAGGTTTAACTAATTGACGAATTGCTAGTTGGTTTGCCATTGATCCAGAGGGTGTAAAAAGCCCAGCCTCTTTTCCAAACATGGCTGCAACGCGTTCCTCAAGTGAATTTGCTGTTGGGTCATCACCGTAGACATCATCGCCAACTGGCGCTTTGGCCATAACGCTGCGCATCTCATCTGATGGCTGCGTGACGGTATCTGAACGTAAGTCAATCATGAGGCAATCTTGCCAGTTTTCTCTGGTTCTTCAGACCAGATGGCCAAATAGAGACCGCCCATAACGAAAAGACCACCGATCATGGTGCGAATGGTGAGACTTTCATGGACCAGAATAATGCCAAAGGCAGCAGCAAAGATATATTCCATCGTAAGAATAATTCCCACACTTGTGGCGCTCATAAATGATTGTGCCCAAGTCTGGACAATGAAAGCGATGGCGCTAGCAAAGATAGCGGTGTAGATAATCGCCACCCAAACACCATGATCTGGAGGCATATGAAATCCACTTTTTAATGATCCAATGAAACAGATGACGCCCACTGTAGCCAACTGAATCAAAGTCAACGCATACGGATCGCGCCCAGGGCTCCATTTGCCAAGGGCAACAATATGGAAAGCAAACATCACGGCGCTAAGAAATACTAAAAACTCACCAAGGCCAACGCTCAATCCATTCAGTGAAAGTATTGCCATACCGATCAGTGCGAGTATGACCGCAAGCCACTGAAGTTTTCTTACTCTAGCTTTGAATATTCCTGCAGCAATGAGAGGAACAATGACTGCGTAGAGTCCTGTGAGAAATCCTGTCTTAGCAACGGTTGTCATAGTTAAACCAAATGTCTGGAATATGTAGCCTGTGCCAAGGAAGGCGCCAGTTGCTACTCCACGGGCCAAAAAAGCTTTATCAATGTGCTTAAGGCACTGCGGGCGCAGTATGAACATGATTCCTGCAGCGATAATGAATCTACAAGCTAGAAATGAATTTACATCTTGCCGGTCAAGGCTGTCCTTCATGATTGCAAATGCACTTCCCCAAACAATGGTTACGGCGAGAAGGAGGGTGACTGGAATGAATCGATTCCTTTGTAGATTCATTTACGCTTCTCGCGCATTTTCTTCAGTAATGCGATTTCAGCTCCGTGTTCAGGCTCTTGACCAGGGGTCTCCAAAATAAGTGGGGCATTAGCTACCGCAGGATGGCCGATGAGTTCTTCAAAAGGCTTCAAACCAATTTCACCTTCACCAAGATTTTGGTGGCGATCCTTGAGTGCTCCGCAGACATCCATAGAGTCGTTTGTATGGATTAATTTGATTCTTTCAATTCCCACAATTGAAACAAGTAGATCAAGAGTTTGGGTCATCCCACCTTTTACAGAGATGTCATGGCCAGCGGCAAATACATGGCAAGTATCAAGACAGACACCCACCTTTGGGTGCCACTCAAGAGCGTCAAAATATTTTGTTAGATCATCAAGCTTCTTAACAAGTGATTGGCCTTGACCGGCTGTTGGCTCCAAAAGAAGCCATGGGTCTTCCTCTTTTAATTTACTTAGAATTGGCATCATGCCCTTGTTGATCTGCTTCCATGCAGTCTGAACATGCTTCTCATCAACAGCCGAACCTGTGTGAATAACTGTACCAAGTGCGCCAATTTCTTTTGCACGCTTCAATGAGTAAGCAGTCGAGGCAAGAGAATTTTCATACGTTCCAACAGTTGGAGAACCTAAGTTAATAAGGAATGGAGCATGCACGTACACATCGATATCGAGCTCTTCAGCCTTTTGTCTAAATGCTTTATCTGCTTCAATATTTGCATCAGGCATTGCCCATCCTCGTGGGTTTGAGGCGAAGACTTGAATCGCTTCAGCGCCAGTAGTCAGTGCATATTCGATCGAACGTTTAACCATTCCACCTGAAGTTGGAGTGTGGGCCCCGATGCGCGGCAATGTTGATTTTGGTGAAGCCATTGGGGGAGCCTATCCCAGAGTGATGGTGATCTGTGTTCCACGCTTAACCTGTTTGCCCACTTGAGGGGAAACATTTGTCACATGCTTGCCGCTACCAATCTTCTTCACGATAACCTTCAGATCAAGGTTTTCAAGGGCAGTAGTTGCAGCATTTTGATCGAGTGAGTAAACATTTGGAACATAAACAAGAGCAGAGCCTTGCGAGACAACAATATTAATTGTTGAACCTGAAGGCGCAGTTGTTGGAGCATCTGGATTTTGCGAGATCACATTACCTGCAGGAACGCTGTCGCTAAATCCAAAGGTTGATTTCACGTTGAAACCCGCAGCGGTTAATTCACTTTGAGCTTGGTCTCCACTCTTACCAACATATGACTGCAGGGCAATTCCACCGTCAGTTGACGTAGGCGTAGGTGTTGGCGTTATGGCAGCGGGTTGGATGCCAAGAGAAATAGATAGTTGAACTGTTCCATTCTTCTTTACATGGCCCCCGCCACCAGGATTTGATGAAATAACTTGGCCTGCGGGAATTGTTGAGTTGTAGTTTTGAGCCGCAACTTGAGTTTTAAGGCCAAGGGAAGCAAGTGTCTGTGTTGCATCATTTTGGCTCATGCCGACTACCGACGGAATTGAAACCCCACCAGCAACTCCAGAAGATAGGTAGTATCCGCCGCCGAGCAATGCGAGTAATACGAAGAGTGCGATGAATCTATTTCGACGCACCCGTCTTGATATTCTTCGGCGCGTTTGAGCAGTATTACTCATTGCAAGATTCTCCACCTTCTTAGTCTCAGATGTCTTTGACGCGCCAGTGCTGATCGGTTGCGTAATAGTCTTCACTCTCTCCACGATGGCACTTCCAATGCGCACTTCAGGGCGAGCTCTCTTTTTACGTGCAGCGGCAGGAACTGGAAGATCAAGTTCAAGGCTGAGCTGCTTACGTTGTGGATCTAGAGACTCCTGAACCTGCCTCATTTCATCGAGGAGTTCACTTGCATTTTTTTGTCTAGCGTCTGGATTTGGCGCTGTAGCTTTGACGATCAGATCATCTAATTCTTGAGGAATTCCTTGAGCAAATGTAGATGGTGCAGGAACTCGTTCATTGACATGTTTATATGCAATTTGAATAGGGGAGTCACCATCAAATGGTTTGCGTCCAGTGAGTAATTCAAAGAGGACAATTCCAAGTGAGTAGATATCACTTCTCGCATCTGAAACTCCACGCTGGACTTGTTCAGGGGAGAGGTAGGAAACACTTCCTAAAACTATGCTTGATTCAACTGTCATGGTGGAACCAAGTTGGCCACCACGCGCGAGTCCAAAGTCGGCTATTTTGATTCTGCCATCTTTAGAGATCAATATATTTTCTGGTTTTATATCACGATGATTAATACCTAGTCGGTGTGCTTCAGCAAGGCCGCTGGCCACAGGAATCATGTAACGAAGGAGATCAGAAGGGTTAAGTGGCCCTTGTTCAAAGAGAAGATCTCGTAAAGTGAAGCCGTCAATAAATTCCATGACGATAAAGACAGCTGGCGTTCCACCTGTATTCCATCCTTGATCTTGAATAGCAACTACATTTGGATGAGAAAGAGCCGCAGTTGCTTTTGCCTCTCTGATAAATCTGTTAACAAACTCTTCATCATTGGCAAGATGAGGGTGCATTATTTTTACAGCAACAGGTCGATCAAGTCGCAGGTCGGAGCCTTTGTAAATCGATGCCATGCCACCTGCCGCTATCAACTGTTCTAGTTGGTAGCGCCCATCAATAATTTCGCCAGTCAGGTCTGACACGTTGAAATCTTAGAGGCTAGTAGGCGCCATTGACGTGATAATCGGCTGCGTCGGCTGTGCCTTCTTTGGCGAAATGCTGAGAACTCATTTGTTGGAATAGCAGTATCTGGGACTTGATCTCTTGCCCATCACGTGCAAGCACTCGATCTAGGCCAAGGAGTGGATCAATATCGATCCAAAATTTCATTGATACGTTCTCTCGAATTGAACGTTGCCCCGAGCCCACTCCTTCTATGATGAGAAAATCGGTGCTAGGAATTTCAAATTCTTCTCCCAGACTATTTTTATGCCAGTCATACCGCGTTGTTCGGTGTGGGCTCTTTGAATTGTGAGCACTAACTATCCCCAGAAGTTTGTCAGTGAGCTTTTCTCCAAGTGGATCACTCCACCCATCATAGAGATCATCCATATGCAGGGTGAATACGGAGAGTTTGTTGGCAAAATTTTTCTCTAAAAATGATGCAAGTGTTGTTTTACCTGCTCCAGCCCACCCATCAATAGTTGCAATCATGTACTGAGACTTCTATTTAATGAGAATCTTGTTCAGGTTGGAAACCCTATTCCATCGCTTCCAACCGCCGATTGCCAGTAAAACGAATATGAAATATAAAAGTGAGGTGAGATATGACTTTCCATGCCAGAACTGGAAGGTATAGACCCCGTCAACAACAAACCAGAGTGGCCACGCTTCAAACTTTTCCATGCACATAAGCCCTTGCGCTATACAGCTTCCCACAAAACCAAAAGAATCAGTCCATGTTGCTGCTGCGCCAATATGGATAAGTAGGGGATTGAGAGCAAACCATGCGACCAGATAGACGCCGACCATCGCTAGATTGATTTTCCATGTGAGCTTACGGGGTTTTGCTCCTTTAGGGCCCCATCCAAACCATCCCCAGAATCCTCCGGCGATGAAGACAAATTGAAGAGCGGCGCTTGCATAATATTTTTGCTGAAAGAACAACAGCGCATAGAGAAGGCTGCTTATATTCCACCACGGCCATGTAATACGGGGACCGTAGATTCCATACCAAACACCAACTACCGAAGTGGTGAAGGCGAAAAACTCAAGATAAGTAAGTTTGTAACCCCAAGCAGTAAACATAACCGACATTAAAGTGTGCATTGATTTGACCCCTTTCCAATTCGCATTACCGAACTGGTACTACGGTCGACCTGGCGATCAGGTCCTCTCAGCCACAACAACGGCTCCCGTTGGTAGTGAGCCTACCGCGCTTTAAGGGCTCGTGCATAAGCCGGCAGCGCTACTTTCAATCTTCTCCACGAAGATGTTTTGGCACGTTTTGTAAAGATTTGATATTCAATCTTTTCAACCTCATCCACTATCCCGCAGTAAAGCTCACTTGCTGCCTCGATACATGGACGGCTTGTTGCATCTAGGAGTGAGATTCCAAATTCAGATTCTTTCTGAAGCGTTCGAACTCGCTGAATCTGGGCTTGCAGGGCGCTGCGAATCTGTGGAGTTACTACGCGCTCATTGAGCATCTGCCAACTAACTCCGTGTTCAGCAAGTTCTTGGATAGGCAAATACACACGCCCGCGTTCTAAATCTTCATCGACATCTCGAATGAAATTAGCTAGTTGAAAGGCAATTCCAAGTTTTTGTGCAGCCTCATATGCCCGGGGGTCTGTGCTGCCAAGGATTGGAACCATTTGTAGTCCTATTACAGCAGCGCTTCCATAGACATACTCAAGAAGATCCTCGTATGTCTGATATTCAGTAATTGATAAGTCCATTGTCATCGAATGTAAAAAAGATTCAAAGTGCTCAATAGGAATAGAAAACCTTTTAACCGTATCTATAAGCGCTCTACCAATATGGTCTTTACTTTCACCCTTTCCTAGATCGGAGAGAATTCCATCTCCCCAAATTTTTAGTACTTGGGTTTTTTCTTCAATAGAAAGTGAAGATTCAAGGTCATCCACAATCTCATCGGCATATCTAGCAAAGCCATAGAGAGCATGAACAAATGGCCGTTTTTCTTTTGGCAGCAATAACGTTGCCAAGTAGTAAGTCTTGCCGTGTAGAGAATTTAACCTTTTGCACTCAGCATAGGATGCGCGCAGATCTGGATCGGTAATACCTGCAGCCGTTAATTCATCCATTACTAGTCGATCTGTCCAACAATTCGTTCTGCTGCCAAGCGACCAGAGATTAAGACCATCGGAACACCAACTCCTGGTTGGGTGCCAGAACCTGCAAAGACAACATTTTCAAAACCCTTTGCCATATTAGAAGGTCTAAATGGACCTGTTTGGAAGAAGGTGTGAGCGCTAGCAAATGGTGCACCACGTTCCATTCCTTGTTTTTCCCAGTCAAGAGGAGTTGTGATTTTTTCCACTTCAATTGAGTCGATGAAACCGTTATATCCACGCTTTTCCATTACACGAAGCATTTCATCACGGTAACTAGAAGCTTGTTTATTCCAATCAATATCAGCATCAAGGTTTGGGGTAGGGAACAAGATGTAATAAGAAGACTTCCCTTGAGGAGCTAAAGACGGGTCATCATGGGTCGGAACGGTGACTAGAAGACTTGGATCAGTCATCAATACTTTCTTGTTGATGAGCTCATCAAAGACGCCATCCCACGACTGCCCAAAGTGAATATTGTGGTGAGCTAAATGATCATATTTTTTGTTTGATCCCACCAATAAAGTCACACATGACGGGGAGTAAGTAAGCCTCTTCACACTTGGTGGGGTGCGTCCAAGCAGCTCGCGCCAAGCGACCGGTAGATCAGGATTGAGCACGACAACATCACAAGGAATTCGCTCTTGTGTATCAGTAATGACCGCAGTGGCTCGGCCATTGGAATGCTCGATACTTGTAACAGTTGTGTTGTATTTAAATTCAACTCCATGTTTTGCGGCCGCTCCCGCGAGAGCTCTTGGCACAGCATGCATCCCACCTTTAGGGAAGAAAACACCATTCACCGAATCCATATAAGCAATGACTGCATAAATTGCTAGCGCTTGCTGAGGGCTCACACCTGCATACATCGCTTGGAAGGAGTAAACCTTTTGGGTTCGTGGATCTTTAAGAAATTGATTGACTTTTGGTGCAAGTCTTCTAAACCCGCCAAGTGCAACAAGCTTTGCAAGATTAGGGGTAAGCAGATTCAAAGGTGAATCGATATTTCGATCGATGAAGTCTTTCATTTCATACTTATAAAGCTTTGTCACAAACTCAACATACTTTCCATAGCCAAGTGCCTCATCGGCACCGATTGTTTTCTCTATTTCTGCTTGCATGCGGTTGGTATCTGCATGCACATCTAGAGTCGAACCGTCGTGATAGAAGGCACGATATAAAGGCTCTAGTGGTACCAAATCAAGCCAGTCTTTAATATCTTCACCAACACAAGCGAGGGCATCTGCAATGAGATCAGGCATTGTTAGTACTGATGGTCCTGTATCAAAGGAATAGCCATCTTTTTTAAGCAAACCATTTCGTCCGCCTGGAACACTCTCTCGTTCTACAACCGTCACTTTACGTCCCGCGCCTGCCAAACGAAGCGCTGCGCTTAAACCGGCAAGACCTGCGCCAACAATCACTACGTGATCGGTTGATCCCTTTACTGTGCGTGGCATTTTCTCTTTAACTCTTTCTCATGGTCGCTGCGATTGCCATCTCTTCAAGCATGGCACCTGCCTTGGGTGATATCCCACCACTTTTAGCAGCAGTCCGCGCGTTGGAAGTCATCTGAGAGATAAGTAACTCAACTTCCTTAAGAGCGCCCGTATCTATGATTATTGAGCGCAATACTTCGACTCCTGCTTGATCTAAATTTGCCTTCCCAAAGTACTTTTCAAATTCCTTCCGCTGGGCGCCATTAGATTTACTTAAAGTACTAGCAATCAGCACTGTGCGCTTGCCTTCTCTTAGATCATCACCCGCTGGCTTTCCAGTCTCTTTTGGATCCCCAAATACCCCGATGATGTCATCTCTTAACTGGAACGCTTCACCAAGAGGCAGTCCATACTGTGAATAAATCCCATACTGCTCACTTTTAGCGTTTGCGCTGAGCGCTGCGCCAAAATGTAATGGCCTTTCAATACTGTATTTTCCAGATTTATATCTGGCCACCTTCAGTGATCTTTCAATACTTTCACTTGCGAGTGCTTGCTCATACACATCTAGATACTGTCCTGCCATTAGCTCAACGCGCATTTCATCATAGACGGGAAGGGCTGAAAGAATCTGTGAACTTTTAACTCCAGATTCGTGGAGCATTTTATCTGCCCAAATAATCGCAAGGTCTCCCATAAGCACTGAAGCGGCTAACCCAAATTGTTCTGAGGAGCCATGTAAATTTTTATCTTTGTGAATAGTTTCAAATTGTTTGTGAATGGACGGCGCGCCTCTTCTTCTATCTGATGCATCCATAAGGTCATCATGGATTAGCGCACACACATGCACGAGTTCTAAGCTCGACAGTGCAGTGATGCTCTCTTGAGTAATTTCACCGCCTGCGCCAATATGTCCGATCGCAGCAAAAAGTGGTCGAAGACGTTTTCCACTGTCTAGGAGAAAGTGCCCAAGGGCACTAGAAACAGGAATAAGGTCATCATCAACACTATGCAGATAGGCCGATTCACGGTCGAAAAATGATGCGAGTGATTTATCTACCGCGCTTTTTAGTTGAAGAATTCCATCAAAATCCACGCGGTAACGGTACCCTGCTTGGCTATGAGTCACCCATCATTCTCTGTAGAGCTTTTTCCTCCCAAGGATGAAGCCGGGGAAGAGCGCATGTGGTTGGCTACCGCGCAGTTTCAAGAGGTAAAGCCTGATTTCATCTCGGTGACATATGGGGCAGGGGGAAGTACTCGTGATCGAACTGTTCGCATTGCATCTGAACTTACGGTGCGTACAGGTATTTCAACTGTTGCTCACCTGACATGTGTCGGCTCAACTCGCATAGAGCTAGAGCAGATTTTGGATCAATATCAGCGGGCAGGCATCCAAACTATTTTGGCGCTGCGGGGAGATCCAGTTGACGGTCCAAGTTCACCCTGGGTGAGTACTCCTGGAGGATTTGATCACGCAGATCAATTAGTCGAATTAGCAATAAGCCGAGGAGATTTTAAAGTGGGCGTTGCTGCATTTCCAGATGGTCATCCTGCATCACATGGAGATTTGGGAAAAGATATTGATGTTCTTCTGAGGAAAGAATCGCTAGGTGCAAATTTTGCAACAACACAATTTTTCTTTGAAGCACACTCTTGGATCACACTTGTTGATTCACTCGCCAAGAAAGGTTCTAAACTTGATGTTATTGCAGGTATTTTGCCAGTAACTAATGTCAAGCAACTAACGAGAATGGCACAATTAGGCGGAACTGCAATCCCGGAGCACATAGAGAAAGCATTTGCTGAAGTTGCCGATAACGAAACTGCTGTCCGAGAATTAGGAATTGAGATTGCAACATCTTTGTGCAGAGAGTTAATTACTGCGGGAGTCCCTGGTCTTCATTTTTATTCAATGAATAGCGCTCAGGCAACACTTGAGATCGTAAAGAATTTGGGACTTCGGTGAAGAGAGAAGATTTTTTTAAGATCTGGTCATCTCTTCATGGTGACGTGAAAGTTTCTGGATTTGTTAAAGGATGGCTCATAATCTCATTTGCACTCACCAAGCCACTAGCAAAAGCCAAAGTACACCCTAATGTTTTAACAGCAAGCGGAGTTCTTGCCAGTATTTATCTGTGGTTAAGCGCTGCGCACAAGTACGCTCTAGTTTTATTGGCAATATCTATACTTCTAGATGCTATCGATGGAACGCTCGCAATGCTCAGTGGGAAAGCGTCGAAATTAGGAGCGGTTTTTGATTCAGTTGCTGATCGAGTTGCAGAGTTTTTTTGGGCGCTTACTTTCTACACACTTGGTGCCCCCACCTGGGTCATTGCAGGGGCATGGGCTTGTGCCTTCTCTCAAGAATATTTGCGGGCCCGCATTGCGGGCTTAGGAGTTGGGCAGATTACTCTTATTACTATTTGTGAAAGGCCCGTTCGGGCTTCTCTGCTCGCAATTGCACTTGGCTTAGAACTGATCCACGCCCATGGTGTAATAGTTATTTCGATTATCTGGTTAGTAATGCAAGTGTTTTCTTTTTTTTCTCTGATGAGACATAGTTATAAACTTCTAAGCACTGCCAATCGCATCGGCAACTAATTCACCACTTATTCCAACGAGAGGTAAGCCTCCGCCTGGGTGAGCTGAGCCTCCTACACAATACAAACCATGGATAGGTGAGCGATTCTTTGCTCTCATAAATGCAGACCTTGCTCCGTTACTTGAGGTTCCATAGATGGAGCCACCTGGAGCTCCAGTGCTATTTTGCAGGTCAAGTGGCGTCCTATATTCCATAACATCAAGCCTTGAACTTACTTGCAAGCCAAGTGCATCCATCTTTTCAATAATCATTTGTGCATAGGAAGATGAATCACCACTCCAATCCCATCCTGAACCTGGTTCGTGGCGTGGAGCATTTACTAAGACAAACCAACTTTCAGTATTTTCCCGTTTAACCATTTGGGAATCGCGTGGTGCGCAAATATAAATCGTTGGGTCGCTGACCGGGACTTTCTTTTCAAATACCTCATCAAACTCGGCGTCATAGTCTTGGGGGAAGTAGACATTGTGGTGCGAGAGATTTGGCAATTTACCTTGGTACTTTGAATTATCTAGACCAAGCAAGAGACTAAAGCCAGATAAAGACTTTGTAGATTTCTGTAGCTTTGCCCGCTCTTGCTTTGCATTTTTTACTGAAGAAATAAGCAGTTGGTTATATACAACCTCTGCATCAGCATTTGCTACAACGATTCGCGCAGCGATGAACTCATCCCTCTTATTAATAATACCTGTAACTTTTCCTGATTCAGTTCTGATTTCCTTAACCGAATTGTTTAGATGGATTTTCACGCCAAGTTCGCGACATCTCTGCTCTAAACTCTCAGAGAGTTTTCCAATTCCTCCTTGGATATGCCAAGCACCAAATGTTGCCTCTATAAATGCAATCGTTAGAAGTGCTGCTGGTGCTTTTCGAGGATCAGAACCAGAATACGTTGCATAACGATCAACAATCATTTGGATGTGAGGATCGTTGGTGTATTCGCGCACTACGTTGCGCAGAGATTTCCAAGGGGCTATCTGCTTGATACCTGTGAGCAAATCTTTTTGCTTGAGCAAGCTTGTCAATGTTGGCATTTGAGATTGCACGAAGGGGACTCTAGATATATCCCACATAACTTCTGCCCGCTGCAAAATTGAATGCCAAGCGTCACCAGCAGCCTTGCCGAAGGCATCGTCGATCGCTGCACAAGTCTTAGGGAGATCTAGATTTACAAAATCCACCCAAGTTTTATCTGCAAAGTGATAGCTAAAAGCTGGATCAACGGGCTCTAAGACAAGTGACTTTTCTAACCTCGCACCTGTCTTTAAAAAGAAATCTTTATACACCGCTGGCAGTGTGAGCAGGGATGGGCCAGTATCAAATGCATAATCGCCAATCCACTCCGTTCTGCATTTGCCACCAGTTCGATCCGATGCTTCATATATTTCAACATCATGTCCAGCGCGCGCCAATCTGGCGGCACTGACCATCCCTCCAACGCCAGCTCCAATGACCATAATTTTTGTCATGAGCTCAGCACGTTTCTTCCCCGCCACAGCAGATTTCCACTTGATTTTCCTTGCCAGGATTTTATGATCAAAGCAATAAGAACAATCATCGATAGGGGATGTAAAAAGACGGTGCTAAACGTTGATCTAGTTCGCGCAGCGCTTACCAGACGTGAGAGAGCTAAAAGTAAGTAGCAAATCCATGCCCACCTATTCCCGCTCAGAGCAATGATGAAAGGAAAGACTCCAGTTATAAACAAGAGAGCACTTACAAAAATACTTCCCCATACTCCACCGAAGGCTGCCCATAGTGATTTTGTGTAGCCTTCAATGAGATCATGATCGGCTTCATACATTCGGCATTCACTTACAGCGCTTGCTTCAGCAACCCCGCCGATGAACTTGTGTTTGCGCAAAGCTCTAGCGAGTTCAAGGTCATCTAGTACTTCAGATTTGATGGCAGCATGCCCACCTGCAGCGATGTATGAAGATCTTCGCACGATAAAGAATTGTCCATTTGCAACAACCATGGATCTAAAAGGTAATTTCTCTGCCAGACGCAATGGAACAGAGGACATCCAAGACCATTGCAACAGAGGTTGCATGAGCCTTTCAAGGAAGCTCACGGCGATTTGCCGCGGATAAGGCGATATGAAATCCCAATTAAGTTCACTCATTTTTCTCAGGGCAGAGTTGATTGCAGTCGGTGCAAGGCGAACATCTGCATCAAGAAATACTAGGTATTCAGCAGTAGTTGAATCTGCGAGTTGCTGACAGGCAAAATTTTTACCAAGCCAACCATTAGGTAGATTTTTTCCAACGATAATTTCAATACCTGGCAAACTTCTTGCAAGCACACCTGTCTTATCCGTGGAGTTATCATCGAGAACTTTAATTGATCGGTGGGGCAGCCCTTGGGACTCAAGAACACTTGATAGGGATGCAAGAACATTTCGCTCTTCATCGCGCATCGGCAGCAAGATCGCAACATCGCTTTGAATTTCACTCTTAATTTTTGGTTTTATTACCCTTATCGATAGGGCATTGATTATTGTTATGAGAAATGCCAGCCCAGATAAGAGAGCGATAAAAGACATATTAAAGATTAGCAGGTCTGCCAAAGCCGATCGAAAAGAAGTAGGGGATTAAGACTGCTCCAAAAACAATAGCTCCGAATACTCCAACGCCTGGTCTGTGAAAGAAAAAAACATTTCCTATAAGACCAGCAAATAACGTCCACGCTAGGAAGAAATCAGGGATTGAAGTGGTGGCGCCGCCCTTCCTTCTATCCTTTGGTAGCCATGCATGCAGAAGAGCCATCAAGCCCATACCGGCAAATAACCACCCAGCAGTATTTGATAGTGGAATTTCGGGAGCATAGGGAACGTGAGGTCCAACAACTTTCCACGTCCATCTCCCAGCAGACACCATTTGTGGGTCAAGAAAAAGATCCCACGCAGCTAGACCAATTCCGCCATATATAAATACCCAATTTTTAGTAACACGCCTAGCGGCAATGAGTAGCGGATATGTGAGCATCACCCAAGCAAAAGGAACCAAAATAGGAACACCAAATATTTGCTTACCAAGTGAATGATCATAGGAATACTTTCCAAATGGCCACCCAGTTTTAACGCCGATAGCTTCGACTGTAAATGCAAAAATTAAAACGACTATGCCCATAGTGATAGCAAAACGAAAACCATAGGCGAAGTAAGAGTGAATGAGCATCGTGACTGCAGCACAATAAACAGTTGCAATTGTTATTTCTTGTAATAACTTGTTGTGGACCAGAGGGTAGGTGATCTGCAAACCAATAGATGCAATGGTTAAAAGAATCAGAAAAAGATCTCGGCTGCGGGTGCCGCTACGCCCGGCAATACTTCGTGGTCTGTATTGGCGGATAGACATTTCTTAATTGTGCCTTACAAACCTTCAGAAATGGAGCCCCGTTTTTGAATTAATGCGAATCTTGCAAATAATTCATCCCTGTACCACCCCTGTTTTGCCGTCTCTGAGATGACCGCAGCATGTGCCTGGCCTTTATAGGCAAAGTTACGGATGCTTTCTGCATCGCTCCAGATCGAGAGAGTTCCCTGGAGCCCAATTGGCGCCTCACCAATTCCAATCGCCAATTCAAGGCCAGGAGATTGTCTTAAACTCGAGATCACCGGTGGAACAGCGCGCCAAAAAAGAAGATTCTTTCGCCATTTAATACTTGCTCGCGTTATGGCGACAACAGCCCCATCCCATTGAAAATTTGGCTCACTATGAAATGGCTGCTTGCCAGACCAGACTCCATGAACCGAGATTGGGACAAGGGTTAAACGCATTTCGTGCGCAGCAAACTTTCTCCACCCTGCAATTATTGAATCTTTATCAAATTCATCAATTTTTGAGTCATCGATAGTGATAAGCATTCCCCAGCGATACATATTGGCATCTCTAGGCGTGAATGTTTCACCTGTTCCTGTCCCAAGTAATTTAAAAAACTCAACATCTGGGTGGCGTTTGAGAGGACCACGGTCACTTTGCATATGACTAATTGCTCTCCATATATTTGCCCTCTTCACATCGAAGAGGTAAACAATCGTGCGCATCATTTGGCAACCACGGTTCTAACAATTGTAAAAATCGAGAGGGCAAAAAGTAGATAAGCAAAAGATTTACGGAGTAAATCAGCGGGCACTCTGGAACTGAAATGTGAAGCGAGAGTAGAGACAATAATTGCAGCAAAGCCAATGACTAGAGGGACGCTCCATTTCACTTGCGCCCATTGAGAGTGATGTCCAAGAAATGATGTTGAACAGTTAATCGCGATGATAAATAAGGAAGTTCCTGCTGCCTTGCCTTGTGGTGTGTTATAAAAAAGAATCAAGATCGGCATTGCAAGAAAACCCCCGCCAATTCCAAAGACACCTGTCATAAGACCGATTAATAATGAGGTGGCAACCAAAGCACCAAGTGGCATTCTTTTTTCTGGTTTTATGTTTGCGGATCCACGAAGCATTGACGCACCTGCAATGGATAGGACTATGGCAAATCCACCCGTGATAACCCAGGCAGATAAATGTTTAGATAAAAGAGCTCCGCCAATATTTGTTACAAGGCCGATTGCCCAAATGGAAAGTGCTTCGCGGTAGAGGACATCTCTCGTTCTAATCTTTGGAATCAGACCGAAGAAAGCAGCGATAAAAACAACAGCCAGTGCTGCAGTAGTTGCCTGCTGGGCGTTGAAGTGAAAGACATAGAGAAGGATTGGAACGGTGATCATGGCGCCGCCTGCGCCAACAAAGCCCAACACCGATCCTATGAATGACCCAAAGATGAGGGAGAGGATGATGTGTGTAGGACTCACGGAGTTAGTTTGCCGTAGATGTCAGTTAAATGGCATATAACTGTTCATGGATAATCTGAACAGTTATGAAACTTCATTACTTAGAAGGAGGTGACCATGGGCGCAGCCGATGAGATATCGACGATTTTGCATGTAGATATGGATGCCTTCTTTGCTTCTGTTGAAGAGCGCGATGACCCAACTTTAAAAGGAAAGCCAGTTGTGGTCGGCGCTGGAATACGAGGCGTAGTTGCCGCCGCAAACTATGAAGCTCGCAAATATGGCATTCATTCTGCAATGCCGGTGAGTCAAGCAAAGCGTCTTGCCCCACATGCAATTTTTATTCCCCCAGACCATGGACGATATACAGAAGTCTCAGAGCACATCATGGAGATTTTCAATCGCTTTACACCTCTTGTTGAGCCGATTTCCCTAGATGAGGCCTTCCTTGATGTCACTGGTTCAGAACGCTTATTGGGCACGGGTAAAGAGATAGGCGCAAAGATCCGCGAACTTGTAGAAAAAGAACAAGGTATTACTTGTTCTGTAGGAATTGCCACGACTAAATTTGTTGCAAAGCTTGCATCATCTGCCTGCAAACCAAATGGGATGCTGGAGATTGACCCCGATAAAGTCTTAGAGTTTTTGCATCCTCTCCCAGTGAATGCAATCTGGGGAGTAGGCCCTAAAACAAATGAAGAGCTTTTAAAACTTGGGCTTCGGACAGTTGCCGACATCGCCGCAACACCCAGGCAGACTCTTATTCGCGCCCTGGGTGATGCTGCAGGTTCATCACTCTATGAACTTGCGTGGGGAAGAGATTATCGAGATGTGATTCCAGATGAAGCTGATAAAAGCATCAGTAACGTTGAGACATTCTCGGTAGATATCTATGAAGAAGAACTCATACTTAAAGAACTGCTTCGGATGACGGAGAAAGCAAGCCTTCGAATGCGTGAGCGAGGCTTATCAGCCCACAGAGTTTCCATCAGAGTTCGCTTTGCCGATTTCAAAACAATTACCCGTTCAAAAACTTTAGACATTGCAGTAGATGGGATTCAGGAGTCCTACGAGATTGCCAAACAGTTATACCTGGGACTCAAGTTAGACCGAGTGCCTATCCGCTTAGTGGGAATTAGCTTTGAGAGTCTTGTGGATTTAAAAGGAGCGCCTGTTCAGTTGAGGCTGGGTGAACCTGAGAGTGGATGGCGCCAGGCAACTCAGGCCATTGACTTAGCAACCGCCCGTTTTGGTAGAGGCAGTGTTCGCCCAGCACGGCTTGTGAGAAAAGCCGATGAAGATGCCGCGCAGGATGAGCACGAGGAGTAATCCAGATAGCGCGTCTTGCTGAAAATGCTCTATCCTGTTGGCATGCCTCTTTCAGACCACGAACGCAAGCTACTTGCGGAGATGGAAGCTGCCTTTGAACAGGATGACCCACGTCTTGTTTCAACGCTGACAGGAAAGGCCCGCACAAAGCAGGCAAGCAGAGTTCTCGCAGGAGTAATATTTGTCGGTTTTCTGCTGAGTTTTTTTGTACCCAGCACAACGGCCCGGGTTTCTTGTCTTGTTCCCATCGTCTTGGGCATCATCGCGGCATTTGGCGTCGACAGAAAAAGCAAATTTGCCGGGGTTCTGATGATCGCCGTCGCCCAGGCCGACAGTATCTGGAACATCGGATTTAAGACCGCAGCTGCGCAGAATATGATTGCTCTGAATTTTATCGAAAAGCTATTGGGTGTAACGGTTTCCTGGTTAGACTGGGTTATCGCCGCATGGCCTTTCACGATACTGATGTCGATTGCATTGTATTATGTACTGCTGATAATTATGCCCCCCGAAACAAAAGAAATACCAAACGGCAAAGAAGTTGTCGCCAAAGCTCTGCTTGAGCTGGGTCCTATGAAAACAGATGAGAAGAAGATGTTGATATTTTCTTTGATTCTGCTTTTTTTCTGGACTACAGAGAACACTGTCCATAATTTTGACACTTCCACAACTACCATAATTGCCATTGCGTTCATGCTCATGCCCGGCATTGGGGTAATGACCTGGAAGCAGGCCCAACCGAACATCCCCTGGGGAACGTTGCTCCTTTTTGGTGTCGGCATCGGTTTGGGCGGAGTATTGCTGGCAACTAATGCTGCTGCCTGGGTCGCAAAAATCATGGTGTCGCTATTTGGCCTGCAAACCCTTCCAGCGCTGGCAATAGTGGCCGTCCTGGGACTATTCCTGATTGTCATTCATTTAGGTTTCGCCAGTGCCACGGCTTTAGCTTCAGCCATGATTCCGGTCTTGATTGCTATTTTGCAGAGCGTTAAGACTCCAGGTATAAATGTGGTCGGCATGACAATGATTATGCAATACCTTATATGCTTCGGACTTATTTTGCCTGTAAATGCACCTCAGAATATGGTGGCGTACGGAACCGACACTTTTGAAGTCAAGGATTTCATCAAGACAGGCGTGCCGTTGACCATTATCGGATACCTGCTAGTTCTTCTGCTCAGTGCGACCTATTGGAAATGGCTTGGTCTGGTTTAAGGCTTGCGAATTTAGAATGGGAGCGCAAAAATGCGCTCCCATTCTTGTTTTGGATGGCAAAGTCTTTTTTTGCCTGTGAAACGATAATGCTCAGACTGTTTAGCTCTATCTGACGCGGCCCCGCTTCAATGAAAAGAATACTCCTACAGCCGACAGAACCGTAAAAACAATCAGTGCAGTGTGAATACTGTCTATAACCATTGGAACCGAATCGACCCCCAGCACAGCCTGGCCGCCATGCCAGGCCATAATCAGCGCCAAGGTCGACACACTTACCGCCTGCCCAGACATATGCAT
>Ga0118677_10001674_pt1 | contig 46305 bp, 35 predicted proteins | sample AliMusrvi5mmetaG_FD_86154 | JGI IMG/M metagenome (GOLD analysis project Ga0118677, IMG submission 86154) | reverse complement strand
TAGCATATGGGCAAGGGAAAGAAAGAATGTTCAGTCAATCTATCAAAGGAGAAATACCTAACTTAAATATCAGCACTTTATTGTATTGACAAAGGGGTCCACTTTAAATGGAGCTAGACTATGCTAGCTGGAAGCCTGCACCACAATTTGGTTGTCAAAGAACATTACGATTGTCTGTCAGGATGGTTCTGCAAATCCGCGTCCTTCGACTACGCTCAGGACGAACGGAGTAAGATTTGCTAATCCTGTTAATCTTGTTAATCATGTCTATTACGATTTGCAATCTAATCCTGCTAATCTTGTTATCCTGTAAGTCTTGCGTTTCCTTTCAACACTTACACAATGTCATTCCCACGAAAGTGGGAATCCAGAGCTATATAGCATCTCAAAGGTCTTTTTCTAGATTCCCGATCAGGTCGGGAATGACATGGCTGTAAATCCTGTCTATTACTCCCCTGCTCCTCTCCAGTTGCCACAATTCTTGCATTCAGGTATTCTAATTCTGCTGGTTTGACTCTGGTGTTTGGGGTGATTTTATGCGGTTGATGGTGCTTGCTTTTTGTTGTGTGATGTTGCTGACTTCTGCTGGTGGCTTGTATGCCAACAAGACTCAGGATTTCCTGCGGAAAAATCATCATTCCTGGCTGCCTTATTGTTTGCCCTATGAAGGTAGTATGGAGCAGGTTAAAAAGGTCTGTGAGCTTGGGATGGATACCGTCGGCATCGTGTTTGCAGGGCCTTACAACGGCGGCAATATAGAGTTTGGCAAACTGGATGAAGCCCTCAAGATCATTGGTGATCACGGCCAGAAAATGGTCCTTTTCCTTACCCCCAGGTTTTCTCAGTCAGACAATGTAATAGACCGGATGAGCAATGGTGAAGTTATTGTCAGTTTATTCGACCGCTCCCCCAATTATTCGATAATGGATGTTTTCGATCCGGCTCAACGTGCTAAATATAATGATTATGTTGCCCGGTGTGCTAAGAGATATGGTTCCGACAGACGGGTTGCGGCGTTTGTGACGGGATGGGGATACCAGGGGGAGAATGGATTCTTCACCGGAGACTGGGTATCTCATCCGGAACAGGGAGGAACGCTGGCTGCCGGTTACTCCGAATATGCCATGAAAGAGTTCAACAAATGGCGTGCCAAACTCAAGCTGCCAGCTGTTACTCAACTGCCGCTGCCATCATCTGTCCGGCAATCTGATGACTATATACTATTTATGCAGTTTAGATCGGACTTTGTGCGGAACGTATTCCAGCGCGAACACATTGCTGCTGCAAAATCTAATACGAAGCTTCCGGTTGGCAACTATGCGTATATATCTGCTTATCCCGAAAACTATGCCCGGAATTGGACTGATACACCTAACGCGGACTTCTACAGGTCTGCAGGTTCGTGTGCAACATTTGATATGACACGAACTCTGATGGATTCCGGCATAGGCTGGGAAGATTCGGTGGTGCATGACGGCAGGTGGGATTTCACTGCAGCCTGTATGGAGAGGGATGAAGCCAGGCAGATTGCCAAGGGGGCGGTCTTCCATGCGATGACTGTGCAGGTCTATGACACGGAACCTCAGTGGGAGAAGGGTGTCTTTCCGAAGATTGTCGAGTTCCTGAAGACCCAGCAGATATACAAAAGTATTCGACCGGTGAAATCTAGTATTGCACTGTTCCAACCTACCTGGGGAGTTGCTGCAATTCGGTCTAGGAACTCTACCCAAATCTTCGGACCTGATGGTGGATTCACGTGGTATATAAGCAAAATGATGGGCCTGGCGGAGAGTTTTGGGTTGCCATATAAGCTGGTAACAGAATCGGAATTAATGGACCCGGTTGCGCTCAAGAGTTATAAACGCATTATTGTCCCGATGTGGGAAACTATCCCGCGTATTGTGGGACAGGATAGATACAAAGAGCTGAGTGCAGATAAACGAGTGGTAGGCGTTCCGTTAAAAGACGGTCCTCTGACCCGGACTGAGTTTAGAGCTATACTTACTAAGGCAGGAATAAAGCCCCAACTGGAATTTGATTCGGACAGGGTTATGGCAGGGCGCACTGCTAATCTTGTGTACAACTGGGATGCAGCACCGATTGAAGTGCAGATACCTGGCAAGGCTGACAAGATTATGTTGAAGTCGCATGAGTGGAAGGTTTTGGAACACGATTAATAAGATTTATATGATGGACAGGATTATTAGAGCCAAACAGTCGATTGTAATTTGCAGGCTTTACAGGATTGTCCGATCTTAATTCTGGAACACGATTTATAGGATTTATAGGATAGACAGGATTATTGGGATTTATCAGCCGATTGCGAATTTCCAGTCTGACAAGAATGTACTATCCTAATCCTGTTAATCTGTTAATCCTATTAATCGTGTTCAGACAACTAGAGGACAATGTCGTTGATTAACAGGCTTAATTATAAGGTTGTTGTGGGTGTTTCCTGCTTATATTGGCTGTTGGCTGTGCTTTATATGTACTGGCCTGGTTGGCTTGATGCGGCGTTTCGACCTTATGAAAAGGCGCTTCCGATTTTGCTGCTTGCGTGTTGGTTGGGGTGGAAAAGTAAGGGTTGGGCTTTAATGCCGGTGGTTGCTCTGGTGTTTTCTGCTGCTGGTGATGTGTCAGGAGACAGCGGAACATCGGGATTTCTGCCAAGCATAGCGTTTTTTGGAGTGGCGCAGATACTGTATGCAGTGACGTTTGCGCGGCGCTTTACTTTTCGTATGTCGCGGGTTCCGGTGGTAATTCTGTATATTATCGGCATCAGTATAATGATCATTCATCTTTCAGGTTCACCGAAACTCATTGATCCTGTGCTTAAGACAATGGTCTTTGCCTACATAACCGTGATTTCTGCAATGGCTTTAACAGCCATTTTTTGTGGAAGCTGCAGTATTATTTTGCCGATAGGCGCATTGATTTTTGTTGTATCTGATTCCTGCATAGCCTGGGACAGGTTTATATCTCCTTTCCCAAATGCGGGTTTCTGGGTGATGTTTACATATGGACTTGCGCAGTTCCTGATAACAATGGGACTGCTGCATCCCAAATCAAAGGAATCGTAGCATGAGTCCTCTCGATTTTCGCTTGTAGCGAAAACCTGCCGGACTCACTACGAAGGGACGAAAATATTCTATTTTCTGAGGAGTAACTAAATGATTAACCTAAACCGTCTGGCAGTTAGTGCGCTGGCAGCTCTGGTCATTCTGATCGGGACTGCTGCATTTGCTGCTGATCCTACTATATATGTCAGCCCGAAAGGCAATGACGCGTGGTCCGGAAGTCTGGCAACTGCAAATGCCAACGGAACTGATGGGCCTTTGGCTTCACTGGACGGGGCAAGGCTTGCAGTCCGCAAAATACGAGCTAACGGAGCAGGAACCATTCAAGTGATAATTGCCGGTGGACGATATGAGCTTACTCAGCCGGTAGTTTTTGAATCTGAGGACAGCGGTGTAAAGAATGCTCCGACTGTTTATGCTGCAGCTCCGGATGCTAGGCCTGTTTTCTCAGGGGGGCGGCAGATAACAGGATTCACGCAGCGTAAAGATGGACTCTGGGAAACACGAGTTCCGGGAGTTGCAGATGGCAAGTGGTATTTCGAGCAGCTCTGGGTCAACGGGCATAGAGCGATGCGAGCTAGAACTCCTAATAAAGGTTACCTGCGAATGAAGAGCATGGTTGGTGTCGGTTATAATCCGGTTACAGGGAAAACAGAAGATATATCGAAGTGGGCATTTGCTGCATCAGATAAGGATTTTGCCAGACTCACCCCCCTGAACAAACAGGAACTCAGTGATGTCCAGGTTACAACCTATTCATCCTGGGAGACAGCAGCACACAGGATAGCTGATCTTGATTCTGCAAGGTCTACAGTTAAGTTGAGTATGGACGCTATCTGGCCTTTCAGTATGGGCAATGTTGGAGCGCCAAGGTACTATCTTGAAAATTATAGAGAGGCTTTGGATGCCCCTGGTGAGTGGTTCCTGGGAAGAGATGGTGTGCTGCTCTATAAACCTTTAAACGGAGAGAAACCTCAGAATGCGATAGTATATGCTCCGGTAGCGACCGATTTTCTGGTGTTTGCAGGGTATGTTGCCTCGGGCAAGACTGTTGAGAATATCCAGTTCAAAGGACTGACATTTGAGCACTCTCAGTATCTGCTGCCTTTCCCCGGACGCAAATCTGACCAGGGAGAATACAACACAGACGCTACAATTACTGCAACTAACGCCCGGAACATCTGGTTCGACAAGTGCAATATCTTCCATACCGGTAAATATGCATTCTGGTTCAGATCCGGAAGCAGGGATTGTTCTGTCACCAGGTGTCTGATGGAAGATCTTGGTGCCGGTGGAGTTAAGATTGGTGAGTTCCGGTACTATGATGAAGACAAAATGCTGGCTAAGCACATCGTTGTAGACAACAACATAATCAGAGCCGGCGGTAAGGTCCAGGCAGCCGGGATTGGGGTGTTGGTCGGCGACAGTCCGGACAATCTGGTCACCCACAACGACATCTCTGACTTGCTCTACACTGCAATCTCAGTAGGTTGGAACTGGAATTATGTAGTTACAAATGCCAGCAACAACAAGATAAACTTCAACCACCTGCACCACATCGGTTATGGCGTATTGTCTGACATGGGTGGTGTCTATACACTTGGATTATCTGAAGGAACTACAGTCAATAACAATGTAGTCCACGATGTGTTTGGACACCAGTACGGAGGCTGGGGGCTATATAACGATGCTGCTACAGAGCATATGACGCTGGCTAACAATCTTGTCTATCACTGCGGTTCTGGCGGATATCACCAGAACTTCGGCAAGGAGAACCATGTTACCAACAATATAATTGCCTACTGCGGTGATTTCCAGGTGATACGCTCTACACAGGAACAGCACACCTCATTTACCTTCGACCACAATATAGTGCTTTTCGATACTAATCCCCTTGGCAGTGAGTGGAGCAACAATAAATACGTTATTGATAACAACCTGTATTTTAATAGTGCCGGTAAGGAGTTTAAATTTGCAGGCAATCCACTGGCAGCATGGCGTGCCAAGGGCCACGATATAAACAGTATTATCGCTGACCCATTATTTGTAAATCCGAAAAAGCTGGATTTCAGGTTCAAGTCCGGTTCTCCTGCCTCCAAGATTGGATTCATACCTTTTGACTATACCAAAGCAGGTGTATATGGAGATGCAACCTGGAAGGCTTTGGCAAAAAACTACTCCTATCCAAAGCCTGAGAAAGTCATCATCCCACCACCAGCCGCGACGTTGTCTGCTGATTTTGAGTCTGTGGCTATCGGTGCATTCCCAATGGACTTCGGATATGTCTATAGTGAAGGCAAAGGGGAGAGCATTACCGTTACAGATGAGACTGCTGCAACAGGCAAACACTCTTTGAAGTTTGTGGATGTACCAGGTCTGATGTACACTTATGATCCACATATTGATATCAAATTGAAACGCGAGGACAACAGCATAGTTTCATGCGATATGGACGTCCGGGTCGAAAGCGGCAGCGTATTCTGGCATGAATGGCGCGACTGGACACCATCCACATATATTCAAGGTCCGAGTATAAGGATTATACAAGGTAAGCTGACAGTCAATTCAAAACCGTTGATGGACATACCTCTTGGAGTCTGGACGCACATTAAAGTGTCATGTGGACTGGGAACCAAAGCTACAGGCACGTTCGACCTGGAAGTCACAGTTTCCGGTCAATCGAAAATGATATTTAGAGACCTGAAATGCATTGACGGCAAGTTCAAGAGGCTGAATTATATAAACTTCGTAGCTGATGCCAACCAGGACGCTGTATTTTACCTTGACAATGTGAAGTTGAAATAAGAATCCGCGAATGCTGAACAGGCAAGAGTTCTGTTTGTTGGCAAGATTCCATTCGTTCTGAGCTTGTTGAAGGATGAGCCGTCCTTCGACAAGCTCAGGACGAACGGATCGCGAGCTAGACTGAACTCTTGACTGAACAGAGTGAAGAATCTCACATTTAATTGGGTTGATTCTTCACTTTGTTCTCAAGAACATTATTCCCACACCACTTGACTCTCACTATTTGACACCCACAAATCAGCATAGTAGACTCGATGTTGTCAGGTGCTTGCACTTAGTTGTAATTGAAGTATATACACGTCTGAACGCGCACAACAGAGGCTAGATTATGAAAATCGCATTTGTGTTTCTCATTACCGTCCTTGTTGCCACGATTGGGAGTGTTCCAGTCGCAGGCAGTGTATCCGTATGGATAAAAGACAGCATGTCACTGGTCATGCCTGCTACTAAGCCTCCTGAATCTCTTGCTAAACCAGTAGCTGATATCTCTCTCGCATGCGGTGAATTTGAGAGTTTTCAGATAGTTGTTCGATCTGAAGATAGTGAACTGCATAATGTACGTTTGGTAGCTTCTGATATGATAGGACCCGGGGGATCAAAAATCCCTGCTGGCGATGTAGAATGGCTGCAGGTCGGTTACGTGAAAATCAATACAGCATGGTGGACTGAGGCTACATGCTGTATGACGCCCGCCACCAACGAACCCGGCTGGTGGCCGGACCCTCTCCTGCCGGTCAGCCGGTTTAATGTCACACCTGATTTTTCTCAGTCGGTCTGGATAAATGTGTATGCAAAACCGGGATTAACGCCAGGGATGTATAAGGGCAATGTTACGATCACATCCGATGATACACAGCCAATATCCGTGCCGATTAATGCACTGGTCAGATCGTTTGAAATACCGAAAGGCGCTGGTAATTTCAAAACAGCATTCGCAATGATTTCTGACCAGTCCCGTAGAGTCCTCAGCCAGGATATTGTAGACAAACACAGAATTCTATACGGTGAGTTCGCTCTAAAAAACAGACTCAACCCGACTGACATCTATTCCCCGGACACTCCAAAAGTCTCTGACCTGGAGCATTATTATGAACTGGGAATGAATAGCTACTGTGTGGCAAATCCATTCGACAAGCATGATGAGTTTAAAACCAAAGTACGAACATTTCTATCGGAACTTGGGAAATCTCGATATGCTAAACAGCTTAAGAAAATGGCTTATGTATATGGCTATGACGAAGCATTACCAGCCCAATGGGATGATATGGAGAAGCTATATGGAGAAGTCCGTAAAGAGTTTGGACTGACGACATTTACTACAGCATTCATACCTCAGGACCCGGCTGCTATGAAGAAACGGAACGTTTCGTGGATTTGTCCACTTACAGGAATTGATCCACAACCTGACAATCAATATGACCTTGAAAAAGCTGAAGAGTGCAGGGCAGCGGGATACCAGGTCTGGGCATATGTCTGCTGTTTCCCGAATTATCCATATGCCAACTTTAATATCAGTAGAAATCCAACAATTGAGTCGCGAGTGTTGTGGTGGCAGGCATACCATCAAAAAATGGATGGAGTGTTATACTACGCATTAAACCTGTGGGCACGTGTTGGTATTGGAACTCCCTGGAACAGGGGGCCTATAGACCCTGAAAAGGACGGTCCACTACTGAAATGGAATGTAACGACTGGACAACCCGGGCAGTCATGGTCCAATCTGCATGGAGACGGCACACTAATCTATCCTGGCATTAATGGACCGATAGGCAGCATAAGACTTGCCAACATACGAGATGGCTTGGAAGATTATGAGTATCTCTACAAATACGCTCAGCTCTGCGGCAGCAGAGAGAAAGCCAGAAAAGCCTGTGAGCATGTTACAAAGACGCTTGAGACATATACCAGAAAACCATCTGTATTACAGGGACAGCGTGACAAGATAGCCATAGAGATCGAAAAGCTGACAGGCGCAAAACGGCATTAAGAACAACAGTTTAGTTGGCATTAAGAATCGTAGCATGAGTCCTCTCGATTTTCGCTTGCAGCGAAAACCTGCCGGACTCGCTACGAAGGGACGAAAATATTCTATTTTCGAGGGAGGCGAACAAAATGATGACACCGCGGGAGATTGTTAATAGAGCGATACGTTTTCAGGGAATAGACCGGCTTCCCAAAGATTTCCCGGAACCATATGGTAGTGATTTTGGATGGGTTGGACCAAATCCGTCTCCTGATGCACGTCCGGCTAATGGTTATGATGAATGGGGAGCGCTTTGGAGGAATATTGGTGTTTGTAGCCTGGGTGAAGTTCAGGAGTTCCCACTTAAGGACTGGGCTGATTTTGATTCGTTCAAGATTCCGGATGTTGCAGATCCGGTCAGATGGCAGAACGTGAAGGATGTGCGTGCTCAGGCACCGGATAAGTTCATCATTGGCGGCGGGTTTTCTATGTATGAACGGGTCCACTTCATAAGAGGGCTTGAAAACACCTGGGTGGATATACACGAGAATCCCGATGAACTGTGCAAGCTTCTGGATATTCTGGTGGATATGAACCTGGTAGCCATAGATAATTATAAGGATGCCGATATCGATGGGTTCATATTTTGTGATGACTGGGGACTTCAAAATAAACTGATGATATCTCCGGACTCCTGGAGGGCTATCTGGAAACCCAGGTATGCGAGAGTTTACCAGGCAGCACATGAAGCAGGACTGCTGACTATGCTGCACAGCTGCGGATATATCAGCGATATATTGGATGATCTCATTGAAGCCGGGTTGGACGTAATTCAGTTGGATCAGCAGGAGAATATGGGACTGGAGACGCTAAGCGAACGCTTCGCCGGTAGAATTACATTCTGGAATCCTGTAGACATTCAAAACACGATGGCCCGGGGAAATCTGGATGAGATCAGAGCCTACTGCAGAAAGATGACAAAGTTACTCGCTAGACATGAAGGCGGTTTCATACCTAAATGGTACGGTGACCCCAAAGGCGCCGGACATACACAGGAATCAATTGATGCGATGTGTTCTGAGTTTTTGCAGATAGGCAAAGAGATGTATGCGTAGACAACTGGAGGCCCAGCAATGTTATATGATGCTTTCTCGCTATGTTTGATTTTTATACCATGGATGTTGGTATTGATATTATGGTTACTGGAACGTATGTCTAGATCCCGATTTCCTTCACCTGTGTGGTTTGATATCTGGCTGTGTGTGGCGCTTATCTCTTTACCTGGAATTGTGAGTTTGGCATATTGTCATATACATGCAACCAAGATTCCTCTATGGATCCGTCTGGCGAAGTCGATAACAGTCGTGCTAGCATCGACATGGTTATTTGCTAGAAACTATCCATACCTTAAAACAGGTTTTAAAACGCTGGAACTAACAGACGAGAGTAACAAACAAAAATAACTGGTAACAGGAAAGATAAGCAAAGAGATGTATGCGTAGGTTGAAGTCAGTGTCGGAGGATAACATTGTATAGTAAAAACAGCTATTCGATTAAGATAAATCCGCGTTCCGGGAATGTGGAACGGCTTTGGGTAAAAGGGGATCCGGAAGGCATCAACCTTGTGCATACAAATGTAACCACCGGATTTGGAATGCTGACGTACACCAAAAACTCCGATACACCAACTATCGGCCCATCTGAAAGCCCTGTGGGCACGGAATCGGTTCTGTTGACTGAATACAGGGATGCAAGTATCGTAATCAGCTCGTGTGAAGACAGGGTTGTAACGCATAATCCTATTACCGGACATACACTTACTTATGAATTGAAAGATGATTACTTCGATCTGTGGTTGGATGCCGACATTGCGGATGCAGACCAGATTGGCCTGGATTTGAATGTTGCCTTTATGGATCTTCGGCAGAATGACCCCTGCGATTATCAGTTCAATGCAAAATCCCCTTATCGGTCGGAAGATCGATCGCTCTGTTATATGTATCTGGAGCGTGTAAAAGCACCGAATATGCTTATCACTGCACTTTCTCCATGTGCAGGATGGCGTTTGTGTTACAACCACTATGAGCATACGGTAACGGGGCTGCAGATGCTGGCCCGTTTTGACAGCCGTCTGGACCCTGAGTCAAAACCAGAGCCAGTGCACTTTGGAGTCCGTGTATCATTCCATGAAGACCTGAAATCTGCAAGGAGCTTTATTGTTGAATCCCTGGGCATTCCAATCATTACTGCCCCTGTATTGGGAGGAGAGATTGGGAGGAGGTTCGCATTTCAAGTTGATGGACCGGCGGTCGGCGCTGAATTGATTATGCCTGATAAGGAAATCAGACCAGTGGATCTTCTGCACGATGATGATCAGAGGTTTACAGGAGAAGTAGTCCTGAACAAAGAGGGATTCTACACTTTACGGGTCTGGAATGCTGAAGGACGCGGGAGCGATCTTATTCTGAAAGGTTCACTTCCACAGATGGAATTGCTGGAACGCTCTACCAGCAATTTGAAACCCATAATCGGCGCCTATTGCGCCGAATACTGGTATTGGGCACAAGCGTTTTGTCTTGCAAGAAAATGGTTTGGCGCAAATAAACGGCAAGATGATTACCTCTATGACGCCTTGTGCACCATCGGAATGCAAGGCGTTGATTTCCAGGGGCCTCCATTTCCTCCTGCCCCTGAAGTTCAGGCAGAACATCTTGTCCAACGGAAGTTTTCAGACGCCATTACGCTGCAAAAGCAGAACGGTTGGTATTTGTACTTTCCCTGCCCTGAAGAACATATTTATGAAGGCCTGCGCATGTCTCCATTTCACTTGTATATGTGGGAGAGAGTACAGGACGCATTTGTATATATGGAGACCTATCTTTACGCTGCTGATGCTTTCTCCAACGAGCAGTTCTATGAGCATGCTATAAGGATGGTCGATGCTCTGTTATCAGACAATATTGATGAGAATGGAAAGGTCCACTGCTTCCGAGGTGGTATACCGATTGATTATACAACTGTAATTGCGCCGCTGCAGACTCTTGTTGAACTACTTTGCGCAATGGAAAAACGAGGAGACAACAGAGCCGACAAAATAAGAGAGGTATGCCTGCGTGTTGCAGATTACCTTATGAGTAGAGGATTCGAATTCCCAACAGAAGGAGTTTCCGTGCAGATCAGATGGACTGAAGATGGTTCCATCGCCTGCACCGCCCTTTCACTGCTGTTTGCGTATCATTTCGTAGAGAAACGACCGGAATATCTGGAAAGAGCAACGGAAATTCTTAAATATCACGAACCGTGGCGAATGGATGTTCCGGATGTCCGAATGCTGGACTCTTCCTATCGCTACTGGGAGACACAGTGGGAAAATGACGGTGAAGGCCGTGCAATTAACGCAGGGCATGCGTGGACCTTGTGGAGAGCAGAAGCTCTATATTACCTGGCACTGGCTTCAGGAGACAGCCTGGCTTTGATCCAGTCTTACAATGGATACCAGACTAATATCGCCAAATTCCAGGCAGATGGCACAGCATTCAGCTGCTTTACTCCCGACTTCATCCCTGCACGTCCGCCCAGATTTTCGCTGTTCCACAGTTATCCACAAAAGCCGGATCCGTCTCTGGCATTCTATCTCTGGCCCAGGATAGAACAGACCTGGATGCGCAGTGCAGGAATTGTAGATGCAGTAGCAGTCGGTTATGATCCCCAATTGGGGGTTGTTGGGTTAAATGCAGATGTATTAGAAAAAGATGGAATCCTGGAGATCACTCCGACAGCACCGTTCTTTGACCGATTCTTCTGGATGAGTAAAAACACCCGGTCAGTAAGAATCTTTACAGACAGGCAGATTGAGATTCTATTTCCTCCTTCACAAGTTAATGTACTCCAGGGGCAAACGGTTAAATCTGAGGCAAACCTGATTGTATTGCCAATAAACAATGTGATAGAGCTTATGCTTTAGTATGTTATTGGGACTGTTGTCTTGATGTTGAGAATAATTTCTCAACTTTCCCGAATACTACATCTGATGGTATAATCCGTTATCACTGCCTGACATTTACTACTTGTATCTATTTGTATTTCGGAGACCAGATTTTGATCAAATGCCAATCCATCAGGACCTATATATACCGGTTTATTCCAGCAATGGCGATTATCGGTATATTCTTATGCTTCACAGGAATAAAACCTGTTGAAGCGAAGCCACTTACACTTACGCTTTTCCGGCTGCCGGATTTTTCTTCTCAGGACCCTGTCAATAAGGCTGAGGCGGCGGTTGTCCGAAGATTCATGGAGAAATATCCTGATATCAAGCTGAAACGTGGTTCAGGAGTGCAGATTGCCGGACCTGGCGCTGAAGCCGGTCCACTGATGCAGATTGCCGGTGATGTATCTCCGGAAGTAATATACGTCAACTTCAGATATTCGGATACCTATATTCAAAACGGCTATTTGAAACCGCTTGATGAATATATGGATGCTATTCCGAAGGAAGAACTTATGCGCAGAGTTCCTCCTGCAGTTTTACCTGTTATCTACCGGGAGGGTCCTGATGGCAAAAAGCACTGGTGGGCGCTGCCGACCAGCCGCCTGGTAAGAGTCCTTGCATATCGCAGAGACTTATTCTCTAAGGCAGGACTAAATCCCGATAATCCACCAAGGACCTGGGACCAGCTGTATTCAGTCAGCCGAAAAATAACAAAGCCGGATGATGGCCATTTTGGAGTGGGTTTTGTTCGTGGTATAGATTCCAGCTGGGACTTCGTAAACCTTGTCTGGTCAGCCGGTGGAGATGTTGTTGCCAGAAATGCCAAGGGTGAGTGGGAACCAAGGTTCAACACAAAGTCTACTGCTGAGGCTTTATATTTCTACACTAAACTGTGCACCTCTCCTGTAGTCGGAAGCAACGGAAAGGAATACCATGGTGTAGCATCAAGAGACTTTGGATACGATGGAGTTAATGCACCCGGTGATCCGGTAGCTATGACGTTTATGTATCTGGACGACAAGCTAAATGTCTACCAGCCTGAAAAACTGGGTTATGCTCCTATTCCACACCTGGAAGGCGCCAAAAGTGCATCTGAAGTTAACTGCGCTATGATGGGGATATATGCAGGCACCAAGACACCCGAGCTTGCTAAAGCTGCATTTACATATATCTCGTTCCTGGATAGCGATGAAGCTCAGAAGATACGCGTGAAGATATTTATTCAGAGCGGGTTTGGGAAGTTCGTCAGCCCGGTTTTCCTGGAAAGATACGGATACAAAGACTATCTGAAGCAAGTAGATAAAGAATGGATCAGGGTCTATAAAGACGCCATGGTAAATGGCAAACCGGAACCTTACGGCAAGAACTGTTCGGTTATCTACCGGGAGCTTTCAAGGCCAATAGAGCAGGCGCTGAATGACAAAAAACTGGTAAGCCTCATTTCAGACGACAACAAAACCGAGGCGATGGAACGCATCAACGGTATTCTTCAGGCTGCTCAGACGGAAACTCTGAAGCGCATGTTCAATGTGGTCCCCCCCAATGTTTTGAGAATCAGACGGCAATTGACCGTAGTGTTTCTGATATTTGCTGCCTTAGCTTTCACCACTGCTACGGCGTTTTTGATTAGGAACTTCAGCCGCAGCGCTCCAAGTGCCACACCAGGTCAGAAGAAAACCTTTTATGCTATCCTTCTCATTCTACCTGCAGCGCTCAGTGTTCTTATCTGGCAGTATTTCCCACTCATCCGCGGCACGATAATGGCATTCCAGGATTATAATGTCATGCGTGCCTCGCCATTTGTCGGTGTAAGTAACTTCTCAGAAATTCTGTTTGATGCGAATTTCTGGAATTCCGTGTATGTAACATTGCTCTATACAGGGCTGTATATGATCTTTGCCTTTGTATCTCCAATAGTTCTAGCTCTATTACTTACAGAGGTTCCTAAGGGCAAGGTATTATTCAGAACGATATTTTATCTACCTGCTGTGTTATCCGGGCTGGTCGTCATATTCCTGTGGAAGACATTCTACAGACAGGCTGGCTTACTAAATACTATCATCAACCCTATAGCTCAGTTTTTACATTTGAATGCTCTGACTGTTGACTGGCTCAGCGACCCTTCACTGGCAATGATTGCTGTTCTTCTACCGGTTGTATGGGGAGGTATGGGGCCTGGATGTCTAATATATCTAGCAGCCTTGAAGACTATACCCGAGGAGTTTTATGAAGCAGCGGATGTGGATGGTGCCGGGGTTATTAAGAAAATATTCAGCATAACCCTGCCATCCATCAAGATGCTGATCATGATTAACGCTGTCGGTGCGTTTATCGGGGCGTTTATGTCCAGTGAGACCATTTTTGCAATGAGCGGAGGAGGCCCCTACACTCCTTACGGCGCCACAGAGACCGTCGGACTCCAGCTATTCTATATGGCGTTTATCTACCTCAGGTTTGGTGTAGCCAACGCCATGGCCTGGGTGCTTGGGTTTATGCTGATAGGATTTACAATGATCCAGCTGAAGAACCTGAGCAGAGTGGAGTTCAAGGGCGGAAGGTAAGTCTTAATTTATAATTGACAATGGATAATTGATAATGAAATAGTCTGTCATACTGAACTTGGTTCGGCACCCAGGTGTATTCGGGATGGGTCCTGAAACAAGTTCAGGATGACGTGTTACTCAGGAGACTAAGCTATTACCACTCTGGTTATTCATTGACAATGGATAATTGATAATGAAATAGACTGTCATACTGAGATTGTTTCAGCACCCAGGTGTATTCGGGATGGGTCCTGAAACAAGTTCAGGATGACATGTTACTCAGGAGACTAAGCTATTACCACTCTGGTTATTCATTGACAATGGATAATTGATAATGAAATAGACTGTCATACTGAAATTGGTTCGGTACCCAGGTGTATTCGGGATGGGTCCTGAAACAAGTTCAGGATGACGTGGATTATCAGTGTGACGTGGAATACACGGGTGATTCATTGCCAATTGTGAATTGTTCATTGTCAATTGTCCATTACCAATTATCCATTACCCAGCGGCATACAGACTTTGAGTAAAAGTTCAGTTTTGTGAGAGTTCAAAAGTCCATTCATACTTCGAAACGCGCTTTGCGCTACTCAGCACGAACGGACTTTAGGTCAGTTCACATTAGACTGAATTCTTTCAACTTTGACGTTGGGCATGTTAGTCGCTAAAATACGGATAGACAGGCAACAATGTAATCTTCTCTTAAGGTGAATACACGTTGAAGAAGTTTTTTATCATAGCTATTCTGGTGATGACGGGCCTTTCCGTCTTTGCCTATTTGATCAAACCAAACACTGATCACCCGGGAAAAGTGGAGCTTCGTTGGGTAACTGATGATAACCCCGCCCGACGTAATCAGATAAAGCTGTTTAACGATACCCACCCAAATATCAACCTCTCTTTAGACCCCGGTACCAACCAGAAGGTTGTTGTACAGGTACTGGCTGGTGTTGGGCCGGATCTTTTCGATGTTTATTCCGGTCAGCTTCCCAACTATGTGAAGAGTGATGCCTGCCTGGATGTCACTGACAAGTTAAAAGCAGTCGGGATAAATGTTGAGAAGGATGTCTGGAGAACTCTGGACACTACATATATCTATGATGGCCGTGTTTATGGATTTCCAACAAATGCCGCCTGTGCCGGCCTGATGTTTAACAAAGACTCATTCCGGAAACTGGGAATGCCTTTTCCGAAGGGCCCCTGGAAGTGGAAAGACTTCCTGCCAGTTGCACAGAAGCTGACTGTCAAAGACGCTGAGGGCAAGATTCAGCAGTATGGGTTTATGTTTGAGTGGTCATATTTCCCGATGCTTTCCATGCAGTGGGGTGGTCACTTGTACAGTCCTGACGGTACCCGGAGCGTATTGGATTCACCGGAAAATGCTGGTGCGGTGCAGTTCATGCATGATTTGATTTACAAATATCATGTTTCCCCAACTCCGAACGAACAGACCAGTATGGCGAGTCAGGGTGGATGGGGAGCAGGAATGATAAACCTGTTCGGAGCTGGACGGGCAGCAACAATGCTTGCCGGCAGGTGGATGCTTTGCAATCTGCGCAATTTCGAAGGCTTGAAAGTTGGAGCAGCAGAGTTACCCTATGAGAATCATCGTGTTTTCTGGGGTTATGGCAGAGCTACGACCGTAAATAAATATGGCAAGCATAAAAAGGAAGCATTTGAGTTCCTGAAATATCTTGCAAGCACGGAATATAACGAACTGATCAACCATCAGGCAGATAGTATCGCTACAGTGATACGCACCACCTACACCGACAAGTATCTCCACGACCCAGCTTATCCTGAAGAGGATACGAATGCGGTGTGGCGGGATACAATGTATTTATCGAAGCCTTATGAGACCAGTCCGTTCATAGATGCGTCTAAATCTGACCTGATTCTGTATAAACAGCTTGATCTGGTCAGAGCAGACCAGAAAAGCCCTGAAGAGGCTCTGAAGACGGCCCAGGAGCTGATTAATGAGGTTATACAGAGGAACATAAGGAAAGATCCTAAGCTCCAGGAGCTATATGATAAGCTGATGCTAGAATCAAGGAAAAAAGCTAAGCATTAAATAGCATTCCTGGGTCCATTCACCCTTTCGATTGGTCCAGGATAAAGCAGATTCTTCACTTCGTTCAGAATGACATATTGGAGTTGTATTATATGAATAAAGAAGCGCGGAAGACGGCGACGGCGCTGGCATATTTGGCCCCTAACTTTATAGGGTTCGTTGTATTCCTGGCTGGACCGGTTGTGTTCTCTCTTGTTATGAGTTTTACCAACTGGGGAATGCAGAAATCGGTCCCATTTGCATGGATCGGTTTGGAAAACTTCACTGAACTCCTCGGGGATGTTAACTTCTGGCTCTATTTTCTGAATACAGCTTATTTCATGATAGGTATTCCATTCGCTATTGCCGGCTCGTTGATATTAGCCATAATGCTCAGCCAGAAACTCAAAGGTATTACGGTCTACCGGACATTATTCTATCTTCCAAGTATCACCAGCGGTGTTGCTCTGATGATCCTCTGGAAAGCCCTTTACAATCCTGAGACCGGTCCCATAAACACGATGCTGAACTGGTTCCTTAACACAGTCGGCCTTAATCACGTTATACATGCGGTTTTCGGAACCACAGTGACCCCACCTGCCTGGTTGATTTCAACCAAGAGCATTCTGGGGTTGGATGTGGACAAGATCGGGATGGTCTGGAAGCAGTTCGGACTCGGTGCAAGAGACGCAATCATATATATGGGAATTTGGACAGGTATTGGCGGTGGTAATATGCTGCTCTACCTGGCAGCCCTGACAAATCAACCCCAGGAACTGGTGGAAGCCGCTCAGATCGACGGTGCCAGCCGATGGGCTATATTCAAGAACGTAACCTGGCCATATCTGGCGCCTACCACGTTCTTTATTACAATAATGAGCTTTATCGGAGGTCTGCAGGGTGGGTTTGAGCAGGCAAGAGTTATGACCGGTGGAGGACCAGCCGGTACTACGATGACCATGACCTATTATATTTACACTCAGGCATTTGATGAATTGCAGTTGGGATATGCTTCAGCTGTAGCCTGGGTGCTGGCTGTTATTATTCTGGTTGTGACGCTGATCAACTGGAAGTTCGGAAATAAGGAGATGTATTACTGATGTCTACTCAAAACGAGCTTGCAGGACAACAACGAACATGGTGGAACCGCTGGGGTAAGGTTACGAGCAGTCACCTGTTATTAGGTTTGATATCAATAACAACCATGCTGCCATTTATCTGGATGGTGCTGGCCAGCTTTAAGCCTATGGCTGATATTGAAAAGATAAACCCCATTCCGAGCGTCTGGCACCCTGAGAACTATATTGAAGTATTCCGAAAGGTACAGTTTGCCCGTTACTACTTTAACAGCCTGTTTATTGCAGCATGGGTCACACTCCTTACGGTTTTAACAAGTTCCCTGGCTGCTTATGCATTTGCCCGAATTCAGTGGAAGGGACGCGATATGGTATTCAAGCTATACCTGATGACCCTTATGATACCGGGTGTAGTAGTGATGATCCCAAACTATACTGTTATGGTCCATCTGCACCTGCTGGACTCCTATGTCGGACTAATCGTTCCGGCAGCTTTCAGCGCCTTTGGAACTTTCCTGCTCAGACAGTTCATGTTGACTATACCGTCAGCCCTGGATGAAGCAGCAGAGATTGATGGCGCCAACAGTTGGCAAATACTCTGGGAGATCATCATGCCGCTTGCTCAGCCTGGATTGGTGACTCTGGCTGTGTTTACATTCCTCGGCAACTACGGCTCATTCTTCTGGCCATTGTTGATCATCAAGAGTGAATATTTGAGGACTCTGCCTATTGGTATGCTGTTCTTCGATACAAACTATGGAACACAGACCAATTTGATTATGGCCGGAAGCGTTATGAGTGTAATACCGGTTATTATCTTGTTTGTATTCTGCCAGAAATTCCTGGTTAAGGGTATTCAACTTGGGGCGGTTAAGGGTTAAGCGATATGACTGATTTGTTTGATGTGATAACCATAAAGACCCCATTTAAGCTGGGCAGGATTACTTTTGGGCCATCTCTGAAGCGAGGTGAGTTCGACAGCCACCTGGTGGATGCTGCGTTTACGTTCCGTTGGGAAGATAAGTTTTATATGACCTACATCGGCTGGGACGGGATCGGGTACCGGACCGGGCTTGCGAGTTCCGACGATCTGGTGTTATGGCACAGAGAAGGGCTTATTATTGACAGAGGTCCTGCTGGATCATTTACCCAGAACAATGTGGCACTTACGTGGATTATCCGGGACAATGAGTTATACGGGGACAGCAACCTGAAACTGGTCGATGGCAGTATGCTTGGCACATATCATGCATATCCTGAGGCTGGATACGAAGCAGGACCTGCATGTATAGGACTGTGTAGAAGCAACAATCTAAAAGACTGGGAACTTGAAGAACCTTGCCTGAGAAGTGATGACCCGGATGCCGGTGAATGGGAAAAAGGCGGATTGTACAAGTCCTGCATTGTGGAGCATGAAGGATCTTATTATATGTTCTACAATGCCAAGGGGAGTGATGGTTGGCCATGGCGAGAGCAGACTGGTCTGGTTGTGTCTACTGACCTGAAATCCTGGAAGCGTGCGTTTGACCATCCGATTATCGCCAATGGACCTGCGGGATCTATCGACGAAATATTCGCATCTGATCCCTGTGTTGTAAGACACCAGGGCAAGTGGATTATGTTCTACTATACATTATCTGCAGATGGACACGCCAGGGATAGTGCTGCATTTTCGGATGATTTATTGCACTGGGAGAAGTTAGGGGAAGCTTTGACAAACCCGGGGGGACCAGGTCAGGTGGATTCCGAACACGCTCACAAGCCTGCAGTCATTACAAAAGATGGAATCCTTTACCACTACTACTGCGCTGTCTCTCCAGCAACACCAGGCTCCACCGGAGAAATCACCCACAATGAACACAGAGGGATAGCACTGGCTACTTCAAGGGCATTGGCGTGATTCCATAAGTTATATGGAAAATGGAATGTGCTGATTATGGGAACGACAGGCAATTCATTCGCACTTCGACAAGCTCAGCACGAACGGGATGTGTAGCAAGCTCAGCCAGGACGAGAAACAGAAGCGGATGATATGGTGAGATATAGTTCACCAAACAATCTTCAGAATAGATTGCTTGTATGCAATCTATTCTGAAGATTGTTTGTATTAGATGTTACGCCGCTATTCTGGTTTGCGGTTCATGGGAACTCTGATCCTGCAGTATGGCATCTTGCAGGCGATTTTGTGCTACTGTGTGTAAGGCGTCTCTGCTCCGTCCATCTGTGGGATAGCTGGCACTGGCGGTTAAAATATACGGGGTTATTTCCTGACTTCTGCGTCCGGACTCTATGTGTATCTGGCTGACAATTGTCCTCAGTCGCTCACAGACTACATGTGACTGTTTGCCAGTATGCGGTAGAATCAAACCGAGAGTTGTTTTGTCATACCGCGCTGCAATATCCATCTTTCTGACATTATCGCGCACTTTCTGCCCTACAACATAGAATACATTGTCCATGCGCAGCTCACGCACAAGCTGGTCCACTTCCGGAGGTAAAAATACGCCCAAAAGAACCATAGTAAGCATTCCTGAGTGACGGGAAGCTTTACTGATCTCTTCATCCAGGCGGTCCAGAAAATATGTGCAGTTGTAAAGGCCAGTAGACTGGTCTACAACTGTCGATCTGGCCATATCTTCAGCTTTGAGTCTGCTGGAAGGCAAAGACTGCTGTATGTGGGCATCGCGAATTTCTTCGGTAGTCAGTATCTTGCGCAGTTTTTTAGTTCCGTTACGGATGATATGCGAAACATAATTGCAGCTTATATCGAGTCTACGGGCTATCTCTGTCTGGTTTAGACCTTTATAGTAGTGGTAAAAAATTACACGCTGCTCAATATCTTTCAGCCCATCCAACGCCGATTCCAGAACAAGTCTGTCTTCTGTTGGAATCTGGTAAGACACGATACTGTCATCGGCTACTTTTTCAGCTTCACTGGGTCCGTTTGCACTCTCCCGTTCCCCATCCAGAGAACTGACTTTGAATACCTCCCGCATAGAGATTAGCTCTCTTATCGTGTGCTCGGGTAAGCTGAGATTATCTGCTATCTCTTTTTCAGTCGGCTGGCGATTGTACTCCTGGAATAGCGTTTCCATTGTCTTGCTTACCCTTTGGCTCAGTTCCTGCAGCCATGCAGGTTCCTTGATGATCTTACCTTTGTCACGAAGGTAATGCTTCATCTGACCTATTATGAAGTGGGTAGCATACGTAGAAAACTTAACTCCCTTTGATTGATCATAACGGTCTATCGAATTCAATAGACCAATAAATCCTTCCTGGGCCAAGTCCTCAACAGGTTCAGCCGTGCACGCGAAGCGACGCGCAACACTCTCTACCAGGTTCGAATACTGCAGCACTATCTCATCCTTGATTAGTGGCGATGTGTCTTTGGCATACTTGTCAAGTAATGCCTGTATCTCTTCCTCACTCATTTTACGTTCGCGCATTGTCCACCTTTTCCTTTGCCATTCACACCCGCAGCCTGCAAGCGCATTCAAGATTTGAATCAAATCTTGAATGCTCCGGGTTATCGCATCCGTGCGATTTATATCATTACCGAACTGAACTGATAAGTTTGAATATTGGAGCCATGATTGAAATAGCTATGAAACCAACCAATCCACCCATGACTATGATTAGCGCCGGCTCAATCATCGATGTTAGAGCCTTCACCGCATTGTCGACTTCCTGATCATAGAAGTCTGATATTCTAGTCAACATCTCGGAGAGTCGCCCTGTTTCCTCACCGATATCAATCATATGGGTAACCATCGAGGGAAAAACTCCACTGGCCAGCAATGGTGTGCTAAGTTTCTGGCCTTCTCGAATCGCATTTCGGGCACTGTCTATAGATTTTGCAATTACTTTGTTGCCGGATGTCTCTGAGACAATTTCCAGAGATCGCATCATAGCTACGCCACTTGAGATCAGTGTAGCAAAAGTTCTTGAGAAACGTGAGACAGCCATCTTTTGAACGAGTTCACCGATAACCGGCAGCTTCAGCTTAAGGCTATCAACCTGCCAGGCACCGGCTTCTGTCCTCACATACCACTTAAAGAAGAAGTAACCAGCGATACTTAACGTCAGTGGAATGTACCAGTAAGCTACCATAATGTCACTTATTGCGAACAACATTTTTGTGGCCATCGGCATCTCAACGTTCATTGAAGCAAAGATCTCTTTGAACTTCGGAAGCACGAACAAGAACATAGCAATGACCATAAATCCGGCAAATATCAACACCATTGTCGGGTATACCATAGCCGATTTGATCTTGCCACGTATCTCCTGTTCACTCTCAAGGAATCCGGAAAGCCTGTCCAGGATTTTGTCCAGGATACCACCTGCCTCAGCCGCCTTTACCATGTTTATGTATAGACGGGAAAACACATTAGTGTGCTTGCTGAAAGCGTCTGTAAGACTAAGACCACCCTTGACATCCTTCTTACACTGGGCGATGACTCCTTTCAATACCTGGTCTTTTGACTGATTTTCCAGGATATCCAGGCAACGAATTATAGGAATTCCAGCATCTATCATTGTGGCAAACTGTCTACTAAATATGACCAGCTCTGAAAGCTTGACGGATTTGCCCACATTGACTCCACCGGTCTTTGCAGTCTTTACTTTAGTTGCTTTTATACTCAGGACATGGTAACGCTGTTCATGCAGGCGAGTAAGCACGACTTGCTCACTCTCTGCATCAATCTTCCCATTTACCTGTTTCCCAACTGAATCCATTGCGGTATAAACAAAATTCGGCATAAATCTAACCTCCTCTTAGGAGTCTCTTAAAGTTATCAGGATCTATTGCTCGTTTCAGAGCTTCTTCGTAATTAACAGCACCTGCCTGATGTGCTTCGGACAGCATTTTATCCATAGTCTGCATACCGAATTGCGCACCGGTCTCAATGGCACTGTATAGTTGATGCGTTTTGCCTTCACGGATGTTATTGCGGATAGCCGATGTGGCAACCATTATTTCCAAGACAGCAAGTCTGCCACCGCCAATTCGAGGCAGCAATTGTTGAGCAACTACGGCTTCAAGAGTATTGGAAAGCAGAACACGAATCTGGTCTTGTTGGTGAGGTGGAAAAACATCCACGACTCTGTCGATAGTTTGTGGAGCATTTCTGGTGTGGAGTGTTCCAAAGACCAGGTGACCGGTTTCAGCAAGCGTCAGCGCTGCACTGATGGTCTCCAGGTCACGCATTTCACCTATCAGAATGACATCAGGATCTTCACGCAGGACTGCTCTTAAGGCATTCTCGAAACTATCGGTGTCCATATGAAGCTCTCGCTGATTAATCATCCCTTTCTTGTGTCGGTGCAGATACTCTATAGGGTCCTCTATGCTCATAATGTGCACAGGACGTTCGCTGTTGATAGTGTCTATCATACATGCGATTGTAGTCGACTTACCGCTGCCGGTCGGTCCGGTAACAAGTATAAGCCCACTCTGTTTGCGGCTCAATTCCCTCAACACTGCGGGAATACCAAGTTGTTCAAAAGTCGGCACTTTATCGGGAATGGACCTAAGAGCTGCGCCCACGCTTCCCCGCTGCTTATAGACATTGACCCTGAAACGGCCTATGCCCTTGACTCCATACGAGAAGTCCAGCTCTTTCTTTCTTTCAAACTTTTCAATCTGGTCATTTGTCAGAATGTCATATATGAGTCTCTGCGTATCCTGCGGAGACAACGGCTTGTAGCTCAGCTTCACCAGGTCTCCATCTACCCGAATGGTTGGAGGCAGGCTGACAGCCAAGTGAATATCAGAAGCTGACATAGCACACGCTTCACGTAACAGGTCGTCTAAATGTAATTCCTCTACAGAGATTACAGTAGGTTGAAGCGGTGTATTCTCAAATTCATCGAATGATCTTTCAACTTGCAATTGTCAGAACCTCCATGCGCATCATCTGTATACAACAAACTACATCGCATAACATCGTAAATGCGTTTATATTATCCTGCGTAAATAACTCGCAGGCATTCCTCAAGTGTAGTCATGCCAAGCAAAATCTTGGCGATCGCATCATCTCTCAGTGTGGTCATTCCGGTCTCTACCGCCACCTCGCGGATCAAGTGTCCGGATGTCTTCTGCAGTACCATATCACGAATGCGGTCATTCATTACCATAAGCTCATATATGCCCATACGGCCTCGATAGCCTACCCCTCGGCAGTGATCGCATCCTTTGCCACGATAGAAGACTACACGGGTTGATCCTTCCAGCTCAATGCCCAGCCGCTTGGTAGCATCGGCTGGCGGGTTATATGGCTCTTTGCACTTGGGGCACACAACCCTCACGAGTCTCTGAGCAAGCACTCCAATAACACTGGAGGCAACCAGGAACGGTTCAATGTTCATATCTATAAGTCTGGTTAGAGCACCCGGTGCATCATTCGTGTGAAGCGTTGACAGTACCAGGTGACCGGTAAGGGCGGCTTCTGTCGCAATCATTGCTGTTTCAGGATCACGGATTTCACCGACCATGGCGATATCCGGGTCCTGACGGAGCATAGTCCGCAGACCTGCTGCGAAGGTCAATCCAGCCCGGTTATTTATCTGGACCTGGGTCAGTCCCTCTATCTCGTATTCAACAGGGTCCTCGATAGTCAGAATATTCTTCTCACCAGAATTAAGCTTTGAGAGTACTGAATAAAGAGTAGTAGATTTTCCACTTCCTGTCGGTCCCGTAACCAGAATAATGCCGTATGAGCGTTGGATCAGGTTTTCGAATCTCTCCAGGGTGTCGGTAAGGAGTCCGAGTTTCTGTAACCCGATGGATACAGAACTCTTGTCCAAAATTCTCATAACGATCTTTTCGCCGTGAACAGACGGAAGTGTGGAAACACGGAAATCGAACTGTTTACCCTCAATCACCGCACCTATACGTCCGTCTTGCGGGGATCGCTTAGTAGCGATGTCCATTTCAGCCATAATCTTGAAACGCGATGTAAGGGATGATTGCACTTTCTTGGGCAATTGCATAATCTCATGCAATAGTCCATCAACTCTGAGCCTGATCCTGACCAAGTTCTTACCTGGCTCTATGTGTATGTCACTTGCTCCATCATTGATGCCGCGATTAATAATAAGATTGGCCAGTTTAATGACTGGAGCTTCTTCACTCAGCTCTCGAAGTTGTTCAATTGAGACATCTTCCTCATCTTCATCACTATCACCGGTAGTGAAATTAATGTCTCCCGTTTCGAATTCTTTTATTACACTGCTTACCTGATCAGATACATTGAGAGCTGATGCATATATACGGCCAATGGCTCGAATTATATCCTCTTCGGTAGCTATTGCCGGTTCAACATCCAGCCCGGTAAGCATTCGTATCTCGTCTATTGCAAAAATATCCAGCGGGTTCTTCATAGCCAGAGTCAGTCTGCCGTTCTTGCGGGCAACCGGCAGGGCTTTGAGTTTTCTGGCAACATTCTGCGGAACCAGCTTGTATACCTGGGCATCTACCTCAAGTTCAGCCAGTTCAACGTAGTTTACTCCCCATTGAATACCAAGACAGCGAACCTTGTCCTTCTCGCTGACAAGACCCATGCTGACCAATACATCACTGATAGGCTCTTGGCGCTTGAGAATTTTCTGTTTCTCAATGGCCTGATCCAGGTGACTTTGGGTAATAAGTCCATTCTTTATGAAAATATCGCCGATCTGCTCGGGTTTTTGCATCATGCTTACTTGCCCGACAATTTCGGGCCACGACTCCTTCGTTGATTAGCTTACATTATTCATTACTGACTCAGCTTTTGTCCCTACTACCGGCGAAAAGCGAGCTTGGTGAATAATGCTGGTTAGCACTCATCAGCGTAATAAATGCGCAATGGACACAATATGAATTCATTTACTCACTAACAATAGAAATACTGCGGACGCGAATACCAGAATTTTCAATATCTTCAGGATATATAACAAACGGGCGACAGCACACGCAAGCTTGCTTTCCCAGAATATGGCATATGTAGAGCAACTGCTCCTGAAGCTTCTATCTTATTGGATTATCGGCATTTTTTGGGGTTCGCTTGAGGTCAAGTCCGCATTATTCATGATTGATATTGCTTTTGTCCCTAATACAAGAGAAAAGCGGAGTTTGGTGAATAATGCGAGCTTACGTAGTGTTATCTAATAAATTGTCCTATTGAGGAGGAAGAATTACATACTGCTTGTGAGGCCAGATCGGAAACAGGTTTCCAGAAGAAGAAGATAGCAAGTACCGCAACCAAGCTCAGTGCTACCACAAAAGAGGCTGCATTTGAGACCTGGAAGGGTTTGTCATTAGTTGCAGGTGAATCCTGTATATACATTATCCGGACTATATTCATGTAGTAGAAGGCAGCTATTACACTGTTTATTACACCGGCTCCTGCCAATACCAGGAGTTCCAAATGTGCACTGCCTGCTTGAATAGCTGATCCGAAGACCAACAGTTTGCCCATAAAACCGGCGGTAAACGGTATGCCAGCCAGGCTAAGCATGAATATAGCCATTGCAGCTGCGTAAAATGGAGATTTCCGGGACAATCCGGCGTATGATTCAATTTTGTCTGACCCGAAATACCGGCCGACAACAATCACAACTCCGAATGCACCAATATTGGTAAAGAGATATGCCAGCATGTAGACAATGAGCCCTTGTATGTCCCAGGGTTGCCCGGAGCCGAATGATTCCGCCCTCACCCCGGCGCCAGGATAGGCATTGAGCACACCCGTGTGGGCAAAGCTATGCATTGCAGTCACAACCGCAATAGTCATATAACCGATTTGAGCGATACTTGAATATGCCAGCATCCGTTTAATGTTGGTCTGTGCAATTGCGGTGAGATTTCCATAAAACATGCTGACCAGACTCAAGAGCACCAACAGCCAGTACCAGGTTAACTGCCCGGCGTCTACTGGAAGTGCACAGATGGTAATAAATCTAACAAGCACTACAAGGCCCGCTGCTTTGCTAACAACGGACAGGAACGCTGTAACAGGGGTTGGAGCCCCTTCGTACACATCCGGTGCCCAGAAATGGAACGGAACAAGTGCAATCTTGAATCCCATACCGACGAGTATGAATGCAATGGCCACCCAACCGATCCCACCAGTTGCTGCGGCGGCTCCAGCAGGATCGGTGAAGCTCTGTGCAATGGCAGAATAGGATGTACTGCCTCCACTGATCCCAAAAAGAATCGATATTCCATAAAGCATAATTGCCGAACAAGCTGCACCATACAGGAAATACTTGATACCAGCTTCCCCAGATCGCCTGTCAGTCTTTGCATATGCCGCCAGAACATAGCTAACGAGACTGAGAAACTCAATGGTCAGGTACATAGCGATCAGATCAGATGCCGCGCATGCAAGTGAAGCTGCAAGACCGGCAAAAAGCAGTAAGGAGTAGTATTCCGCTTTGTGCGGCTGGAACTCGCCGAAATGCTCTATAGATAATAGCATCACCAGCAGCGTTCCACCCATTATAAGGAAAGCCATTATAGAGGCGAATGGATCGAAGAAAAGCTGTGGGTTGCCCAGTTTGTCAAAGAACATTCCGACAGCCGATACACCGACCAACTTACCCGCCATCAACACTCTGTCCCCACCATTGATAAAGTTCAGAGATAGAACTATATTCCAACCATAGAGGATCAATGATGGAAATGCAAGTGCGGCCGCTATGTAATGAGCCGGTAAGAAGTGTTCAATCCAACCCTTTGGATCCCTGGCGGCCGTAATCCCAAGCATCAGCACTATCAGTGCAGTAGCTGCGATCCATATTGAAGGGAAAAGGTATGTCCAGTTGCCTATGTGTATTTGCATTTACGCTCAGCCGTTAATATCCTTTTCCATGATGATTGTTGCGACAATGTCGTTTCCTATGCTCTCTGAAACTCTTTTAACCTCTTTGAATCCAGTTTTCAGGCAGAAAGCACAACCTTTTTGGTTTTTCTCCATGACTTCAACCTGCAACTTGGTGGCCTTCGGGAAATGCTTCAGCGCTGCCTTGACCAATCCCTCGCCTATCCCTATTCTCTGGAAGTCAGGACGAACATAATGCCTGGCCAGTCTGCAAGTGTTTTCATCAACTTCTACTGCTGTTGCCAAGCCTATAATATCCCCAGAATCATCCCGCGCAACTACAAAGAACGAACTGGGATCTTCTATTTGATTTCTGAACAATTCTTGATTGTGCCAGACATTGGTAATTTTATCTATAGTCTCAGGAGAGAGTACGTCACTGTATGCGTCCCTCCAGGCAAACGTCAGCAGATCCTTTATTCTGGGAATATCACCGACAGTTGCATCTTCTATAATATACATAAGCACCATTCTTTGACATCAGACAAGATCATATATCGCATTAACCAGTAATGACTTTCAGTATTGCAACGGAAGCCATTTGGAAAATATCCATAATGGGCTTGGGATAAATACCAAATATGGTCATCAGGACCATAAGCGGAACTATAACCCATATTTCCCGCGGGGTTGCATCCTGCATTTGCGCCCACTTGGCATTAATGGGTCCCAGTAGAAGTCTCTGCAGCATCCACAGCATATATGCAGCAGTGACTACTATACCGATCAGAGCTAGCCCGGCAAACACCGGCTCAGCGGAGAATGCTCCAATCATAACATTAAGTTCAGCAACAAATCCGGTCATACCAGGCAGACCAAGTGAAGCAAAGCTGCAGAAAGCCAGCAACCCGGCATATATAGGCACGACAGCCCCGAGTCCACCAAAAGCGGATAAGTCCCTGGTGTGTGCTCTCTCATAAACCACACCTACAAGGAAGAATAATGCTCCGGTGATAAGTCCATGGCTGAACACCTGCATCTGGGCGCCATTCAGTGCTATAATTCGGGCATTTTCAGAGGCACTGGCACATCCGGCAACTGCACATCCAAGTGTTACATACCCCATGTGGTTGACTGACGAATACGCGATCAGTTTCTTCAAGTCGGTCTGCGCCATAGCGACGAATGCTCCGTAGACGATGGCTATAAGCGAAAGCGCTGCAATAACCCACCAAAAACGAGCAAACTCACCCGGCATCATAGGCATAAGCACTCTCATGAAGCCATAGGTTCCCATTTTCAGCAAGACAGCAGCCAATATGACTGATCCTGCAGTCGGGGCCTCAACGTGAGCATCAGGAAGCCATGTGTGGAACGGCCACATCGGCACTTTGACCGCAAATCCCAGGAACAAACCCCAGAACACCAGCGGGGCCAAAGCTGCGTTAGAAGCCAGTGGATGGGCGCGGGCGATCAACATCATATCAAATGTATGTCCACCTGCCAGCCTGGTTACTTCCGGCGAGAAATACATCGCCAGGATTGCCAGCAGCATCGCCATACTGCCGATCATCGTGTAAAGGAAGAACTTAATAGCTGCATATTCCCTTCGTGGGCCTCCCCAGATACCGATCAGGAAATACATCGGCACCAGCGAAATCTCCCAGAAGACAAAGAAGAGCACAAAATCGAGTGAACAGAATACCCCGAACATCCCGGTGGCAAGCACCAGAAACATCCAGTAATATTCTTTTGTCCTGTTGTCGATGAACACAGAGTATATAAGGCTCAGCAGGGTCATTAAGGCTGTAAGGAAGACCAGCGGCATGCTTAGCCCGTCTACACCCATCTTAAATGACACACCCAGGGATTCCATCCACGGCAGGTTAATACCAAACTGTGTTCCCTGGGGGAACTGCAGACCGTTATTGTTGTAGCCGATCCACAGCAGAATTGACGCGTACAACGTCACCACGCTGGTCGCAATCGCTACCAGACGTATCGTCCAAGGCTGTTCCTTGGGTATAAACATAATAAACAACGCCCCCAGTAAAGGGGTGAAGGTTATTATCGGAAGAATCCACTGATTTGGAACGGAATCCATGTTGCCTCCGAGTAGTGTAAAGCCAGAGCCGCCAGACTTAACAGCAGCATAGCACACGCTGTCATGAAGATATATTGTTGTGTCATTCCGGTCTGGAAGTATCTTGTCAGATTGCCGACCGTTTTGGTTATCCAGCCAACCAGGTTGACTACACCATCGATAACATATCGGTCGAAAAGGCCCCAGACACGCGATGCCATCAGTGCTAAGTATCCGACGCCATTTACTATGCAATAGTCGATGACCCAGCGGTCAAACCAGAACATTGCTTTGGCCAGCATCATCAGGGCCCAAACAATGGTGGCATTGTAGAACTCATCGATATAGTATTTGTTTTCAACTATTTTTGCCAACCAACCAAAACTTGGTTCAAGTTTTTCGATTTTAATTATATGCTTGTGCCAAATTGCCCAGGCCAGAATACCACCGCCGAATGCGACAGCTGTTGCACAAAGGAAAACTATGATATTGAAACCGGGCACAAAACCGTGTGCACTCAGGATTGATTCAAGACCTTCCTTGTACTCACCAAGCACCGGCATCATATGGTGTTCAAATACATTGGCAAAGGGAGTTCCCACGAAACCGGCAACTATAGCAAGCACCGAAAGTATCATCAGCGGGATGGTCATAACCTTCGGGCTCTCATGAGCATGAACCTTTGGATTGCGCGGCTTGCCGAAGAATGCCATAAATACCAGACGGAACATGTATGTGCTTGTCAGGAAAGCTCCCAGAAGTCCGACTACGAACACAATTGGATTGGTGTGGTATGCTACAGTCAGGATCTCTTCTTTACTCCAGCCTCCAGCAGTAATAAAAGGCAGACCACAGAGTGAAAGTGTACCTATCAAAAACGTCCAGAAGGTTACCGGCATCTTCTTTCGCAGGCCACCCATCTCACGCAGATCCTGAGTCCCTGTGCCATGAATCACACTTCCAGATCCAAGGAAAAGCAAGGCTTTAAAGTAAGCATGGGTCATAAGGTGGAACATCCCTGCAGCATATCCGAAAACTCCAAGGGCCATTATCATATAACCGAGTTGACTTACAGTCGAATATGCCAGAACACGTTTGATATCATTCTGAGCAAGGCCGATAGTCGCTGCGAACAGAGCGGTGAAAGCTCCGGTGTATGCAACCACATTTAATGCGACGTGGCTGGTATCAGCAAGGAAAACAGGATACATTCTAGCCACTAAATATACACCTGCAGCGACCATGGTTGCAGCATGAATCAGGGCTGAAACAGGAGTCGGACCCTCCATAGCGTCCGGCAGCCAAACGTGCAATGGGAACTGGGCTGATTTTCCAATAGCTCCACAAAACAACAGAAGAGCTATCCCGGCAACTAACCCGATTGTCCACGGGCCAACGTGAACTGTCCCAGTTATCATTTTCAGGTTTTCAAATATTCCTTGATGACCAAACAGATCCAGGGAATTGGTATTGATATATAGCAGCGCCAATCCGGACAGGAAGCCTACATCACCGACACGGGTTACCAGAAATGCCTTTTTGGCAGCGCGCATAGCTGTCTTTTTCTCGAACCAGAAACCAATCAACAGGTATGATGTCAGACCGACCAGTTCCCACGCCATAAACATCAGCAGGATATTATTGGCTATTACCAGGGTAAGCATTGCTGATGAAAAGAGGGAGAGATAAGCATAATACCTGGGATATCTTGGGTCACCGTGCATATATCCTATGGAATATATCTGCACCATCAGCGCTACGACAGTGACAACCAGCAGCATAACTATCGTCAGAGCATCGACTGCAAATCCCACGTTTATCGGGTAAGGTCCACCCGGCATCCAGGAAACGCTCGTGCTAAAACGTTCTGCATACTGTGCACTGGCACCACCCAGAAACCAGGTGACAGCGATGTACAAAGTCATCGCCAGTGAACAGGCCATCCCAAAAATAGCTACGGGAGCTCCGTCACCGGGCAGTTTACGTCCTAAGAAAATTATGAGCACGAAAGCCAACGCCGGTAGAAGCGGTATCAGCCAAGCAAATTCGACCAAGGTATCAGTCCTTATGTTCGTTAGTTGCAGACGGGAATTATTATTCCCGTGATTGCATCATGTTGACTTGTTTCAACATCCAAACACGTTTACTTATAGATGCTGAAACAAGTTCAGCATAACATGCTGGTTTTCTTTTCGATATTAAATCATTCTTATTTGGTAAGTTTCTGTATCTTCTTCAGAGCTTTCTGTATTCTGTCTTCTTGTTCAGATCCTGCAAGTTTTACATACTTTCTGTATGCTTCAACTGCTTCCTTTGTTCTTCCTGAACCTTCCAGTTCGAGCCCCATATTGAAATACGGGGTTGCATAATTCGGGTTAAGGGCAATTGCCTTTTTATAGTCTGTCAGCGCTTTCAGGCAAAGTCCCTGCCTGCTATTGCAACTGCCTCTGTTGTTATATGCCTGCTCATAAGTCGGGTTCAATTCGATAGCACTAGAGTAATCAACTTCGGCTGGCTCACATTTGCCCATTTCCAGATAAAGATTCCCTCTATTGTAATAGAAAAGCGAGTCCTTAGGCCTTAATTTGATCGCTGCATTGTAATCCTGCAGCGCCAGTTGTAGTTCTTTCATTTGCTTATACGAATTCGCTCTGTTGTTCAATGCTTCCGGTGAGTTGATTTTCAGCTTAAGGGCCATGTTAAAGTCTTCTATAGCTTTTGGATACTCACCCTTATCATCGTAAACTACACCACGGTTATTGTACGCATTGAAATACTCACTATCCAGTTCTATCGCCATTGAATAGTCAGCTATCGCACTATCATAATCCGCTTTGCCATAATAAGCCAGGCCTCTGTTATAATATGCCCCTGCATATTTACCATCCAACTGTAACGCTCTGGTAAATGAAACTATCGCATCTTCATATTGTGCCAGTTCAGTTTGTTGGACTCCTCGAGCATTCCATTCGTATGCCGGAATCGAATCCGTTTCCGGTTTCGCAAGCATTTCGGATTCCGTTTCACTGGTATTCCTGCCAAGGCATCCTATCAACTTAACAGCCAAATCCGACTGTAGCTCAAGAACACTATCGAATGACCCAGTAACATCAACTGCACCGGTCACTTTACCGGTTTCAACCTCTATCTGCCTTACATCAGCCTTAATTCTATCGCCGACTTTTTGAAAGCTTCCGACGATAACAAATTCAGCTCCAACCAATAAACCAAGTTTCTTGGCAGACGAAGGGTTTACCAACGCAGTTGACTGCAGTTTCAACTCTTTAAGCGCATCGCTAAGCCTGGAACGTTCCACCAATTGAAGTCCAGCAACACCAGCGAGTTTTGTGCTCAGTGTCTCCGCAAATCCACTGCTGAGCCATTCCACTGAAGCATCTTTGGTTATGTTGAGAAACTTGGGAACTGCTATTGTTGACTGTGCTCTGGGTTTTGGTGCACTTACCGCCAATCCAACAGCGAATAGAACCAAGCAGCAACTCAGCGCAAGCCTGCCCACAAACCTTTCCATATATCCTACCCCCCCGGAAGACAAACACATCTCTTCCAGGCGTATTCCGCCCTCATAATAACCATGGACGGCTGGAAACTCGCGTTATTGTTGTTATAATTTAAGAACTGTCATCTTATCAGCATCTATATGCCGTTCAAGCTGGTATACTCTGATAATAATCGCTAATCCTATCGCCGCTTCCGAGGCTGCCAGCGCAATAACAAATATGGCAAATGCCTGTCCAGCCATTACTGGTTTTATCAAGTAGCTTCCGAATGCAATCAGATTGATGTTTGCAGCATTCAACATAAGCTCAATGGACATCAGCATCGATATGGCATTGCGTCGTACCATCATACCAAACAGACCGATGCAGAAAAGCATCGCACCGACTGTCAGAAACCATGATATCGGTATTCCATATGCATTATGACTCATTGTTGTTGCCTGTATCTTCCTTTGCCAACACAACTGCGCCAATCAGGACAGCAATAAGTACTATTGTTATAAGTTCAAACGGGAAAACATAAGTCTGAAGTAGAGAATCGGCGATATTGGATATCTGAGATCCCTGTTCAGCCGGACCGTTCGCCACGGCCTGCTTTACCCAGACTGAGTTTATAACCGTCAAAAATAGAAACAAAAAAGTGATCGCTGCAACCCCCGCTCCGAGTAGAGGGTTGTATATGGCATCAAAGAGTTTCACCTTCATAAACCGGTGAGTCAGGAATATAGCCAACACGATCATTGTCGCTATGCCACCGACGTATACCATAACCTGCACTGCCGCCAGAAATGGGGCATTCATCAGGACATACAACCCTGCAATACCAAAAAGCGCCAATGCCAGGCAGAGCGCTGCTTTCAGTATGTTAGGCAATAATACCACCATCACAGCAGCAAGCAGAGTTATCCCGGCAATTGCCACGAAAGCAAGCTGATATCCTGTTATGACATTTCCAAATATGGTCATTTGTCAGGCTCTTCCAATTTTTTCTCTTCGGGTTCCTCAGCTTCTATCTCTTTAGGAGGAAACTCGCCGCCCATCCGCATAAGAGCTTCCAGATCATATACCATTTCTTCCCGTGTCCGGCAGGCCAGCTCGAAGTTGTGTGAGGGCACAAGACATTTTACCGGACAGGATTCTATGCATAGTCCACAAAACATACACCGAGAGATATCAATTGTGAACTCACCAGGTTTTCGATCTTTTGGGTCAGATTTATCCAGAACAACTGTAATAATACCCTCTGGACAGGTCCTCATGCACATACCGCATGCAATGCATCTGCATCGGCCGGTATCCGGATCAACCGGTAATACCGGCATTCCACGGTAGCGTTCAGGCAGTTTGGGTTTATCTTCCGGATATAACTCTGTTACAGGTCCTCTGAGTATGCTCCAGTTATAGAGGGTGACTTTCAGACCTTTCACTACACTGACAAAAGAGTTGACTACGTCCTTGAAAATTCCTGGTTTCATTTCTTTGGCATCCAGAATGCAACATAAGCGCCGCTTAATATCAAATTGACAAGTCCTGCAGGCAGAAGTGCTTTCCAACTAAGGTTCATAAGCTGGTCAATCCGGACCCTGGGCAGAGTGGAGCGTATCCAGAGGATAAATAACACCAGCACCCAGCACTTACCTACGAACCACCCAGCCGACACCAGTGAACCCCAAAAACCTGTAAGCTGTCCACCAAGTGCATAAATCGGTGCGTGGTAACCGCCCAAGAACAAGGTAACTAAAACAGCAGACAGGGTAAATGACTCTGCGAACTCCGCCAGGAAGAACAGAGCAAACTTCATTCCGGAGTATTCAGTATTGAAACCTGCTACCAATTCAGATTCCGCTTCCATCAAGTCAAAAGGAGCTATATTTATCTCAGCGAGCCCTGCTATCAACAGCATCAGAAATGCGATTGGGATCATCGGCCAACCCGAGAATTTGAAAAGGTTCCAGCTTAATATACCGCCAGCCTGCTGTGCTACAATCTCATTCAGACTCAGGCTTCCCGCCAGGAGTACAGGCACACATACAGCCAGGGCTACCGGGAGTTCATAAGCTATAAGCTGAGATGCGCCTCTGAAAGCACCAAGCAATGACCACTTATTGTTGGATGCCCATCCCGCGACGATGATACCTATAACTCCAAGACTGGATATAGCGCTCAAATATATAACGCCAATGTTAAGACTGGCACAAGTCATATTCTTGCCGAAAGGTATAACAGCGTACACGAGATACGCCGGGATAAACACAAACGCCGGAGCCAGTGTAAATAACCACTTATCTGCGTTTGTGGGGATAATGTCTTCTTTCTGGAGAAGCTTCAATGCATCAGCTACTGTTTGGAGAACTCCCCATGGGCCTACACGATTCGGACCCAGCCTGGATTGGATGCGCGCAATGACCCAACGGAGCTTAAGAATTACATAAAGAACGAAGACGAGAACAAATATTAGCACTGCAATCGCTGCCAGTGCTATTTTTATTATCTCAATCGACAGGTCCTTCAAAACAGGTAAATCCAGAGTAATCATACAGGTAAATTATATAAACCAAACCGAGTGGTGTCAAATCAACCAGCACGATTGTACGTTCGAATTTTCTGTCACAAGGTGGGCATCCTAAGCCTATTCACCTTTAGTTTCCTGATATGCAAGGCAAAAATAGCGCAATAAATATTTATTTTTATTGCAAGAAAATAATCGCCATAAGTAGCAAATAATAATATTTTAATCATATAAAAACTATCCCTTCAGGTGATGGATACCTGAAGGGATAGAGTAACTCAATCTAGATTCAACAAGTTGAATATTCAGATGACTATTCAAATGTAAGTTCTTGCAGGATTCGGATATCACGCTGGAATTTCACATCTAACTCACGGTTCAGAGAAGCCGAAGGAAGAGATTCTTTCCAAAGTGCTGCAGAATCATCCATCAACAAACCATTTTCCTCAATAAATGGTCGCAATGTATGTATATCTTTATGACCTGTAAACGTGTCCAATATCGCAATAGTCTGCCATGCTTTGAGTCGGCTCATTCTCAGACCGATCAACCATTGATGGATCACGTCTGCTTCCCCTACCCCTTCTTTCAAGTGTTTGTCCAATATGGATATCAGACGATCCGCACTGTGACCTCTGGACTCAAGCAATTCATAGTAGTGATCTCGGTTTGCAGACTCATGGATGATCTTAATGCTCTCTACCAGTTTGCCATAACACGGTTTCTCAAACCGGGTAATATTCTCATCAAGAATGTCTACCCCAAATACACCTGCCTGTGCGGAATCAAGGTCTTCAAGCATCTCCTGGGTAAATCCACCCAGCATTTGAGTGACTTCATCTATGTGTCCGGATTGCCCATATTTCGTCGCCAATAATGCAGGCCAGGTCGTCTCCGGATGGCTCAGCCGGACAGCCCAACTGGTCACCAGGTGATCACAACCCATTGGGGCACAGACCTCCTGAGTAAAACCAACATTATCGATGTGTGTAGAGGTTCTGGGCAGGAAGTAAGTATCACCACTGGAACGAACTGCACTAGCCAGCATAACTTCAAAACCACGGTTTTTGAGCACTTCCAAAGAATACAGGTTGTCGAATTTTCCTTCAACGCAGAAGATCGAAGATTGAAACACCTTAAGATGGTCGGGCAGGTTCGCTTTAACAACCTCCAGCGGTTTACCCTGAGCGTCCAACTGGCCCCACAGACAGCCTGCAACTTCAGTATATCGAGATGTACGTGTGTAATTCCAGTCTACCAGCCTGACTTCTTTCGGGAAAGTATCCAGCATGCCAGGATGAGAGAGGAACATGTCTGCCCAGAACTCAGGTTTCATGTCCATCTTTATGGCATAATCAGCCAACTCATGCAGATAATGACCGAGTAATTCATGCGGTTGTTTGCCATAGCAGAGTGGGCACGATCCCAGAAGCAGACATTCATCTCCACCTAAATGTATTCGCCTGGGTCTATCAAAAACAGCATATATATCCCGGATCAAGTCCTTAACGAACGCCGTTGTAGCCTCTTTCGAAGGGCACACCATATATCGTTCTCCGGGAATCTCACTAAGATGGTTGAATGGACCTCCGGGAAACATTATGTGTTCCATGTGTCCAAGGGTCTGAATAAGAGGATAAACAATCATCCCCATATTCTTCGCGTCTCTAACTAATCCATACCATTCTTCGGGACTGAGGGCGTCGCGGGATGCAAACTCCGGGTGTGAGGGAAACCGCAATTTATTGTCGATTTCAACTACTATACCGTCATATCCGTTCTTTCGCAGTCTCTTGAACAGGCTCCTCAGGTATTTGGGTCTGTACATCGAGTATTTGAGATCAAGATGATAGAGCAGCAACTTTGGCCTCCCTCATACGAGTGCATTTTTAGCACAATGCGTGTTCAGTTCTCTCTAGAACCGATATGCGCAATTCTTTGGTCAGGTTACTCCAATATTCGGAGTATCCTCCCATTCTTATTACCAGATCCTGGTGATGCTCCGGATGTGCCAGAGCGTCCTCAAGAACCTTTTGGTCAACAACATTAACCTGTATCTGCATTCCGCCCATTTCAAAATAGGACTTCAGCAGGGATTTCACTTTTTCTCTGCCATCTGCGGAATCAAACAAACCAGCCGCAATTCTTATATTGACAACCAGAGTTCCGGGGGCATCTACCTGGCTCAGAGAAGTAACAGCATGGATCATCGCTGTCGGTCCATTCCTATCTCTACCCTGAACAGGTCCTGCAGAGTCAGCAACCGGGGTTCCAGCTTTACGTCCATCCGGAGTAGCCCCCACTGGTTCTCCATACCAGGCGTAGGTAGTAAACATCAAAGTCCCACAGATGAATTTCCCACCTCTCCACGGAGCATAGCGCTTGAACTCTTTGTATATAAAAGCCGAGAGTTCCCTGGTTAAGTCATTCACTTCCGAGTCATCATTGCCATATTTCGGTTGAGATGCCAGATATGTTCTGAGATCATCCTTACCCGCAAAATCTGACCTTAAAGCATCGACCATTTCCTGAGCGGTGATCTGTCCATCGGTATATACAGCGTGTTTAGTTGCTATCAGTGAATCAATTGCATTGCTGAGGCCCACAACATTGACTACACTCCAATTGTATCTGGCTCCGCCATTATAGTAGTTGCGTTCCCTGTCTATACAATCGTCAATTAGCAGCGTTCTGATTAGCTGGGGATGATATTTAGACCGCAACTCCTGACCATCACAAATTATCTGAGTCAGGTTGTAGATTTCCTTTATCATTTTTTGCTTGAATTTGGAGTATAGATCATTGAAATCAACTGCCTGAGGCAATGTCTCTATCAGGAAGTCACCCAATATTTTTATAACACTGATATCACCATCAAGTGACCCCACATTTGAACAACCGTGGACCATCAATTCAGTACAACCACCGAATGCAAAATTGCGCTTGTCCGCATCAGGCAGGTTGAGCTGTGCAGCATCAATTGCTTTGAAATAGTTTTCTTCACAATAAAGTGCTGGAATACCACTTCCGCCTCTGATGCAATCTAATGCAGCGTCCCATATTTCATCGGGAGTATCTTTACGGAGCCTAAGGGCCAGATTTGGACGCCGTCTACCGGTTCCGGCTTCCAGGCAAACAACCGTCAGGTCGTTGGCAGCCTGGTCACCATCCGGTGTTGTGCCGGCCAGGGCTACATTCCATCCGGATGCCCTGTCAACCAGTTTCCACAACTCCGTAACCATCTTCAGCGCTGTATCGCGAGTGATTCTTCCGGATTGGATGTCTTTGGAATAATAAGGCCACATAAACTGGTCGAACCTGCCAAGATCATCGTAACCATCGATATGGTATATGAATGAAGTCGCGATCATTGCTTCATGGAAACCTTCGGCTGGTCTCATTGGAAGCCCTGTCTTGAACGCCGTCAATATTGCACTGCGATTGAGTTCCTTGTCAGGATCATCGAAATGCAGGCTGCCAAGGGATTCAATGACACGTATTCGATGCTTATCTATACCGTCCACAACTACCAGAAGAGAGCTCAATAACTCGCGCTTATCCGAGTCAGATTCCTTTTGAAGAAGCCTGCGTATTCTCTGGTCATAGGCATACAAACCTTCCTTGAGGACTCGACCAAAGTTAACTATGCTGTGAGTATAGCCTCCACCATTCGGATATTCTTCACAGAAACGGGTCAGTTTCTCAAAGGTCTGTTTCTGAACCGTATCAGTTGCATTATCTATCAACTCCCGGGCAAGCAAGGGATTGAACACAAGAGACACATAATGAGGCCAGACAGCCTGACTTGCCTGTACTACAGGAACAGCCGGATAAATAGACTCGCCATCATATACGGGTAAGGCTGCCATTGTCAGTTCAGCATAAATACCATTGGCGTGCCTCGCTGATATGGATAAATCCTCACCCAATAAGAATCCGGAAGCAAAAATCTGCCCGGATTCCCGCAATATTTCGGATTCTTCTTTATTAACCGACCAAATAAATCCCATTCAAGTACACCTCAATAGCGTTTAACGGGCATTAATCCTGACTAACTCAGCTTCACTCTTACTGCCAGGTCAGAATAAAGCTTGTTGAATAATGCGCGTTGACATAACTGGTACGATGTTAGCAGCAGCACACTGATTCGTCAAGATAAGTGAGAAGTGAGACAGATAATATCGATATTCACTGCTTAGCATTGAATAAATCCCAACTATTTACTTCTTCACATTCCTTGTATTACAGATACCCATTTTCTCAAACATCTGTTAATCCATTCGTTCTTCCACATTTTTTACCCAAACTTATTTGCAGGAAAAATGGTCTCCTGCATTCTTATAGGTGCACGCCAATATTGTGGTAGCATAATGCATTAGATCATGTCATTCCTTGGACAGCCATAGATTTGCAGGTAATTCTCTGCGGAATCCAGAGTACCATCTATAGTTTTATTGCCTAATTGTCCAACTGTAAGATAAAGTTTCTCAACAATACTGGCTAGCTGGATTCCCGCTTTCGCGGGAATGACATGGCAGCAAACAATTGAATACTCAACCAGTAATAAGTCGTGCACTCCATTCTTATAAATTCCATTGACAGCCCCATTCTCCACCTGATATACTTCTAACAACAACTAAATATTAACCATGCCGCGGGTGACCCGATGCCTTTGTTTTACAAGGGAGGTAGGGTCTTGATAGGGAAGACGGTGCAAAACCGTCACGGGCCCGCCGCTGTAACCGGGGACTGTCCGGCGATATCCACTGTCTCGAAAGAGATGGGAAGGAGTCCGGTACAGGCTGATCCGGGAGTCAGAAGACCTGCCGAGCGGCATATGAGCGATCCATCTTCGGAGGCAAAGATGGCGGTCGATGTTTGGGCCATTTATCAGGCTCCCGACCACCCGGCGTACACTCAGTGTACGTTCTTGCTGTAGTGGACGTGGGGCCTTTGTCAATTATCGGCCTGCGCCACCCAGCCAGCTTTCCCTCGACGCTGTCAAACCTGCGAAAGATTGATCGCCAGCCTGCTTTATTCACAAATAATGCGGACAGATTATCTACTTTCGGAGGCAAAAGCAGAATGAAACTACACAGCAGAAAAGCATTTACCCTGATTGAACTTCTCGTCGTCATCGCTATAATAGCCATTTTGGCAGCGATACTCTTCCCCGTATTTGCAAAGGCTCGTGAAAAAGCCCGCCAGGCGTCTTGCGCATCCAATCTCAAGCAGATAGCCACAGCATGGATGATGTATGCGCAGGACTACGACGAGACAGCCTGTATGTCCTACTACTACTCAGCGGATTACTCTCAGGAATATTCCTGGGATTACCACATTGATTGGAACACTGGCCAGGCATATGACGGCTTATTAACTCCATACACCAAGAGTGGACAAATAAACAAGTGTCCCAGTTTTAGCGGTCAGACATGGGGAAGGCCTAACTCCGGTTATGCTTACAACGCACCATATATCGGGGGAGAAAGTTATTATGGCATCGCACCTGTAACTATTGGGGGACTGGCTGCACCTGCTGAAACGGTCCTTTTCGCAGATGCCGGATACGGTTCTCCACTGAACGGATGTCAGTATCTGAGGGCACCCAGTGATTCTCTATATAATTACGGTAAAGCTCATTTCAGGCACAGCGGTACGGCAAATGTAGCTTATGCAGATGGGCATGTAAAAGCAACTGCGAGGAAATATAACTACTCTGCTCCGGATACAGACTGCGGATCATTGTCCCAGGACGATTCTGCATACGACAGGAACTAATACATATCGCGGCTTGAAACACTGTTGAGCTCCTCCTGTCCCAGCAATCAACAAGCCACGACATTCGGGACCTGACGCCAATCAGGTCCCGAATAATAGCGAATAGAATGGGAGACTCCCGGCATATCCTGTCTATTTACGATTCGTGGAAGCAATTGCGAGAACTGCCAGAGCAAAACCGGCGACCAGAAACTGTGATAATCTGCTTTCTGTCTGTTTGCCATGATATTTGCCGTCTTCAACATGAGTATGAAACACTGGTTTTCCAAGTCCGCACATCGAAGTACCGTGTTCTGCATCCGGTATGGTTCCTCCCAGAGCTCCCCAAAACTCCGTAGACTCCGTTCCGTATCTTTGAGATATGCCATAAAGTAGAGCTGCTGACAGTGGGACATCGAGTCTTGGATCTATATCCATGTGAGGAATTGAGTCTGCGATGACGTGGGTAGCAATTCCAGAAATAAACGCAATTGTTTTACTTCTGGTCAATGTACCAGCGGCTGCACCAAGAAGCTCGTGGACCATACCTGTCATTTCAGTCCACAGAGTTGTTTATAAGTGTCTGTAACCTTACGAACATAGTTTTGGGTCTCACGATATGGTGGGACTCCACCATGCTTCTTGACGGCATTTGGACCGGCATTGTAGGCAGCAAGCGCTAATGACAAATCCTGCCAGGTCATATCGTTCCATCTCTTACCTGATGTGCGGTCGACCATGCTCCTGATGTACCTTATTGATCCATAGAGGTTGTCTACAGGATCGAAAGCATTATTTACTCCGAGACCTGCAGCCGTGGTAGGCATTAGCTGGCCAAGCCCCATTGCTCCAGAGCCCGACACAGCATCGGTGCGAAAATGAGATTCAGAAATAATCACTGCCATTACAAGCCTGGGATCCAGTTTATAATGCTGACTGAAACCCAGGACTGCCTGAGCAAGTTTCTCAGATGCAGATCTTGTCAGTTTAGCATTGTATCCACGGATTGCATTTGCATATACACGAATCATTTCGGTAACAGTAGTCGGCTGATTCGAAATAACAGGACGTGGATTAGTCATAGCTCTTGAGGAGACGCGAGCTTTTCGTGTCTCTGCGGCCTGTCGAGTAGTTTCTTCGATTCGGATTACATCAGCTTCATATGTCCAGAATAACATTTTGAGGTCAGAGAGAGAGCACTGTGATTCCGGCCCTATTTTCACAAGGCAAGCTACAAGAGTTCCAGGATTTTCTTCCAGCCTATCATCGACTTTGATGCAGTAAGATTCTTTATTGTTGTCTTCCAGCATCATTGTGATACCTTGATTGGTTTCAGCATAACCGAGTACTCTACCGCGAAGCTCGAATACTTTACCTGGATAAAGTGCAGGTTCTGCCCTAATCTGATCCATTGGGAGAGACGTACATAAACGCTTGCTCTCACACATAAACTTTACCGCAACCGAAGGCTTCATAGCCATCGCCTGCACTGTGAGAACACATAAAAAGAAGAGCCCAGCTACAATCCGGAATCTCAAATATACAGCCAATCCGCGCTCGAACGATCTATCCTGCGCATACAACATTATAGTTACTTTATATCACTATTATCGGTCGTTTGTCTAGAATCAGGGAGGGTTGAGAAGTAAAAACAGGAGACAAAGAAGGAGCCTGAAATAAAGTAATGCTAATGACTTTGCCAAACCATTAGTATATAAAACACATTGGAGAGGCCGGGATTCGAATCCGTCCAGGCGCTGTTTTCTGGCCTTTTCTGGTAACGTCTATTCTGCGATTTGAGCTCAAAATCATTCTCAGAGCATGGAATGAGTTTGGCTGGTAACGTCTGGTTTTGCGGCTTATGTGAGCAAAATGTGTGCAAAATTCGGGGGTGCAAATGGGGGTAAAGTGGTGCTAAATTCAGCAAAAGCAGGCACTGACACAATCCGGAAATAAGCCGAAGATCAGTTTGGATCTACCACATTAACAACATCTCATATTCTGAGGTGTATGTTATGGTAGAGGCTATTAGATACATAAAAAAGCCCCCGGGAATCCAATCCAGGGGGTTAGTAGCACAACTAAACTCAGAATATGACTATTTCTTCAGCATGCTTCGGAGTTTGCCTATTCCGATCATTACCACTGGGACGCCAAGACCAAGGATTGTGGATGGCTCAGGAGTTACCAAAGGGGTACGTACTGGGGCAGCGCTAGCAGCCAAGGAGCTAAGTACGAGAACCGAGCAAACTAGAAGTATATTTTCAGCATATTTTTTCATTTCATTTTCCTTTCAACTTTAAATACTATTATGGTGGTGATTTAGAGTAATCGACAGAGAGCTATCGGATTTCAGATAACCTCATGTGCTCATTTTTTAACGGCATACATGAATATAAACACGCAAGAATTGTGCCAATTGCACAATTTGTGATATATTGCAGGTATTATCGCAATATATTTTAATATAGCGCGTATACATCTCTTTGCACGGGCCATTTCTGTCAATTTTTGATTTGGTTGGTTATGCTTGTCCAAATACGCTAGTTCTGGCTTATGCACATGCAATATTGTCAACAGGTTGTGCTTTCGTGCGAATACCTCTGTGCAAGCCTGGTAGTAGTAGATGAAGTGGGTTACACACCGATAGACCGCAAAGAGTGCGACCTGTTCTACCAGTTCGTAGCTAAGAGATATGAGAAGGCGAATACCAACGTGGCATCGAATAATAAACATTCGACGAATTGCCGGAGCTCTTTCTCGACCCAGTGATCGTAACTGCGATTCTGGACAGGCTGCTATATCACAGCTCAGTTGTGAACACCAAAGGAAACAGCTGCCGGCTCAAGGCACGTTGTCCGTGGAGGAGGGTTGACCTATGCCAACACCAAAAAAGTATGCAACTCAGCTCAAAGACAAGTTGCATATTAATCCAGATGAAGAGGGTAAGGTGCTCAGCCACAGGCTGTACCCAGCCACCCGCCGATGGGAGAAAATGCGAAAGCAGGTGCTGACTCTCTTCTACCAGGTCGTTGCGGAGGCGGAAATCCACCTTGACCAGCACTCAGAGATCTGGCAGGAATCCGGGCGAGTTGAAGAATTCATCGAGTTAATGGAGTCAAAATCGGGGACAGCTACAACTCTCAAATGGAGGTGATGCCAGGTAAACATACATACAGGTATACATTTTCAAACCGGCATTGACAACTTAAAGGCATCTCGATATGTTGAGGTGTCTTAAGCATAATTACATGTTTGAGAGTAATTATACTCGCACAATACTCCTTATGGTTGTTCGATAGGCGGAGGAAACAGCAGATCACACTCAACGAATGCCTTTATCCAGACAGCTCTCCATGGAGCCATATAGTTATATACTCCCTCTGAAGTATCATTGGCTATGGGATAGTATTCACCAGTTAGAGGATTCGCTGGATTCTGTTGCCAACCGATGGCATAATCTCTGATACTGTCTGTTGAGTCAGACATTGCTACCCAGTCAACAGAACCAGCTACTCGAATCTTTATACGATCCGGCTCCCAATTGACTGTAGCATTATATGGGTTGCCGACTAAATTCCATCCTGGATATAAGTGTATGTCAACCTGGCTATTTAATGGGGTTGCATACCCTAGAGGATCCTGTGTTCCAGCCGCAAATGCTCCCCAGAATCCACGACCTGGAGTATTCTCACTTGGCTGCAGCCAGCACGCAACGTCAGGATATGCGTGGTAAACACCAAGATCTGTATCATAACTTGCCCAACTATTATTCGTAAATCCGACAGCTAGTTTGGGGTCAATAATATCCGGTACCATTGGTAGGGCAGCAATAGTCAGCCCCTGCCATGCTTCTGCAACAGTAGTCTGTTGTCTGGTAATTGTCAACTGTGCAGTGTTTACATTATCTGAAGTGTCTGTAGCTGTTATCTCTAGTCGGTTTTCACCTGTGTCTAGTGGTAACTGGGCAATGCTCCAACTGGTTGTACCTGTGCAAGTACCTTTATACCCCTTGTCGGTTGCCCAAGCAATGGTCTTTAGAGCTATATTATCAGAAGCTGTTCCGGTAACCGTGACTGAGGATCCAATGCGACGCTGTGCCAAATCCAAGGTCGGAGAAACAATAGTTACTTCAGGCTTGACCAAATCCGGAACAGGAGGGTCTGTTACATTTATGTAAAGCGTACTGCTTCCACAATTCCCCTGACTATCTGTTGCTGTTATAAGAAGTGTATTATCCCCAACAGAAAGCGGTATATCAGCTGCATTCCAGTTAACTGTCCCAACGCATTTCCCTGAATCCCCTATATTAGTATTCCAGGCCACATCGGTTATGGGATAATCTCCCGATGCGGTCCCATCAACTGTCAGCGATGTGTCAGATGTTGTATATATGTATTCCGTAGTAAGGACAGTTATGGTCAATGTTGGGCCATTTGGATCGTAGTCTATAGATACTGATGAAGTTCCAACGTTTCCCGAATTATCCTCTGCAGAAACGGATACGAGGTTTTCACCATCAGCCAATTCAATAGGAGAAGAGCTCCATGAGTCTGTCCCATTACAAGAACCTGATTCGCCAGTTTGTTTCTTCCAACTAATCGATACTACTCCAGTATCATCTGTAGCTGTTCCGGAAATAACTATACTTGGTTGACCATTTGAAGAAGTTTGCCAATCTGAAGGTTGGTCAAATACTATCTCAGGGGAAGTTGTATCCGTGCTTAACAAATTAATGGGTTTTGAAAGACCTGTATTTTTCACCATATCGTCCGTATATCCTAATCCATCAGGCTTGCTAACCATCACATCTGCAGATACCCAGCAATAAAAGACTGTGATGAACACCAAAGTGCTTAATGTCATACGGATTACTGACAATTGATAACCTCACCGGCTCGAATGAATATATCACTCAACATTCGAGTAATACATATAGCATGTATTAATTTCCATTTAGGAAAACGGAAATAGCCGGTACAAATACCAGGTTATAAGCAATATGTCACTTGTTTTTACCGATGTGAATCATTAGGAGTTATAAAGTGGACCCCTTTGTCAATACAATAAAGTGCTGATATTTAAGTTAGGTATTTCTCCTTTGATAGATTGACTGAACATTCT
>Ga0118677_10001673_pt1 | contig 46314 bp, 43 predicted proteins | sample AliMusrvi5mmetaG_FD_86154 | JGI IMG/M metagenome (GOLD analysis project Ga0118677, IMG submission 86154) | reverse complement strand
GAATTCAAATTCAAAACAGGCCGCCACCACGCTGATGCCTTGCACCGCCCCGCCCATCACCACCATGGCGTCGGTCTCGCCGGTGTTTTCCAAGGCTTCTTTCAGGCGTTCGGTGTACTTACGGCTGTCCTTGAACTTGAGCGCATCCACCGGCAGCACTTCCTGCCCAATCTCGAAACGACCCTCGTTGTCCAGAAACACGTTCAGACGGGCACGCGCACCGATGCGGTGGTGGTGGCTGCAACCTGGACAGACGTTCTGGTTCTGTTCCAGATCGGTCTTGTAGAGCACGGCTTCGCAACTGGGGCATTTGATCCACAGGCCTTCGGGCACCGAACGGCGCTCGGTCGGGTCGGTGTGCAAAATCTTTGGGGGCAACAGTTTTTCAAGCCAGCTCATGGGAGTTCTCCGGGTCAGGTTTCAACGCCTTGTGGGCGGAAAGAGGGTGCATAGGGGATTAGGGGCGATTATGCGTCCATGGCCTGGCGGATCTCGGCCAGAAAGGTCTGCGCGGTAGCTGCCACCTGATCGCGCGGCTTGTCTTCCAGCAACTGGATGATGCGGCTGCCAATCACCACGGCATCGGCAACGCGGGAGATGGTGCGGGCGGTGGCAGCGTCGCGGATGCCAAAGCCCACGCCCACCGGCACGCTGATGTGCTTGCGTATGCGCGGCAGCATGGCTTCCACGGCGTCCGTGTCGAGCGCGCCGGAGCCGGTCACGCCCTTGAGCGACACGTAATACACATAGCCGCTGGCCACGCGTGCCACCTGTTCCATGCGGGCATCGGTGCTGGTGGGGGCCAGTAAAAAGATCAGGTCCATCTGGTGCGCGCGCAGATCGGCGGCAAAGGCCTCGCATTCTTCCGGCGGGTAGTCCACTATCAGCACGCCGTCCACGCCGGCAGCAGCGGCATCGCGCACAAATGGGCCGCCGGGCGCGCCCGCGTCAAGGCTGGCCGCATGTTTCTGGTCGTAGCGCTCCACCGGGTTGGCGTAGCCCATCAGCACCACCGGTGTGGTGCTATTGGTCTTGCGGAATTCACTCACCATGGCCAGCACCTGGGTCAGGCCAATGCCGAAGGACAGGGCCTTGTCGCCCGCCTTCTGGATTACCGGGCCGTCGGCGCTGGGGTCGGAGAACGGCACACCCAGCTCGATCACATCGGCGCCACCGGCCACCATGCCGTGCATCAGCTCGGGTGTGACATTGGCAAAAGGGTAGCCAGCGGTAACAAAGGGGATCAGCGCCTTGCGGCCTTGGCTTTTCAGTGCGACAAAAGTTGCGTTGATACGGCTCATGGACGCACCCCCACGCTTGCCACTGCGTGTGCTGCGCTGCCCCCCGAGGGGGCCTTCGCGCCTTGGGGCGGCCCGGCGTCGCTCAACTCTCCGTTCTTCACCAGCTTGACTGGCTGCTCAAGCACCACACCACCCTTGACCGACTGGCCCTGGCAGCTGGGGCGGCAGAAAAATTCGCCATGGCTCAGGTCGGCCACGGTGCCAATGTCCTTGTCGCCACGACCGGACAGGTTGACCAAAATGCTTTGATCCGGGCGCATGGTTTTGGCCAGCTTCATCGCATAGGCCACGGCATGGCTGGACTCCAGCGCCGGGATGATGCCTTCGGTGCGGCACAGGTAATGGAAGGCCGCCAGCGCCTCGGTATCGGTGATGCCCACATATTCGGCGCGGCCGATGTCGTTCAGAAAGGCATGCTCCGGGCCTACGCCGGGATAGTCCAGACCGGCACTGATGCTGTGCGTCTCTGTCACCTGGCCATTGTCGTCCTGCAGCACATAGGTGCGGTTGCCGTGCAGCACGCCGGGGCTGCCGCGCTGGATGCTGGCCGAATGTTTGCCAGAGTCCATGCCCTCACCGGCGGCCTCCACGCCAATCAGGCGCGTGGCCTCATGGGCTATGTAGGGATAGAAGATGCCCATGGCGTTGGAGCCGCCGCCCACACAGGCGACCACCACATCGGGTTGCTCCGACTTGCATCCCGCGCTGGCCAGCATTTCGGGCATCTGCACCAGACATTCATTGCCGATCACGCTCTGGAAGTCGCGCACCATCATGGGGTAGGGATGGGGCCCCGCCACGGTGCCAATGATGTAGAAGGTGTTGTCCACGTTGGCGACCCAGTCGCGCATGGCTTCGTTCAGCGCATCCTTCAAGGTCTTGCTGCCGCTCTCCACTGGCACCACGGTGGCGCCCAGCAATTTCATGCGGTAGACATTGGGGCTCTGGCGCTTGACGTCTTCGCTGCCCATGTAAACCACACATTCCAGGCCGTAGCGGGCGCAGATAGTGGCGGTGGCCACACCGTGCTGACCGGCGCCGGTTTCGGCAATCACGCGCGGCTTGCCCATGCGCTTGGCGAGCATGGCTTGGCCTATGGTGTTGTTGATCTTGTGGGCGCCGGTATGGTTCAGGTCTTCGCGCTTCAAAAAGATTTGTGCACCGCCCATTTCGCGGCTCATGCGGGCGGCGTGGTAAACGGGGGAGGGGCGACCGACAAAATGCGCCAGCTCGGACTGGAACTCGGCAATAAAGGCCGGATCAAACTGGTACTTGGCGTAAGCATCTTTCAGCTCATTGATGGCATGGGTCAGCGTCTCGGAGACAAAGCTGCCGCCGTATTTGCCGAAGTGGCCGCTGAGGTCGGGTTGGGCGTATTCGTACATTCAAATGATTCCTGCAAGGCGTTGGTCGGCGGCGCGCACGGCGGCGACAAACTGGTTGATTTTTTGTGGGTCTTTGATGCCCCGCATGGGCTGTCCTTGGGCGTCAGTGGCTTCGACGCCCGAGCTGATATCGACGGCCAGGCTAATGCAGCGTGGCCGGACCTGATGAATGCCATCGCCCACGTTTGCAGAGTCGAGTCCACCACTCAAGACGAGCTGAGCGTTGACGCTTGGAGGAAGAAGTGACCAATTGAATACCTTGCCGCCACCGCCATATCCGTCGACATGGGCGTCCAACAGAATGGCCTGGGCGTTTGAAAAGTGTTGCGCGTATTTTACGAGATCAAATTGCGCCGCACCGTCGCCAAGGGGAATGCGTGCCGCACGCAGGTAAGCGCAGTTCGCAGCCAGTGCAGCCGCATCGCAATCGGCGGGGCTCTCATCCCCGTGGAACTGCAGGGTGGCGCCGGGAATAAGGCGGGTGGCGGTCAGGATATCGTTCAGGGTGGCGTTGACAAACAGCAGTACCGGCGTGACAAAGGGTGGCAGGCGGCGGGCCAGCTCGGCCGCGCGCTCTGGGCTCACATAGCGCGGACTTTTGGGATACAGCACAAAACCGACGGCATCGGCACCGGCTGCCACGACGGCATCCAGATCCTGTTCACGGGTGATGCCGCAGATCTTGATGCGAGTACGTTTTTGAAAGGTCATGGAAGTCCATCATACGCAGGTGTGCGCTCCGGCATGGCCCACTTGGCATCATAGCGTGGGCCTAAAAAATACAGGCCGTCGGGCGAAAACGTGGGTGCGGCAGCGTTGCGGTCGCGTGCGGCCAGCACCTCGGCCATCCATTCGGGCGGTTTAACTCCCTGACCGATTTGCACCAGACAACCCATGATGTTGCGAATCATGTGGTGCAGGAAGGCATTGGCCTCAAACTCGATGCGCCAGTAGGCTCCGCGCCGGTGCAGGCTGATGTCCAACATGGTCTTGATGGGCGTAAGCGCCTGGCAGGCCGAGGCCCTGAAGGAGGTGAAATCGTGTTCGCCCAGCAGAATGTCCGCCGCCTGGCGCATGGCGTCCAGATTCAATGGGCGAAAGGTCCAGCCGACGCGGCCCACTTCCACACTGGGCCGTACCGGAGACTCCAAGAGCACATAGGCATAGCGGCGCGAGGTGGCGCAGGCTCGGCAATGAAATTCCCTGGTCGTCAGCACTGCCCATTGAACGGCGATGTCGCGCGGCAGATTGGCATTGGTTCCACGCACCCAGGAATGGGCGTCGCGCTCGCGTTCGGTATCAAAATGCACCACCTGCATCAGGGCATGCACGCCGGAATCGGTGCGCCCGGCGCATAGGGTGGAGACGGGCTGCGCCGTGAATTTCCCCAACGCCTTTTCCAGCTTGTCTTGCACCGTCAGGCCCGAGAGTTGGCTTTGCCAGCCTTGGTAGGCCTGGCCGTTGTAACTGATACCCAGGACCACTCTCACCATGCCGAACGCCTCACTACAGTAGCCAAGTCAAGCTGCCCCAAGGCTTAGGTCAGATTGGCCAGGGCAAGCTGGGCTTTTTCGCGCAACTCTCCGGTGGCTTCTGCCACCACTTCTTCGATCAGAGCGCGCGCTCCATCCTGGTCACCGATGGAAACAAACTCTTCCGCCAAGGCCAGCTTGGTCTCCAAAGAGTTGTCGCCGGACTCGGACGTGGCATCCTCGGCACCGAACTGGGAATGGGGATCCAGATCCAGAGCGAGCGAGCTTAGATCGAATTCCATCATGCCGTCGCTGGCTTTGGCTGCTTCGGGCAGCTCGGGCTTCTCCGGTTCAGGCTGCTCGGCATTCTGAGCGGATAACTCCGTCGCTGCCGTGGGCTGCTCCGTTGTGGCCGGTTGAAAATCGTCCAGGGCTAGCGATAAGTCCGCCAGTTCCTGCGGCATTTCCAAAGGCGCGGAATTCTCTGCAGTCGTTTCGGGCGCATCCAGCTCGGGCACATCAAAGTCAATTCCGTCGGATGCGGTGGCCTGATGGGCGCTTGGCTGCTCGGGCAGGACCGTGGTTTGGGCCTCCTGCGCGGAGAAGTCCAGGTCCAGATCCAGGTCGGAGTTGCCAGGCGGCAAGTTGGCAGATGCAGCCGTATCATCGCCGTCCGCAGGTGGATCGACGCGCGCATCTTGTGCCAAAGAACCAAAGGCGCTGGGCCTTGCGCCACCCGGCTGGTACAGGGGGTTGTGCGGGTCAATGCTCAGACCCAGTTCGCAAATGCGAGCCCATTCCTGACTCGCCCCTCCCACCAGTTCGAACGCGGTGTTGGCGCTGGCAAGAAAACCGGCGGCATCGCGGCGCTTGGCATAGATGTCCAGCAGCTTGCTGTGAATGGCAACGCGCTCGGGACTGTGGACCAGAGCTGCCTTGAGGATTTCTTCGGCTTGCTTGTCGCGACCGTAGGCCAGGTAGACGTCGGCCTCGGCCACCGGATCGACATCATCGGCAGTTCCCATGGGGCTTTGGGTGGCGTCCAGTTCCGGCTCCATATGCTCAGCGTCACCCTCCGCTTGCCTTGGACTCGGCAGCAAGAAACTGTCCACCGGTGCAGCCGCCTTGGCCCGGCGGCGGCGATACCAGAAGAGGCCAGCGACCAAGGCCAGGATACCGCTGCCTGCCATCGGCAATGTCGGGTCTTCCCGCAGCTGGTCGATCAGGCCAGGCTCCGATTTTTTGACTGGCTCGACCGGCTTGGCGGCAGACGATGCCGCTGGTTTTGCGGCAGCGGCGGGCGGCGCACTGGCTGCCGCGACCGGAGCGGGGATTGCGGCAGCCACAGGCAGGGTGGGCAAGCCCTGCGCAGCTTGTGATGAAGGCTCGGTCGGGGCCGGTGCTGCAGCACTTGCCATGCTGAGCTTGCTCAAATCCGCAATGTTTTTTGCCAGCTCGGCGGCGCGCGATGCCGCTTCTTTTTCTGCGCGCTCCTTGGTGAGTCTGGCTTCGTCAGCCTTGGCCTGCAAGGCACCCTTGGACAGGGTCAGCTTGTCGGCAGCCGAATTGCCGGGTTTCTTTTCTTCCACCTGGGTCTGCACCCGGCCCATGGCCTTGCGGTTACTTGCCTCCACCGCCGCCTTGGGTGCGATGCCGGCCAGCTTGCGCCTGAATTCGTTGAAGTCTTTGCTCTGGGCCAGTACCGTCTGCGTGGCTTCTGTCGCAGACATGGCCTGGGCCTGGGCGGTCGTTGGCACATCCAGCACGGCTCCCGAGCGCAGCCGATTGAGGTTGCCGCTGGAGAAGGCGTTCGGATTCGCACGCAACATGGCCACCAGCATCTGGTCCAGCGAGACATCGCTGGTCTTGCTGCGCGCTGCAATCTGGCTGGCGGAGTCGCCGGGCTTGACTACCAGCTGCTGGGTACTGTTGCGCGGCTCCGCGCTTGCCACTTTCGCTGGCGCACTGGCTGCACTGGCGAGCGCATGCACCGGTTCTGCGACCGGCGCCACCTGCATGGTGTTGGTTGGAGCCGCCTTGGTAGCCGCACTGGCTGCAGGCGTTGTGATCTGTGCCAGTGTGGGGTCGGGTGCGGGCTTTTTGAGCGCCGGTGGATCAAATAGCATCGTGTAGTCCCGCACGATGCGGCCCGAGGACCAGCTTGCCTCCAGAATGAGGTCGATAAAGGGATCGTTGATGGGGCGGTCACTGCTCAGACGAAGATAGGCTCGGCCATCCGCCCGGCGTGCCAAACTGGCTTGCAGGCTAGCCACGGCCTGGTTGTATTCGAGGCCAGCGGCCACAAAGGCAGCGGGCGATGCCACGCTGGTCTTGAGCGAGGCAGCCTCTTCTGGCGTGATGTTTGGAATCTCAATTTCCGCCTTCAGCAGTTCTCCCAGAGCGGACTGCACGGAGATCCGACCCAGGGACAGCGCCGATGCCTCGCCGCAGAACAGGCCCAGCAGCGCAATCACTGCAGCTGCCGAGCCGGTGCGATGCCACCGTTGTGATTTTGCTATCAATTTAAATGCCTCCGGTGGTCAGATGGGCCGCAGCTTGCTGGGGCGACTCAAGCCTGCAGCAATATGCGCAGCATGCGGCGCAGCGGTTCGGCCGCGCCCCACAGCAACTGGTCGCCAATGGTAAACGCACCCAGGTATTCCGGCCCCATGGCCATCTTGCGGATACGGCCCACGGGAATGGTCATCGTACCGGTCACCGCCACGGGTGTCAGGTCCTTGATGGTGGCTTCGCGGGTGTTCGGCACCACCTTGACCCACTGGTTGTCGGCGGCAATCATGGCCTCGATATCGGCCACCGGAACGTCTTTTTTCAGCTTGAAGGTCAGCGCCTGGCTGTGGCAGCGCATGGCACCCACACGCACGCAAAAGCCATCCACCGGGGTTTCAATGGAGCCGAAGTCCGCGCCCTGGCCCAGAATCTTGTTGGTCTCGGCCTGGCCCTTCCACTCTTCCTTGGACATTCCATTGCCCAGGTCCTTGTCGATCCAGGGGATCAGCGAGCCGCCCAGCGGCACGCCAAAATTCGCGGTCTCGGCGGCGGTGAGCGCGCGTTGCTTGGCGATCACCTTGCGGTCGATTTCCAAAATGGCGCTCTTGGGATCATCCAGCATGGAGCGCACTTCGGCATTCAGCGTGCCGTACTGTGTCAGCAGTTCGCGCATGTGCTGGGCGCCGCCGCCGCTTGCTGCCTGGTAGGTCTGGGTGGACATCCACTCGACAAGACCGGCCTTGTACAGCGCGCCCACACCCATCAGCATGCAGCTGACGGTGCAGTTGCCGCCTACCCAATTTTTGCCACCGTTGGCCAGGGCCTTCTGGATCACCGGCAGGTTGACCGGGTCCAGGATGATGACGGCGTCTTTTTCCATGCGCAGCGTGGAGGCCGCATCAATCCAGTGGCCGCTCCAACCTGCTGCGCGCAGCTTGGGGAAAATTTCGGTGGTGTAGTCGCCGCCCTGGGCGCTGATGATGATGTCGCAGCGCTTGAGTGCGGCAATATCGAAGGCGTCCTGCAGCGTGGTCTCGTTCTTGGCTTGCGACGGGGCTTTGCCGCCGGCATTCGAGGTGGAGAAGAACAGCGGTTCGATCAGGTCGAAATCGCCCTCTTGCACCATGCGGTCCATTAGCACCGAGCCGACCATGCCACGCCAGCCTACCAAACCTACCAACTTGCTCATTTCATCGCCCTTTCAAAAAAGAAAACAGTTTCCACACGATTGCTAGCAGACTGCTTGCCCGGCTCGTCTGGCCGGGAGGGGCGCACGACGAACCAGGCTAATCAGCCCTTAATCGTCGTGGTTTTGGTGGAAGTTGCACGCACAGCCACAGCCACCGGTGCGGCGGATGCAGAGTTCAGGACGAACATGTGGGCGTGGAACATGGTTGTGAATTGTAACGGATGCGGCCTTAGCCCAGTGCCTCAACCACCGCGTCACCCATCTGCACGGTGCTAACCCGGGTCGTGCCTTCGCTGTAGATGTCGCCGGTGCGCAGCCCTTGCTGCAACACTTTTTGCACGGCGGCTTCAATGCGCAGCGCGGCGGCTTCCTGATTCAGGCTGAAGCGCAACATCATGGCCGCACTCAGGATGGTGGCCAGGGGGTTGGCTATTCCCTTGCCGGCAATATCGGGCGCGCTGCCGTGGCTGGGCTCGTACAGGCCCTGGCCTTGTGCGTTCAGGCTGGCCGAGGGCAGCATGCCAATCGAGCCGGTGAGCATGGAGGCCTCGTCGCTGAGGATGTCGCCAAACATATTGCCGGTGACCAGCACGTCAAATTTCTTAGGCGCCTTGACCAATTGCATGGCGGCGTTGTCCACCAGCATGTGGTCCAGCGCCACGTCGGGGTATTGCTGGGCGACCTCAATCATCACGTCTTTCCAGAGTTGGGAGGTTTCCAGCACATTGTTCTTGTCCACGCTGGTGACGCGTTTGCTGCGTTTCTGGGCCGCCTGGAACGCGACATGCGCGATGCGCTCGATTTCCGGGCGGCTGTAGCGCATGGTGTCAAAGGCTTCCTCGGCACCGGGGAAATGGCCGTCGGTGGCGATGCGGCGGCCGCGCGGCTGGCCGAAGTAAATGTCGCCGGTCAGCTCGCGGATGATCAGGATGTCCAGGCCGGCAATCAGCTCGGGCTTGAGGCTGGAAGCATCCACCAGCTGCTCATAGCAAATGGCCGGACGGAAGTTGGCAAACAGGCCCATGTTCTTGCGCAGGCCCAAAATGGCTTGCTCGGGGCGCAGTGGGCGGTCCAGCTTGTCGTATTTCCAGTCGCCCACGGCGCCGAACAGCACCGCGTCGGAAGCCATCGCCAGCTTGAGGGTGGATTCCGGCAGCGGGTGGCCATGGGCCTCGTAGGCGGCGCCGCCGACCAAGGCGGTTTCCATTTCCAGCGGCAGGTCCAAGGCCTTCAAGCCCTTGACGGCCTCGGCGACGATTTCTGTGCCGATGCCATCACCGGGGAGTACTGCGATTTTCATAATTTCTTTCGGTTTAGGATGTCATGGAACGGGCCAGCCAGGGCTTTTGCGTCAGGCGCTCGGCCTCAAAGGCCTTTATCTTGTCGGCATGGCGCAGGGTCAGGCCGATGTCGTCAAAGCCGTTGAGCAGGCAGTATTTGCGAAAGCCTTGCACCTCAAACGGAAGCTCTTCGCCGCCCGGCTTGAGCACGACCTGGCGTTCCAGATCGATCGTCAGCTGGTAACCGGGAAAGGCCAGCGCTTCGCTGAACAGTTGGTCCACCTGGGCCTCTGGCAGAACAATCGGGAGCAGGCCGTTCTTGAAGCTGTTGTTGAAAAAGATGTCGGCATAGCTGGGCGCGATGATGGCCCTAAAACCAAACTGGTCCAGCGCCCAGGGCGCATGTTCGCGCGAGGAGCCGCAGCCGAAGTTCTTGCGCGCCAGCAGGATGGAGGCACCGGCGTAGCGCGGCTGGTTCAGCACGAAGTCTGGATTGGGCCTGCGGCTGGCCGGATCCTGGCCGGGGAAGCCCGCGTCCAGATAGCGCCATTCGTCAAACAGATTCTGGCCAAAGCCGGTCTTGCGGATCGACTTGAGAAACTGCTTGGGAATGATGGCATCGGTGTCCACGTTTTCGCGGTCCATGGGCGCCACCAGACCCTGGTGTACGGTGAAGTTTTTCATGTGCAGAATTCCTTAGCTGAATTTGCGGATGTCGACAAAATGGCCGTGGATGGCAGCAGCAGCAGCCATGGCCGGGCTGACCAGATGCGTGCGTCCGCCCGCACCCTGGCGGCCTTCGAAGTTGCGGTTGCTAGTCGACGCACAGCGCTCGCCCGGCTCCAGTCGGTCGGCATTCATGGCCAGACACATGGAACAACCGGGCTCGCGCCACTCAAAACCGGCGGCCTTGAAAATCTCATGCAGGCCCTCGCGCTCGGCCTGGTCTTTCACCAGTCCGGATCCCGGCACCACCAGTGCCAGCTTGATGTTCTTGGCCACCTTCTGGCCGAGCTTCTTGACCACGGCAGCGGCCTCGCGCATGTCTTCGATGCGGCTGTTGGTGCATGAGCCGATAAACACCTTGTCGACAAAAATGTCGTTAATCGGCTTGCCGGGTTCCAGGCCCATATAGGTCAGGGCGCGTTCAATGGCGCCGCGCTTGTTGGCGTCCTTTTCCTTGTCCGGGTCCGGCACGCTGGCGTCAATGCCCAGCACCATTTCGGGCGAGGTGCCCCAGGTCACTTGCGGCACGATTTGGCTGGCGTCCAGCCCTACCACGCTGTCAAACACGGCGTCGGTATCGCTGTGCAAGGTTTTCCAGTAAGCCACCGCCTGATCCCATTCGACGGCGGCGGCTTCTGCGCTGGCTGCATTCGCGCCGGGCGACAGCGGGCGGCCCTTGACGTAGGCAATGGTCTTCTCGTCCACTGCCACCAGACCGGCGCGGGCACCGGCTTCAATCGCCATATTGCAGACCGTCATGCGGCCTTCCATGCTGAGCGCGCGAATGGCCGAGCCACCGAATTCAATCGTATAGCCGGTGCCGCCGGCCGTGCCGATTCTGCCGATGATGGCCAGCACGATATCCTTGGCGGTGCAGCCCTTAGGCGTCGTGCCCTCGACCTTGATCAACAGGTTCTTGGCCTTCTTGGCCAGCAGGGTTTGCGTGGCCATCACATGCTCGACCTCGCTGGTGCCAATGCCATGGGCCAAGGCACCAAAGGCGCCGTGTGTGGAGGTGTGGGAGTCGCCGCAAACCACGGTCATGCCGGGCAGGGTGGCGCCGTTCTCCGGCCCGATCACATGGACTATGCCCTGGCGCTTGCTCAGGAAGGGGAAGTAGGCGGCCGATCCAAACTCGCTGATGTTGTGGTCCAGCGTGGTGACCTGCTCCTTGCTGGTCGGGTCGGTGATGCCGTCATAACCCAGTTCCCATCCTGTGGTGGGCGTGTTGTGGTCGGCGGTGGCGACGATGGAGCTGACGCGCCAGACCTTGCGACCGGCCTCTCGCAGGCCTTCGAAGGCTTGCGGGCTGGTGACTTCGTGCACCAGGTGACGATCGATATAGAGGACGGAGGTGCCGTCTTCTTCGGTGTGGACTACGTGTTCGTCCCAGAGTTTGTCATACAGCGTGCGACCCATGAGTGTTTCCTTGTCTGCCTTGTGGAGCCGCTATGGTGCGCCGGTTTTTAAACGGGTACAAGAAGCCTTTTTATACTGGTATAAATACCACCATGACCGATGCCAATCCGCGCGCCCTGTTGGGTACCTTTATCCGTGCCCATAGGGAGCGTTTGCCCGTCGCCGATAGATTGGCGGGCAAGTTGCTAGGGCGCAGGCGCACGCCCGGCTGGCGTCGCGAAGAACTGGCCGAGGCCGCCGGCGTGGGCCTGACCTGGATCACCTGGCTGGAGCAGGGGCGCGATGTCTCGGCTTCTCCGGCCGCCCTGGCGCGCCTGGCCCAGGCCCTGCGCCTGAATGCGGCCGAGCGGGCCTCGCTGTTTGATCTGGCCGGGCGGCGTGATCCGGTGGCGCCGGGTGAGCCGCCCTCCGATATGCCCGAGCAGGTGCTGGCCTTGCCCTTGATGCTGACGGTGCCGGCCTATCTGCTAGACCACTTGTGGACTGCGCGCGCCTGGAATCCGGCAGCAGAAAAGTTATTTGCTGGCTGGTTAGACCCTGGCTCGGAAAAGAACCTGCTGCGCTATGTCTTTCTATCGGATGCCGCCAAGCGCCTGATTGCAGACTGGCCGGAGCGCGCACAGCGACTGGTGGCCGAGTTCAGGGCGGATTTCAGCCGCCGCCCGCGCGACGCTGCCATGCAGGCCTTGGTGGATGATTTGTCGGCGCAAAGCCCCTTGTTCACCTCGCTGTGGCGCGAGCAGACGGTGCTGCACCGGGAAGGCGGTGAGCGGGGCTTTTGCAACGCGCGGGGTGGCATCGCGCTTTACCAGCAAAGCACCTTGTTGTTGGCATCGCAGCTCGAATGCAAACTGGTGTGCTTGGCGCCCATGGGCTGACGGCTGTTAGCCGCTGCGCACGCCCTTGCGAAATGAAGGTGGCGGTTTGGGAGCGGGAAGTATCGCAGCGGTTTACTGCTTTACACCGACCTGGGGGACTGGTTTGGCAGCATGCCGAGGGTTGCCTGACGCAGGCGGTCGACGGTCACGCTCAGCAGCATCAACAAAAACTTGTTGCCCAATACGTGATGTTCGGCCAGAAGTTTGTGCAGGTTCTCATTGGTCAGCACGGCAAAGTCGCAGGGGTCCAAGGTGATGCAACTGGCAAAACGCCTTTGGCCATCGATCAACGACATTTCGCCAATCATGTCGCCCGGACTGAGCTCGCAAATGAGCTCTTCGTTTTCATTGAAGTTTTTGACAATCACTGCGCGACCGGTAACCAGGATGGCGAGAAAGTCGCCTTCATCCCCTTCGCGCACCACGACCGATTGCGAGGGCACGCCATAGCAGTCCAGATAAGCGGCCAGGATCGAGGTCTGCTCACGGCTGAATCCAGCGAACAGGGGCACGGGCTGCACCACCTCCACAAATTCGTCGATGAAATCACTCGCGGGGCCCAGTGGCTCCACGTTGGGTTCGAGGTCAGCGAAGTTAGAAGACATGAATAGTTCTTTGGTGAGCGTGTGACGGGCTATTGTGAAAGCAAGCGTGGTTTTATGCAAACCGACATTCAAATTCCGCTGGAAATTCCTGTTGATTGCTACGCAATGCGTAACTGGTCAAATACGGCCTCAGATAAAAAAGCCCGCCGACCTTGCGGTGGGCGGGCTCTTATGCTGAAGTGCTTAGCGTGGATGCTTAGCGTTGTGCCAGCGGCAACACGTCACGGCGCACGGAGCCGGTGAACAACTGACGAGGGCGGCCAATCTTGTACTCGGGGTCGCCAATCATTTCGTTGAGCTGGGCAATCCAGCCCACGGTGCGGGCCAGGGCAAACACGGCGGTGAACAGGCCCACGGGGATACCGATGGCGCGTTGCACGATGCCGGAGTAGAAGTCCACGTTCGGGTAGAGCTTGCGCTGCACGAAGTAGTCGTCTTCCAGGGCGATTTTTTCCAGCGCCATGGCCAGCTTGAACAGGGGATCGTTTTCCAGGCCCAGGGCCGCGAGCACTTCCTTGCAGGTTTCCTGCATCAGCTTGGCACGCGGGTCGTAGTTCTTGTATACGCGGTGACCAAAACCCATCAGCTTGACGCCGGAGTTTTTATCCTTCACCTGGTTCATGAACTCGCCAACTTTGGAGATGCCGCCCATTTTCTGGATGTCTTCCAGCATGTTCAGGCAGGCTTCGTTGGCGCCACCGTGGGCAGGGCCCCACAGGCAGGCCACACCTGCAGCAATCGCCGCAAACGGGTTGGTGCCGGACGAGCCGCACAGGCGCACCGTCGAGGTGGAGGCGTTTTGCTCGTGGTCTGCGTGCAGGATGAAGATGCGGTCGATCGCGCGTTCGATCACGGGATTCACCACATAGTCTTCGCAGGGCGTGGCAAACATCATGTGCATGAAGTTGCCGGCATAGCTCAGATTGTTCTTCGGGTACATATAGGGCTGACCCGCGCTGTACTTGTAAGCCATGGCCACCAACGTAGGCAGCTTGGCGATCAGGCGGATGGCCGAGATTTCGCGGTGTTCCGGATTGTTGATGTCCGTGCTGTCGTGGTAGAAGGCCGACAGGGCGCCGACCAAGCCAGTCATGATGGCCATGGGGTGGGCATCGCGACGGAAGCCGCGCAGGAAGAACTGCATCTGCTCATTGACCATGGTGTGGTTGGACACACGGCGCGTGAAGTCGGCCTTGCCGGCTGCATTGGGCAGGTTGCCGTACAGCAGCAGGTGGCAGGTTTCCATGAAATCGCAGTTCACAGCCAGTTGCTCAATCGGGTAACCGCGGTACAGCAGTTCGCCCTTGTCGCCATCGATATAGGTGATGGCGGACTGGCAGGATGCCGTGGACAAAAAGCCCGGGTCATAGGTGAACATGCCGGTCTGCGCGTACAGCTTGCGGATGTCGATCACGTCCGGGCCTACCGAGCCTTGGTAAACCGGCAGCTCAACGCTAGGGCTGCCGTTACTGAACGACATGGTGGCTTTGTTGTCAGCTAGTTTCATCTTTCGCCTTTCAGAGAGGTTCTCTCAACATTTTTAAAACTTCACGCACATCGTCTGTATCGATTTGAGCGTCTACCTGAGCGAGCGATTTCCGTGCCAACTGCACGTCCAGCAAATCGTTATCGCTTAACTCCATCAGGGCACCCAGCGCTTGCGCCAGGCGAACTGTCAAGGTCGTACTGAAGCGGTTGAAAAACCGTTCGATAAATAAATCGTTCTCCAGCAGCCCGCGCCGACAGCGCCAGCGCAGCTTGCTCAGAGCCCGTTCATCAATCAGATCTTCGCTCGCAAGAGGGGTCAAATTCTCCGACGGGCCGCCCCTAGGAGAATGAGCCCCCCCGGGGGGCAGCGACTCACACGCAGTGGAGAGCGTGGGGGTCATATTTAGACGGTACGCAGGACCATCATTTCCTTGATCTTGCCGATGGCCCGGGTGGGGTTCAACCCCTTGGGGCACACGTCAACACAATTCATGATGGTGTGGCAGCGAAACAGTCGGTAAGGATCTTCCAGATTGTCCAGACGCTCGGCCGTGGCCTGGTCGCGGCTGTCGGCCAGGAAGCGGTAGGCCTGCAGCAGTCCGGCGGGGCCGACGAACTTGTCCGGGTTCCACCAGAAGCTCGGGCACGACGTGGAGCAGCTGGCGCACAGAATGCACTCGTACAAGCCATTGAGTTCGTCGCGTTCTTCCGGGCTTTGCAGACGCTCTTTTTCGGGCGGCACGGTGTCGTTGATCAGGTACGGTTTGATCGAGTTGTACTGCTTGAAGAACTGCGTCATGTCCACGATCAGATCGCGAATTACGGGCAGGCCGGGCAGGGGCTTCAAGACGATGGTGCCGGGCAGGCTCAGCATATTGGTCAGGCAGGCCAGACCATTTTTGCCGTTGATGTTCATTGCGTCGGAGCCGCACACGCCTTCGCGGCAGGAGCGGCGAAAGGAAATGGTGGGGTCGACTGCCTTGAGCTTCATCAGGGCGTCCAGCAGCATGCGTTCGTGGCCATCCAGTTCGACCTGGATGGTTTGCATATAGGGCTTGGCGTCCTTGTCCGGATCGTAGCGGTAGATGGAAAAAGTGCGTAGGGTCATGTTCTTGATCTCGCTTTAGAAGGTACGGACCTTGAGTGGCACGGAGTCCACGGTCAAAGGCTTCATCTGGACAGATTTGTAGCTCAGGCTGTTGTCGGCACTGTGCCACAGGGTGTGCTTGTGCCACTCTTTGTCATTGCGTCCGTTGGGGAACTCTGCGGAATCCGCGTAGTCGTCCACGGTGTGGGCGCCACGGCTTTCGTGGCGGGCTGCCGCCGACACGATGGTCGCCTGTGCAGCCTCGATCAGGTTGTCAACTTCCAGCGCCTCAATGCGCGCGGTGTTGAAGACCTTGGACTTGTCTTTGAGGCCAATGTTCTTGACGCGTTCACGCAGCTCGGCAATCTTGATCACGCCTTCGTCCATCACCTTTTGGGTGCGGAACACGCCCGCATGCTGCTGCATGGCTGCGCGGATGTCATTGGCCACGTCCTGGGCGTATTCTCCGCTGGTGCTGTTGTCCAGGCGTGCCAGGCGCTCGAGGGTGCGGTCGGTCGCGTCCTTGGGCAGCTCTTTGTGTTCCTTGTTCTTGTTGTTGAACTCGACGATGTGGTTGCCCGCAGCGCGGCCAAATACCAGCAAGTCCAACAGCGAGTTGGTGCCCAGGCGGTTGGCGCCGTGCACCGACACGCAGGAGCATTCGCCCACCGCGTACAGGCCATTGACGACCGCATTGCTCACCTCGCCCTGCTTGGTCACGACCTGACCGTTGATGTTGGTGGGGATGCCACCCATCTGGTAGTGAATCGTAGGCACCACGGGAATCGGTTCCTTGGTGATGTCGACATTGGCAAAATTATGGCCAATTTCGAACACCGAGGGCAGGCGCTTCATGATGGTCTCGGCACCGAGGTGGTCGAGCTTCAGGAGCACGTGGTCCTTGTTGGGGCCGCAACCACGGCCTTCCTTGATTTCCTGGTCCATGGAGCGCGACACGAAGTCGCGTGGTGCCAGATCCTTCAGGGTAGGCGCATAGCGCTCCATGAAGCGTTCGCCCAGGCTGTTGAGCAGAATGGCGCCTTCGCCACGGCAGCCTTCGGTCAAGAGCACGCCGGCACCGGCCACGCCGGTCGGGTGGAACTGCCAGAACTCCATGTCCTGCAGCGGCAGACCGGCACGAGCGGCCATGCCCAGGCCGTCGCCGGTGTTGATAAAGGCATTGGTGGAGGCTGCAAAGATGCGACCGGCGCCACCGGTAGCCAACAGCGTGGTCTTGGCTTGCAAGATGTGCACATCGCCGGTTTCCATTTCCATGGCGGAGACACCGACCACATCGCCTTCGGCGTCGCGGATCAGGTCCAGCGCCATCCACTCGACGAAGAAGCTGGTCTTGGCTGCCACATTTTGCTGGTACAGCGTGTGCAGCATGGCGTGGCCGGTGCGGTCGGCCGCAGCGCAGGCGCGTTCCACCGCTTTTTCACCGTAGTTGGCGGTGTGGCCACCAAAGGGACGTTGGTAAATCGTGCCGTCTGGATTGCGGTCGAAGGGCATGCCCATATGCTCCAGGTCGTAAACGACCTTGGGTGCTTCGCGGCACATGAATTCGATGGCGTCCTGGTCGCCCAGCCAGTCTCCTCCCTTGACGGTGTCGTAGAAGTGGTAGTGCCAGTTGTCGTCATTCATATTGCCCAGGCTGGCGCCGATGCCGCCCTGAGCCGCCACCGTATGCGAGCGGGTCGGGAAGACCTTGGAGAGAACGGCGACGTTCAGACCGGCGCGGGCCAGTTGAAGCGATGCGCGCATGCCGGAGCCGCCGGCGCCGACGATAACGACGTCAAATTTGCGTTTGGTAACTTGGTAAGCCATGTGTGAGTGCCTAAATGTTGGGGTGCGCTAGCTGGCAGGCGTTAAATACGCCACAGGACCTGGATAGCCCAGCCGGCACATCCGACCAGCCAGACGATGGAGAACACCTGCAGCGACAGGCGAATTGAGACGGGCTTGATGTAGTCCATCCAGATGTCGCGAATGCCGATCCAGGCGTGGTAGAGCAGGGAGATGATGACCACAAAGGTCAGGAACTTCATGCACTGACCAGAGAAGATGCCAGCCCATTGGTCGTAGCCTATGGGGCCCTTGGTCAACAGCACTTGTGCCAACAGGATCACCGTAAAGATGGCCATCAGGCATGCCGTGACGCGCTGGGCGAGCCAGTCGCGCAGGCCATAGTGAGCGCCGGTTGCGAGGCGTTTGGAGCCGTAGTTAACTGCCATTTTTTTTCCTTTTATTTCAGGGGTGGGGTCAGTACAGACCGAACAACTTGGCGCCCAACACCAGCGTCAGCAGGGTGCCCAGGCTCAGGGTGACCAGGGCCGAGGAGCGGCCAAACTCTTTGCTGACGGCATGGTTGATGTCCATCCACAGGTGGCGAATGCCAGCGATGAAGTGGTGCAGGTAGGACCACATGATGGCCAGCACCAACAGCTTGAAGAACCAGCCCGGCACAAAACCGATGCCGGCGCCAAACACATGGGTGAAGCGCGCATAAGAAAATTCCGACGACACCGATGTGTCAAACATCCAGATGATGAGAGGCATCAACACAAACAGGATGGCACCACTGATACGGTGCAGGATAGAGACGATACCGGCCGGTGGCAGGCTGTAGGAGGGGAGATCCGAAAACGCATTGATGTTGCGAAATTCGGGCCGCTTGGGGCGAGTGGAAGACGCGAGCTCAGTCATGAATTGCTTTCTTTTCTGTGGTGTAACGGCAATGTAATTTTACGCGGAGAAGCAAAATTCTATTGCACCGCATCAATCTGACATTTGACTTGCATTCAGTCAATTCAATTCAATGCGTTGCGATAGTAGTGCGTATCGGTGCGATAGAGGCCACGACGCAACTCCATGGGCGCGTCGTTGTAGGTGAAGGCAGTGCGTTCCACGCTCAGCAAGGCGGTCTTGGACTTGATGGTGAGCAGGGCACATTGTTCTTCATCGGGGAGAACCGCGCGGATTTTTTCTTCCGCACGCACCATGCGCACACCAAATTCGGTCTCGAACAGTGCGTACATGGGTCCATGGTAGGCGCGCAGGCGCTCGGCAGTCAGGCCCTTGAACTGCGCACCGGGCAGCCAAAGGTCTTCCAGAATCGTTGGGGTGGACGCGAACGACAGCACGCGGCGCACCTGCAAAACGGCTTCGCCCTGGCGAATGGCCAGTGCCTTGGCAATGTCGGCGCTGGCACGCACCCGCTTGCAGTCAATGATTTGGCGCTGCGCCGGGCCTTCGCTTTGCAGGTCGCCGCTATCCGGATACAGGCGCAAGAAGCGGTATTGCACATGTTGCTCGGCGTGGGTTGCCACAAACGTGCCCTTGCCCTGGCGACGCACCAGCAGGTTTTCGGCCGCCAGCTCGTCGATGGCCTTGCGCACCGTCCCCTGGCTGACCTTGAAGCGTGCAGCCAGATCCATTTCGCTGGGAATGGCGGCGCTGGGCTTCCACTCGCCGGCCTGCAGGCTTTGCAAGATCAGTGTCTTGATTTGTTGGTACAGCGGACTGAAGGCCGGCGTGGAGCTGGAAACCGCACTCGCGCTGCTGCCGGTCTCGGTGCTTGCCGGGCCAGTGCTTTCGCTGATGGAAGTGGATTCAGTGTTCATCAAATGTGCCCGCAAAACGGTGTGCAAAGTCAGCTTCAAGTCAGTCTCTGCCATTCTGTCAATCATATCTTATATAAGACATAAGACAAGTTGACCGGCGCACAATTTCGGGGGTAAAATCCGGCGCAATCTGCAGGGCTCAAACCGTGTTGCTTGGTTCCTGGACATTGCCTGTTTTCTAACCTTCCTGGAGTTTCATCATGAGCAAAAAGCCTGTTCGCGTCGCCGTCACCGGAGCCGCTGGCCAAATCGGATATGCCCTTCTGTTTCGCATCGCCTCCGGCGAAATGCTGGGCAAAGACCAGCCCGTCATCCTGCAATTGCTGGAAGTGCCGGTTGAAGGTCCGCAAAAGGCGCTCAAGGGCGTGATGATGGAACTCGACGATTGCGCCTTCCCCTTGCTGGTAGAAATGACCGCGCACAGCGATCCCATGACTGCCTTCAAGGATGCCGATTACGCCCTGTTGGTCGGTTCGCGTCCCCGCGGCCCCGGCATGGAACGTGCCGAGCTGCTGGCTGTCAACGGCGCCATCTTCACCGCACAAGGCAAGGCACTCAACGCAGTCGCCAGCCGCGACGTGCGCGTGCTGGTGGTCGGTAACCCCGCCAACACCAACGCCTACATCGCCATGAAGAGCGCGCCCGACCTGCCACGCAAGAACTTCACCGCCATGCTGCGCCTGGACCACAACCGCGCTGCCAGCCAAATCGCTGCCAAGACCGGCAAGCCAGTGGCTGCCATCGAGAAGCTGACCGTCTGGGGCAACCATTCGCCCACGATGTACGCCGACTACCGTTTTGCCACCATCGATGGCGAAAGCGTTGCGACCATGATCAACGACCAGGACTGGAATGCCAACACCTTCTTGCCCACCGTCGGCAAGCGCGGCGCAGCCATCATCGAAGCCCGTGGCCTGTCGTCTGCAGCCTCCGCTGCCAACGCAGCCATCGACCACATGCGCGACTGGGCCCTGGGCACCAACGGCAAGTGGGTCACCATGGGTATTCCGTCGGACGGCCAATATGGCATCCCCAAGGATGTGATGTTCGGCTTCCCGGTCACCTGCGAAGGCGGCGAATACAAGATCGTTGAAGGCCTGCCTATCGACGCCTTCAGCCAGACTTGCATCGACAAGACCCTGGCTGAGTTGACCGGCGAGCAAGACGGCGTCAAGCACCTGCTGTAAGAGCATGATTCATCCGCGTGAAGTGCTGCTGGGAGCGCAGGGCGCGGCCGGTTTTTTGCCGGTCTGCGACCACTACAGTGGTGTGGAAGCGCGGATGAAGAAAAGCCTGCAGCTGCAGGCTGAGATGACACAAGAGTTCGGCGCCTGCGTCTTTGATGTGACGCTGGACTGCGAAGATGGTGCCCCTGCCGGTGCCGAAGTGGAGCAGGCCCTGCGTGTGGCGGGACTTGCCAATTCCGAGTGGACCGCGGCATTGGCCGACCCTGGCCGAGTGACGCGCCGGATTGGTGCACGTTTACACCCCGTTGACCATCCGTTCTTTTTATCTGATGTAGACATCGTGATGGGCCAAGCGGCCGCGGCACTGGCCTACATCATGGTTCCCAAGGTGGAGTCTTTGGCCGATGTGGAACTGGCCGTTGCAGCGTTGGATGCCGCCGGCAAGCGCGCCACTCCCATGCCGCTGCATGTGCTGATTGAGTCGCCCGCAGCGGTGCACCAGGTTTTTGATATTGCAAGCCACCCGCGCGTGGAGTCCATCAGCTTTGGTTTGATGGACTTTGTCTCGGCCCACGGCGGTGCCATTCCATCCAGCGCCATGGGGGTTCGCGGTGCGCGGGACTCCCTGACGCTGGACCAGTTTCACCACCCGCTGGTGCTGCGCGCCAAGCTGGAAATTGCCTCTGCCTGCCATGCGGCGGGCAAGGTGCCATCGCATTGCGTGGTGACCGAATTCCGCGATTCGCTGGCCCTTGAGCAGGCGGCCCGGACCGCCGCCAGCGCGCTGGGCTATACGCGTATGTGGAGCATTCACCCGGACCAGATTCGCCCCATTCTGAGGGCCTTCTCGCCGACAGAAGCCGAAGTGGAGCTGGCCTGTACGGTGGTGCTGGAAGCTCAGCGCCAGCAATGGGCGCCGATCTCGCTGGCGCACAAGTTGCATGACCGCGCCAGCTACCGATATTTCTGGCAGGTGCTGGAGCGTGCGCACCAGACGGGGTGTACGCTGCCGCAGGAAGTGCTGGGATTTTTTTCGCCGGTGGTGCCTGAGTACACCGTGCAAGCCGAAGTAGTTTGACCGAATCGTTTTAGTTACCAATGAAGGAGTGATCTATGTTGAAGTCTTACCGTGACCATGTGGCCGAACGTGCCGCCCTGGGTATTCCCCCGCTGCCGCTGTCGGCCAAGCAAACGGGCGAGTTGATTGAACTCCTGAAGGCTCCGCCCGCAGGCGAAGAAGCCACCCTGGTGGACCTGATCACGCACCGCGTGCCGGCCGGTGTCGATGACGCCGCCAAGGTCAAGGCCAGCTACTTGGCCGCCGTGGCCCATGGCACCGAGCAATGCGCACTGATCTCACGCGAGCGCGCCACCGAGTTGCTGGGCACCATGCTGGGCGGTTACAACATCAGCCCGCTGGTCGATCTGTTGGACGACGCCGTGGTCGCAACTCAAGCCGCTGAAGCGCTGAAGAAGACATTGTTGATGTTCGATCAGTTCCATGACGTCAAGGAAAAGGCCGACAAGGGCAATGCCTTTGCCAAGGCCGTGCTGCAAAGCTGGGCCGATGCCGAGTGGTTCACCAGCCGCCCCGAAGTGCCACAGTCGATCACCGTGTCCATCCTCAAGGTAACCGGTGAGACCAATACCGACGATCTGTCGCCCGCACCCGATGCCTGGAGTCGCCCCGATATTCCGCTGCACGCCCTGGCCATGCTGAAAAACAAGCGCGACGGCATCACCCCCGAAGACGACGGCAAACGCGGCCCCATCAAATTCATCGAAGACCTGCGCGCCCAGGGCAACCTGGTGGCCTACGTGGGCGACGTGGTCGGCACCGGCTCCAGCCGCAAATCCGCCACCAATTCGGTGCTGTGGTTCACCGGTGAAGACATTCCCTTTGTGCCTAACAAGCGCTTTGGCGGCGTCTGCCTGGGCACCAAGATTGCCCCGATTTTCTACAACACCATGGAAGATGCGGGCGCTCTGCCGATCGAACTGGATGTGACCCAGATGAACATGGGCGATGTGGTGGAACTGCGTCCCTACGATGGCAAGGCCTTCAAGGACGGCAAGGAAATCGCCTCCTTCCAAGTCAAGAGCGAGGTGCTGTTTGACGAAGTGCGCGCCGGTGGCCGTATTCCTCTGATCATTGGCCGCGGCCTGACCGCCAAGGCACGCGAATCCCTGGGTCTGGCGCCTTCTACGCTGTTCCGACTGCCGCAGAACCCGGTGGATACCCATAAGGGTTTCAGCCTGGCACAGAAGATGGTCGGTCGCGCCTGCGGTCTGCCTGAAGGCCAGGGCGTGCGCCCCGGTACCTACTGCGAACCCAAGATGACCTCCGTTGGTTCGCAAGACACCACCGGCCCGATGACCCGCGACGAGCTGAAAGACCTGGCCTGCCTGGGCTTCAGCGCCGACCTGGTGATGCAATCCTTCTGCCACACGGCGGCCTACCCCAAGCCCGTGGACGTGAAGATGCACCATGAGCTGCCTGACTTCATCAGCACCCGTGGCGGCGTCGCCCTGCGCCCCGGCGACGGTGTGATCCACAGCTGGCTGAACCGCCTGCTGTTGCCGGATACCGTTGGCACGGGTGGTGACAGCCATACGCGTTTCCCCATCGGTATCAGCTTCCCCGCCGGTTCCGGCCTGGTGGCTTTTGCTGCTGCTACCGGCGTGATGCCGCTGGACATGCCCGAGTCGGTGCTGGTTCGCTTCAAGGGCAAGATGCAAAACGGCATCACCCTGCGTGATCTGGTCAACGCCATTCCTCTGTACGCCATCAAGGCCGGTCTGCTGACCGTCGAGAAAAAGGGCAAGCAAAATATTTTCTCCGGCCGCATTCTGGAAATCGAAGGTCTGCCGGATCTGAAGGTCGAGCAAGCATTCGAGTTGTCCGACGCGTCCGCCGAGCGTTCCGCTGCCGGTTGCACCGTGCACCTGAACAAGGAACCGGTGCAGGAATATGTGACCAGCAACATCACCATGATGAAGTGGATGATTGCCAATGGTTACTCCGACGCCCGCACCCTGGGTCGCCGTATTGCCGCGCAAGAAGCGTGGCTGAAGAATCCCCAGTTGCTCAAGGGCGATGCGGATGCCGAATACGCTGCTGTCATTGAAATCGACCTGGCCGACATCCATGAGCCGATCCTGGCCTGCCCGAACGATCCGGACGATGTGAAGACATTGGCCGAGGTGGCTGGCACCAAGATTGACGAAGTGTTCATCGGTTCCTGCATGACCAATATCGGTCACTTCCGTGCCGCTTCCAAACTAATGGAAGGCAAGCGCGATATCCCCGTCAAGCTGTGGATTGCGCCCCCGACCAAGATGGATGCCAAGCAGCTCAGCGACGAAGGCCATTACGGCATTCTGGGCGGAGCCGGTGCGCGCATGGAAATGCCGGGTTGCAGCCTGTGCATGGGCAACCAGGCGCAGGTGAAGGAGGGCGCCGTGGTGTTCTCCACCTCCACCCGCAACTTCCCCAACCGCCTGGGCAAGAACAGCTTTGTCTACCTGGGCTCGGCCGAACTGGCTGCCATCTGCTCCAAGCTCGGTCGCATCCCGACCAAGGAAGAGTACATGGCCGACATGACGGTGCTGACCGCTGCCAGCGACAAGGTCTATCAGTACCTGAACTTCGACAAGATCGGTGACTATGTGGACTCCGCTGCCACGGTGAAGGACGGCGTCGCCGCTTAAGCAATCGATCAGGCAAGTCGATTAGGCGACTCTGATCCGATCCAGGAGGCCCCGCGGCGTAAGCTGCGGGGCCTCTTTTCATTGGCGCGAGGCGCGCCACCCATAATGGCTAGATGAACCTACTCAACTCCATCCCACTTTCGATGCAAACCATCCTACTGTTGGTGGGGAGCAATGTGTTCATGACCTTCGCCTGGTACGGCCATCTAAAAAACATGGCGAGCGCGCCCTGGTACACGGCGGCTGCGGTGAGTTGGGGCATCGCTCTGTTTGAGTACCTGCTGCAGGTGCCGGCCAACCGCATCGGCTTTCAGCAAGCAGGCTTTAACGTGGCCCAGCTCAAGATCATGCAGGAGGTGATCACCTTAACGGTGTTCGTGCCCTTTGCCATGGTGTTCATGAAGCAGGCCTTCAAATGGGACTTTGTCTGGGCGGGCCTGTGCATGGTGGGTGCGGTTTACTTTATTTTCCGAACCGACTGAGGCTGGAACCGGGCCGATACCGGTCGCGGTTAAACTCCACGGCGTCACAGATTTGTCATTGCTGTGACATATTTAAACGCTAGGGGTCTTTGATGCTGTTTGGCAAGCTTTTGCCCCGAGAGGGCAATTTTTTTGAGATGTTCAACCAGCACGCTGATCGCATCGTTGAAGCCGCCCATGCTTTTTCCAAGCTGGTCGCCAATTACCACGATCTGGACCTGCGCGCCAAATACAACCAGGAAGTGGATAACGCTGAGCGCGCCGCCGACCGTGTCACGCACGAATGCAACAAGGCCATCCACATCACCTTCATCACGCCGATCGACCGCGAGCAGATCCACGCCCTGATCAACACCATGGACGATGTGGCGGACCTGATTCAGGACTCGGCCGAGACCATGGCGCTGTATGACGTGCGCCACATGACCGAAGAAATCGTGCGCCTGACCGATCTGAGCGTGAAGTGCTGCGAGCGTCTGCGTGACGTCGTCAAGCTGTTGGCCCACATTGCCGACCAGGCGACGGCCGAAGCGGCGCTCAAGACCTGCGAGGAAATTGACCGACTCGAGTCGGATGCCGACCGCGTCCTGCGCACCGCCATGAGCAAGTTGTTCCGCCAAGAGCCAGATGTGCGCGAGGTGATCAAGCTGAAAGCAATTTACGAGCTGCTGGAAACCATTACCGACAAGTGCGAGGATGTGGCCAATGTGATCGAGGGCATCATTCTCGAAAACTCCTGATTTTCAGACGGCAACATGGAACATGTACAGACAGCCCTTTGGGTGGTGATGCTGCTGGTCGCGATGGCCTTTGTTTTCGACTTCATGAATGGGTTTCATGATGCCGCCAACTCCATCGCCACGGTGGTGTCCACCGGGGTTTTAAAGCCAGGGCAAGCGATTTTGTTCGCCGCCTTTTTCAACTTTGTGGCCATTGGCATTTTTCACCTGAGCGTGGCGGCTACCGTGGGCAAGGGGATTGTGCAGCCCGGCATGGTGGACACGCATGTGGTGTTCGGTGCACTGGCGGGTGCGATCTGCTGGAACGTGATCACCTGGTATTACGGCATTCCCAGCAGTTCATCGCATGCGCTGATTGGCGGCATTGTGGGTTCGGTGATTGCCAAGTCCGGGGCTGGTTCGCTGATAGGCGCCGGGATCTGGAAAACGGTGCTGTTTATTTTCGTCTCACCGCTGCTGGGCTATGTGCTGGGCTCGCTTATGATGGTGGCGGTGGCCTGGACCTTTAGGCGCATGCGACCCTCCCGCATCGATAAATGGTTTCGCCGCCTGCAGCTGGTTTCCGCCGGCGCCTACAGCCTGGGCCATGGCGGCAATGACGCGCAAAAAACCATAGGCATTATCTGGATGATGTTAATTGCCACCGGCCATGTGTCGGCGGCCGACACATCGCCACCCGTCTGGACCATCGTGTGTTGCTATATGGCGATTGGCGCGGGCACCATGTTTGGCGGCTGGCGCATTGTCAAGACCATGGGCCAGCGAATCACCAAGCTCAAACCGGTGGGCGGCTTTTGTGCCGAAACCGGCGGTGCCATCACCCTGTTTCTGGCCACCGCCCTGGGGGTGCCGGTGTCGACCACCCACACCATTACCGGCGCCATTGTCGGCGTGGGCTCTACCCAACGTGCCAGCGCCGTGCGTTGGGGCGTGGCCGGCAATATCGTTTGGGCCTGGGTGCTGACCATTCCGGCCAGCGCCTTTGTGGCGGCAATTGCCTACTGGATCAGCCTGCAGATTTTTTAAGCTCAAGCGCTGGTGCGATGGCGGGCGCGTCTTCCGCCTGGTATTCAAAGTAGCGCTGAAAGCCAAAGGCAATGCTGGACAGCAGTACGGTGGCGCCCAACAGCAGCGCGGCAATCACACCGCCAATGGTCAGCCAGCCGGTTGCGCCAGTCTTGCATTCCACAGGCTGCTTCGGGTTAAAGCGGGCATTCCATTTCTCTGTCTCCATCAGACCGTACACAATCGCGGTGAGCGAAGAGGCCGCCACGCTCAGGCCTATCCAGGGAATCAGAACCCAGCTCAGGTGGTCATCCAGGCCGATGTCACTGGCCCGCAGCACGCCATACGCGCCTGTCAGCGTGGGCAGCAACAGCAGCCAGGAGATGGCGTCGAAGCGCTTGTGCAGATAGACCCGGTGCAGGCCCAGTGGGCCGGCAAGCAGCGTGAGCCAGACGGCCAGTGTTTTATTTTTCATCGGGCGATTGTGCCGCAGCGCTGTCACCCAGGCCCAGGCTGCGCTGCATCAGCACCACATCCAGCCAGCGCTCGAATTTCCAGCCGCTGCTGCGCAACACGCCCGTATGCTCAAAACCGCAGCTGCGGTGTACGCCGATGGATCCCTTGTTGGCAGAGTCACCGATCACGGCCAGCATCTGGCGTACGCCGCAGCGCTCGGCCTGCGCCATCAGCTCGGTCAGCAGCAAGCGCCCCAGGCCCTTGCCCGCAGCTGCGGCTGCCAGGTAGATGGAGTCCTCTGCAGAGAAGCGGTAGGCGGGCCGGGGTTTGAACCAGTTGCAATAGGCAAAGCCGATCACGGCACCGGCATCTTCCAGCACCAGATAGGGCAGACCCCTGGCCAACACGTCGGCCCGGCGCGCCGCCATGTCCTTCTCATCGGGGGGCGTGGTCTCGAAGGTCCCGGTGCCGTTCAAGACGTGATGCGCGTAAATGGCGGTGATGGCAGCGATGTCGGAATCAACTGCAGGGCGAATTTTGGTCATGCTTGTAGAAAAAGATATAATGGAGAGCTATTCAGAGTGTCACTGGCCGGGTGGTCAGTTGCGTGTCTCAACTCTGGATTTGAATTTATTGGCCGAATCCTGATTTTCGGTCACCCAAAGGATAAACCATGGTCGTCATTCGACTTTCTCGCGGCGGTGCAAAAGCACGTCCTTTCTTCAATATCGTTGTGGCTGACAAGCGCACACGCCGTGATGGACGCTTCATTGAGCGTATCGGTTTTTACAACCCCATCGCCACTGCTTCCGAAGAAAGCATTCGCATTGCACAGGATCGCCTGACCTACTGGCGTGGTGTGGGCGCTCAAGCGTCCCCCACGGTGGAGCGTCTGATCGCCCAGGCCGCCAAAAAGGCCGCTGCTGCCCCCGTCGTAGCCGCTGCCTAATAGCCAATTCGGGCGCACGGGCCGCATGGTTCGTCCGCCCGTTTTTGTTTTTACGCTATTTTTTACGCATCATGATTGCCGGACTCGAAGCCGCTGAAATGCCGGCGGATGCCATCGAGGTCGGCCGGATTGCGGACGCATGGGGTGTCAAGGGCTGGTTCAAGGTTCTGCCCCATAGCGCCGATCCCGAGGCGCTGTTCTCTTCCAAACGCTGGTTTTTGCTGCCTACTGAACGAGGTCAAAAGACCTTTGAGGGTTGTGCGCGCCTGTTGGTCAAGGAAGCCAAGGAGCATTCCTCATCGGTGGTGGCTACGGCCCAGGATGTGCTGGATCGCAATGCGGCCGAGGCCCTGCGTGGTTGCCGCATCTTTGTGTCGCGCGCCAGTTTTCCCACCGCCGCCAAGGACGAATACTACTGGGTCGACCTGATTGGCCTGGACGTCGTCAACCGCCAAGACGAGGCGCTTGGCGTGGTCAAGGAACTGCTGTCTACCGGCGCCCAGACCGTGCTGGTGCTGGAGTACAGCGAAGCAGACGGCAAGCCGCAGGAGCGCATGATTCCCTTTGTCGCCGCCTATGTGGACGACGTGGATCTGAAGGCGCGCCGTATTCTGGTGGACTGGCTTAAAGACTATTGACGAAGAAGCCCATGCGCTTTGATGTCGTCACCCTGTTTCCCGAACTGTTTGCGCCCTTTCTGACGTCTGGCATCACGCGCCGGGCCTTTGAGAGCGGGCAGGTCGATGTGCAACTGACCAATCCGCGAGATTTTGCGAGTGGCAACTATCGCCGTGTCGATGACCGTCCCTTTGGTGGTGGCCCCGGCATGGTCATGATGGCCGAACCGCTGGCCCAAAGCTTGGCCCATATCCGGTCGCAGCGCACAGAGAAGGCTGCTGTCATTCTTTTTTCTCCCATAGGCAAGAAGCTGGATCACTCCATGGTGCAGGAGTTTTCCAACGGCCCCGGCGCCATCCTGTTGTGCGGCCGTTACGAGGGGCTGGATCAACGCTTTATTGACGCCCATGTGGAGCTGCAAATCAGCCTGGGCGACTTTGTGCTGTCCGGTGGAGAAATTGCCGCCATGGCCTTGCTGGACAGCGTGGCACGGCTGCAGCCAGGTGTGTTGTCTGACCCAGAAAGCCACCACCAGGACAGCTTTAATCCGGCGCTGGACGGTCTGCTGGATTGCCCGCATTACACCCGCCCGGAAGACTGGGCCGGCGCAGCTGTGCCCGAGGTGCTGCTGTCGGGTCACCACGTCAATATTGAGCGCTGGCGGCGTGAGCAGAGCCTGGATCTGACGGCCCGCCATAGACCCGACCTGCTGCAACGCGCCCGTGAACAAGGCCTGCTCAGCAAGCACGATGAGCGCTTTTTGGCAGGGCGCGGCTGATCTTGCTATAATAGAGAGCTAACCAGATCCTCTGGCCGGCCAGGCATGTCCTCTTCAAGAGGTTCATGAATGTCATCAATCCCGATGACGGCGCGCCCAAGATCACTAGGAAACCATGAACCTCATCCAAACACTCGAGCAGGAAGAAATCGCCCGCCTCGGAAAAACCATTCCCGTCTTTGCACCTGGCGACACGGTCATCGTGAACGTCAACGTGGTTGAAGGTACACGCAAGCGCGTTCAGGCCTACGAAGGTGTGGTGATTGCCAAGCGCAATCGCGGCCTCAATAGCGGCTTTATCGTGCGCAAGATCTCCAGCGGTGAAGGCGTGGAGCGTACGTTCCAACTGTACAGCCCGCTGATCGCCAGCATCGAAGTCAAGCGCCGCGGTGATGTGCGCCGCGCCAAGCTGTACTACCTGCGTGACCGCAGCGGCAAGTCGGCACGTATCAAGGAAAAACTGCCAGCCAAGAAGACGGCCAACGTCGCCGCATAAATCTGCGATTGCCGTCTTTCGAAAAAGCCGCCCCAGTTCTGTACTGCGGCGGTTTTTTTACGACTTGCATTGTATTTTTTACTTGATTCCAAAGTTGTGGCCACCCTTCCAACGTTTGATCCTCGGGAAGTGCCGGTAGAGGCGATTGACCGGCATTTGCCCAGACCGAGCGCCGCCAACCTGGAGCCACAGGCCATCGCCGCGCGTTTTGCCAGACGCCACGATTGGACACCGGATGTTCGCAAGGAAGCCCGCTTCATAGACCGCGCGCCGGCCCATGCGTCGGTGCTGATTCCGTTGGTGAAGAGGGATAGGTTGACGGTGTTGTTGACGCTGCGCCCCACACATATGAACAGCCATTCCGGGCAGATCGCCTTTCCCGGTGGCAAGGCCGACCCCGAAGACAGCGATGCGGTTGCCACCGCGCTGCGCGAGGCTCAGGAGGAAGTCGGGCTGGAGCCTCGGTTTGTGCAAGTGATTGGCAGTCTGCCGATCTACACCACTGGCAGTGCGTTTATCGTGACACCGGTGGTGGCGCTGGTGGACCCGGGTTTTACGCTTCAGGCCAATGCCGATGAGGTGGCCGATGTGTTCGAAGTGCCGCTGGACTTTTTGATGGACCCGGCCAATCACCGACACCATGTCGTGGAACTCGGTGGTGAGCAACGCCGCTGGATGTCCATTCCCTACATGGATGGAAGCACCGAGCGTTTCATCTGGGGCGCCACAGCCGGCATGTTGCGCAATTTTTACCGCTTCTTGCTCGACTGAGTCCGTGCAGTACTGGGTATGATGAATCCATGAGTTTTATCTCCATTCTTTTTGCGTTATTGCTGGAGCAGGCCAGGCCGCTGGGACAGCTAAATCCGGTGCACAACACCAACCGCGGTTGGGTGCGCTGGATCGTGCGCAACTTCGATGCCGGCAAGGTGCAGCATGGCTGGTTGGCTTGGTCGCTGGCGGTGCTCTTACCTTCCCTGCTGGCCTGCGGCATTTACTGGTTGCTGGTCTGGTCCCTGGGCTGGGTGGCCGCCGTGGTCTGGAATATCGCGGTGCTGTATGTCACCTTGGGTTTTCGTCAGTTCAGCCACCACTTCACCCTGATCCGCGACGCGCTGTACGCAGGTGATGAAGGCCTGGCACGCCAGAAGCTTGCCGAGTGGATGCGCATGGATGCCAGCGAGCTACCGCGCAGCGAAATTGTGCGCCATGTGATCGAGTATTCGGCACTCTCTGCACACCGCCATGTATTTGGCGTGCTTGCCTGGTATTCGGTGCTCGCGGCCCTGGGTCTGGGGCCAGCCGGTGCCGTGTTCTACCGCGTTGCCGAATATGTGGGGCGCTACGTCAATCGTCCCGTGAAACCCACCAGCTCACCCGTCAGCCAGGCGTTTCAGGCCTGCTCTACCCAGGCTTGGTATCTGGCCGATTGGGTGCCGGTGCGACTGACCGCCTTGGGTTTTGCCTTTGTCGGCAGCTTTGAGGAAGCGGTGGATAGCTGGCGCCAGTACGCTGCGCGTTACCCTGAAGACAATGACGGTGTGGTGCTGGCCGCCACGGCTGGAGCCATCAATGTGCAACTGGGCGAACCGGTGGAGCAGGGCGGTGATGGACAAGTGCCGCAAGCCGTGCATTTGCGCGCCTTTGTCGGCCTGGTCTGGCGCACCGTCGTTATGTGGATGGTGATCCTGGTGCTGCTGTCGCTGGCACGCCTGTTGGGTTAGTTTTTCGCCGGGGCTTGGCTCAGTAGCGTTTTTGCGACAGCTCGGCGAACAGGTCACCGTAAATCTTAAAGCGGTTGGCGCTGATGGTGCGCCCGCCCGGCAGGGCGCGCAACACGCCGCAACCTGGTTCATGCAAATGCGTGCAGTTGTAAAACTTGCAGTCCCCGGCCTGCGCCTTGATATCGGGCATCAGGCCGGCCAGGTGCATGGGTTCTATGTGGTTCAGGCCGAATTCCTGGAAGCCAGGGGAGTCAATCACGGCAGTCGTTTTGGCCTCATCCACCCAATACAGGCTGGTGCTGGTGGTGGTGTGCTTGCCGGAATTGAGTGCCGTGGAAATTTCATTGGTCAGCACCTGTGCACCCGGCAAGAGCCGGTTGATAAAGGTGCTCTTGCCCGAACCCGAAGGTCCCAGAATGAGCGTCGTCTTGCCGTGTAACAGGGGCAGCAGTGCCTCCAGTTCGGTCGCTGCAATGCCTTCTGCCTTGGGCTTCAAGGCCAGCGGAACCACGGTGTAGCCCATTTCGCGGTACACGCCCATGCGTTCCCAGGCCTGGCCAAAGGGCTCGGTCAAATCGCTCTTGTTCAGTGCGATGATGGGTGTAATTTTTTCCGCCTCGGCGGCGATGAGGGCGCGCGACAACTGGCTTTCCGAGAACACCGGCTCGGCCGCAATCAGCACCAGCACCTGGTCCAGATTGGCGGCAAACATCTTGGTGCGAATCTCGTCCTGGCGATAAAACAGATTGCGCCGCTCTACTACTTTTTCGATCGTTCCTTCGTCCTGCGTGGCCTGCCAGAGCACCCGGTCGCCGACGACGGTCTGGCTTTTCTTGCCGCGCGGGTGGCAGATGAGTCGGCGTCCGTCCGGGGTTTCCACCAGCACGTGGCGGCCGTGTCCGGCAACAACCAGTCCGGGTTCAAGTAAGGGGTTTGCCAAGTGTTGTTAGTCTCGTTAAGTAGCGGAGTTGAGCAGCGCATCCACCAGCACGGCGCAGGCAAGGTCGGTTTGGGTGATGCCCTGCACCTCGTGCGTGTTGAAACGCACGCTGCAGCTGCCATAGCGCACCAGCAGCTCGGGATGGTGGTCCTGCTGCTCGGCGATAAAGGCAATGGCGTTGACAAAGGCCATGGTGCGCAAAAAATTTTTGAAGGTAAAGGTCTTTTCGATCGCTATGTCGGCGCCATCGCCATGCAGCTTCCAGCCATTGAGCTTAGCCAGACTGGTGATGACCTGGGTGGCGCTCAGTGCCACGCGTGCAGGCCTTGCCACGGACTGTGGCTGCTCGGACTGCGACTTTTCAAGCGGTATCTCAGACATGGGCAAACCCCGCCTGCATGCGGCCCAGGCGCTCAGAAGCCGGAGGGTGTGAGTAATAAAATTTCACATAGACAGGGTCCGGCGTCAGCGTGGAGGCATTGTCCTTGTAGAGCTTGAGCAGGGCCGAACACAGGTCGGCGCCGCTGGTTTGCGCCACGGCATAGGCGTCGGCCTCAAACTCGTGTTTGCGCGACAGTTGCGCAAACAGCGGTCCGATAAAGGTGCTGAAAAACGGCAGCACCATCATGAACAGCAGCAGCGCCAGCGCGTCGTTGGCGCCACGCAAATTCGGCACCACGCCCAGCCCGATATAAAACCAGGCCTGGCCACTCAACCAGCCGAGCAGGGCAAATCCCAGCAGGCTCAGGGCGAACATGGAAACAATGCGTTTCTGGATATGGCGATGTTTGAAATGCCCCAGTTCATGGGCCAAGACGGCATCCACCTCGCCGGGTGTGAGTTGCGCCAGCAGCGTGTCATAAAACACCACGCGCTTGGAGGCGCCAAAGCCGGTGAAATAGGCGTTGGCGTGCGCACTGCGCTTGCTGCCGTCCATGACAAAAAAGCCCTTGGATTGGAAGCCGCAGCGCGCCATCAGTTGCGTCACACGGTCTTTGAGTTCCTGGTTGTCCAGCGGTTTGAATTTATTGAACCAGGGCGCAATGACGGTGGGGTAAAGCAGCAGCATCAGGAGGTTGAATCCCATCCACACGCCCCAGGTCCACAGCCACCAGTAGCGGCCCGTGGCGCCCATCGTCCACAAGATCAGCGTGACCAGGGGCAGGCCCAACAGAACGCCGACGAGCAGGGACTTCAGCAGATCCTGCAGCCACAGCTTGGGCGTGACCTTGTTGAAACCAAAGCGCTGCTCGATGACAAAGGTCTTGTACAGCGTGAAGGGCAGGTCGATCAGGCCGCCGATCAGCGCAAAGCACGCCAGCAGAGCGACTTGCTGCGCCAGGCCGGGCTGCATCCATTGCATCAGCTCCTGGTTCAGCCAAGACAGTCCGCCCAGCAGCGTCCAGGCCAGCACCAGGGCTGCACCCCAGGCCATTTCCAGCATGCCAAAGCGCGTTTGCACCAGTGTGTAGTCGGCGGCCTTTTGATGGGCCTCCAGCGTGATGCGGCTGGCAAAGTCGGCGGGCACGGCAGCGCGGTGCTGGGCCACATGGCGAATCTGGCGCGTGGCCAGCCAGAATTTCAACAGCAGCCCGGCGACCAGCGCAATGGCAAAGGCCAGTGTCATGCCAAAGGAGAGTTGGCTGAATAAAGAAGAGTCGTTCATGGCGGCAGAGTTTAGGTCATAGACGACAATGGCGGCATGGCTGAAACCAACACCCCTTTAAGCAAATCCGACAAAAACCTGGTCTGGCTCGATTGCGAGATGACCGGGTTGGAGCCCGAGCGCGAGCGCATCATCGAAATCGCTGTCATTGTGACCAGCCCCGATTTGGCCGTGCGGGTGGAAGGTCCGGTGTTTGCCATTCACCAGAGCGATGCCTTGCTGGGCGGCATGGATGCCTGGAACAAGGGCACGCACGGCAAAAGCGGCCTGATCGACAAGGTAAAGGCCTCCAGCGTGACCGAAGAGCAGGCGCAAAGCGAGTTGATTGCCTTTCTGGGCCAGTATGTGCCCGCCAATGGCTCGCCCATGTGCGGCAACACCATAGGACAGGACCGGCGTTTTCTTGTCAAGTACATGCCCAAACTGGAAGCCTTCTTCCACTACCGCAATCTGGATGTCAGCACCTTGAAGGAGCTGGCCAAGCGCTGGAACCCACCGGTGTACGCCGCATTTAAGAAGCAGCAGCGCCATACCGCGCTGGCCGATGTGCATGAATCGATCGACGAAATGCTGTACTACCGGGAACACTTCCTCAAGGTCTAGCCGGGCGGCGTGGCAAGAAGAAATTCGGTTAATAAAAGTTTCTTAGGTAGAAACCCGAATCCGGGCTATAATCGCAGGCTGCGCTACATACTGTAGCCTTTTGTACATCTCCCTTCATTCACCGGACCCCCAATACATGGGGTCCCAAGCACTGAGAACCCCTAGCGGGTCAGAGCAGGTTCCGTTTGATGGTTGATGTTTTTTAACCATTGACGGAGCAGTCGCACAACCTGCGGCGCTCGCGTGTGAGAAAAAATATGACTGACGCTTTTGAAGTGACAGGCGAATTCGCGCCTGCCGAAAACTTTTCCGCTCCCCTGGACGCCAGCCTTGAGGCCGTTTCTTCTACTGAAGCAACTGCTGAAGTGGCCGTCGATGTGCCCGAAGCCCCTAATGGCTTTGTGGAACTGGGCCTGGCCAACGAACTGGTGATGGCGGTGAAAGACCTGGGTTATACCCAACCCACCACCGTCCAGCTGAAGACCATTCCCCTGGCTCTGCCCAAGGCAGTGGACGGCCAGAAGGCCGGCTACATCGACCTGATGGTCTCCAGCCAGACCGGTAGCGGCAAGACCGCCGCCTTTCTCTTGCCCGTGCTGCACACCCTGCTGGCACAGCAAGCCGCAGCTGAGGCCGCCGAACGCGAAGAGTTCGAAGCCGCCTGCGCTGCCGCTGTTGAAGCCGGTCAGCCCGCACCCAAGCGCCCCAAGCGCAAGGACCCGACCAGCCAGCGCAACTTCAAGGCCGCCACACCCGGCGCCCTGATCGTTTGCCCGACCCGCGAACTGGCACAGCAGGTGGCCCATGACGCCATCGACCTGGTGCAGCATTGCCGCGGTCTGCGCGTTGCCAACATCGTGGGTGGCATGCCTTACCAACTGCAAATTGCCAAGCTGCAAAATGCCGACCTGGTGGTCGCCACACCCGGCCGCCTGCTGGATCTGCAACGCTCGCAGCAAATCAAGCTGGACCAGGTGCAATTCCTGGTGGTTGACGAAGCCGACCGTATGCTGGACCTGGGCTTCTCCGACGACCTGGCCGAAATCAACCAGCTCACCATCGACCGCAAGCAGACCATGATGTTTAGCGCCACCTTCGCGCCGCGCATTCAGCAACTCGCTGCCCGCGTGATGCGCGAACCCCAGCGCGTGACCATCGACAATCCGCAAGAAAAGCACGTCAACATCAAGCAGGTGCTGTTCTGGGCCGACAACGCCCACCACAAGCGCAAGCTGCTGGACCACTGGCTGCGTGACACCACCATCAACCAAGCCATCGTTTTTGCCAGCACCCAAATCGAGTGCGACGGCCTGGCCAACGACCTGCAACAAGAAGGCTTCTCGGCCGTGGCATTGCACGGTGCCCTGAGCCAGGGTCTGCGCAACCGCCGCCTGATGGCTCTGCGCCAAGGTCAGGTGCAAATCCTGGTAGCAACCGATGTGGCCGCGCGCGGTATTGACGTGCCCACCATCAGCCATGTGTTCAACTTCGGTCTGCCCATGAAGGCCGAGGATTACACCCACCGCATTGGCCGTACCGGCCGCGCCGGACGCGATGGCCTGGCCATCACCTTTGCCGAAATGCGCGACCGCCGCAAGATTTTCGACATCGAAGCCTACACCCGCCAGCCCATCAAGGCCGAAGTGGTGCCCGGCATGGAGCCGCAACAGCGCCAGCCCGATGCCCGCGCTCCCAGCAGCTTCGGCGGCCGTGGACGCTTTGAAGGCAACGGCGGTGGCGGTGGTGGCGGACGTGACCGCAAGTTCTCCAGCCCGCGTGAAGGTTTTAGCTACGAGCGCAAGGGCGGTTTCAACGACCGCTTTGCACAACAGGGCGCGCCCGCACCCCGTGGTGACTTCGCTCCCCGCGCCGACTTTGCACCGCGTGGTGACAGCCGTCCCCCGCGTGGCGATTTCAACAGCGCTCCGCGCGGTGATTTCGCCCCCCGTGGTGACTTTGCTCCCCGTGGCGACAGCCGTCCTCCCCGTGGCGACTTCAACGCACCGCGCGGTGATTTCGCTCCCCGTGGCGATGCCCCGCGTGGCGACTTCGGTCCGCGCAAGGACTTCGGCGCTCCCCGTGGCGATTTCGGCGCGCCGCGTGGTGCCAAGCCTGCCTTTGCCAAGCCCGGCAATGGTGGCAAGGTGTTTGTGCCCCGCGATGCCAAGAAGCGTCCTCCCGCTCGCAACTTCGACTAACTGTTAAAGGCCGGTTGCTACCGGCCCCCAAACAGCAAAGGCCTTGTGCGGAACGTAGATGCGTTCTGCCCAAGGCCTTTTTTTTGCCGAATTTTTGGTGGCTTTGGTTTTCGCCCGCGGCTGTCACGGGGCGGGCCTCACTGCTCGTGTCCCCCGCCCTGCGGGCTCCTCCTTTACCTCGCTGTGAGGCCCACCCCGCGCCATCCGCTCGGAGGGGTGGCGTTTGAGCGAATTAGTGGGCCTACATCAGCAGGTGTTCACCGGCGTTGTCGCCTCCGAGCGTCACGTAATTCACCTTGCGGATATCCATTAGCTTCTTGCCGCCGGAATAACTGATGGAGCTTTGCACGTCCTGCTCCATCTCGATCAGCGTGTCGGCCAGACGGCCCTTGATCGGCTCCAGGATGCGCTTGCCTTCCACGTGCTTGTACTCGCCCTTGTTGAAGTCGCTGGCCGAGCCGTAGTATTCCTTGAATAGCTCCCCGTCCACCTCCACCGTCTTGCCGGGTGATTCTTCGTGACCGGCAAACAGCGAACCTATCATCACCATCGAGGCGCCAAAACGGACGCTCTTGGCAATGTCGCCGTGGCTACGGATGCCGCCGTCGGCAATGATGGGCTTGGTCGCAACACGGGCACACCACTTGAGTGCGCTGAGCTGCCAGCCACCCGTGCCAAAACCGGTTTTCAGTTTGGTGATGCAGACCTTGCCCGGGCCCACGCCGACCTTGGTGGCGTCAGCGCCCCAGTTTTCCAGGTCGATCACTGCCTCTGGCGTTGCCACATTGCCGGCGATGACAAAGCTGGTTGGCATCTTTTCCTTCAGGTAGGTGATCATGTTCTTCACGCTGTCTGCATGGCCATGGGCAATGTCGATGGTGATGTACTCGGGCACTAGGCCGCGTGCGACCAGTTGGTCCACGGTGTCGTAGTCAGGCTTTTTGACGCCCAGTGAGATGGAGGCGTAAAGGCCCTTGCCATGCATGTGGGCCACGAACTGGACGTTGTCCAGATCAAAGCGGTGCATCACGTAGAAGTAGTTGTTTTGCGCCAGCCATTCGCAGATGGCCTCACTCACCACGGTTTTCATGTTGGCAGGCACCACCGGCAGGCGGAACTTGCGTCCGCCGAGTTCCACACCGGCATCGCATTCCGAGCGGCTTTCCACGCGGCATTTGCGCGGCAGCAGCAGGATGTTGTCGTAGTCAAAAATTTCCATAGTCCCAAGCTCCAGTCAAAAGGTTTCAATCGGTCGTCTTCGATGGGCGCTTGGAATGGAGCAGGTAACACCGCTTCCAATTGCTTGGTCCCGGTGATTGATTTTACTCGCAGTGAGCGGCGCGCTTCATAACGCGTCGCATGTGGGGGCATTCGCTTTTGGTACTTCCTACAATCACCCCATGTCTCTTTTCTCAACGCCCGACCACACAGCCGAATCGCCGCTGCTCCAGACCCTGAACCCGGAGCAGCGCGCCGCCGTCACCTTGCCCGCCGAGCATGCCCTGATCCTGGCGGGAGCGGGCTCGGGCAAGACGCGGGTGCTGACCACCCGCATTGCCTGGCTGCTGCAAAACGGGCTGGTGACGCCCGGCGGAATACTGGCGGTGACCTTTACCAATAAGGCTGCCAAGGAAATGATGACGCGGCTCTCCAGCATGCTGCCGGTCAATGTGCATGGCATGTGGATAGGGACCTTCCACGGCCTGTGCAACCGCTTGCTGCGCTCGCACTTCAAAATGGCGAACCTGCCGCAGAGCTTTCAGATTCTGGATACGCAAGACCAGCTCTCGGCCATCAAGCGTCTGTGCAAGCAGAACAATATTTCGGACGATGACGAGCGCTTTGCGCCCAAGCAGCTGCAGCGCTTTATTTCGGCTTGCAAGGAAGACGGACAGCGCCCCACCAACATCGAGCCACGCGACCCCGAGACGATCAAGAAGATAGAGATTTACCAACTCTATGAAGAGCAGTGCCAGCGCGAGGGCGTGGTGGATTTTGGTGAACTGATGCTGCGCTGCTACGAGCTGTTGCGCGACAACGATCCGGTGCGCGAGCACTACCAGCGGCGCTTTCGCCACATCCTGGTTGACGAGTTTCAGGACACCAACCGCCTGCAATACGCCTGGCTCAAGATGCTGGCCGGGCAGGGTGCCAATGCCTCGCCCGACACGCCCGGTGGCGCCGTGATTGCAGTCGGCGATGACGACCAGAGCATCTATGCCTTTCGCGGCGCGCGGGTCGGCAATATGGCCGACTTTGTGCGCGAATTCAAGGTGCAGCACCAGATCAAGCTGGAGCAGAACTACCGCAGCTTCAGCAACATTCTGGATTCCGCCAACGCACTGATCAGCCACAACGGCAAGCGCCTGGGCAAGAACCTGCGCACGGATCAGGGGCCAGGCGAGCCCGTGCGCATTTATGAGGCACCCAGCGACTTTGCAGAGGCGCAGTGGATGGTGGACGAGATGAAGCAGTTGGTGCGCGATGGGGTCAGTCGAAAAGAGATCGCCGTGTTGTACCGCTCCAATGCGCAGAGCCGGGTGATAGAAACCGCGCTGTTCAATGCCGCCATGCCGTATCGCGTGTACGGTGGCCTGCGTTTTTTTGAGCGCGCCGAAATCAAACACGCGTTGGCCTATTTGCGCCTCTTGGAGAACCCCAACGACGACACTAGTTTTATGCGCGTGGTGAACTTCCCGGCACGCGGTATTGGCGCGCGCAGCCTGGAACTTTTGCAGGACATTGCCAAGGCGCAGGGTTGCTCGCTGCACGACGCGGTGAGCACGCTGACCGGGCGCGCCGGCGCCGTCATCGCCGGCTTTGTTGCCAAGGTTGACGTGCTGCGCGAAAAGACCGCTGGCATGAAGCTGCGCGATGTCATCTCGGTGATGCTGGAAGACAGCGGTCTGCTGGCGCACTACCGGGCCGAGCGCGAAGGCGCCGACCGGGTGGAAAATTTGGAAGAGTTGGTGAGTGCGGCCGAGAGCTTTGTGATGCAGGAGGGCTTTGGCCGCGACAGCGTCGGCCTGACGCAAAGCCCGGCCAGCCAGGGCTTGAGCGGCGAGGCCATAGATCAGGTCGATCAGTATGGTGTCGAGCCCAGCGACCCGGCCTTTGGTGATACCGGCGAGACGCTGTCCCCGCTGGTGGCCTTTTTGACCCATGCAGCCCTGGAGGCAGGGGACAACATGGCACAGGCCGGGCAGGACGCGATCCAGCTGATGACGGTGCACTCGTCCAAGGGCCTGGAGTTCGACTGCGTGTTCATCACCGGCGTGGAGGAGGGTTTGTTCCCGCACGAAAATTCCATGAGCGACCGCGATGGTCTGGAGGAAGAGCGGCGCCTGATGTATGTGGCCATTACCCGGGCCCGTCAGCGCCTGTACCTGAGCTACTCGCAGTCCCGCATGCTGCATGGACAGACGCGCTTTAACTCCAAGAGCCGTTTCTTTGATGAGCTACCCGAAGAGTCACTGAAGTGGCTGACACCCAAACACGTCGCACCTGCTGCTGGCGGCTTTGCCGGAGCCGGACGCGGCTGGCAGGGCGGCGGCGCTTATGGCGGCAATGGCGGCGGCTTTGACTCCACCCGCTATCCGGCCGGTGGCATGCCTAAGCCGGAAAAAGAAGTGCTGCGCCGTGACGATTCCGTCAATGGCCTCAGGCCCAAGCAGAAAGTTTTTCACGCCAAGTTTGGCGAGGGCACGGTGCTCACCCTGGAAGGTGTGGGCGACGATGCCCGCGCTCAAATCAACTTCCCGCGCCACGGCACCAAGTGGCTGGCGCTCAGCGTCGCCAAGCTGACGCCGCTTCCCTGAAGTCCGGTCGCCCGCTTAATGTCTGGGATTGAGGCCTGGGATTAAGGCGTGGCTTCGCGGCTGTCTTCAAAGCAGTCGCGAAACGTGAAGTAAATGGAGGTGAAAAACATGGCGGCCATCAGCATGAGAACCGGAAAAATGATGCCCGATACGGCCTCAGGCCCAACCGCCAGAGCGGTCACCACAGCCACCACCATGCCAACGCCAACAAAGGCAGCTAGCCACACCAGGCTGTAGACGGTAAAGGCGCCCAGGTTGCGCATGCAGGCCACCAGGCTGAAGAACAGGCTTTTGACCGGTGCGATGCCATGCCAGTGCACCAGGGCCGGTGCATGCCAGAACAGCAGGGACAGCGGCAGGTACAGCGCAAAGCCCAAGAGCGCGGCGAACTGGACAGCGGGCTCTTGTGCAGTTTCGTTGCTGATGCTGCCGCCTTCCAGGTACATGTGGGCGACCTTGCCGCCGTCCACCGTAGCGGAAATGGCCAGCACCAGCAGAATGCCGATTGCGTACAGCAGGCCCAGAATCAACATGGATTTGAGCTGCTGGCGTCCCGCCCGGAAGGCGCTGAGCAGCACGGTGGGCATGGGAAACTTGCCCTTGACTGCTTCTTCGGTGGCGGCCATCAGGCCCAGCGTGGCACCCGGCAGCAGGGCCAGAGCCAGCACGTTGCCGATCAGAGGCACCAGGGTCAGCACCGTCATCACGGCCATGAACATGAAAAATAGGCCAGAGAGCGCCAGCGGTTGCTTGAAAAACGTGAGCACCCCCAGCTTGAACCATTGCGCACCCGTGCGGGCCGGGACGATGTGGAGTTTCATGCGGAATGGGGCTCGGTTGGAAACAGGCTGGACAGGGTCAGCGGGGCCGCAATGCGCTGGCGCAGCACGCGTTCAAAGTGGCTGGGGTCGTGCGGCTGCAGCATGGCGGCCTCGCGCGGCAGATGCAGGTCCCACAGACGCGAGAGCCAAAAGCGCAGGGCTGCTGCACGCGCCATTGCCGCAAGCAGTTCGCGCTCCTGCGACGTCAGGGGGCGTACCTTTTCATAGGCCTGCAACAGGGCGCGGCTGCGTCCTGCATCTGCCTGTCCGGTGGCCAAATCCACACACCAGTCGTTTAGGCAGACGGCCAGGTCAAACAACCAGGCGTCCACTCCGGCAAAGTAAAAATCAAAAATGCCGGTCAGCTGCGGTGCCTCATCCGCGGGCAGGTCTTGCGCAAACATCGCGTTGTCGCGGAACAGGTCGGCATGTACGGGGCCGCGTGGCAGGGCGCCATAGGCTGAGAGGCTGGCGACATGGTTTTGGTAGGCCAGTTCGCTGCGTATCAGCGCGGCCTGTTTTGCGTCCAAAAATGGCAGGACCACCGGCACGGTTTCGTTCCACCAGGAAAGGCCGCGCAGATTGGGTTGCTGCATTTCAAAGTCGCGTCCCACCAGGTGCATGCGTGCCAGCACTTCGCCCAGCGCGCTGCAATGCGCGGCGCCAGGCGCCAGCTCGCTCCTGCCCTTGAGGCGATTGACGACGGCAGCCGGTTTGCCGTTCAGGCTGTGCAGCACATGGCCCTCGCGGTTGGCAGCCGGGTCGGGCACCGGTATGCCGTGCCGGGCCAGGTGCTTCATCAGCCGCAGGTAAAACGGCAACTGCTGCGCCGTCAGCCGCTCGAACAGGGTCAGCACATAAGGCGCCTGGTCTGTGGTGACAAAATAATTGGTGTTTTCAATGCCGCCGGAGCAGCCCTCCATATGCTGGAGAGTGCCTAAATCGAGGGATTGCAAAAAAGTGCTGGCCTCGTCGAACAAGACCTCTGTGTATACCGCCATGGCTTAATTGTAGGGCCCACCCAAGCCATTGCCGGGCCCGCATCGAAGCTGCTGCGGGCACAGGCAAAATGCACGCATGAGTGAATCCAAGAAAACCCTGTTGCTGGTGGATGGTTCCAGCTATTTGTACCGTGCCTTTTTTGCCGGAGGCGGCGACATGCAGATCACCCTGCCCGACGGTCGGGTGCAAAAGACCGGTGCCATCCGCATCATGATCAACATGATGCAGTCGCTGCGCAAGGAATATCCGGCTGACTATGTGGCCTGTGTGTTTGACGCCAAAGGCCCTACCTTCCGCGATGCCATCTACCCGGACTACAAGGCGCACCGCGACCCCATGCCCGAAGACCTGCGCAGCCAGATCGAGCCCATCCACGAGGTGGTGCGCCTCTTGGGCTGGAGCGTGCTGGACGTGCCGGGCGTGGAGGCCGACGATGTGATCGGCACCCTGTGCGCCACCGCTGCGCGCCAACGCATTGAAGTGATCGTCAGCAGCGGCGACAAGGACCTGGCGCAGCTGGTGGACGAGCACGTGACCATCATCGACACCATGAACGGCAAGCGCCGCGACCTGGCCGGAGTGGAGGCCGAGTTTGGCGTGCCCGCGCGCCTGATGCTGGATTACCAGACCCTGGTGGGCGACACCGTGGACAACGTGCCCGGCGTGCCCAAGGTCGGCCCCAAGACCGCCGTCAAATGGCTGCAGGAATACGGCTCGCTGCAGGCGGTGGTGGACAACGCGGCGAACATCAAGGGTGTGGTGGGCGAGAATCTTCGCAAGTCGCTGGACTGGCTGCCCATAGGCCGCTCCCTGTTGACCATCAAGACCGACTGCGAGCTGCAGGACCGCATTCCCTCGCTCCCCGCGCTCGACAGCCTGCTGGTCGGCCCGCAGGATTCCCCGGCCCTGCTGGCCTATTGCGAGCGCTTTGGCTTCAAGGGCCTGGCCAAATCGCTGGCCAATGGCGCGCCCAATGGCTCGCCTGCCGTTGCGGCAGGCGGCGAGCAAGCCAAGCCCGTCGCCCTTAAAACCGCCAACGCCAACCCCGGTCTGTTTGACGAGCCGGCCGATGCAACTGCCGACGTTCCATCGGAGCCACGCGTCCCCAACGCGGCCTATGAAACCATTTTGAGCTGGGGTGCCTTCGAAGCCTTGCTGGCAAAAATATCCGCTGCCGAACTGACTTCGCTGGACACCGAAACCAATTCGCTGGACGAGATGCGCGCCGAGTTGGTCGGCATCAGCTTCAGCGTCAGAGTGGGCGAGGGCGCCTACATCCCGCTGGCCCACAACTACCCCGATGCGCCCGAGCAGTTGCCGCGTGATGAGGTGCTGGCCAAACTCAAGCCCTGGCTGGAGAACCCTGCCGCTAAAAAGCTGGGCCAGCACATCAAGTACGACCGCCATGTGTTTGCCAACCATGGCCTAGAGGTGCAGGGCTATGCCCACGACACCATGCTGCAAAGCTATGTGCTCGAAGTTCACAAGCCGCATGGCCTGTCCAGTCTGGCCGAGCGCCATCTGGGGCGCAGCGGCATCAGCTTTGAAGACCTGTGCGGCAAGGGTGTCAACCAGCTCACCATCAACCAGGTGGAGATTGCCCGGGTGTCCGAATACGCCTGCGAGGACACGGATCAGACGCTGGCGGTGCATGGCGTGCTGTGGCCGCAGATCCAGCTCGACGCCGGTTTGAGTTTTGTGTACCAGCTGGAAATTGAAAGCAGCGAGGCGCTTTACCGCATCGAGCGCAACGGCGTGCTGATCGACGCGCCCACACTGGCCGCGCAAAGCCATGCACTGGGCACGCGCATTCTGCAGTTGGAGGCCGAGGCCCACGAACTGGCCGGCCAGCCCTTCAACCTGAGCAGCCCGAAGCAGATCGGTGAAATCTTTTTCACCAAGCTGGGCCTGCCGGTGGTGAAGAAAACCGCCACCGGCGCGCCCAGCACCGATGAAGAGGTGCTGGAAAAGCTGGCCGAAGACTTTCCGTTGCCGGCCAAAATCCTGGAGCACCGGGGTCTGGCCAAGCTCAAGGGCACCTACACCGACAAGCTGGCCCAGCTGGCGCTGCCGCGCACGGGTCGCGTCCACACCCATTACGCGCAGGCCGTGGCCGTGACCGGGCGCCTGTCCAGCAACGACCCCAATCTGCAGAACATTCCGATCCGGACCATCGAAGGGCGGCGCGTACGCGAGGCCTTTGTGGCGGGAGCAGGCAACCTGATTGCCAGCGCCGATTACAGCCAGATCGAGCTGCGCATCATGGCCCACATCAGCGACGACGCGGCGCTCTTACGCGCCTTCCGCGAAGGCCTGGACGTGCATCGCGCCACCGCTGCCGAGGTGTTTGGCGTCACGCTGGAGCAGGTGACAAGCGAGCAGCGCCGCTACGCCAAGGTCATCAATTTCGGCCTGATCTACGGCATGAGCGCCTATGGCCTGGCGCGCAACCTCGGGATCGACAACACGGCAGCCAAGAACTACATCCAGCGCTATTTTGAGCGCTACCCCGGCGTGAAGAACTACATGGAACGCACCCGCGAGGAGGCTCGGGCAAACGGCTACGTGCAGACCGTGTTTGGCCGCCGGCTCTACCTGCCCGAGATCGGCTCGTCCAATGGCCAGCGCCGCGCAGGCGCCGAGCGCGCCGCCATCAACGCGCCCATGCAGGGCACGGCGGCCGATCTGATCAAGCTCAGCATGGTCAAGGTGCAACAGGTGCTGGACGCCGAACAACGCGGCACGCGCATGATCATGCAGGTGCATGATGAACTGGTGTTTGAGGTGCCCGAGTCCGAGGTGGACTGGCTGAAGGTGGAAATCCCGCGCCTGATGGCCGGAGTGGCCGACCTCAAGGTGCCGCTGCTGGCCGAGATCGGCGTCGGGCCGAACTGGGATAAGGCCCATTGACGCGACGGTGTATTTTATTTCTCTACACTTTGCGCTGATTTCAACAATACCCAGAGGAGCCTACCCATGCTGCCATCGGACCTGAAAAACCAATTCGACTCCCTGCTGCCCGGCAGCTCCACCGAGGCTGGCGCCAGCCGCCGCACCGCACTCAAGGTGGCCCTGGGAGTGGGCTACGCCGCGGCTGCTGCTCCCATCATGGCGCAGACGGCGATTACCACCTCCAGTGAAGGCCTGAGCACGGGCCAAAAGACCTTGGATGTGGCCGGTTTCCCTGTGCCTTTTTATTACGCAGCACCCGTGGGCAAGGCCAATCTGCCGGTGGTTTTGGTGGTGCAGGAAATTTTTGGCGTCCATGCCTACATTGCCGACACCTGCCGCCGTTTCGCCCAGGCCGGTTATCTGGCGATTGCGCCCGATCTGTATGCGCGCCAGGGCGATGCCAGCGGATATAGCGACATGGGCAAGCTCATGGCCGAGATTGTTTCCAAGGTGCCAGATGCCCAGGTCATGGCCGATCTGGACGGCATGCTGCAATGGGCCGGTGCCAACGGTGGCGATGGCAAGCGCGTGGGCATTACCGGCTTTTGCTGGGGCGGGCGCATCACCTGGCTTTATTGCGAACACAACCCGGCGGTTAAGGCGGGCGTGGCCTGGTACGGCCGCGTGGTCGGCACGGCTTCGGCATTGACACCTAGCCACCCCATCGATCTGGTGGCCCAACTCAAGGCGCCGGTGCTGGGCCTGTACGGTGGCCGGGACCAGGGCATTCCGCAGTCATCCCTGGACGAGATGAAAAAAGCCCTGGCGGCCGAGGGTGCCAAGGGCAACCAGGCGGCACAGCGCTCCGAGTTTGTGGTCTATCCCGAGGCGGGACACGCCTTCCATGCGGACTACCGCGCCAGCTATGTCAAGTCGGCAGCGGAAGACGGCTTCCAGCGCGCCCTTGCCTGGTTTCAGGCCAAGGGCGTGGCCTGAAACCTTGGGCGCTAAAGGTCCTGCGGCTTGTTTTTACTGACTGTGAATGGTACGAAAGGCCGTTAAATGGCGGCCAGGCGCGGTTTTCGGTCGGTCAACAGGGAAATTGGATGCCAGTAATGGAGCCAAGCGTAGGCCTGCAATGCCGCGTTAAGAGTCCTTCGAAAAACCAACTGAAGCATGGTGAACTCTCCGATGCAGTCAATGCCGACCTCGGCAGGACCTCTCTAAAGCAGACACGCGATATGGCGCAGATGCACGGTTCAAT